>Ga0074199_1000589_pt1 | contig 51581 bp, 48 predicted proteins | sample EPASupsiteSAE347_FD_64528 | JGI IMG/M metagenome (GOLD analysis project Ga0074199, IMG submission 64528) | Bioremediated contaminated groundwater from EPA Superfund site, New Mexico - Sample SAE3-47 | ecosystem: Environmental > Aquatic > Deep subsurface > Groundwater > Contaminated ... | reverse complement strand
CAGGGAAGAAAAAAAGATAAAAAGAAGAAAGAAAAGAAGCTTAAAGAGAAGAAAAGGAATTTCCTAGAGAGAGAGAGAGAGAGAGAGAGAGAGAGAGAGAATACCTTAATGCGTTAGACACTGGAGCACCTCCTTGGTTTAAACCAATCATTCTTTCAAAAGTTTATCATTACGAGATAGTGAATGCAAGGGAAATTTTAGAAGTTAGATTCGAAATTTTAGAATTTATGCCGATAGTAAGCGCGGATAATATGCTGAGTATCCAATGTCAATGAACCGCCTCCATATGGATCTAAAGAAGAGAGATTGCTGATAGAATACGCATCCCCTACTCCATATTGCATAACGAATTCATCGTTCTTCGACGGCATATACCTAAACTCATTGGAAAAATTATGGTGGGCATACATTTTAGTGTCGCCATTTTGCATTTTATCGATATCCTGGGAACGGGAGTATATATATTTAAAAACCATCCCGAACTTCTTACTCGGCATATAAGCAAATTCTATACCGATATGATTCATTCCGTCGGAATTTAATGACGCGGCTTCAAATTCGTTGCGCGTGTAATCTAAATATATCTCAAACTTATCCGTAGGGGCAAACCGCAAACCGCATTTAAAAACGTTGTAGAATTGGTAAGGGGCCTGCGGGAAAATACCCTGATTATAAAGATAAGGCAGTATATAACGATAAAGCTTGCTATTCTGGTAGTAGGTTCCATACAAAGTAGTATTATTAAGCAAAACACTTTGCGGAAAATTATCGTAGGCTATCGTATAATCATTAGTGCGTTCGTATACGCCATTCAAGCTTAACCAATCAAAGAAATTGTAATTTAAGCCAAAGGAGCCGGTTTTGATTGATGGGTCTTCTCCGTCTTTAACCGCGCTGTTGAGGTAATACTCCCCCGTATCGCCATCGTAAACAAAAGGATCGATCCCGCCTACTGTATGCGGCATTTTTTGATAAATACCCAAACCTTTAGCGGTAAGCTTATCGGTAACTTTTATGGTAGCTTCATCGCGCGCCACATTTTCCACAAACTTACCGTTTGTTTTATGCACATTGCGCACATCAAAAAGGTTGTAGAATTTATCTTCCCACATATATTCGAGGCGAAAACCCAAGGTGTTGCGTCCAACATCCAGCCCGTCTCCTATGCGCGTGGCATTAAGTTCGCCCCAATTATTACCTGATTTCTCCATACCATGCGAGTAATAATCCAGAATCTTGCGGAAATGAATATGCCGCGACCAAAAAGTATCCTGACGGGTATTGTGGAAATCGGATAACGCTGAATCAAAACCTTCATCCATATGCCCGCCATATATTTTGCTTTTCAACAAGAAACTTTCATCCTTATCTATAGCTATATCGTCATAACTACTTAAATCCATAATGCTTTTTTGCGGATAACGGTTGATAATGGAGAAGAAATACGCATTACCACGGCTCTCTGTGTTATAATCATTACTGGACATATCATATTTTGAGTTGGAGATTAAAACTTCTCCTTGGGCCTTCATACCGTCAACTAATTCGTATCCCAAATCCACTCCACCCACATAGTTTTGACTGTCAATTTTCTGATAAGAATCGCTTAAGAAACCGGTGCGGCTGGTAAAAGTTCCTCCAATCATAAAGCGGTCAGAAAAATGATGCTTAAGGCGGGTAACCGCGATAATATTATCCATTGTGTCATAATCCTGCCAAAGATTCTTAGGGGTAACCACGGTAGCATCAAATGAAGTTGTCTCATCCGGATTGAAATTAAAAGAAAACCCCCTTAATGCCGTCAGGTATCTACCAGTGGAGTCCTTCGACAAAAATGAAAGCGAATCATCCCAGCGTCCCTTTGTATAACTGGGGGTGGTATCCTCGGAATTATAGGTACCCGAGGTATAATTACGCAGCCACTTGCTATCTTTCCACCAAATCCCATGATTAGTGATATTTAAAGGGTCATCTGAAGTATAAGCCTGGTCCTGATAACTCATAGGAAATGCCCTAAACTTCATTTGGTCGTTTGTATAATCAAGCCAAACTTCGCGCAAAGGTTGAAACTGGCTATCAATTTTTAAAGAAGAAAGAGTGTATATGGCCTTGTAACGTGTTGAAGTGAGGGTGGAAGATTTAGTTATCCCATCGTACACTTTTAGTTCGGGAATATTGATAGTATCGCCTTTTAATGAAGTGTAAACAGTTTTATTGACAGTATAACCTGTATTTGACCAATAATACAACTGCACATCAGCAGTATCGCCATTGGAACCGGTAATGGTAGTCTTACTGCTTTTGCCCGTATAGCTCCAGGGATCAACAGTAATGTTCGTATGGAAATTAAACCCTTCTTTATTTTCAGTATCAACGTTTAAAATTAAAGAGTCGTAAATAGCCGGATCATAAGTATTGAATTTATTATCGAAAGCGGCGGTAGAATTTAGGCGCCAATTCATGGATTTATCATTCAAACTAAAATTGGCTCTCTTCCAGATAAAATCATCGGGAGTAACGCCAAAACTTACTTGCGCCTCTCCGCTAATCTTAAACGGCCCAGCTTTTATCCCCTCATCTTCCTTAGCCTTACCCGGTGAATTCTGCTTAAAACCGGGGGAATTATCCTTGATAGCCTGCCGGCTATCTTGGGGTTTCTGCCCTATTCCAAGCATAGTTCGTTCCATCACTTCGTCTTTTTCCAAAAGCTTTTCCGGAGGCGCAGGAACATATTCTTGCGCCACGGGAACATATTTATTAAAACTACTCCTTCTTGCTTCCGGCATAGAGCCAGAAGGCTCGGAAGGAGCCATATTTTTCTCGAAAATCCTGTTAATATATTGTTTGGCAACTTTATTATCCGGCTCAATCAGAAGGACTTTATTAAATTCTGATAAAGCATCATCAAATTTGCCTGAATTATAGAAAGTGGCTCCTAATTCGCATAAATACTCTGCAGCCTGGCTGGAAGCGAAAGAGGCTTTTGCGGATAAAAGAAAAAATGGGAGGAAAACGAATAAAACAAGATGAAATAATTTTTTACTCATATATTAGAATAATTATATATGAGTTTAAAGTCTTGTCAACGGGAAATTTATCAAGCTTAGCTTACCTGTTGGGGTATTGCCATCAGATCGATTTTAAGGGAATGCATGAATACAATTAGGAATAATTTACCGTTATTGACGGCGCAGATACTTCCCTTGATCTTACAAAAGAATTTTTCCTTGCATTCTTTTGTGTTATGTTCCTTGAGGATATGGACATGCGGGAGAGGTTTTCTAAAATTGTTTTCGTTAGAAACCTCTTTTACCATACAAACAAAATGCCGGCGGATAATACTACGAATACCCTCCTTTTCCGCAATTTCGGAACTGGCGATTATTTTACGTTTATGGTTAGCAGAAGTCAGGTTTTTAAACAATAGGTCGCGCATTATCCCTCCCAATATTGCGGTGCCTAAACGTAAATTAAATACTTTTATAATCACTTTAAAAACTAATAATAAACATACTTATCCTTCAAGCAAAGTATAAACACTGTTACGCTTGATTTCAAGTCAATTACGGCTGGAAAAGAAAGCGGTTTCTTTTAACTCAATTGGAAATTTAGAATCAATAAGCTAAGCTTACTTTTTAAAGCTTAGTTTAGGCTCTTTCCCCTCAAGGATTCTTTGGATGTTGGATTTATGGCGGTATATGATAAATACGGATAAAAGTGTAACAATAAGAATTAAACCCAGGGATTGCCTAAACAAAACCGTTAATATAGGAAAGCTCAAAGCTGCTAATAACGAAGCTAAAGAAATGGTTCGCGTAAGAAGAAACACTGTTAACCAGATGAAAATGGTTATTCCCAGTATAATTTTTAAACCGGCAATCTTGATTGAAAGCCCCAATAAAACCCCTAATGTCGTAGCTACTCCCTTGCCTCCCTTAAATTTTAAAAAGATAGTCCAATTATGCCCGCAGATACAACTTATACCAACAAAAATACAGAAACTTTCCAATGAAATATTGGCCTTAATTCCAATAATACTCGGTAGGATTACTACCGGCAGGAATCCTTTTAAAATGTCCAGCGCCAATACTGTTATTCCCCAGCCCTTGCCTAAAAGCCTAAGAGCATTGGTAGCGCCCACATTGCCAGAACCGAATTTACGGATATCGATTCCTTTTATAATCCGGCCAAAAATATAGGCGGTGGGAATCGAACCGAATAGATAACTAATGATTATTCCGAGAATTGTCCAAGGCATAAAGTATAATGAATCCTCTGTTTACATAAACCGCTCCGGATATGACTGTAAAAATCGCCGCCAACCACCAAAAAAATGGAGAACAATTTAACTGTAGCAAGACAGAAATAACTGCCAGCATTTGAAAGGTAGTGGAAAATTTTCCCCAATAACTGGGGATAATATTTATATTTTGCTTTACTATATAAACAACAACTGCTCCTAAGATTATAATTACATCGCGGCTAATAACAACAAGGATTACCCAAAGAGGAAACCTGGGAGACAAAGTTGTATTGGCATACAAACAGATAAAAGCGCTCATAAGCAACAATTTATCTCCCAGGGGATCGAGTATCAACCCGGCCTTCGACTGTTGCTTTGATTTTCTGGCCATATATCCGTCAGCCGCATCTGAAAATGCCGCCAGAATAAAAATTCCCAGAGCTATGAACCTTAAATAACTTCTTTGAGGAGAGTAATAAACCAATGACGCAATAAAAAACGGCACGCTTAAAATCCTAAAGGTCGAAATTTTATTCGCTATATTCACGGACAGGCCTTTCTTTTATTTAATGATCCTAATTCTTTGCGGCGGCCAGTAAATAACCATGGCTTGGCCTAAAATATTATCCTTAGGAACAAAACCCCAGTAACGGCTGTCTTTGGATGAACCTGAATTATCGCCCAAGACAAAATAATTATCTGCGGGCACAACCAGCTTCTGGTCTTCTTTCGCAAAATCTCCCCTATTATAATAATAGCGTTGGTTAAAAACAGGCTCAATCAAAGGCTTATCATTAACATAAATCGTTCCGCTCCTAATCTCGATAACGTCTCCGGGTAAACCAACCATCCTCTTGATAAAATCCTTCTTATTATCCTCTGGATAAATAAACACTACGATATCCCCTCTTTTTACCTCTTTAACAGCCGGAAGCCTGTATTTTGTAAAAGGAACTTTAGCGCCGTAAATGAATTTATTTACCAGAATTAAATCACCTTCTAAAAGAGTCGGGCGCATGGAACCGGTCGGTATCTTAAATGCCTGAACAATAAACGGCCGGATAACACAAAACGCCAGGAACGCCGCAAAAATCGCCGCCTCAATCCATTCTCTCAACATTGATTTCTTTTTAGTCATCATATTTTCAATACCTCCAAAAATGCCTCCTGTGGAATTTCGACTTTTCCAAACTGCTTAAGGCGCTTCTTCCCTTTTTTCTGCTCTTCCCAAAGTTTGCGCTTGCGGGTAATATCTCCGCCGTAACACTTGGCAGTAACATGCTTACCGACAGAACGGACCTTTTCGGAAGCCAAAATTTGACTGCCGATAGCAGCTTGAATAGAAACTTCAAATAATTGCCGCGGAATTAATTCTTTTAGTTTTGAAACCAGGGCGTGCGCCCGGGAATACGCTTTATCCTTGCACATTAAAGATGAGAAAGCATCGCAAGCCTCTCCATTTAGAAGGATATCCAATTTTATAAGCTTAGTTGGAAGATAATCCTTAAATTCATAATCTAGCGAACCATAACCTCTGGTCAAAGATTTCATCCTGTCATAAAAATCTACTATAATCTCTGAAAGCGGAACGCTAAAAATTAACTTTACCCTATCTTCAGTTAGGTATTCATTGGATTGAAAAATTCCTCGCCGGGATTTAGTAAAATCGCATACTGCTTCTATCGAATCCACCGGTATAATCATTAACAGGCTCACGAAAGGTTCCTGTGCCTCTTGCATATCCTGCGCGGCTGGCAATTTTGCCGGCGTATCTACTTCCAGAATCTCGCCATTTGCCTTAATTACTCTATAAACTACATTAGGCACGGTAAGAATCAAATTCAGGTCATACTCCCTCTCAAGACGCTCTTGGACTATCTCCATATGTAACAAACCTAAAAATCCGCAGCGAAAACCTGATCCGAAAGACTGCGAATTTTCCGGTTCAAAGACAAAAGATGCATCCGACAGCTTTAGCTTATCCATGGCGTCGCGTAAATCCGGAAAATCTCCAGGATTAACCGGGTATATGCCGCAAAAAACAAGCGGCTTTGGCTGCCGGTATCCAGGGAACGCTTTTGCGCAAGGATTTTTGACATCGGTGATCGTATCTCCGATGATTATCTCTCTTGCTTCACGGATATTAGCCGTAAAATAACCTACCTCTCCACTTGTCAAAGAACTTACTGGTTCATACTTTAAATTTTTAAATACTCCCAGCTCCTCAATTTTATAAATTTCGCCTGAGTGCATCATTTTTAATTGTGTAGCCGGAGTAATATTCCCATCTACCATCCTGACAAAAACTACTACTCCTTTATACGCGTCGAAACGACAATCAAAAACAAGGGCCTTTAAAGGATGTCTATCTTCTCCAGTTGGCGCAGGTATTACTTGAATTATTCTTTCTAAGATATCTTTGACCCCGGTCCCATCTTTAGCCGAAGACAAAATAATATCTTCTTCTTTAAAGCCTAAAACGCTAACAATTTGTTTTTTAACTTTTGGGATATCAATGGAAACTAGATCAATTTTATTCAGAACCGGGATAACTTCAAGATTATTCTCCAGGGCAAGATAATAGTTGGCTACTGTTTGGGCTTCTATTCCCTGGCTGGCATCGACTACCAGAATAGCGCCCTCACAGGCAGCCAGAGATTTGGAAACCTCATAAGTGAAATCTACGTGGCCCGGAGTATCAATCAAATTTAAAACATATTCCTTACCATCGGAAGCTATATACGACAACCTCACCATGGAAGCTTTAATGGTAATTCCTCGTTCGCGCTCCAAATCCATATCATCAAGGAGCTGAGCGCCTTTATGCCTCTTATCTATAGCGCCGGTTATTTCCAGAATGCGGTCAGCAAGCGTGGACTTACCATGGTCTATGTGAGCAATAATGCTGAAATTACGAATAAGTTTTTTATCCATATAAAATAACTATCTAATGACAAAGGTCAAAGTACAAAATTAAAAATAAATTTAAATGACAAATACTTAATAACAAAACCTTGGTTTTGAGTTCTGGATTTATTTTGGATTTTGAATTTTGTCATTTGTCATTAAGACATTCTTTAACAAAATTGCTACTACTTCTTCTACACTCAAACTCGTCGTATCCACGTAAACAGCGTCATCGGCCTTTTTAAGCGGAGCGACTTTACGATTTGAATCGATATTGTCCCGATTTGCCAGATCTCCGGATACGTCTTCAAATGAAATATTCTGGCCCAAACCTACGGATTCCTTATGCCTGCGGCTTACCCGTTCCTTAAAATCCGCGTCCACGTAAAATTTCTTTTCGGCGCCAGGAAAAACAACCGTGCCGATATCCCGGCCATCCAGCACGGCATTACCCTGTCTGCCCATTCTTCTCTGCAATTCTACCATAATCTGACGCACCCCTCCAATTTTAGCAACATCCGAAACAAATTGGGTTATAGCCGGTTTACGGATATCGCTGGATACATCCCGGCTATCCAGCAGGACATTTAACGTACCATCAGAATTATTTATCAAATCAATACTGCTATTCAGGGCAAGATTAATAATTGCGGAAGTATTGTTTATATCGGTTCTTGTTTCCAACGCCTTTAGAGTGAGTGCTCGGTACATAGCGCCCGTATCAATATAAAGGAATTTAAGTTTTTTAGCGAGCAACTTGGCGACTGTGCTTTTACCTGCGCCTGCGGGGCCATCGATAGCGATAATCATTCGAGAGTATTTCTTTTCTTCCGGGCTTGCTTCAGAATGCCTGCAAGCTTACCTTTATTGTTTTGTAGTATAGCGAATTTTAACTTCTTTAAATTCGATTCAAATGATTTTACTGCTTTAAGTAATTCGATCCTGTTAGTCAGAAGTATCCCCTGCCAAAGTTCAGGATCAGAAGAAGCTATCCGGGTTGTATCTTTAAGCCCGCCTGAAGCAAATTTCAGAAAATTAACCGGAACGCTGTTTATCAGAGCAAAAGCGGCTATATGCGCAAGATGGCTGGTGAAAGACAGGATTTTGTCGTGTTCTGGGGGAGATATGCAAATAGTTTTCGCTCCTAGTCTAATCCAAAGTGCTTTTATCTTTGCTAAAGCTTTAACTCGTGTTGTTTTAGTAGGCGTTAATACGCATAACGACCCCTCAAAGATACCTGGATCAGCGTTTAAAATGCCGCGTTTTTCCGATCCAGCTAGAGGATGGCTGCCGACATAATTCGGGAAAATTTTACTTAAATGCCCGGATATTTTTACCTTAGTGCTTCCAACATCGGTAACCAAACAATTTTTTCCGACGATCTTACGAACCTCTTCTTTTAGGCTGATTATCGTATCTACCGGAACGGCTAAAATTACAAGGTCAGAGCCTTGAATAATATCAAGCGCAAGCGAGCCCCGATCAATCGCTTTGTTCTTCAAAGCTAAGTCGATACTCCTCTTGTGCCGGCTTACACCAACCACTTCCTTTGCCAGCTTATTCTTTTTTATCGCTATCCCGAGTGATCCACCGATGAGGCCGGTTCCGATAATCGCGATCTTTCTGAACAGGCACATTATATTTCTCTTCCTATTGCTTTAGCTAAATTTTTTAGCTCCCCCATCAAGCTTGTGAAATTCGACGGTATCAATGACTGCGCCCCATCCGACATCGCATCTTCCGGTGAAGTATGCACTTCGATAATCAAACCGTCAGCCCCAACTGCAATCGCAGCTTTGGAAAGTGGGCCTACTAGCCCCCATTTACCAGCCGCATGCGAAGGATCAACTATTATAGGTAAATGCGACAACTGCTTAACCACAGGAACTGCGCTTATATCAAGAGTGTTGCGGGTAGAATCTTCGAAAGTCCTTATTCCCCGCTCACAAAGTATTACGTTGAAGTTACCGCCGGATAAAATGTATTCCGCGGACATAAGCATTTCTTTTATGGTCGAAGACAAGCCTCTCTTTAGCAAAACCGGCCTTTTAGTCATTCCGACTTCCTTCAAAAGATTAAAATTCTGCATATTCCGCGCTCCAATTTGCAATACATCTACATAACGCGTCATCAACTCCACGTCGCGGGTGTCCATAACTTCGCTTACGGTAACCATACCCATCTCATCGCCAACTTGTTTCAATATCTTAAGGCCATTCTCGCCTAACCCCTGAAAACTGTATGGGGAAGTGCGCGGTTTGAATGCTCCGCCGCGCAAAACCATTGAACCGGCTTTTTTAACTTCACCGGCAATCTTACGCAGTATATCGATATTTTCTATAGCGCAGGGCCCGGAGATAACCGGAATCTTTTTTCCGCCGATTTTAATCCCCTTTCCCAAATCTATTATTGAATCATCCGACTTAAATTCCCGAGAGACAAGTTTATATGGCGCTAAAACCGGCATAACTCTCTCTATTCCGGGGAATACCTCAAGAGGGGTTACCCGTAAAACATCTTCCGGGCCGATGACGCCAATGATAGTGCGCTCTGTTCCTTTCGAAACATGGGGAGTTAAACCCAGTTTTTTTACCTTTTCTATTATGTGATCAATTTGAGCCTCAGTGGCCTCAGGCCTTAAGACAATAATCATAATGCGTCCTCCCTCTAACTAATAACAAATAACAAAGCACAAAATTCAAAATAGATTTAAATTACAAATACCAAATGACAAAACACCGGTTTTGATATTTGGTATTTTGGTTTCGAATTTATTTTGGACTTTGAATTTTGTCATTCGTAATTATACCTTTATTTTAATATTTTTCTTAGCACCTTAATAAATCTCTCGTTTTCTTTCTTAGTTCCTATAGTAACCCGGATAAAATTTTTTAACCCATATTGTTTCATATCCCGCACAATAACCCCAAACCTTAACATCTTATTAAATATCTCTACCCCGTCTTGCCCAACATCGACAAGTATAAAATTCGTAATACTGGGCACATAGGCTAATCCCAGCTTCTTTAAATTATCATATAGGTAATCTTTTCCCTCCAAAACTAGCTTGCGTGTTTTACGCAGAAATTCCTTATCGTCAAGAGCTGCCTGGGCCCCTGCCTGAGCCAAAGAATTAATATTAAAAGGCTGCCTTGCTCTTTCCATGAGTCCTGCCAGTTTATCATCAAGCACGGCATAGCCTATACGTAACCCGGCTAACCCATATGATTTCGAAAAAGTTTTTAAGATAATGATGTTTTTATTCCTAAAACTATCCAGCATATCGGGATAATCATCCACATCGATAAAAGCGTCATAAGCCTCATCAATAACCAATAAAACATTAGGAGGCAAAGCATTCATAAAATCGCGGAGTTCGAATTTAGTGACATAAGTGCCTGTCGGGTTATTGGGATTAGCGATAAAAACCAGCTTGGTTTTCCTATCAATCTTTTTCTTCATCGATTCCAGATCATATTTAAAATAACGCAACGGAACCTTGGTCAATTTACGGCCATATACAGAAGCAATAATCTCGTATTCTAAAAACGTAGCTTCGGATGTTACAATATTCTCATCGTCTTCAACGAACGTTTTAATAACAATATCGATTAATTCGTCCGAACCATTTCCTAAGACAAGATTGGACGAGTTAACGTTTAAAAATTTTGCCAGTTTTTTCTTTAAATAAAAGCTTTGTGAATCCGGGTAACGATTTATCCCATAACTAGCCTTGCGGATAGCCTCAACCGCTTTAGGAGAGGCTCCCAAGGGATTCTCGTTAGAGGCCAGTTTGATTACTTCTTTTAACCCAAACTGCCTTTTAGTTTCCTCAATGGGTTTCCCGCCCACATAGGGGCTGATTTTAAATATGTTTTTACGGGCCAACTCTTTCATTTATTCTCCGATTGGATACGAACCTAATACCTTTAAAAATTTGCATTTATTCTCGAGTTCCTTAAGCGCTTTCTGGATCCCAAGTTCCTGCTTATGCCCTTCTAAATCCACAAAAAAATAATAATCCCAAGCCCGTTTCTTAGAGGGACGGGATTCAATCTTAGTCAAGTTTATCTTGTATTTCTTAAACGGCAGAAGCATATCATGAAGCGCTCCAACTTTATCCTTAATAGAAAAAAGGATAGAGGTCTTATCATATCCGGTTTTACCAGTTTCTGTCTTGCCGACGACAAAAAAGCGCGTAATATTATGCGGCGAATCTTCGATATCGCAAGCAAGAGCCTTAAGTCTATAGATTTTCCCGGCTAATAACGAGGCTATACAAGCGCTATTTTTTTCTTTGGCGGCAATTTGCGCTGCGCGCGTCGTGCTGGAAACCTCAATCTGCTCTATATGGGGTAAATTCTCCTGAAGCCAAACCCGGCATTGGCCTAAAACCTGAGGATTAGAATATACCCGTTTAATTTTATCCTTAGGGCAATTGGCTAAAAGATTATGCGCTACATCCAGGATTATCTGTGAGCAAATCTTCAAATCGGAATCCACCAGCATATCCAAGGTATGGGTTACCGCGCCTTCGATAGAATTTTCAACTGGCACAACCCCGTAATCGGCAGCATCTCTTTCTACCTCCAAAAAAACATCAGGAATACCCGGGCAAGCCACGAACTTTACCTGCGAACCGAATCTTTTCAAAGCGGCTAAATTGCTAAAAGAAGCCTCCGGCCCCATATACGCTATTTTTAAATCCTTTTCCAAAGCCAATGACGCTGACATTATTTCGCGATATACCGCTTCCAAAGCTTTGGCGCTTAATGGGCCTTTATTCAAGCGGGATATCTTATTCAAAACCTCTCTTTCGCGTTCAGGAACATAGATGCTCTTTCCATTCTTATGTTTCTCTTTAGCTACAGCCAGAGTAACTGTGGCGCGTTCATCGAGAAGTCCAATTATCTTTTGATCCAAATTATCTATTTTATTTCGCAGTGCCTTGAGACCCATTTGCTCCCTCCGCGTTATTTTCCTCTTCTAATTCTATATCCGCTAGATCTTTTTCCTCTGCCATAGCGGAAAAATCTTCAATTTTAGGCAAATCTTCCAAAGATTTCAATCCGAAATGCTCCAAGAATTGACGGGTCGTTCCATAAACACAGGGCCTTCCCGGAGCTTTTTTTCTGCCGGCAATCCTCACAAGATTCTTATCCAATAAACTTTTCATCACTCCATCAATATTAACATTTCTCAAGAGCTCAATTTCATTCCTGGTTAAAGGCTGTTTATACGCGATAATCGCCAAGGTCTCTAAAGCAGGCTTAGACAATCTCTCGATGTGCCTGTTTTTAAAAAGTTTCCTCAGGAAAGGAGCGAATTCCGAAGCGGTAATCATCTGGAACCCTCCGGCTATCTCAACCACGCGTATACCCCGGGAAGCTTGCTCATATTCGACCTTCAATTCATCAATTAAGTTACGGACGTCGCTTGCATCGGCATCATCTAAAACAAACCTTATCTGATCTAAAGGTAACGGTTTTTCGCTGGCCAGCAAAAGCGCTTCAATCACTGATTTTCTAGTATCCGACATATTATTTTATCTTCCTTTGTTTATAAACCAAATTCAAAAGCTCTTCTGTCGTATTGGTATCCGGAAAGAATTCAAGGGACTTTTTTATCATACTCATTGCTTCGGTTTTTTTATATTCTAATTGCATAAGCACAGCCAAAGCTTCCTCGGCAATATCTTTGGCTAGTGTATATCCTGTCTTAGGCGGCCGATCTTGAATAAGCCCAAATCTTCCAATTTTGTTTTGAAGCTTGGCAACTATCTCCTTGGCTCTTTGCTCGCCAATACCGGGGAGAGCCTTGAGAAAAGCTAAATCCCCTTCATCGATAGCCCGGGCAATTTCGGATATAGGTTTATTTATGGCTCTTAATGCCGCCCGAGGGCCTATCCCGGAAACAGTAATAAAAACTTCAAAGAAATCCTGCTCAATTTCGTTTATAAAACCGATCAAAACCGGCACGCTCTTGGATTGGTCGGTTTGCAAATAATGAAAGGTTCTTAAGCTTATCGACTCTCCAACGCCTGAACAGTCGCCTATTCTCTGCATTACCGCGGGGGGGACAAGAACTTGATAAGCAATGCCGTTTAAGTCCAGCATTAAATAATTGTCCCCTTTTTCAATAATCTTTCCGGTAATTCTTGAAATCATTCTTACGCTAACCTGTTATTTCCGGGTCATAGCTTGATTCTAACAATATAACTGTGGGCTATGGCTAACCCTAGAGCATCAGTAACATCGGTATACTTTGGGATACTCTTTAAGTCAAGTAATCCTGCCACCATTCTCTGCATTTGAAGCTTGGAAGCCAACCCTTTACCTACGACCGCTTTTTTTACCCGCGTAGCGGCATATTCAACCAAAGATATATTTTTTGTAGCTGCTGCCAAACAGATTACTCCCCGGGCCTGCCCTAGAATATATGAAGTCGTGGGATGCCGATAATGGGCGTATATTTTTTCCAAAACTAAGACATCGGGAGAAGTATCGGTAATTAACTTAATTATTCCCCGGTAAATTTTATCCAATCTACTTGTCAACAGATCTTTTGAAGAAGTAGAAATTATCCCTGCTTCCACAAGAACTAGCTTACTATTTCTAACATCAATTAATCCGTATCCCGTAATGGTTAAAGCCGGGTCAATACCCAGTATCTTCATTAATTACTCTGCGGTTAATTCATCCATCAACTCATCAGGTATATCAAAATTAGCATAAACATGCTGCACATCATCATGTTCTTCGAGAGTGTCAATCAAAGAAAGCAATTGCTTAGCATCGTTACCGGCCAGTTTGATAGTCGAAGAGGGAATCATGGTAACTTCGGCATCCTGAGGTTTAATACCCTTTGCCTCGATAGCCTGTTTTACCTTTTCAAAATTTTGTGGAGCGCAGAAAACTTCAAAGTTCTTTTCATCCGACTTCATATCTTCTGCTCCGGCATCTAAAACTATATTCATTAACTCATCTTCTTTAGCTTGGGATTTATCAATTAAAAAATAACCTTTCATCGTAAACATCCAGCTGACTGAACCTGCGCCGGCAAAGCTGCCGCCTTTTTTGGACATAATATTGCGGATTTCAGCGCTGGTGCGGTTCTTATTATCCGTAAGGACTTCAATCATCATCGCTACTCCCCCCGAACCATAAGCCTCATACATGCATGTCTCATAAACTACTCCGGGAAGCTCCCCTGTCCCGCGCTTAATCGCCATCTTCACGTTATCAGAAGGCATATTCGCTTCCTTCGCCTTTTGCATAACCGCCCTTAGGCGGGGATTTGTATCGGGGTTTCCGCCGCCTTCGCGGGCAATAACCGTGAGCTCCTTTATGATTTTAGTATACGTTGCCCCTTTTTTTGCGTCAGCAATACTCTTCTTTCCCTTATTTGTTTTCCATTTAGAATGACCTGACATTTGATTCCTCCTTATGTTTAACTCAAATTACTTTTGAATTTTGACTTTTAAATGGACAGGTGAAATAAGCCGGGTTCTGTCTTGGTGCGATTTTCCGCAAACCGAAAAGTGGTCATTCCTCTCGACTTTGGCGTTACCGCCAAAGCTCAAGCAGCTTAATACCCGAGATTTAATAACGCGCCGGACAAACGCGCTCCGCCTGAATTACGACAGATCATCTCCTATTCGCCTTACTCCACGCAGAGATTGCCTCGTTTCACTCCTGCTATTTTCCAATAACAGGCTCGTCTCTGTGGCTCTCATTGCCCAAATTTATATCTTAAGCAATGACCCTTAAGGCATTAGCTTTTAAAAGCTAATGCCTTAAGGATAATCCTCTTCAATCAGTTGATCGAAGGGTAGGCATTACCCTACTACGTTGTCCTCCGGAGCCCGGACTTTCCTCCCCGCCAAAGGCGGGGCGACCACATTCCACCTGCCTTATTTAAAAGAACTCTTTTCTAACTCTTTTTTTACTGCCAGTGTTGCTAATTTATCCGCTCCTTTATTTTCTTCGCGGGGTATATCTTTTATGGAAACCTTTTTAAAACCAGCCAACAGATTCAGCGCTTGGCTATAAAGCCCGATTATGTTTTCATGCTTGACTTTATAGACTTTATTCAACTGGCGCGCTAAAAGCTGGCTGTCTGTATTTATTTTTAATACCTCTGCTTTTAAAACCAAGGCCTCTTGAAGCGCATAAATCAAAGCCGTGTATTCAGCGATATTATTTGTCGCCCGGCCTATATAAACAGAAATGTTCTTTACAGTTTCTTCTCCCCGACAGATAACTACTCCAATCCCACTTGGCCCGGGGTTTCCCTTTGATGCGCCATCAATATAAATCTCAAGCTCCTTCATCTATATACAATATCCTATTGCACATTTCGCAAGTAATTATATGCTCATACATCTTAATTAAATTTATGACCTGAGGAGGAACGAACATATTGCAACCACCGCAGGAATTCCCCTTGACGGTTACAATAGCCAGTCCATCACGATTAGACAATATTCTCTCGTATTGGGTTAAAATTTTGGGGGCAATTTCCTGTAAAGCCTGCTTTCTTTGCGCATCAAGCTGAGCGAGCCTATCATCAATTATTTTAATCCTATCATCTACTTTCTTCTTTTCGGCTAAGAATACTTTTTCCTCTTCACCTAATCTTGCCTTTTCTTTTTCAACTTCCTTAACAATATTATCAGAAGAATCAAATAACTCCAAAATTTTATCCTCAATCACTGAATAATCCGCTTTGGCATCTTGAATTTGTTTCAGCATGGTTTGATATTCTTTATTTGTCTTCAAACCATAAAGCTGCCCCTGTAGCTTTTTAATTGCCTCATCCTTTGAGCTTAATTCCAGCTCTCTGTCTTTCCTCTGTTTTTGAAAATCCAATGTCTTTTTACCAAGTTCGGCTATTCTTGCCTTTTTCTCTTCATAAGAAGCTTCCAGCGCCTGTGTTTCCTGAGGCTTAAGGGATTTTTCCAAACGTAAAGCGTATATTTCACTATCAACTGTCTGCAACTTAACCAAATTGCTCAACTGAAGCTTGAGGCTACTTTCCGGCAATTTTCTTCTCCTTCCACTGATTTTATATATAGGCGCCTAATAATACTTAAACCTAATGGGCATTAGAGGACTTGAACCTCTGACCTCTACAATGTGAATGTAGCGCTCTAACCAGCTGAGCTAAATGCCCAATATATATCTGGGCCCACAGGGATTCGAACCCCGGACCAAGAGATTATGAGTCTCCTGCTCTACCGCTGAGCTATAGGCCCTAATAATTTAACATAATATTTTACTATTATATGGGGGTTTTAGCAACTATTTTTCTTGCTGAAGAATTTTTAGGAATATGGTTGCAATCCGCGGATCAAACTGGGTCCCGATACCGGCTTTCAATATCTTAATTGCCTTTTCCTTAGGGTATGCTTTTCTATATGGACGATCGCTGGTAAGAGCCTGATAAACATCAGCTATAGCGATAATCCGGGCTCCTATAGGAATTTCTTCTTTCTTAATGCCGCTAGGATACCCTGAACCGTCCCATTGTTCATGGTGGTAAAAAACAAGGGGGATAATGCTACGCAATGATTGAATAGGCCTAAGGATATCCGCTCCGATTTGAGGATGTTTTTTAATTTCTTCAAATTCAAGCTTAGTAAGCTTAGACTTCTTAAGCAATATCTTCTCGCTTATGCCAATCTTGCCCAAATCATGCAAAGCCGCGCCCTGTTTAATCAATTCAACTTCCTCTTTCGGCAACTGCAGCACTCTGCAAATCTCGGTAACATAACGTACTGTCTCCTCGACATGTTCTCCAGTATAATGATCCTTCAATTCTATTGCTTTCGCGAAAGCGAGAATTGCTTCCACAAAACTCTGGTTCGCTCTCTTGGTGAGCTTGTCTATTTTACTTTGCAGAAGCTTGATATTGGAAACCTTGCTATTCTTCTGAGATACCGGACATTTATCCGCTCTTACGTCTAAAGAAGAAAAAATACGGTTGCCTCCTGATTCCTTGGCCTTATTAAGGATTTGATCTGCTAAATTAACCAACCCCATTCCTTTTGTTACCCTGTCTTCGGGATAAGAAACCGCTGCCAAACTCAGCTTAAGCTTAACCGCATGACTTTTGTTTCCAAAACTATATTGGCTAATCGAAGCTAAAATCCTTTGGCCTAAGGCCAAAGACTGAGTTACGTCAATATCGGGAGAGATAATAATAAATTCTTCACCGCCCGAACGTATGATAATATCGTATTTTCGCATAAGCATCTTTAACCGCCGCGCAAATTGCTTAAGGACTAAATCGCCGAATTGATGCCCATATACATCATTTATAGATTTAAAATAATCGATATCTATTAGTATTACTGATAAAGAATGAGCGTAGCGTCTTGCCCGATGGAATTCCGCTTCAATAACTTCCTCCAGATAACGATGGTTATATAACCCTGTATGTGAATCGGTAAGCACAAGCCTTTTAAGCCGCTTATTTGATTTAATAAGTTCGTTGTTTAACACGCGCACGCGCTCTTCGGTCATCTTTTTATCGGAAATATCCCGCACATATTCAATCGCCCCTACTAATTCTTTATTCTCCTGATCAAACATGGGAAAACTGTATAATTCCAGCCATCCGACAGCCTGTCCATCAGGATTTCTTTTAGGAATAATCTCGACGGCCAACTGCTGCGTTTTTAAACTTGCACGGACAGGGCAATTTTCGCAAGGCTCGCTACTGTACTGGTATGCTTCGTAGCATTTCCTTCCTATTAAAGGAACTTTGGAAGGATGCCATTTTTCCATAACCGGATTTGCCATAACGATATTCATTTCTTTATCAATTACGCTTATTCCATCCTGAATACTACTAAAAACGTTGGAGAGAAAAGCCTTATTCTTATTAAATGCTTCAATAAGCTTTTTTCGCTCACCGACTTCTTTTCTCAATTCTTCATTAGCCCGGCTAAGCTCGGCAGTTCGTACCTTAACTCTGATTCCCAATTCCGCCCGGGCTTCGCGTAACTTTTCTTCATATTTCTTACGTTCCGTAATATCTTCCAAAACTCCATCGAAATAGAGGACATTTCCTTTCTCATCTTTCCTGGCTACCGCATTAAGAAGCGCCCAAATCTTATTACCCTTTAATGTCACAAGCTGCAACTCTTCGTTTTGGACAGAGCCCTGACTCATCAATTTCTCATTTAATCTTTGTCTTCTTTCGGAATCCTGGTAAAAATCGCTTACATTGCGTTTTAAGAATTCCTCCTTGGCCTCAGCTTCCAGTATCTTTAGCATCGCAGGATTAGCTTCTAAGAAATGCTCTTGCGGGCCGGATGTAGTGCGAAAAACGCCAACCGGAAGATCATTTACTAAAACAGAGTATCTCTTCTCGGATTCCAAAAGCGCATCCGAAGCTTTTTTTAACTCAGTTATATCCCGGCCTTCGGGAACTAAAAAAATAACCTTGCCGTTTTCATCTCTTATTGGTTTCAAAGAAAAATCTATATAATGAGTTTTTCTTTCCTTATCTAAATGAATTGCCTCAAACCGCACAAACTCGCCTTCAGCCGCTTTTTTTACGGATTGACGAAGTTTTTCTTGTAATTCCGGAGAATGCTGCCACCAAGAAGTTTCCCAGAACGGCCTGTTTAAAGCGCTTGCGGAATCAATACCGCTAAATTCCAAAGCCGTCCTGTTTGCATCTATCAATATGCCATCAACAGTCATTAAGCCGATAAACTGAAATGTTTGATCGAAAATAGCGCGCAATCTCCGTTCATCTTCCTTCAATATATCTTCTAATTCTTGACGGCGGCCTTCTGCTTTCTCTAGCTCCGTAATACGCACTTGCAGGAATTTTATTTCGTCGTTGAGCTTTTCGGCCTTTTCATCAAAATTTGCCTTATTCTCCATAAAAAATCAAAAGCAGCCCCCTTCGGTTATTCCTGAAGAGAACTGCCTTCTCCATAAAATATACAGCAATAAACATAACTCCCTCAACTAGTTAATACTCTCTTTGATGTGCAAGAGTCATATCTAGAAAAGTTCTTAACCTCCTTGAACGCGTGGGATGCCTGAGCTTCTTCAGAGCCTTGGCTTCGATCTGCCGCACTCTTTCGCGGGTAACCCTAAAAACATTACCGACTTCTTCTAGTGTCCGGCTAGAACCGTCTTGAATGCCAAAACGCAAAACAAGAATTTTCTTTTCTCTCTCGGTTAAAGTGCTTAAAGCAGAGTTCATCTCGTCTTTTAACATTGAACGGACGGTTTCGTTTGCCGGAGAAACTGCCTTTTTATCTTGTATAAAATCCCCGAAATGAGTATCTCCTTCATCACCAATAGGCATCTGCAAAGATATGGGTTCCTGAGCTATCTTTAATATCGTTTTGACCTTCTCCTGAGGTAGACGCATTTTATGCGCAATTTCTTCAGGTAAAGGTTCCCGGCCGTTTTCCTGGACAAAAACACGCGAATAACGAATAATCTTATTGATCGTTTCAGTCATATGCACAGGTATTCTTATGGTGCGCGCCTGATCGGCTATAGAACGGGTAATCGCCTGCCTTATCCACCAAGTAGCATAAGTGGAAAATTTATACCCGCGTTTATATTCAAATTTCTCTACGGCACGCATAAGACCGATATTCCCTTCTTGAATCAAATCCAGAAACGATAGGCCCCTGTTGGTATATTTCTTAGCTATACTCACTACAAGCCTTAAATTTGCTTCCACCAGTTTCTTTTTGCAACGATTGAATTTTAGATTTGTGGATCTAATAAATTTCATCTGTTCTTTGATCTTATTGACCGGTTCGTTTAATTCTTTTAATATCGTTTTTCTTCTTTTCCGATCAACGGCAGAATTACGGCTGGAATGCTCAAATTCCTTCAAAAGGTAACCAAGTTTTCGCACCGCGGCCTCTACCACCGAAGTCACAAAATTGAGCTCCAAAATAAGCTCAACCGCAACGCTATCACTCCGAGTAACTTTAATTTTCTTAAGGATTCTTTTTATCTTGGAAGAAATATTTACCTTCTTAATCTTAAAATCCTCTTTCACCACTTCTTCCGCATTAAGCTTATTCTCAATAATCTCATTAGCCACCAGAATTGCTTCATTGCGTACAAACCTGGTGCCTAAAGAAGCTCGTTTGAATTTATCTTCGGCATCTTCAATCTTCTTGGCTAACTCAATTTCATCTTCCCTGGACAACAGAGAAATAGAACCCATTTGCTTAAGATACATTTTTACCGGATCATCCAAAGGAAGGAGCCTTTCTTCAGGCTTGAGCTGTTCATTTAAAATTTCTTCCTTAGTAGCAGAACCGTCTTTATCGACAACCATATCCTCTTCATGCTCAACTATCTGTATATCTTCATTTCCAAGCAATTCAAACAGATGATCCATATCATCAGAGGAAGAAAGATCTTCCGGAAGAAGGTCATTTACCTCATCATAAGTAAGAAACCCCTTTTGCTTGCCTAAAGCTATAATTTTTTCCAAATCTTTAGCTGGATAAACTTTCTTTTTCATATTTTTTGCCCGCTTTCCTTTTTTTTGATCAGACAATGAAACTCTTCCGTCAGACGAGCAAGAAGTTCGCTGTCACCTGAGTTCTGAGCAAGCTTTATCTGTTCATGCAATCTATGCCTTTCCAATTTCAGCCTCTCACTTTTCATACGCTGGATACAATCTTCAAGCACCTTTTCTTTATGGCCTTCCGAGGAAGCCTGAGGTAAAAATACAGACTCGCAAACCAATTCCGATATATCATCGCCTAAATGGTTCATCAAAATTTGAGGTTCTACTTTTTTCCCCTGCTCTGCCAAATCGAACATAATGGAAACTATCCTGGATATACGCTCATCCTGAAAATCTGCAGGAACTAAATAAGTTTTTATCCGGTTAATAAGCCCGTTTTCCTCAAGCATCAACGACATAAGTAATTTTTCCGTCGGACTAACGCTATAGATCTTCCTTGCCGTTGTTTCTCGATGCTCGGACAAAGTTTTGCCCGACTTTATTTTTTTCGCCTCTTCCAATAAGGCCTCTTCTTTAACATTCAATTCCTGAGCTAGCTTCCTGATATATTCGGACTTCGTTATAGCGTTCTTAAGCTTAACTATAGTTTCAAGCATTAAATTCGAAACTTTGGTTAAACCCTCTATTTCTTTTATATTGTAGCGGTTTTTCAGCACCCCAAGCTTGTAATTTAACACGCTTTGCGCAGAGGAAATCTTTTCTTTCAAGGCGTCCACGCCGAGCTTGCGCACAAATAAATCCGGATCCAATCCTTTTGGCAATGAAACTATTCTTACATTCATTTCCTCTTCGATAAATATATCAAGGCTGCGTAACGTGGCCAATTCACCGGCGGTATCCGAATCATAAATCATAATCACATTATGAGTATATCTCCTTAACAATCTAGCCTGTTCAATAGTTAAAGCTGTTCCTAATGAAGCCACGATACTCTTTAGCCCCTCTTGATAAGGAACCAGAAAATCAAGATAACCCTCCACCATCACCACAAAATCATTTTCTCTTATATGCTCTTTGGACAGATTAAACCCGTATAGATTCTTACCCTTAGAATATATGGCTGTTTCGGGAGAATTAAGATACTTTGGCAGGCTTTCATCCAAAACCCTGCCTCCAAATCCTAGAATACGGCCTTTCGCGTCGAAGATAGCAAAGACTATTCGATTCCTAAACCTATCATAATATCCACCACTCTCTTTGTTTATTACAAGCCCGGCCTTTTCCATTGAATCCAGGCTTACTGATTTAGATCTCAGATAATTAATCAAACTATCCCATTTATTCGGAGCAAAACCAATTTTTAACTCTACGGCCGTCGCCTGCTTTATACCGCGTTTGATTAAATAATCTCTCCCTTTGGATCCTTCATTAGAATTCAAGATACCGGAGTAAAAATCTGCGGCTAGCTCATTAACTTTATATAACTGGGTAGACAATCCTGAGGGCTTGTATTCGCTAGTTTCTATCTCCGGAAGAATTACTCCTGCTTTTTTAGCCAGAAATTTTACCGCTTCCGGAAAGTCCATACGCTCATAACGCATAAGGAACTTAAAAGCATTGCCCGATTCTCCACAGCCAAAACAATGATATATTTGACGGTCGGGCGAAACCATGAAAGAAGGGGTCTTTTCGTGATGAAATGGACAGCATGCTTTAAAATTACGGCCGGACCGTTTGAGCGGCAGGCAACCGGCAATGATTTCGACTATATCAACCCGGCTCAAGATATCATCCAATGTATCGTCGGGAATCTTTTTTTGCATATCACCTTCTGACTCTTTTAAACCCCGAGCAACCTATGATTTCTAATTTCTCTTCCTTTTCAATTCTGTCTAACAAAAGATTCAAACCCAAAACATCACTTGAAATATGTCCGGCGATAACAACGCTTAGGTTAGCTTCTTTAGCTTTCTTAAAATGCTCATCGCTCAAATGCATGGAAACAAGCGTCCTTACACCGGCGCTATAAAGCTTCTCAAAAACATCCTTAGACCCCTCGGTTCCTCCGGTCATTTCAAAGAAAATCTTGCCTGCTGGCCTATTTGGAGAACCCAAAATTATTCGCGGACCACACATATTCATTTCTGCTTGACCATACTCAGGAATCTCGAGTAAAATATTTACTATATCCTTTACAGTTTTGGGCCTTTTTATCTGCATAAGTTTTTCAAGAAAACGATACACATGATTATCCGCGGGTGTATGCATACACATATAAGGAATATCCAGAAGACGGGCAACATCGACTGAACGCGTATGATTCTGGGGAAGAATCCTTCTTTCTACTTCGGTCATCCTTTCATTTAAAAGTTTTTGGGCAACAGTTTTGCAGACACCTGCCTGTTCCAGCAAATCAATCTGCAAACGCATAACCTCATGCAAAAGCGCATAAGCCTTTCCCTCGGGATGGTGTGAAATCACCAAATCCAACCCCTCCCTCTGGCGAATCCTGTCGGCTAAAAGCAATTCCCCAACCTCCATATCGACACCAATAAGAATTTTCCTTATCTTTGTGTTGGGATCGCCGTAAAGCAGGGCTGAATCCGGGTATGACTTTATTGCAGATTTATTGATTCTGGGGTCGCGGCTTGCGCCGAATTTTACGACTAGTTCATAAAAACGAGATAGCTTCACCCAAGCCTTCCTTTCTTATAAAACAACCTTAATTCATTTTAGCTGAAAATGGAGGATAAAATCGGTTTAGTTATTCTTAAACTCATTACTTGTTGAAGTAATAACATCATTAAATTTCTCGCTTTTGGCAAATTTAGACGTTATCGCATTCCACAACCATGAATAGGTAGCGGGACAAAGCATAAATAAACGCTTACCGGAATAAGATTCTTTGGCGCTGCTCTTAAAGTAATCTATACTCGAAATAAACATCGCAAAAATAATTAAACTGGATAAAAGTAACGCCCTAATAATACCCAAAATCAAGCTCCCCCATCTGTTTAAGGCAGATATTGCCTCCATCTTCAGAAGTTTTCCGAATATACTGCGCAATAAGACAAATATGCCATAGCCTCCAATGGCTATGAGAACAAAAACAATAAAATCCAAAAATCCTAAAGGAAGTCTCTTGTCTAAAGCAGCCCAATTATCGATATAATCCGAAATAGTGATATAATAATGTAAGGAAAAATAGATTGCCGAGAGCGTGCCGATGGACTTAAATAACTCAATAGGAAAACCATTTTTTGCGGCAGTAAAACAAATCCTTGCCACTAAAATCAATACACCTATATCCACCCAGTTAATTTGTTTTAAGATATTCAGTAGCATAGGGTTAAACCTCTCTTGTTGATTTAACTAATATCGGGGCAAGCTAAATCGGTAAAGTATAACATATAAATACATGCCTTGTCAAGAAAGCGCTTTCTTGAGTTTGGACTTTAAAAAGAAAGGGATAGTTTTGGCGAGACCTTCTTGAAGAGGAATTTTCGGTTCCCATCCCAGCAAAACTTTAGCCTTATGAATATCAGGTTGGCGCTGACGAGGATCATCCTGTGGCAAGGGTTTAAAAATAATTTTGCTTTGGGAACCGGTTAACTCAAGCACAGTATTTGCTAACTGCATAATGGTAAATTCGTTGGGATTTCCCAAATTAACCGGTTCATGAACCGGTTTAAGCATTAAACGGCATAAACCTTCAACCAGATCATCGACAAAACAAAAACTTCTTGTCTGCTCTCCTCTTCCATAGACAGTCAGAGGCTTATTGTTCAAAGCCTGATTAATAAAATTAGGAACCACTCTCCCGTCATCAGCTCTCATTCCCGGACCGTAGGTGTTGAATATCCTGACAATCCTTGTATTCAATTTATGAATGCGGCGATAGGCCATAGTTAAGGCTTCGGCAAAACGCTTGGATTCATCATAACAGCCCCGCACGCCAATGGTATTTACATTGCCCCAGTAATTCTCCTTTTGCGGATGAACCAAAGGGTCACCATATATCTCAGAGGTAGAAAAAAGCATAAAAACAGCCCTATTTTTTCTCGCCAAATCCAAAGCGTTGCATGTCCCAAAAGAACCAACCTTAAGTGTTTCAACGGGGTAGCGAAGGTAATATTCAGGTGAAGCCAAAGATGCGCAATGCAAAACATAATCAACCTTACTCTTAAAATTAACCAATTTGGAAACATCTTGTTTTACAAAAACAAATCTTCTGTCATTTAACAAGGTGTTTATATTCCTCAGGCTCCCGGTAATAAGATTGTCGACGCAAACAACCTTGTATCCCGATTTTATCAATTCAAAACACAAATGCGAACCGATGAATCCTGCGCCGCCGGTTATAAGTACCGTTTTCTTCATAGCCTCACCAATTTATCATTATCAGTATTTTTATATACATTGCGCGTATCAAAAATTAAATTAGAAGCGCTAAGCAAATACTTATAATCAATATTGGAATGGTCTGTCGCTATGACAACACAATCAAATTTTCTCAATTTATCCTTCTTTAAAGAAATGGACTCCAGATTGATCTGATTTATATTAAGATAGGGAATTAAAGGGTCAAAATAAAATACCTTAGCCCCTTTTTTCTTTAACCCCCTGATTATATCGAGGCTGGGAGATTTACGCAAATCCTCAACATCTTTCTTATAGGTTGCTCCTACCACAAGCACATTAGCGCCTTTTAAGCTTATGCCTCTCTTTAAAAGTTCCTCGTCTATCCTAGCAATAACATATTCTGGCATATAATCAATTATATCCGAAGCAAGACGGATAAAACGGGAATTAAACCCGAAACTTTTGGCCTTCCAATACAAATATAAAGGGTCTTTCGGTATACAATGGCCTCCTACTCCGGGACCCGGATAAAATGGCATAAAACCAAAAGGTTTGGTAGAAGCTGCTTTGATAACTTCCCAAATATCTATTTTCATCTTGTGAGCCATCATTGCCAGTTCATCAATCAATCCGATATTAATCAGGCGAAAAGTGTTTTCCAGTAATTTCACAGTTTCAGCTGCCCGCGGGCTTGAAACAGGCACAACCGTATCAATAATAATTTTATAGAGGGAGACTGCTCTACGGGTTGCTTCGGCATTTAATCCTCCGACCACCTTGGGAATTTTGCTAACCGGAAAATCTTTATTCCCGGGATCAATTCTCTCAGGCGAAAAACAAAGATAAAAATCTTTACCATGTTTCAAATTCTGTCTCTCAAATATAGGCAGAATCACTTCTTCGGTTGTGCCCGGATAGGTTGTGCTCTCTAAAATAACCAAGGTTCCTTTTTCTATATTCTTTGCGATAGAATTAAACGAATCTTTTATATAAGATATATCCGGTAGATACTTTCCTTTTAAAGGGGTGGGAACGCAAACCAATACCGTGTTGCATTCTTTTAAAACAGAAAAATCAGAAGTAGCGCTGAATGTATTCTTTTTCAATACGTTTCTTAACTCCCGGGTTGTTATGTCCGTAATATACGATTCTCTGCGTTTTATATGCTGTAGGCGCCCATGGTCAATTTCAATGCCTACCACTGGTATGCCTTGCTTGGCAAATTCAACAGCTAAAGGAAATCCGACATAACCAAGTCCTACAACCGCAATTTTCATTTTCTTCTTGTTCATGCACTCTTCCTTCCTATACTGGCATAACAGAACCCCGACTTTACCAAATCCTTGGGGTTAAAAAGATTCCGTCCGTCAATGATTATCGGCCGATTAAGTAGTTTTTTAACCCTGATGAAATCAAGCTTTTTAAATTCATCCCATTCAGTAGCAATTAAAAGACAATCCGCGCCTCGGCATACTGAATAAACATCGGCGCAAAAGGCAACATCCCGCAATACATTTCTTGCTTTTTTTATCGCCTGAGGGTCGTAAACCCTGATTTTGGCCCCTTCTTTCTGCAGTATCTTGATCAATTCTATTGCAGGAGAATTCCGGATATCATCAGTATTGGATTTAAAAGCCAAACCCAAAACACCTATTCTTTTATCTTTAATTATCCATAACAAATCCTTTATCTTTTTAAGAACAAAACTTAACTGAGCTTCGTTTATTTTTTTGACTGACTTAAGTAAATTAAAATCATAACCAATCTTCTCGGAAATATGCACAAAAGCATCCAGGTCCTTTGGGAAGCAAGAACCTCCATAACCAATCCCCGCTTTTAAGAAACTTAAACCTATTCTTTTATCCAAACCCATGCCTTTAGCTACCTCTTCTACATCCGCACCCACCTTATCACAAACACAAGCTACAGCGTTGATAAATGAAATCTTGGTAGCTAAAAATGCGTTGGAAGCGTGTTTTATCAACTCCGCCGATTTAATATTGGTAATCACAATGGGCGACTTGAAAGGTTTATATAATTTTACTAGTAGATCTTTTGCTTTTTTCGATTCAACCCCGATAACAATCCGGTCGGGATTCATAAAATCATTGATCGCCTGACCCTCTCTTAAAAATTCAGGATTTGAGGCGACATCAAATTTTGCTTTGTCTTTAATATAAGTGGAAATAGTATGCCTTACCCAATTTCCGGTCTCAACCGGCACCGTGGACTTTTCAACAATAAGTTTATAACCATTTATATTCTTGGCAATATTACGCGCCACCTTCTCGATTCCGGTAAGATCGGCTTCGCCATTTTCAAGAGCCGGAGTGCCTACGGTAATAAAAATTATTTCTGCAAACCCAACCGCATCTTCTATGTCTGAGCTAAAATTTAACTTTTTATTCCGGACATTACGCCCTATCAACTCTTTTAAGCCTGGTTCATATATTGGCATTGAGCCGTTCTTTAGGCTTTTAACCTTACCCTTATCGTTATCCACACAAATAACCCTATTACCCAATTCCGCAAGACAAGCGCCGGTTACCAACCCTACATAACCCGAACCAATAACAGATATCTTCATAATAGCCCCTTACTTATTAATAATAATGTTTTATTATGCCCCGGATTTAGGCTTGTTATAACCCTGATTAAAGCCAAATTCATTTTCAGGAAACGCTTTTAACCTGAAAAGCAAATAAATCGAAGTTCCGTTGTCCTGTTTATTGTCCCAAGTTAATTCCACATCCCAACAGTGTAAATTCCTAGTAAGCGTGAACTGCTGCTCAATTGTCCTATAATTGACATACGTATTTGGATAGGTCGATGTGTCCAAATAATTCTTTAAGTTAAAACGCTCATATATTGAAAACTTCCATTTCGGATTGATACGCCACTGGAATCCGGCGGTTATCTGATTCTGCCCTTTTCTGGCATAGCGTTGCCCAAGGCTAAATGAACGCTCGTTTTCGAATTCGAAGATGAAATCATAATTAGCAGTGGAAAAATGGTTATAATTGGCGTAATCGGTGTCCCCAGGAACGCCTGAATGTTTATAAGTAGCATCTCCTTCAAACCTAAGCCACGAATAAGGTAGCAGCTTAAGTTTAAAGAGGACATCCGAAAAAGAAGCGCCCTGTTTATGCTTATTATTAACATCAGTTTCACTGATGGCAATATTGTTTTGATATATAATATTGGTTCCGTAAACAATCTGGGGAGCAAACGCATATTTGGTAGATACTTTAAAATCCACCAAATCCACGCTTTTTTCAACACCATCCTTGTTTTTGCGTTTTGTTTGTAATTTATTCGATAATTCTAGGGTAGCGGCATTGCTAGAAGTAAGCGAATCTGTGCTGTCAATCTGACGTAGCTTATTGCTTGAAATAGTCGGCTCGGGATTATAGGAATACCCTATGGTAGGAGTAATTATATGCCTTAAGCCATTTAAATCCAAACCAAACAAGTTAGACTCTGTATTAAAAGTACGGTAAAACTTAGTGCTTAAGTCAGCTCCGGCGTAAAATATCGTTCTGGCCGGCAAGTTTTGATTATTAGCTCCTTTATCATAAATTGTTTCCTGAAGTTTTATAAAAGGAGTAAACCATATGAAAGACACTTTCGCAGGAAGCGAAACCTTAGCTACAGAATCTAATCTTGTCATATCAACGGTATTAAGCGAAACAGGAATAGTATCGGGTTTTTTATTAAAGGTGGCGAAGGTGGAATTATTCTCGAAATAAAATAGGCTGTCGCCGAGTTGCAAGCTAGGAAGCGTATACTTCACTTCGGGCAATTTCTCTATCTGATTATACCAATTATTGACGCGTTTTTGTACAAGAACATCAAAACTCGAATAAGAAAAATTGTGATGGAATAAACCGTAGGTTAACGGCTCTGAATCCTTTTCGAATTCCCGATAAAAATAGTCTTGAAGAAAATCACTATTTTGATCAACATACTTTCTCTTTTCATCCCCGATTTTATAAATTTGAGCGACAAAATTAGTTTGCTTATCAATATCCCATTTATGGCGTAGACGTATAAGATACCTCTGATAGTCTCCGCTTACATTGGTAGTGGTAGAAGCAGGATACTCTTTTGAACTTTCATTAGTAAAATAAAACTTAATATCTCCGCTGCCTACCGGAGTTTTAGTATAATTTAACCCCACGCCTTCTGCCCAGCCTAATTTATTACGGTAATCCAGATACGCTCTTCCATCGACGTTATTAGCAAGATTGAATTCCCAAATACTGAGCAGATAAGGACCCCAATCTTTACGTTTACCGGGAAGCACACTGACATGACTAATAGGCTTATCGAATATCTGGTTAAAATTGGCCAAATACATCAGAGGAAAAGAACTTAAATAAAGATAGTCGTCCTTCGTTTGAATCAATTCACCGGGTATAATATTTATTCGCTTAGAACTGACCCGGTAATGCGGCCGGTCAAAGCTACACGTGGTAGCATAACCATAGTAAGCTACAAGTTCTTTCCCTTCCTCTTTTTCTATTTTCTTTGCTCTGCCAAAAAAAGGGCTGGCTCTGAATTGAGCGTCAATTAAAGTGCCGGTTTTATTCTGAAAGTTATAAATCAACCTCTCGCCTTCAACGACACCTTTACCATCTTCAAGCCTTGCGTGTCCGGAGGCAATTCCTTCTTTTGTTTGCGTATTTACGGTAAGTTTTTGGCAGGTGAGTTTAGTATCGCCGGAAATAATTTCTACGTCTCCCGTAGCGGTAACTTCCTGTGAATCAGCGGAATATTCAACAACATCCCCATTAATCGTCATCGGCTGGGCTTTCCCCCCCGTTTTAAGTATATTCTCGGCAAAAAGGCCGGGAGAGGAGCAAAACAACACCGCGGCAGAAACAAGAACAAGAAACTTCTTAAACATTTATTTCGGTATCTTTCTGTAATCTTCCAAAAATCTTTGTATTCCGATATCTGTCAGAGGATGCTTAATAAGTTGTTCAATTACTCCGAAGGGAACGGTAGCGATATCCGCGCCCGTAAGCGCCGCATCCAATACATGGACGGGGTTACGCACAGAGGCAACGATTATTTCGGTTTTAAAAGCGTAATTCCTGTAAATAGTCTTGATATTGCGGATTAATTCCATACCTTCCTGGCTTATATCATCCAACCTTCCGATAAAAGGCGAGATAAAATCCGCTCCGGTCTTAGCAACCAACAAAGCCTGATTCGCGGAAAAACATAAAGTTACGTTTGTTCTTATGCCCTCCTTGGATAAAATCTTAACTGCCTTAATTCCATCTTTAGTCAAGGGAATCTTAACCACTATGTTAGCCGCAATCTTCTTAAGCAGTCTGGCCTCTTTAACCATTCCGTCTGTTTCAAGACTAATCACTTCTGCGCTCACAGGTCCGGGAGCTACAGAACAAATTTCTTTCAGTATTTCATCAGCCGGTCTATTCTCTTTAGCCAATAAGGTGGGGTTTGTCGTAACTCCGTCAATCACTCCCAAACTTACCGCTTCTTTTATCTCCTTAATATTAGCAGTATCAATAAAAATCTTCATCTATCCTCCACGCTAGCAGCTAAACATTAAGCACCAAATCTATTATTACATTACAATCCTTCTTTAACCATTATAGCAGCACCAATTATCCCCGCTTCGCTGCCCAATTTTGCTTTCAATATACGTACACGCTTAGCCTGCACAATCATCGCTTGGTTTTTAAGCGCCCTGGTTATGTTATCAAATAAAACCCTACCCGCTTTAGCTACTCCCCCGCCAATTACTATAGCATCCAAATTCAATAAATTTACTACTCCGGCCAAAGCAAAACCTAAATGACCGCCTATCCTACACCAGACATCTATCGCAATTTTATTATGCCTTTCAGCCAGCTCACTTAATTCTTCAAGTGTTATGTTGCGCTTAAAAGACTTTTTGGCTTCTAACCCGATTTTACGGTTCCCCACATAAGCTTCCAAACACCCCAAAGCCCCGCAATTGCAAGCTGCTCCTTTTTCATTGATAGGCATATGCCCCACTTCCCCGGCAGCATTGTTAAATCCACGGTAAAGCTTTCCGTTGATAATCAATCCTCCGCCAATACCCGTACCTAAAGTCATGCATAAAACGTTGTTAAACCCTTTTGCCGCACCAAGTTTATGTTCAGCAATCGTCATAAGTTTTGCATCATTATCTAAAAACACGGCTAAGCCGAGTTTCTTCCTTAAAATATCCCTAAGCTTTACTTCTTTCCATCCCGGAATATTAGGGAAAAAATGAACAATGCCATTTTTAGCATCGGTTGGCCCAGGTAAGCCCAAACCAACGCCCAAAATCTCTGCTTTGCTTAGATTATTATATTTTATAAACCTGTTTACGGCGTGGACAATCCCCGAAATAAGATGATCCTTCTCCATAAAGGAACGAGTGCTAAGTATTTCCTTATCTTTTATGTGATAATTTAAATCCAGAAGGGCAACCTTCAGATTGGTCCCGCCTAAATCTATTCCGATGATAAATTTTTTATTCATATGAAGGATTATTTTATATCAAAATACAGGAATTTACAAGCCATTTACGATAAATATTTTACCCTGTTTCTGCCGGCTTCTTTTGCCTGATACATGGCCTTATCGGCTGCCTCAATAATTGCTTCATGGCTCATCCCGTCGCTAGGAAATGTTGCTATCCCTACACTTACGGTTACTCTTAACTCTTCGTCGTAAACCTTTATATTCTTAGACTCTACAGCCCGGCGTAAGCGTTCCCCTGCAAAACATGCCTGCTCTTTATCCGTTTCAACCAAAATCACAGAAAGTTCTTCGCCTCCATACCTACCCACAAAATCAATTTGACGGATAGTCTCTTTAACAGTCTTAGAGATTTCCCTTAGTATGGCATCCCCAACCAAATGGCCGTATTTATCATTAAAATCTTTGAATCTATCGATATCAATCATCAAAAAAGAAAAATTATATTTAAATTTCCTGGAACGCCGCAACTCATCATTAAACCTCTCCAGAAAATGCCTGCGGCTAAATATCTGCGTCAGGCTATCGGTAATAGAAAGTTCCTGCATTTTTTTGTATAAAAGCGCTCTTTTAAAACCAATCAAAAACTGCTGGGCAAGAATCTGAAACCTCTCCGTATCGCCATCAGCTATACCCCGGGCAGCCAAATAACCTATAGTATCCTTTTGGATGATTAAAGGCATAACAGTAAATCCGGCATAAAGAGAAAGATCCGCTTCTCTCGGCAACAATTGACAATCCGACGCGTTAAGCTGGTCCCTTATCCGCTCTTTAAAAATAACAAATACCCTGTCTTCATCCAAAAATTTACAAATGTCTTTGGATAGATTATAGAGCGCGATTGTTTCATTAACCTCTATCCCCAATTTCTTATTTTTCTCTATTAATCCCGACTTATCCCTGATTAACTGCTCATACTCGAATTTAAGAACCTCAATTCGATTACTCTTTTTAAGCAGCCTTGCGCGCAATATTTCCATAATTAATCTAGCGCCTGCTACCGAAGAAAGGATTAAAATCGCTAAATAGAACATACGCGGTTTCTTCCTTTCTGTTTTGCCATATATAAAGCCTTATCCGAAGCGCGAATTAATTCATCTTCTTCCGTAGCGTCGGCGGGAAAATTAGCCACCCCGATAGAAACAGTAACATGGCTATCTGTCCGTCTCAAGATTACCTTTTCTTTCTCTATTCGCTGCCGCAAAGTTTCGGCAATCTCATATGCGTTATCTTTATCAATTCCGCTCAAACTAACACAAAATTCCTCTCCTCCAAAACGACTGATTATAGCGTTAAAATTACCCAAAGAATCGCTTATAACCCGGCTAATCTCTTTTAAAACTATGTCTCCTGCGGTATGCCCGAATTCATCATTATAACTTTTAAAAAAGTCAATATCCAGCATAAGCATAGAAAGCGGCATAGCCTGCCGAAGACATCTTTTAAATTCCTCTTTAAGGCGTTCGGCAAAATAACCTTTAGTATAAAGCAGGGTTAAAGCATCGTGTATGGCGAGATCCTGGGTCTTTTGAAAAAGTTCACTGTTTTCTAAAGCAAGGGTGCCTAAGTCAGCAATAGAAACCAAAAACCTCAAGTCATCCTGGGTGAAAAAATTGACTTGCTGATTATCCAACCTTATAATTCCCAAGAATTTATTTTCACTGATTAACGGGGCGGCTACAAGCGAAGAGATAACCCTTGAATCCTGAAGCTTTAATTTCTCTAAATCAAACCGAAAATCATTTTTAACATCCTCAATCAATAACGGGCTGGCATGCTTTAAAACCCAAAAATCAAGAATGTTACCTTCCTTTGATTTTACAACAAACCCGGAATCCTCCTTTTTGGCTTTAAAAAGAGACAGCTTTTGCGTCCGAGGGTCTACGAGATACAAAAGACAGGCGCCTTTTTTATCCCCTATCAGAGAAAATACCCCGCTGGCAACAGTATCCGCCACTTTATCCAAATCAAGACTTTGATTTATTTTGTTAAGGAAATCCCTGAGGCTATTATATTTTGTGCGCCTTTCATTCAAAGCAACGCTTGCTTCTTGGGTCTTGAAATACTCAACACTAAGAAGATTGAGTTTTTCCTGTAAATTCTGGATAGAAGAATCCAGAGAATAGCTTTTGGCGGAATGCTTCCTGAGAATCGCTACGATGACGATAAGGTTGGCAAAATAAAACACAATCAGAACAATCAAACAATTAGAGTTCAAACGGCAGGACAAATAAAATGGGAAAACAAAATAAACAAACAGAAAAATAATGGTGTAACCGGTTATCTTTAAGGGCAGAAGTTTCCCTAAAGTATTGGGCATATAGATTTTCCCGTTACACTATAGTTTCTTCGCTATCCTTATCAAAGAAATGAACCTTACTCATATCGAAAACAAGATCCATCTCTTGATTAATCTTCGGCCGGTCATGCGCGCCAACCCGAGCAATAAAAGTATGCTTACCGGTGTTCAAATAAAGATACACCTCCGACCCCATCGGCTCGTAAACTTCGCAATTTACCCTTACGATGTTCTCCGGAGGAGCCTCCGAAACAAAAAGCTTATCGTAAACATCTTCCGAACGTATGCCAAAAATTACCTCCCGCCCGACATAAAGATTCATCTTCTGACGCATATCATCGACAAGTTTCACCTGAATCTTGCCTTCATCAAAATACAGGCGGCCGTCTTTCTTAACAATCTTTCCGTTCATGAAGTTCATAGGAGGAGAACCGATAAATCCGGCAACGAATTTATTTTTGGGATGATCGTAAACAGCAATCGGATCGGCAACTTGATTCAAGACACCGTCCTTCATCACCGCAATACGATCCCCCATGGTCATAGCTTCCGTCTGATCGTGAGTTACGTAAATTATCGTTGTCTGAAGCCTGATATGCAGTTTATGAATCTCGGTTCGCATCTGAACGCGCATCTTGGCATCAAGGTTGCTTAATGGCTCATCGAACAAAAACACCATCGGCTTTCTAACGATTGCCCTTCCTACCGCTACGCGTTGGCGCTCCCCCCCGGAAAGCTCTTTGGGTTTGCGGTGCAATAATTTTTTGATGCCCAGGATATCCGCGGCCTCATTTACACGCTGCATAATTTCCGGTTTAGGTATCTTTCTTAATCTTAACCCGAAAGACATATTCTCAAAAACCGTCATATGGGGATAGAGCGCGTAATTTTGAAAAACCATGGCAATATCCCTGTCTTTCGCGGGAACATCATTGACCCGTTTGTTCCCGATATAAATATCCCCTGAACTTATCTCCTCTAACCCCGCGATCATCCTTAAGGTAGTGGATTTACCGCAACCTGATGGACCGACTAAAACCATAAATTCTTTATTTTCGATTCCCATATTAACGTTATCGACAGCTTTAACGTTACCCCCAAAAATCTTGCAGACATTCTTCAAGCTTACTTGAGCCATATTTCTCCTTATTATTCTATTTTAGTTTGAAGCCTTATTATATTAAATTTAACCTAAATAATCAAGTAATTGGCTTAAGATAGTTTTTAAATTCTTTCTCTGTACAATCATATCAATAAGCCCATGCTCAAGCAGAAATTCCGAACGCTGGAATCCTGCTGGAAGCTTTTGCCTTATCGTTTGCTCAATCACCCTTGGCCCGGCAAAACCGATTAAAGCGCGGGGCTCGGCTATAATGATATCTCCAACTCCGGCAAAAGAAGCCATAACCCCTCCCATCGTAGGATTAGTAAGCACGGATATATAAGGTAATTTTGCCTTGCGGTGATACTCCAGAGCCGCGCAAGTCTTCGCCATTTGCATAAGACTAAGCATACCTTCGTACATCCTGGCTCCTCCTCCTGAACCGGAAACAATAACAAGCGCAAGTTTATTTTTAGTCGCGATTTCAATGGCCCGCGTAATTTTCTCCCCAACCACCGAACCCATCGATCCCATAATAAAACGCGAATCCGTAACAATCGCTATAACTTTCTTTCCATCAAGCAGCCCTTCTCCCGAGACAACCGCATCTTTCAATCCGGTGGCAAGCTGGTCTTGCATCAACTTATCTTTATATGTCTTCGGACCTTTAAAATCTAAAGGATCGGCGGAAAGCATATCTTTATCATACTCCTGAAAGGTATCTTTATCCAAAAGCATATGGATTCTTTCATAAGCGCTTAAAGAAAAATGGCATCCGCATTTAGGGCAAACTTTCTGGTTCTCCTCAATAGACTTGCTATAAAGAGTCTCCGAACACTCTGAGCATTTAGTCCAAAGACCTTCGGGCATTTCCTTCTTTTTGACCCTGACTATCGTATATTTCGGTTTACCAAAAAGCGCCATTATACTTCCTCGTGCTTGTTAATTACTAAACCGGATAAAACTTTGGGATAAAAATACGTAGATTTGGCCGGCATCTTGAAACCATTTAAAGCTACGGCAATGATTTGCTCCATTTTTACCGGATTCAAGAAAAATGCGATACTTAGAGGCTCTCGATCCTGGGCCTCGATAAAATCATCGGAGCAAGCGCTATATTTAAGATTATTCTTATTGGCCGAATCATAACCCAATATATCCTTAAAGATTATCTGATTAAGAATAGAAACATCGAGCGAACGATACTCTTTAGGTTTATCGCCAATGAGTTTGTCCAAAATTTTAATATTTTTTAGGCGTAAAAGCCAGTATTTTTTATCTTTATACATACCCAAAAGATGCCCAGCCCGCACCCCTTTTTCCATAAGAAAGAAAAGGCGGCTCTTTTCTTTAATTTCTTCGACATCGAAATACTTCTTAAGTTCCAAGAGAAAACCTTCTAAAACTAAAGGTTTTTCCAGCTTTAATAAACGATGAATTGGCAATATCGATAACCCGCGAGGATCGGTATTCGTAAAATAAGCCAAGGTATAATTGAAACCCGAATCTTCCGAGAATCTATCTCCAAGCCTGGTCTTTATCTCATCCCTATAAGCGCAGGAAACTTCATAACGGTGATGCCCATCGGCGATAAACGCATCTTCACCTTGCATCCCCCGCTCTATCAAAGATAAAATTTCCGGCGAATCAATTTTCCAGATTTTATGGACGGTATTTTCTTTGTCTTTAGCTTCCATAAACGCAGGGGAGTTCTTAAGATACCGCGCAAATACACGCTGGATGACCCGCTTCTTATCTTTTGAAACAATAAATATCGGGCTTAAATTAGCGTTAACGCTTTGGATAATTTTAAGCCTATCCTCCTTTGCCTCTATCCGCGTATGCTCATGGCCAAATACCGAAGTATTTTTATCGCCTAAGCGCAAAAGAGCAATAAAACCCAACCGTATTTTTTTCTCTCCTTTAATACTGTATTGCTGGCTGTAAAAATATATAGCCGGTTTTTTATCCTGAACGAGAATCTTTTCCGCTGACCAATTCCGAAATAAAACTCCCGCGCGTTTATATTTGTCTTCTTCGAACCGATCTTTTCCAAACAGGATATGAATAAAATTATGAGGATCAAGATTATGATAATAATCCTGCTCAATAGGAGAAATTACGTCATAAGGAGGACAAACAACCCTGGATAAATCTTTGATTTTATCTTTATTATAATAAACCGCGCAAAAAGGCTTGATTTCTACCATATCAATTAATGGGCATGGGGGCAGCCGCCACAATCCCCTTTAGGCGCAGAACAAGAAGAGGAGTTGCTTTTGGAGCTCTTGCCTTCAGACTTACGATAATCAGTAGCGTAGAATCCCGAACCTTTAAAAATTACGCCGGAACCTCGGCCAATAAGCCTGCTTATTTTTTTATGGCACTTCGGGCATTTTTCGAGCGGCTTATCGGTAATTTTTTGAAATATATCAAATATCTTATTGCAATTCTTACATTCATATTCATAAGTAGGCATTCAATTTCTCCTTTACCTTACCGCTCTCCGGAAATCCGGGCGAATTCTTCCATCAGCTTACGCTGTTCCAGAGTCAATCGCTTGGGGATCTCAACACTTACTCTCACCAGTTCATCTCCCGTGCCTCTGCCATGCAAATCCGGCATCCCTTTTCCTCTAAGCCTAAAAATCGTATCGCCTTGAGTACCAGAGGGTATTTTCATATCCACATTTCCACTTAATGTAGGCACAATAATATCCCCACCCAATACGGCCTTGCTTAAACTTATAGCGACTTCAGTTGATATATTATTATCGTGCCTTTGAAAAAGCGAATTTGGCAAAACTTCAATTATAACATACAAATCGCCTTTTGAAGAGGCTCCAGCCTCTCCTTCACCGCGAACCCTTAAATTGGAGCCAGTATCAACTCCTGCTGGAATCTTAACTTTAATCTTGCGTGCAACTTTTAACCTACCCTGCCCCTGACATTCAGAACACGGAGATTGCACTACCGAACCTTCTCCTGCGCAACGGGAGCAAGTCTGGGCTAATTGAAAATAACCTTTAGATACCACCGTTCTTCCTGAGCCCTTACATTGTGGACAGGTAATTCTTCTGGTTCCCGGCTTTGCGCCAGTTCCGGAACAAACAGGACAAGTTTCATAACGAGGGACGGTGATTGTTTTTTCGGTGCCGAAAGCCGCCTCTTCAAGAGTTATGCTTACAGAAATCTGCAAGTCTCTGCCCCGGCGCCTGGCTCCTCCTGAATCGCGGGAACCCCTGCCTCCGAAAAAATTATAACCTAAATCGCTGAATATTTCATCAAAAAGGCCGCCGCCAAAACCATAATCGCCTAAATCCTGAAACACGCTATTGAAATCGGCGCCTTTAAATATATCCTCCTGAGCGTATTTTTGGTCTATCCCGGAATGGCCATACTGATCATATAGCGCACGCTTATTAGAATCAGAAAGAACCGCATAGGCTTCGGAAATATCTTTAAATTTTTCCTCGGCCTCTTTTTTTTGCTCATGAGGAACACGGTCTGGATGGAATTTTAAGGCAAGCTCACGATATTTCTTCTTGATTTCATCAAGGCTTGCACTCTTTTGCACACCCAGTACTTCGTAATAATCACGCTTGGCAGCCGCCATAATATTTAAATATCCAAATTCCAAATCCCAATGACAAATGAATTTCCAAGTTCCAATTCCCAATTGAAACATTGAATCATTGGGATTTCATTCGGAATCGGGATTTAGTGATTGATAATTATTTCTTACCGTTGTCTTCTTCCTTAAAATCCGCGTCTATTATGTCTTCCTTTTTTTCCTCTGTAGGATTTTCACCCGCCGGACCCGGTCCTTCTTCTGACTTTTGCCCTTTTTCTTCAGGCTTCTGTTGTTTAGCCGAAGCCTGCTTATAAATCTCTTCCGCGAGTTTATGCGAAGCGCGGCTCAAATCCTCCATGCCTTTTTTAATCCTATCCACATTCTTATCTTTAATCGCGGCTTTCAAATCATTGGCCTTGGCCTCAATATCAGCCCGCTCAGCCTGACTTACCTTATCACCATAGTCCTTAAGGGATTTTTCGGTGGCATAAACCAAATTATCCGCTTGATTAATAATCTCTACCTCTTCTTTCTTTTTAACATCTTCAGCGGCAAACTTCTCCGCATCTCTAACCATCTTATCGATTTCTTCCTTAGATAGTTTTTTAGGCGCGCTAATCTTGATAGACTGCTCTTTGCCGGTGCCTAAATCCTTTGCGGAAACATGCACTATGCCATTAGCATCAATATCAAAAGCAACCTCGATCTGCGGAATTCCGCGGGGAGCAGACGGAATACCTACCAAATCAAACCTGCCCAATTCCACATTGTCGTTAGCCATAGGGCGCTCGCCTTGCAATACACGGATAGTAACCGCGGTTTGATTATCCGCAGCCGTCGAGAAAACCTGGCTCTTTCTGGTAGGAATAGTGGTATTTCTTTCGATCAGTTTGGTATTTACTCCCCCCAGCGTCTCGATACCAAGCGATAAAGGAGTTACGTCCAAAAGCAACACATCCTTCATCTCTCCTTTAATAATAGCCGCCTGGATTGCCGCGCCCAAAGCCACACACTCCATCGGATCAACTCCGCGTTCGATCTTTTTACCAACATAATCTTCGACGAATTTCTGCACTATAGGCATACGGGTCGGGCCGCCCACCATGATGATCCGATCAATATCCTTAGCCGTTAATTTCGCGTCGTTTATTGCCTGCTCTATCGGATGTTTGCATCTTTCGATTATAGGCAAAATAAGATCCTCGAGCTTAGCGCGAGTAATATTCATAGTCAAATGCTTGGGGCCGGTGGCATCTGCGGTAATAAAAGGTAAGTTTATATCCGTGCTGACCGTCGAGGATAATTCAATCTTGGCCTTTTCAGCTGCTTCGCGCACTCTCTGCACAGCCATCTTATCGCTCATCAGGTCAATCCCGGTCTCACGTTTGAATTGTCCGGCGATATATTCAAGCAAAACCTTATCCATATCCGTTCCGCCTAACTGCGTATCGCCGGAGGTAGATTTTACTTCGAATACTCCTTGAGCCATTTCCATAATCGTAACATCCAGAGTTCCTCCGCCTAAATCAAAAACCATAATCCGCTGCTCTTTACCTGCTTTTTCCAAACCATAAGCAAGACAGGCTGCCGTAGGTTCGTTAATTATACGCAAAACCTTTATACCCGCGATCTCACCGGCATCCTTGGTAGCCTGGCGCTGATTATCGTCAAAATATGCCGGGCAGGTAATGACTACTTCTTCAACCTTGTCGCCAAGGTAAGCCTCGGCATCCTGTTTAATTTTCTGCAGAATAAACGCTGAGATCTGCTGCGGGCTGTATTCTTTACCGAAAACTTTAAATTTAAAATCTGTTCCCATTTTACGCTTAGCGGCCTGAATGGTGCCTTCGGCGTTTATTGCCGCCTGGCGCCTTGCCGGCTCGCCAACCAAACGCTGCCCATCTTTGGTAAAAGCAACGTAAGAAGGAAACGCTTTTCCTGAAGCGACTCCCGCTCCTTCAGCTGAAGGAATTATAACCGGCCTGCCGCCTTCCATAACCGCTGCCGCCGAATTTGATGTCCCCAAATCGATCCCGATAACTTTTGCCATTTTACACCTCCGCTTTCTTAGAAACTTTGACTTTCGCGGTGCGAATAACCCGCTCATTCAATAAATACCCCTTTTGCAATTCTTCAACCACTGTATTTTCCGGTAAATCCTTATTTTCGACCTGCAATAAAGCCTCATGATAATTAGGATCAAACTTCTTCCCCTGCGCATCCACAGGCTTAAGCCCATATTCTTTAAGCATTTCATAAAGATGAGCTAAAATCATCTCGACACCCTTAAGAAACGCGGCGAAATCCTCTTTGTGCGTTTCTGCTAAACTTGTGGTGCGCTCTAAATCATCCAAAACATTTAAGAGTTCTAAAATAATCCCTTCATTGGCAAATTTAATAAAATCCTGCTTTTCCCGCTCGATACGCTTACGGGTGTTCTCAAAATCCGCCTGTAAACGTAAACATTTATCCGAAAATTCCTGCCCCTTATCCGCCAACTCCTTTAAGCATAAATATTCAGACTCCTTCAATACTATAGTTTTCTCTTCTTTATTATTTTCCTTATGCCCGTTCATCAGTCAAGATTCCCCAAAGCTTCGCTTAACACATCCGAGATATACTCCAAAGTCGGTATAATCCGCCTGTATTCCATGCGCACCGGGCCCAAAACCGCAACTCTTCCCTGCAGCTTCTTCTTCCGGCGATAACTCGAAACAACCAAAGAACAATTTTCCATCTCAGGGCAATTTAATTCACTACCGATATAAACCCTTGCCTCATCCGAGAAATCGCGATTGACAATTTCCAATAACCGTTGTTTATCTTCAACCGCTTTGATCAATAAACGCATTTTCCCGGTATCTCTAAATTCCGGCTGCTCCAATATCCGGTTCAGGCCCTTATAAAACATTTTATCCTGCCATTCCAAAAATGAAACTATTCCCGTATAATGCGTTGTCTGCTCAATCAGTTTGGATGTCTCTTCCAAAACATCTTCCATGCGGTTAATTTCTTTTTCGTATTCCCGCATAATACTCCTCTTATCCTCATCCATAAGCTGCATCTGCAGCAAAAGGGAGTCAACATAATAACGATACCCTTTTTCGGTGGGGACCCTTCCGCCTGAAGTATAGAGATGAGTCAGATATCCTTCATCTTCCAGTTCACTAAAGATGTTGCGGATAGTAGCCGAGCTTAAATCAAAATGCTCGGCCAACTCTTCCGAAGAAATAGGGTTGGCTTCCAGGATATACCTATTTATGGTAGTAGACAAAACTGCTCTTTTTCTCGCTTGACGTTCAATATTGTTAACCATAAATTACCTTTTTTAGAGATTAGCACTCTCACCTAAAGAATGCTAAAAGAAAATTTTAACACAATTTTTCTTTTTGTCAACCCTAAAATTTAACCGCGCAACCCGATTTCCTCTATTTCGTGATTGCTCAATAACTTAGCAAACAGGATTCTTGGCAAATTAACCTTAACTTTTATACCCTTTTGCCGGTATTCAATTTTTTCAACTTTTCCCTGCCGGTAAAATAAATCTATAATATCCATTCGTCCGGAAGGAACCAAAACTTCGGTATTCACCATCCGGCAACTAAAAGATTCTTCTATCCTTTCAAACAACCCCTCGATATTTATCCTCAATTTCGCCGAAATTTCCACAGAACCGGGAAAATCTTCCTTTAGCTTCTCAACCCACATTTTATCATCCATGAGGTCAATCTTATTTAAAGCGGTTATTGCCGGTTTATCCTTCACTCCCAGTTCTTCCAAAACTTCAAACACAGCTTGGCTATGCTCATATACCTTAGGAGAACTGACGTCTAAAACATGGACCAAGAGATCAGCTTGAACCACTTCTTCAAGAGTAGCCTTGAACGCTTCGATAAGATGATGCGGAAGCTCGCGCAGGAAACCAACCGTATCAGAAATCACCACATTCTCGCCATTAGGCAGCTGAAAATTCTTGGATAACGGATCAAGGGTTGTAAACAGAGAATTTGATACCACTTGTTCACTATTGGTCAAAGTATTCAAAAGAGTGGATTTTCCGGCGCTGGTATAACCAACCAGAGCAATCAAGGGAATAGAATTATCTTTTCTTTTTTTTCGCATAACCGTGCGCCGCAGCATTAAACCTTTTAGGTCGGCCTCCAACCGATCAATCCTTTTACGGATAGTTCTCCTGTCTAATTCCAGCTTTTGCTCTCCCGGGCCGCGCGTCCCCACTCCGCCGCCCAGGCGCGAGAGCATAATCCCTTTACCGACCAAACGCGGCATTAAATATTGCAACTGGGCAAGCTCAACCTGCATTTTACCTTCCGGGCTTTTTGCCCGGCGGCTAAATATATCCAAAATGAGCTGGGTCCGGTCGATAGTCTTTTTACCGATCACATCTTCCAGATTACGCTGTTGCGTTCCGGAGAGATCCCGGCTAAAAATTACAGTATCCGCATTTTCCTCCTGAACAAGCAAAGCTAATTCCTCTGCCTTGCCTTTTCCGATAAGAAGATTAGGCGTGGGTTTCTCGCAAAATACGGTAATATTATCTACGGCCTCTACCGCGCAAGCCGAAACCAATTCCTCCAACTCCTGCGCAAAGTCTTCGGATCCCGGCTTTTCCTTCTCGCGCTTAAACTCAACAGTAACCAATAAAGCTCTTTCCATTATTCTCTCCAACGCTCATTCATGCGGCTGTTAAATAAAGTTACTTATTCTCTTGGCAATTTGAAGCGGTTTTTCATCTTCTTTGACGTTAATCCAGCGTATTCGCTTGTCTTTTTTAAACCAGGACAATTGCCTCTTGGCATAATGCCGGGTATTGCGCTTCATCAAGCGTAAAGCTTCTTGCAGGCTATATTCACCTTTAAAATAACCTTTTAATTCTTTTATCCCGATGGCTCCTTGCGCGGTCTTACTTAATTTTTTACTGAGTAATTTTTTAACCTCTTTTAATAAACCGCCCTTGAACATCTTATCTACCCGGCGATCAATTCTTTGATAAAGAAAATCTCTATCCATATTCAAGCAAAAAATCCTCACGTCATAATCGCTGCTTAAACCTTTGCGTTCTTGCTGCAAAACAGATATGGGTTTGCCGCTGGTTACATAAACCTCTAAAGCCCGGATAATTCGCTTGGTATCGTTCGGATGAATCTTGTCTGCCGCGTTTTTATCGATTCGTTTTAAACGGCGGTACAAATAATCATTCCCATATCTATCCGCCAACCGGTAGAATTTTTTGCGTAACGCCGGATTACCCTTACTACCCTTGAAAATTCCATCGACCAGTATGGAAACATACAAACCTGTGCCGCCGCAAAAAACCGGGACTTTTCCTCTTTTTACCAATTTATTTATAATTCCAATGGCTTCCCTGCGGTATCTGGAAACGTTGTATTCCTTGTCACAGGAAACAGAGCCGATAAAATGATGTTTTACCTTGTTTCTCAGGCTGTTCCCTGGTTTGGAAGTAATAATATCCATACCTTTATAAATCTGCATGGAATCGCAGGAAATAACCTGGCTATGCAGCCTCTTAGCCAATTCCACCGCAACCTCCGACTTGCCAATTGCCGTTGGCCCGGCCAAAAATACAATTTTATTCTTTTTTTTAAATTTTGAATTCAACTTCAGGGGCATATTTTCGTGGGATAACCTTCTTCACGGAGCTTTTTATTCAAATCCTCGGCTTCCTGGCGGCTCTTTAACCTACCAACCTTTACCCGCCAAATCTTGGCGCCCAGAGCGCTAGAACCTTCTTCGACATAAGCGGGATACTTGTTCTTTGACAGTTTCTTTACCAGGTTATTCGCATTACCGGAATGAGAGAACGAACCTATTTGAACAGAGTAATAAAAACTGGGGTTATTTTTTTCAACCGGGCAGATTTCCTGGCTTTGTTTGGCTTCCGGAGCCAAAGGATATTTATCTCTTAATTTCGCCAAATAATCTTTACCTGAACCTACATCCCCTTTTTTAAATCCCACCTCGCTTAAACGGTAAAATATCTGGGTTTTTAGCTTAGTCCTGGGGTTGTCTTTAATGATAGTTTGATAGATTTCCCGAGCCTTGGTAAAATCATTGCGTAACAAATACGTATCGCCCAAACCCAGCATTGCTTCTTCCTTAAACCTTGAGCCGCGAAATTCATTAATAATCACCTCGAAGATATCGGACGCGCGCAGGTAATTTCCATCCTTCAGATAACATAATCCCAAAATATAATACAGCTCATCCGAATGCGGATCTTTAGCAATGAGTTTTTCTCCCTCGATTATGGCAGCCTTGTAATCTCCCTCTAGCAGATTAGCCTTAATGGTATCCAGATTCAAAGCATACGCTTCCAAAATAAATCCAAATGACAAAGCGCAAATGACAAAATAAATCCAAATGACAAAGCGCAAATGACAAAAGCTTTGTTTTGGTATTTGAAATTTAGCTTTTAGATTTATTTTGTGCTTTGAATTTTGCAGTTTGTCATTAATCTCATTCATCTTCTTTTCTCTCTTGATATCTTTTTCTGCAAGTCCAATATCAACCTATGCCTAGCCTCTTTCTCTTCTTTAGGCGCCGTATCCGCCATCTTAAAAGCCTCGGTATGCGGGCGGGGAGAATATTTAAATATAAAAGCGGTGTTAAACCGGACATCTTTCACCAAATCAAAGGTGTCTTTAAAATCAGCTTCGGATTCCGTAGGAAACCCGACGATTATATCGGTTGTCAACGCCCCATCCTTTACAATCTTACGATAATTATCCGCTAATTCCAAATAGTATTTTCGCGAATACCCGCGGTTCATAAGTTTTAAAATCCGGTCCGAGCCGGATTGGGCCGGCAAATGCAAATATTTCTTCAGCTTTTCGGAATTAGCCATCGCCTTAAACAATTCGATTCCGGCGTCTTTGGGATGCGAAGTAATAAAACCGAATTCCTTTAACCCTTTAGCAGCGTTAACAAGCCCGAGAAGCTTTATAAAATTTACTCCCTGGCATTCAAAAGCATTTACATTCTGGCCCAATAACGTAAACGAAGTGATTCCCGTATCTATCGCCGCTTTTATCTCCTTAATTATATCTTTGGGATTACGGTGGCGCAGGCTCCCGCGGCTATAAGGAACAACGCAATAAGAGCAAAAATTAGAACAGCCTTCGGAGATAACCACGAAAGCGTGGTTTTTATCCTGGTAAAAACCGGTGTGATAAATAGATTCGGGCCGAGTTTCTCCATCAGTCTCCCAAATCTTGCGTTCAAAGAGATTCGTCTTCAAAAGTTTTGCAAGAATTTTCGGGATCTTGTCGATATCCGCGGGCCCCACCGCAAAACTGACATTTTTAGCTCTCTCAAAAATTCCCTGCTCGTAATTTTTAGCCATACAGCCGATTATACCCACAATCTTTCCGTCCTTAAACCTGCCTGCCTCGCTCCAAACCTTATCTTCCGCATGCTGGCGCACAGAACAAGTATTAAGAATTATTATGTCGGCTTCCTCCGGATTATCACAAATCCCGTACCCTGCCTTCCGCAGCAAACCGGAGACAACCTCCGAATCTCGCAGGTTCATTTGACAACCGTAGGTTGCAATATACACACTTCTCGGTTTGCCTGTATTTTTGTTGTTATCTTCTGATCTATCAATGTCTTGCACTTTCTTAACACCTCCTCATACATTTGCTGAAATGGCGGGTATAAGCGGACTGAAACTATCGCACCACCGTTGATTTCTACGGACTTGAAAATGAGTTTTAATATCTCTTTCTTTTCTACTATCGCTATCTTATTTTGAGTTTCGTCAAAGTTATCAATTGCCAACTGAAGTGTTTTAAGATATGCTTCGGATTGCTCTTTTTCTATAAGCTTAATTTTACATTTCCCGATCTCAGCCTTAATCTTCCCCTCTTCGTCCCTCAACAAGGAAACTTTATCTTTATAAATTTCGATACCTAAAAGATTATCCATATAAGCGTCATTAAGCTTACTTTGCTTAGCAAGATTATCATTCAGCAATTCATTTAGTTTATCTAATTCCTGACGGACATCACTGTTATGGAGATATATGTTAGCTTTGACCATACCATCAAGACGGCCGTGGACTACATTTTCATGAGCAAGTATTTTCTTAATTATATCAAAAACTTTTGGTTCAATGTCTTCCGCCTTAATACTTGGATTACTGCATCTTATATGGTAAGTTCCCATACAAGAACACTTATACCAACGTTTTCTTTTTTTTGTTTTATGATTGGAAAGGCTGGACGTACCTTGGTATCTATATCCACATTTTGCACAATATAGTATGCCGGTAAGCGGATATTCAAAGACATTGCCCCTATACAGCACCCCTTTTCGATTCGCTCTTAACTTTTTCTGCACTAAATCAAAGTCTTCTCGGCAAATTATCGGCTGGTGCCGTCCTTGAGCGATTATAACCTTAGCGGGATCATTTCTCACATATTTATAACCGCCTCGGGTTCCGGTATGCTGTTTTGTATCATAATGACACCGGTTCCACACTAACTGCCCCAAATAGATTTGATTCTTTAGTATTTTGCATGCGAGTGCGGAATTGAATTTTCCGCCTGATCTTGTTTTGTATCCTTTGCGATATAGATATTCCGCAATCTGGCCCGTAGTTTTATTCGAAAGATACATCATGTAAATCAACTTCACGATATCCGCTTCTTCAGGAACCACCTCAAGCAATTTCTTTACTTTATCGTAATGGTAACCGTATGGAGCATACCGCGCCCCTTGCCAATTACCTTGCTGAACGCCTTTAATCATTCCCGGAAAAACTCTTTCTTTTATTCTGTTTCGTTCAAATTCGGCAAAACTGCCCAACTGTTGAAACATCAGCTTACCGGCACTCGTAGTGGTATCAAAAGGTTCCGTAGCAGATTTATAGGCAACACCAAAACCTTCCAATTCGTCAACGATGTTTAGTAAATCCTTTAATTTTCTACTAAAACGGTCCAATTTGTAAGTAATAATTAATTCGAATTTCTTGGCCTTCGCATCCTGCAACATCTCTTTCAAAGCAGGTCTGTCTAAACTATAACCGCTTTCATCATCTGTATAAATCTTATAAACTTCCCAACCTAAACGTTTTGCATGATCAAGAAGATATTCCTGCTGAACTTCAATAGAATAGCCATCTCTTGCCTGATCTTCCGTACTCACGCGCGTATAAATAGCTATTTTCATTATGTTTATTTACCCTCACGCAAAGTATTCCGCCATTTATTTATTCTCTTAATATCCGCATCCGTAAAAACAGGAAGATTACGATAATCACGCTTAATCTTAATCCAGCCTTTTTTTAACCAATGATATATCCCTTGGCGGCTGACACCTAAAATTTTAGCCGTTTCCGTAACTGTATAAACCCGTGATTTACCGATCTTTTTCATAGCGTATCGCATAAAAGTATTTTACAGCATCATACACTATGAGTCAATGATTGTTTATGTCCGTGTCCGGAAGACGGCCTAAGATTCTTTTCTTTTCGACAGAGTTCCTCTAACCTTCTCAGGTCAGCGTCAAGAAGGATCTCTAACAGCCTTTTAAGACGATACTCGGAATAATCCCTTTCTGTCTTCTCTTCTAACTTTTTTTGATTGCCGACTAACTTATTCACAGAATTCACACCCTCATTTACTTACTACTACTTTTCTTAAGATCTTTTTTATTAACTTATAGAAGAGGGGCTAATTCGCCCTCATTCTGGGGACAGATACGTCCCTTTAATGAGGTCGTTTGTGTCCTCTTACTACGCCGAGTTATTAACAATTCCCAAGACGCGATGTCGTAGTTAATTGCCCATATATTCCACCTACCGGATTTATGTCTGATAATCACATTGTTTTGAATAAGCGTCTTTATCGTTCGCCTTGCACTTCGTCTATCAAGATTTAATTCCTTCGCAATCGTTTTATAGCTAATAACCCGACTCCCTTTATTCCAACCACTCGTCATACGAATCAAAAAGATGACAGCCCTGGCTTGTGTGCCATTAAAGCCTGATCTATAAATGGCCCTCATCATAGTATTGGAGACCTTAGTATAACCACCGGGTTGATAATACTGCGCTTGTTCCATAGGAAGATAAATAAAAAGGGCTGGCTCTCTGAAATTACATTCAGAAAACCAGCCCTATTTTTCTCCGACCTTGCGGCCGAGTGATAGCGACTGAATAAGTTATTTGATAGTTATTTTATACCCCGCTCCGCATTACCTGTCAAGTGCTTTCTTTTGGAGCCTCAACCTTTCCTTCTTTTGCCGGAGTAATCTCCATATAGAATTGAGTGCCGTCAGATTTCAAACTTACCTGTAAATGACCTTTACGATGACGCTTTACCATCCGCCACCCTTCTATTATTTCGATTTCATCGGAACTGAGTCCTTTTCGATTGAATACACCATCCCCGTTGCCCATAGTGCCTCACAAACGAAATAATCTAATTGAGCAAAGCTATATAAGAAGCACACCATAGAGGTAATATGGGGCACACGTTATATATCGGCACTAAGTAGCACGTTTCTCAGGAAAACGCTTTCTTTTAGGTAGAAAAAGTATACCATTCAGTTTCCACTTTGTCAATATTCATAAGTTACAAATCAGCACTAACGCCAAGAAAAAAGATATTTATATTGACATAATGGAAATTGTATACTATAACTTCACCTATGGATTTCGGTCAACGAATAAGAGAATTGAGGGGTATCGTTCGGCAAAATGACTTTGCCAGATTTTGCCATGTCGGCGCTTCGACCATCAATAAAATTGAAAAAGGGGCGCTAACAGGAACACTTGATATTCATCTCAAGATCTGCCAGGCATTAGGAATAACCCTGTCCACGCTCTATAAAGGGGTTTACGAAGAAAGAATTAATCCCCTCACACCTGCCCTTACCTTCGAAGAACTTCCTGTAACTTATGACCAGAATATTACCCGTCAGTTACTCGTTAAGAATATTCTTTTTAACAAAAGAATGCTTCCGGAGATAATAACAATAGCACCCGGGTGCCACATCGAAGAAAAGCTATCTCCTAATTCGCAAAGATTTATTTTTGTACTGGAGGGAGAAATTAAGGTAAGTTCAAACAAGAACAATTATACACTAAACAAAGATCAGTCCATCTATATAACCGACGCCGCAATCCCTATTTACTTTAATAACGGAAGTATCACTTCCGCAAGAATACTTTGTGTTACCACCCCATCGATACTATAAATAAAACCCTTGTACTACACAGAACGAAGGATGAGAAAAGAGGACGACAGTTCTAGAACTATATCAAGTACGAATAACTCAATACAAATAAAAAGCAAGCTATATAGCACCTGAAATGCTCAAAATAATAAACTAAGGACATAAACAGAATTTGTGTAATCAAATATTTTTTAACGCCCCAAAATCTACTTCTATGGGGAAATTATGGATTTCATCCCTTGGAATTCCCTCGGCAAGAATATTGCGTTTGTTAGGACGTTTTAATTCATTAAGCAAACTTCTAATCTCAGGATTTGCAATAGCGGCATTTCTTATTTGTAAATTAGGATATATTATCAGCGATAACCACTCATCAACTGGGACAAAATAATCCGGCTTATAATTATCACCTAAATCACGGTAAAAATCCTTATATTTTCTTTCACAATGAGGATCATTTGGATCAACGAAATATCTTAGCTTTCTTTCCGGTAAAGTTCTTTTTATCTTTTCCGAAAAAATAATTCTCCACTCTGATTCATCATACAAATCATATGCAATATACCCCTGTGCACAACGCCCTGAACTCATATTCTTGAAGAAAGCAAAACGTTCATCAACGTCTTCTGGGAGTATGTCATTAAGTACTTTGCCATTAGGATTATACCAATTAGAGCCTAACGATACTATTGGATGAAGGCCGTGTCCTGAGATGTAATAAACTGGAGAACCGGCTCGATTTGAAACAAATAGCCTTTTAAATCCAATACCCATAGGGCCAAAATTATCTGCGTGTAAAAGAGAATCTGAGACTTTCAACTCAGTAAAACACACCCGAGCAACTCTTGGTTTAGGGAATCTCTCTTTATTAATATCAAAGTAGTCTACATCCCCCTGATGCTTTGTCATCCATAAGCCATATAACAAAATATTCTTTAGCCGCTGTAAAAACTCATCCACGACCTCTTTCACATAATGTTTCTCATTGGCATATAAATGAACTGACTTTAAAGCTTTAAAAGCGACATTGTTTTTTATTAAAGTTAAACCAATGTCGCTTGGCTCATTCAGCTGAAATACTCTTTGCAATTTCCTCCCGTCAGGATCAATAAAACGTTGATCTTTTAAATCTTGCCATAATTCATTAGGATTTATTTCTGAAGATGCCAGATCATTTAGAGATAATCTTGCATGTTTAAGCATTATATCTTTACCTGTCCAATGTACAAGATTATCCGAATGCGCGTGAGTTTGGAACGAATACCATTTTTGTTTTATATGTTTAGCCATTTATACCCCCCCTTACTTAACAACTGCATCCATCATCACTGCCTTGTCGGTAATTTAAGTGGGTACGTTCTTAGCCACGCGATATTCCAATAAGCTTCTTGAATTCAGCAAATGATACTGCTTTCCTACCGCATTTTTTAACCTTCGTTATTAAGCGTTTTTCTTCTGTAACAAAAAGCGCATCTGGATATTGACCCATTGCCAAAACAATTGCCTGATCATTAAACGCGCGACCTCTTTGTGTTTTGTGCTCTTCTTTTACAACTATATTTAGCATTTCCGCATCCTGATATCTCAACATGCGCCCCCCCTCTTCAATAGAATCATACATAGCTAAACCTGCGTCGGAATCTTCACTTATGCTTTCATTGTAGTGAGCCAAAGAAAATATTTTAGCAGGGATTACTGTGAAATATTGTTTTATAATATTTTCTATTTTCTCTAGTCTTTTTTTGTCTGGAATTCTATTCAGTTCTATTTGATTTATATCGGTAGTAATTAGCTCACACTTCTCTAATATCTTACTAAGGTCGCTGAGAGAAAGAACTATCAGTTCATCAAAAATCATAGAATCTACGATAATTTTTATC
>Ga0074199_1000587_pt1 | contig 51826 bp, 47 predicted proteins | sample EPASupsiteSAE347_FD_64528 | JGI IMG/M metagenome (GOLD analysis project Ga0074199, IMG submission 64528) | Bioremediated contaminated groundwater from EPA Superfund site, New Mexico - Sample SAE3-47 | ecosystem: Environmental > Aquatic > Deep subsurface > Groundwater > Contaminated ... | reverse complement strand
ATTTTCAACTTCCGAATTGAAAGATAAAATTCAGGAATCCAGAAAAAACAAAATATGAAAATAATCTGGACGCGCGAAGCCTTAGAAAATATCATCGAAATCGAGAATTACATATCTGAAGATAATCGGCATAAAGCGGTAGAGTTTACCGATTCGCTCATAAATCAATGTGACTATCTTATTGATAATCCGGAAATGGGAAGGATTGTTCCTGAGTTATCTGATTCAAGCATAAGAGAATTAATCCACAAGAATTACAGAATCGTATATCGCCATGTTGATGAAGAAATCCAAATATTGACAGTTTTTGAAGGACATCGTCTTTTACCTTTGGATAAGTAGATCATATTGAAAACTATTGGTACTTTTAGGTTAAAACCAACAATTAGTTAACGTCAACATCCCAATGCGCTCCACTACGGGGCGCAGGTGTGTCGCATTCTATTTCGCAAAATCTGGCTACATCGCTCTGCGTTGTAGCCTAAATAATGTCGCAACGCAGAGCATTGCGACAAGAATTTTTCATTCTATTTCACACAACGGATGAAAACAAAGATTAGTTAACGTCAACATCCCAATGCGCTCCGCTACGGGGCAAGCGGGTCGGATTCTATTTCTCCCAGGAAACGGTATAAATCCAATCATCCGGCAGAGATAATTCCGGATTTAGCATTTTCCAACAGCCCGGCAGGTTCATTTCCCGGGCAGTCAGTTCGAAGTGGCTAAGCGCAATGCCCATGTCAACTTTTTGCAGGTCGGCCTTGAATGCCGAACCGTATCCCGGGGTGCGCCTGAGAAAAAAGTGGAATTCTTCGCCAATTTTCAGGATGCGCCAGGGCTGTTTATTCGAAGCAGACGGCGCCAGGCGTACCATTTCCAGCACTTCGGCAAATTCGCCGGCGGCTTGCGTCGTCAGCGGTTGTGCGAATGTCTGGTTGAAAAATATCTCCGACCAGGGTTTGCGCACTTTGGAATTGATTGCCAGCCGGATAACCTGATCGCGGAGCGTGCGGCGGGTAGCGATATAGCCGATTGGCGTGACGGCCGGAATGATTTCGTTTTCCGCCAAGTCGATTGCCCGTGCGAAAGCGCTTTTATTAAACGATCCGCCCAACCAGCAGGTGCCCAGCCCCCAATCCGTCACTTGCAGGATAATTCGTTCCAGCAGGTAACCGTAATCTTCGCAGGCATTTTGGTCGCGCCCGATTGTTCCGACAATAAAATCGCATGCGCCGCTGATAAAACCATAGGTTCCGAGTTTGACCGGTTTGTCAGAGTTTTCATCCTGCATGGAAACCAGAGAAAAACGCACCCGATTACCAAACGGACCATGACCAATTTCGTTCAGCATTACACTGATCTTGGCGCGATGAAGCGCGTTCAACGGTTCTCCGGAATAGGAACGTTGCGAAGAACGCTGGCGGATAATTTGGATCACCGGCTGACTGAAAACTGCGGCTAAATCACTCATTTGGCCCGGGCCGTCCATTGAAAGGCGTGCGGCCAGCCCGCGGTATTATTAGAGGGTACCGCAGTATGACAGATATGACAGGCATTATAGTTCTCGGGTGACGACCCGCCGTGAGCTTCACCGAATTCGGCCGAACCTTCTCCTTTGGAGGTTTTGTGACAAACCGCGCAACTGCCGATTGTCTTTTTACTATTTTGATACTGCATCGCCTGATAATTATCACTGGCCTGATTGGTCGGAATCATGGCATGTGGACTGCCGTGACATACGGCGCAGTACAAATTACCATGTCCCTCGGCATTGCGATAGAGAGTCGAACCGGTGTTGACCTGGGCAATGTTGGTACTATGACATTTGGTACAGGCCGGTTCAGAGACCCAGGGTGTGCGTCCGCCCTCGATCGTCGAGGCCACATTAGCCATGTTGCCGTGACAAGCTGTGCAATTGCCGTCATCCGCCGTGTGCGCCAGACTGCGACTGCACTTCGTTTGCGTTCCGGGATGGCAGTCATAACACACGGCGTTTTTACTGGCATGATAGCCATGAATCGCCTCGGACAGGTATTTACCCGAAGATCCCTTTCCGGTAATTCCCAGCGCGGGCGTTCCGTGACAGGATGCGCACAGTACCGGCTTTCTGCTTTGCAGACTTTGCCCGCCAACCTCCTCATGTTCTTCCAGGATATTATCGAAAGCAGACGAGTCGTGACACTTCGAACAATTAATTTCATCCGAAGTCGGGACCATCGCCCGGGTTTTAATTATAGTATTTCCGTCGGCCGCATTTTTGACGGTTATTTCGGCAACCTGGTAAGGATTCCAGACTCCGGCATCGCTGACCGGAACTACCGGAACACCATCCGCTACAAAGAAACCATCCTTGGCCAACATATCTCCGCTCAAGCCGTTATGCTGATCCGGATCGCGCAAATTCAGACCTTTATCGTGTTCGAGTGTAGACAATCCGAATATGCTGATATTATCCCAGAATTGGCTGAAACGGCCGCCGAGATTGTCAGTTTTTCCGTACGAATAAGTATTGCCTATCAGACGGTAAGATACTTGCAGACCGGTCGTTATAATTTGTGGATATTCACCCCGTTTGATTACCTGTGCCCAGATATCATTATAGGGCGGTAAAATAACCGCCGTATCATAAGTTGGATTAAGACAATGCATACCGAGGTCATTCCAGGCAAAAACCACATATTCGTCGTTTACTACAGGGATCTTTTTTGAACTTGCGGTTTCTTGTCCGCAACCGACGAGAAAAATAAGAACGATCAGTCCGTAAAAGCCTCTACGATTCATATTTACTCCCTTCCATGTGTATACATTTCAGGTATAGCTATGAATGCCGTTTAAAAGAAAACTCACTCCGATATAAGTGAAAACTACCGTCAGAAAAGCCAGAATCACAATCAGAGATTTTTTAACGCCTTTCGGTTTCAGCAGATGAAAATAAAACGATAATGTCAGAATATTTATTAAGGCCCAGACTTCTTTAGGATCCCAGGTCCAGTAATTGCCCCAACTGTTATAACCCCAGATCGCGCCGGTTACCAGGCCGGTGTTCAGAAACAGAAATGCGATCTTAACCTCATTGCTCATTTTTTTCAACATAGCCGCGACATCGCCAGAACTCTCGTTTTTACCCTGCACTAAATAAATCAGGGCGTATATAAAAGCCAGGACGAGCGCCATGTATCCGAAAAAGTAGGCCGGCACATGAATATACATCCAAAAACTGTTCAGAGCCGGCATCAGCGGGCGGACGACTTTCAGCGACGGCGGCATAAATACGGCCGCGCCAAGCATTCCCAAAATCATCAGCAAGATCAACCAGCGGTAACGGCCATCGATTTGCCGGCGCCACAAAATTAAACGCAATGCCAGTAGAAACGGCAACAACAAGATCGTCTCATACAGACTCGTAAATGGCGGATGTCCGGCGGCAACTGACCGGAAAGCCAGGGTGGCAAGATGTATCAAAATGGCAACCCAGATGCTGAGCAGGCAAATTTTCTCTTTGGCTCCCGTCACCAAAACGACAAAGGCGATCAGGTATAAGATTGAGGTGATGATTAAAAGCGATTGTTCCACTTCAGTTCTTTCTGCGTTTAATTGTTTTGTTTCCACCAAAAAATGTAAGCCAGCAAGATCAGGTACATCAGGCCGAATATCGCCAAAATATTCAAACCGGTCACATCGGCTACTTCCAGAATGGAGGTATACTTCGGGCCGAGCGGTTCGATCCTGATTTTCTGACCGGCAATCACGGTAATCTCGCCCGGTGGAATCCGGTATTCACGCCGCTCGACCTCGACCAGAAATGTCAGTGAAGCGTGGTCAAATTCCCGAATTAAAACCACCTGTTGATTAAAATTAAAGGCCGTGTTAAAGGGCATAATGACCGTATCTTTTTCGCTGGCGACCTCGAGCAGGTAATCCTGTTTATACGAATTCTGATACAAACGATATTTGCCAATTGCCATCGGCCGGTTGACTGCCAGGATCGTCGTGTCGGTCCGGTTGACCAGGATCCGGCTTTTATAAGCCGCCGGAACATCACTTCCGGGATGTAACTGCACATCGAATTTCAGAAGCCGCAGGGGAATATCGTACCCGCCTGATGGATTTTTTAAGAAATGCGCGAGATTAACTTCCTGCCCCTCCCGGATCGGAATAAGAAAACGTTCATTGACGGTTTTATCAAAGAAAACCAGGAGGAAAATCAGCACCAGCAGGAAGTGCAGGCATTTTTGAGCAAAACCGCGGATACCTTTCACAAACACTGCCAACAGCATTAAAATGCACAATGCCAGCCATAAGTCAACGTTCAGCGAAGAACTATAAAAGTGATCCAGGCCGAGTGCCCGAATATTCCGGGCTCCGACACTTTCCGGATTTATTCCAACACCGGCATCCGGTGAAACGAACGTGGCGATCACTAAAGCCGCTAATAGTACGACCGCTAAAACCTGAAATAATCGCAGATAGATGTTTTTCAAATCGCTCCTAAATACTGCCGTCTGAAATATAATATATTTGATTTAAATAACGACATGTTTTCCTCTGCGGATGAATCAGGTGCACAACATCTATAAAACCTGGCCCGCGTCGGTCGCGTTTTGAGTTCCCTTTTCGACACTGATTTTACCGTTGACGATCACGTATTCGATACCGGTCGGAAACTGATGCGGATCTATAAAGGTCGCCCGATCGATTATCGTGGCCGGATCGAAAATTACAATATCGGCAAAGTAGCCGGGGCGGATTTCACCGCGCTGTTTCAGTCCGAATTTGCGGGCTGGCTGGGCCGTAATTTTATGAATGGCCGTTGACAGATCGAAAACCTTTTCATCACGGGCATATTTCCCCAGAACTCTCGGAAAAGTGCCGTAATAGCGCGGATGCGGCTGGCCTTTTCCAAGTAATCCGGTCGGCGAAACGGCATTACCATCGGACCCGATTGCAGTAAACGGTGCGGCTAAAACTTTTTTGAGGCCATCTTCATCCATGGCGAAACCGATGACGCCGACCCGCATTTTTTCATCGACGAGCAGATCGCGGATGAAAATAACCGGCTCTTTTCCGGACAAATGGCTGCACTCTGAAATCGCTTGGCCTTCCCAGACTTTGTTCGACGCATTGTTGCATTCGCAGATTACAACTTGTTCCCAACCGCCGATTCGCGCGCCGCGACCTTGACTGTATTTGGCAATTTCGGCGAACTGTTTTTTATCCTGAAGACGGGCCAGTACCTCGCCGGTTTCACCCTGACGCGCCCAGAGCGGCAGAAACGAACCCAGTCCGGTGCTCCAGGCAATATACGGGTAGCGATCGGCTTCGACCGGCAGGTCTTGTCTTCGGGCGGTCGAAATCATTTCTATCAGACGATCCGTTTTCGGCCAATTCGCCCGGTTGCAGGCTTTCAAATGTGAAATTTGCGTCGAAACTCCGGCCGCCCGGCAGATTTGGAGAGCCTCAGCGACGGCCTCCTCGACCGTGTCGTCTTCATTGCGCATATGAGTCGCATAAATATTATCATGGCGGGCGACGACCCGGCATAGCTCGATCAATTCATCAGTTTTAGCGTAACTGCCGGGCGCATACTCCAGACCGGTGGAGAGCCCGACGGCGCCTTCCTCCAGCATTTCGGTCAACAGGGATTGCATTCGCCGCAATTGTTCAGCAGTCGGCTGAACATCGTTTTTCCCGACGACATACGCCCGCAAATTACCATGACCGACCAGCGTCGCGTAATTAATCGCCGACCGCGCGTTTTTAATAGCAGCCAGGAATTCCGGCAGATTGCGCCAATCCACCTCAAGGCCGTAGTTATCGCGCTGACGCTGGCGATATTCCTCAAAATCAGCCTCGTTCATTGGAAACGGTGAATCACCGCAATTACCGGAAATTTCCGTGGTGACACCCTGGCGAATCTTGCTCTCGGCTCGCGGATTGACAAGCAGTTCGATGTCGGTATGCGAATGAACATCGATGAAACCGGGCGAAACCACGAGGTTGCTGGCATCGATGATGCGATCTGCGGTCGCGGTGCTGAGGTCGTCCAAAGTCACGATTTTTCCTCCGCGAATACCCAGGTCGCAACGCACAGCCGGATTACCCGAACCGTCGAGCAGATTACCATTCCGGATGATAATGTCGAAACGATTCCGCGGACGGCATCCGATTATCAGACCGGTTCCCGCCAGAGCCGAAATTTTAATAAAGTCACGTCTTTTCATGGCATAGAATTTAAATAAATATTTTGGGAAAGAAATATTGAGTCGTCAGATTAATACAAAGGTCGATCGCTAAATCAAAGCGGCTGGCAGTGCGGACAGACATGGGTGCTTCTCTGTCCGACGATGATCCGTTTGACGGGCGTTCCGCAATGCGGACAGGGTTGGCCGGTCCGGTGAAATACTTTCAAATCGGACTGATTGCGTCCACGGCGGCTGGCAGATTCGAAGTTGCCCTTGCCGTCGCCAAGGCTGGTGCCCTGATTAGCCAATCCCTGCCGCAAAACCTGCGGAATGGTTTTATGCAGAGATTGAATTTCACGATCGCTGAGCGAATCGGCTAATCTCAAAGGATGAAGACGCGCCGCCCAGAGCGCCTCGTCGACATAAATATTGCCCAGCCCGGCGATAAAGGTCTGATCCAGCAGAAGCGGTTTTAACTGGCGATGACGGCCGCGCAATTTTTCTGTCATGGCGGCGATCGTGAAATCCGGACTGAGCGGTTCGATGCCAAGTGCGCCGACCACCTTCTCCGGTTGATCGACCAACCAAAAACGCCCGAATTTGCGCGTATCGTGATAACGCAAGTGGCGGCCGTCGCTGAGCGAAAAAACCAGATGTTCATGCTTGTTAACCGGCGCACCGGTTTCTGACAGGAACAGGCGCCCGGACATGCGCAGATGCACGAACAGGAATTTCTGAGGTTTCAACTCAATTTGGATGAATTTGGCGCACCGGGAAATGTTCGTGATTTCGCGATTTTGAATTTGCTCGGTAAAAACCTCTGGCGATGGTTCGGCGATGATCTTCGGCCAGCGGATTTCGGCAGCAATAATTTTCCGGCCGATCAGATTTTCGGCAATCAGGTCATTGACGACGGTTTGGACTTCCGGGAGTTCGGGCATACTTATTCATCTTTTTTTAAAACCACACGAAATTAGAGATATTTGACAATTAATCCACATAAAGAAGTTGTCAAGTTGTTTTGTATTTGAATCGCTATGAAATCTGATAAATCCGACTTCGGTCTTGATATTGTTCCGGCGTTATCATAAATTTGGGTCGTTCATTTCCAAATATAGGTGAATTATGGAAACAATCTACCCGAGATTCTTTAAAGTACCTTCCACAAATTACTTTCTTTTTGGACCGCGTGGAACCGGTAAATCCACCTTGTTAAAACTGCTTTATCCGGAAGCATTGGTGGTAGATTTATTATTGCCGGATGTTTATCGGAAATACCTGGCTCGCCCGGAAAGATTAATCGAACTTATCAGAGGCAATCCCGATAAGAAAACCATTATTGTGGACGAAGTCCAAAAAGTACCAGAGATTTTAAGTGTTGTTCACAGTTTGATAGAACAGGACAAGACTCTCCAATTTATACTGACCGGATCCAGCGCCCGTAAATTACGCCGCGGTGGAGTCGATTTATTAGCCGGCCGGGTGTTGTTACGCACGCTCCATCCGTTCATGTTAGCCGAGATTCCTAATCGTATTCCTTTCGATGAAGTTATAAAACATGGACTTTTACCGATTGTCATCGATTCACCGAATCCATTTGATGTTCTGGAAACTTACATTGCCCTTTACATTCGGGAAGAAGTTCAGATTGAAAGTCAAATTCGAAACATCAGCAATTTCAGCCGTTTTCTCGAGTCTATCAGTTTTTCGAACGGTTCGGTGCTTAATGTCAGCAATATCGCCCGGGAATGCCAGATAGAGCGCAAAGTGGTCGAGGGTTATGTGAAAATCCTCGAAGATATTTTACTGGCTTTTCGCCTGCCGGTTTTTTCCCGTCGGGTTCAAAGAAAATTGGTAGTTCATCCTAAATTTTATTTCTTTGATACCGGAATATATACAACCCTCCGACCAACCGGAGCATTGGATCGGCCGGAAGAGGTTGCCGGAATTGCACTGGAAGGTTTGGTAGCTCAGCATTTAATGGCCTGGAAGGCTTACCGGGGTAATGATTTTGAATTATCTTACTGGCGTTCATTAGACGGAATGGAAGTAGATTTTATTCTATACGGAGCCGAAGCATTCTTTGCGATAGAGGTCAAAAACACCGGCCGGGTGCGCCCGGAGGATTTACGTGGTTTAAGCGCCTTTTTGCGAGATTATCCCGACAGTCAGGCAATTTTTCTGTATCGTGGAACAGAAAAACTACATATAAAAAACATTCTGTGTTTACCATGTGAAGATTTTCTGAAAAACCTCAGACCGGACGTACTTCTACCAATTAACTAATCATCAAATCAGTAATCGCCCCAACTGCGGATTTTCAGATCTTCCGGTTTTATGCGCCCGATTGCTTCAATAAACCGCATGGCGATCTGGCGGTTGGTAATCAGCATGACGTTGAAATCGGCCGCGGTCCGGCGGATCAAATATCCGTTGGTGAGTTCGCGTTCCTGGTAACTTTTCGGAATGTTGATGACCAGATCGATCTTACCACTTTTAATATAAGAGACTGCATTTGGCTCTTTCTTTTCGAGCGGCCAGTAGAGAGTCTCAACCATAATTTTATTGGCTTCCAGAAATTTGGCCGTGCCGCCGGTGGCATACAGACGGACATTCATATTCTGGAGAGTCCGAATCGATTCCAGCAATTCGGCTTTGGACTCGATCGGCCCGGAAGAGATCAGGGCAGAGCGAATCGGAAAGCGATAGCCGACCGAGATCAGGGCCTTCAAAAAGGCCTCGTCGAAGTCGTCGCCGAGACAGGCCACTTCGCCGGTCGAAGCCATTTCCACGCCGAGGGTCGGATCGGCGCCTTGCAGGCGGGTAAAAGAAAATTGCGGTGCCTTCACACCGACATGATTCAGTTCGAAAAGCGAAACCGACACCGGCGATAATGGGACGCGCATAATGACCTGCGTGGCAATGTCGATGAAATTACGCTTCAAGACTTTCGAGACGAACGGGAAACTGCGCGAAGCTCGCAGATTGCATTCGATCACCTTGACTTCATTCTGTTTAGCGATAAACTGGATATTGAACGGCCCGTTGATATTCAGGGTTTTGGCAATCTTGCGGGAAATTAACCGGATGCGTCGTATGGTTTCCAGATAGGTTCGTTGCGGCGGCAGAACCAGGGTTGCGTCGCCGGAATGGACACCGGCATTTTCGACGTGCTCGGAAATGGCGTAGACGACGATTTCACCATTGCGGGCGACGGCATCGCATTCGATTTCCTTGGCATTTTCTAGGAATTTGCTGATGACGGTCGGATATTCCGGAGAAATCGTCACGGCTCTTTGCAGGTATTGAACCAATTCTTCATCGTTGGAGGCTACGGCCATAGCCGCGCCGCTCAGGACATACGACGGCCGGATCAGTACCGGGTAGCCGTATTTTTCGGCAAATTCACGCGCCAGAGCGATTGATGTAATCTCTTTCCAGATCGGTTGGTCGATGTTCAGGTCGTCCAGCAGGTCAGAAAATTTGCGCCGGTTTTCCGCCCGGTCGATGCTTTCCGGCGAAGTGCCGAGAATCCGCACATTGGCCTGATGCAGTTTGATGGCCAGGTTATTCGGAATCTGTCCGCCCATCGAGACGATCACGCCCATTGCCCGTAATTTGGCATTAACTTCCACGACGTTTTCAAAACTGATCTCATCGAAAACCAGGAAATCGGACTCGTCGTAATCGGTGCTGACGGTTTCCGGGTTATAATTCAGCATTATTGTATTATATCCAAGCCGTCGCAGAGTCTGGCCGCAATTGACACAACTCCAGTCGAATTCGACCGAACTGCCGATGCGGTACGCCCCGGAACCGAGAATGATGACCGCATTATGGTCGGTCAGATTCACGTCATCCCGGGTGGAATTATATGTCAGGTACAGATAATTTGTATAGGCCGGAAATTCGGCCGCGAGTGTGTCGATTTGCCGGATAAATGGCCGGATACCGGACTGGGAGCGTATCTGCTGGATGGCGGTTTCGGTTTGTCCGGTTGCAATCCCGATTTGTTTATCGGAAAAACCGAGTTTCTTGGCGGCCAGCAACTCTTCCGGCGGCAGGGCCTTTCCTTGAAAACCGGTCAATATCGCATTCATTTCGACGATATTCCGGATTTTATAAATGAACCAGGGATTGATGTTGGTCAGCCGGGCGATTTTTTCTATGGTCATCTCCTGCTCAATGGCCTGGGCAACGGCGAAGATACGTTCATCAGTCGGTTCACGCAATTCCTGCTCCAGATTATTGAACCTGAAAAGGGTATTCCCGACGATGCCGTTTGCGCCGGTTTCGAGCATACGCAGGCCTTTTTGAAGGGCTTCCTCGAATGTCCGGCCGATGGCCATGACTTCGCCGACCGACTTCATCCCGGAACCGATCAGGTGGCTGACATTACGAAATTTCTTGAGATCCCAGCGCGGAATTTTAACTACTATATAGTCCAGCGCCGGCTCGAAGAAAGCCGTAGTGGTGCGGGTGACTTTATTCGGCAATTGATGCAGTCCGTGGCCGAGGGCCAGTTTCGCGGCGATAAAGGCGATCGGATAGCCGGTGGCTTTGGAGGCCAGCGCCGAACTGCGCGACAGGCGCGCATTGACCTCGATGACGCGGTAATCTTCCGAGTGCGGATCGAGTGCGTACTGGATATTACATTCGCCGACTATCCCGAGATGCCGGATGACTTTCACGGCGATGGAACGCAGTTTATGATATTCGCTGTTGGAAAGCGTCTGGCTGGGTGCTACGACTATGCTTTCGCCGGTATGAATACCCATCGGATCGAGATTTTCCATGTTGCAGATCGTGAGACAATTATTATAACTATCGCACATGACCTCGTATTCGATTTCCTTCCAGCCTTCCAGATATTCTTCGATCAGAATCTGAGGAGCATAAGAGAGCGCTTTTTCGGCTTTTTCCCGGAACTCGGTTAGATTACGGCAGACGCCCGAACCCAGACCGCCGAGCGCATAGGCGATCCGGATAATGACCGGAAATGCAAAGTTTTCGATGACGTGCAGAGCTTCATCCAGATTAATTGCCACCTGACTGCGGGCGGTCCTGACGTCGATTTCCTGCAGGCGGCGGATGAAAAACTGGCGGTCTTCGGTATCGATGATCGCCTGGATCGGCGTTCCCAGGACAGTCACATCATATTTCTGTAAAATGCCGCGGCGCTGAAGTTCCAGGCCGGTATTGAGCGCCGTCTGTCCGCCGAAACCCAGTAAAATGCCGTCCGGTTTGGTTTTTTGAATCACTTTCTCGACGAATTCGGCATTGACGGGCAGGAAATAGATTTCGTCAGCCAGATTTTCCGAAGTCTGGATCGTGGCAATATTGGGATTGACCAGAATTGTGTAAATGCCCTCTTCCTTCAGGGCTTTGATCGCCTGACTGCCGGAATAATCGAACTCTCCGGCTTCCCCGATCTTGAGCGCTGCGCTGCCGAGGATGAGAACTTTCTTAACCATTTTTTCCTTTCGCCACGATTATAAAACATCCAGAAAGCGGTTGAAGATGAAGGTTGTATCTAACGGGCCGGGCGCGGCTTCGGGGTGGAACTGCACGCTCATAAACCGCCCCGAGCGATGGATCAGTCCTTCGTTGGTCTGGTCGTTCAGATTGCTGAACCAGGTTTGCCAGTCTTCCGGTAATGATTTATCGTCAACCGCAAAACCGTGATTCTGCGAGGTGATGTAGCAGCGGCCGACGGTTTGATCGATGACCGGCTGATTTTGTCCGCGGTGACCGTATTTCAGTTTATATGTATTAGCTCCGGCCGCCAGTGCCAGAATCTGATTGCCGAGACAAATGCCGAGTATTGGAATATTATTCTCCAGCGCATAACGCGCGGAGTCGATGGAAGCCGTACACATTTGCGGATCGCCCGGGCCATTGGAAATGAACAGACCATTGAAATCGTGTTGACGTACGTCGGCATCCCATGGCAACCGCAGAACTTCACAATTCGCCCGCGCCGAGAGTTGCGTAATGATATTACGCTTACAACCGCAGTCCAGCAGGGCAATGCGCTTTTTGCCTTTGCCATAAGTGCGTGGCTCGCTGCAACTGACTTCCGCGACGATATTCTGACGATTGGGATCGTAATACGGAATGTCTTCGTCGAGCGTGATTTTGCCGAGCATTGTACCTTTTTCCCGCAAAATCTTGGTCAGCGTTCGGGTATCGATTCCGGTAATGGCCGGGATTTTGAATGTTTTCAGCCAATCGGACAGCGATTGCCGGCTGTTCCAGTGGTTGCTTTCAGTCGAATAATCGGAAACGACCAGGCCGCGAATCTGAATCCGATCGGATTCGAAAGCCGGACTGTCGGGTAAAAATTCCGGCACGCCATAATTGCCGATCAGCGGATAGGTCAATGCTAAAATCTGTCCGTAATAGGACGGATCGGTCAGGCTTTCCGGGTAACCGACCATGCCAGTATTGAAGACCACTTCACCGGCGGTCGCGCTTTCCCAGCCAAAAGAAAAACCCTCGAAAACGTGACCGTCCTCGAGGGTTAAAAGCGCCGTGCGTTTATTCATTGAGTTACTTGACTTTCCGGGACTTGCATTCAGTTTATATCACATATCTCCAATCGGCGCGTAATTTAATCAATCACCTCAAGAATTTCAGTAAATTTTTCCGGCTAAACTAAAAATGAGTTGACAAAGTCTTAAAAATATTCTATCTTCATTTGAAAGAAGGAATAAGACCATGCAAGGGTCGCGGATTTTAACCGGTAAACTGGCTCCGTGGAGGAGTTTGGGGAGCATCCTGCTGTTCGCTGTCGCTCTGCACGCCCAGATCGCCGACTTCAGTGCTGAAAAACTGACTTTTACGGTTAATGCAAAATACGTCGAAATGACCGGCAGTTATTTTTTCAGCAACCGCACCGGCCAGACCGTTCGCTTGCCGATCATTTATCCGTTCTGCGTCAATGCTTTGCAGGCGTTTCCGGATTCGGTTTCGGTTTGCCTGGCGGACGGTCGTCCGCTGACTTTCCAGCGCCGGGCTGAAAACGTGCTTTTTTCGGTGCCATTGAATGAAAAAAGCCGCACCGAAGTCGTGATTTTTTTCCGCCAGGCCGTAAAACAGCCGCAATTCGAATACATTCTGACCTCCACCCGCAGCTGGCAGAAACCGCTGGAATCCGCCGATTTTACTATTCAAGTTCCTCTGTCTCAGGCGCTGACTAATTTATCATTTCCGTATGAACGCATCGATACGATCGGCAATTTCCAGGTTTATCGTTTGCATTTCGAGAACTTTTACCCGGAGAAGAATCTTATTTTCAGTTGGTAGGTTTTAAGATGTTTTCATCACAAAGACCCAAAGAATTTTCATTCAATTTTTATGGAGGGAAAAACGATGAAGAAAATTGCTATTGTTCTTTTACTTGTTGTTTGGTCGGTGGCGGCACTGGCGAATCCGGTTACGCCTCAGTTGTTTTCCGAATTGTATTTTGACTCAACCGGCTGGAAAATTGAAGTCATGGGCGGATGGATCAGTGAAAACTATGATCGGATTGTGATAATGTCTTCTACAGATTCAGCAGTAACGGATACATCCTTTCACTTGTTAGGAGAATATCCGGTGATTACTTCTGAAGATATGGAAACTACTCTTCATATCAATCCCAAAGGAGATCATCTGAGGATCGGGATACTTGACAATTATGGGTGGTATTTCTATAACGATTTCATTTTCGGTGAAAATGGCGTCATCGCCGCACCCCGAACAGGAGAATCTATCGCCTTCAGCGGAGGTCTTGAAGCTTCCGAGTATGAATACTTCTTAGATAACACGCCAACTCTTGGTGCTATGAACGACTGTTCAGATTCGAAAGGTACTATTCAGGGAATTGTCACCGATAAAAGCGGAGCGCCGATTCCCGGTGTAACCGTTAAATATTCGCTCACTTGTAATTCAGGATCGGAAAATACAACCACCATTACCGACGGTGACGGTCGGTTTGTATTTGAATGTTTGACGGCCCGGCAGATGTTTATCTTCCGGCATGATGACTATGAATTTCAGATCGTTCCGGTTCAAATTTGGCCGGACAGCACGATCGAAATGACCTTTGTCCTAACCGCCTATCCAAATAATTATCAAGCTTATTTTCCACTGCAAATTGGCAATCATTGGGGCTATTCGAAATGTATCAATAATGTATACAGCTATGAGTCTATTGATATTACTGATACTGTCTCAATCAATGAAAAGATATATTACATAATGGGCTCGGATACGGTGCGTTATGACAGTCTTAAAAATATCGTCATCTACAAAAATCAGAACGATTCACTTTTATATGCGTTATCACTTACGCATGACGATTCTCTGTATCTAACTCCGGATTCGCTCTGGATGACCAAATTAACTTACAGTCAAACACCCATAATTGTTGAAGCCGGAACATTCACCGACAACATCATGCTCAGCGATAATTTCATGGGAGTTATTATCGCTATTTTTACGACACCCGAAAAGCAAACATATTTTTCCAAAAATGTCGGCCTTGTGAAATCTTACAAGAGAGAGCGAATCGGTACAACCACCACCTATGAATTGTACTACGCCTATGTGAATGGAATAACCTACTATCACTACAATCATATCGCTCCGGTAACAAACCCAACGCAATATAAACTGGGTATTTTGAACTATCCCAATCCTTTCAATTCTTCGACAACTGTAAAATATCACCTTGCGGAAACCGGTGACGTCCGGCTGAATATCTTCGACCTGAGCGGAAGATTGGTGGAAGAACTGTTTTCCGGCCGTCAGTCCGCTGGTGATTATCATTATCTCTGGTCGGGCGGGAATCTGCCTTCGGGAGTGTACTTCCTCAACCTGGAAGCTGATGATCAGCGCATCATTCAGAAATGTATGTTGATAAAATGAAATTACATTTGTGAAATTACACGACAGGAGGTCGTATGAAAAAATCACTTAATGGATTTATTGTTATTCTTCTCCTGCTGTCTCCGATCTATGCGCAATGGATCGGACAAAATAACAATACAATCGATAATCTTGTAGATGTCGTAGCCCTTGACTCGGTTACCGCTGTGGCTATTGGAGACGGCAATGCTATTCTGCGAACAACAGATGCTGGCCAAACGTGGACTAATGAAACTATCATGTTAAGCGCATTATTTCGCTGGAGGGCAATATCATTTTCAAGCCAACTCGAGGGGGTGATTGTAGGTGATAATGCGATCTGGACAACTACTGACGGCGGAATTAAATGGCAACCGAGAAATATGCCAGCAATGCAGAGACTTCTTTCTGTGATGCAGATTGGCGCCCCTTATATCCTGGTTGGTTCTGATTCGGGCTATGTTTATACTTCACATGATACAGGCAATACATGGACATCTGAAAAAGTCAGTCCCTGGGAAATTCGCTCGCTGTTTGCCTGGACAGGCACTTATATTTGGGGTTTACCAATTTTCGCATTGACTCCATATTCGCTTTGCAGGAGCGGGTTATATCCAGAAGGTTCCTGGTGGGAGGATACTTTAGAAGCTTTCACCGGACTTGGTTCTGAAGCTTTTGATGGTGATTATTGTTACGGTGGAGGTCCTGGATTTATTGTTGGTGTACAGGGTGATTTACGCGCTGCAATGACTATTATAAGAAATGAGAATATGGGAGTGCCACAATGGTTGCCGGTGTCCTCGTTTTCAGCGCCAGATGGCATAATATATGGAATTTCAGCCCCTTCTGCCGAAATAATATATACATGTGGCAGCCAGGGAACGATTTTCAAATCGACAGATGGTGGAAATTCATGGTTGCAAATGTCAGTACCTACTACGCAAAATGTAAGGGCCTTGTCTTTCTTTGATGAAAACCACGGTTTTGCTGTTGGTGACTCTGGCACAATTCTCTACACCTCAAATGGCGGGGAAACAAAAGTAAACATTCGCCCCGAGATTAGTAATTTTCGAATGTCGCTTATCATAAATTATCCTAACCCTTTCAACTCCGCTACCACTTTAAAATATCACCTCGCGGAAACCGGTGACGTCCGGCTGAATATCTTCGATCTGAGCGGACGGTTGGTCGCAGAACTGTTCTCCGGGCATCAGTCTGCCGGTGATTATAACTATCTCTGGTCGGGCGGCAACCTGCCTTCGGGAGTGTACTTCCTCACCCTGGAAGCTGGTGATCAGCGAATTGTTCAGAAATGTATGTTGATAAAATAAGCCCTGTGAAATCGTAAGGCGTATTAACTATCAGCAACAAGTGACGGGTTACGACTGACCGGCGCTCGTCACTTGTCACTTGTCACTAAAGAAATAGTCGTAAACTTCCGGCCGTCTTTATGACAAATTACCTGCGCGACATTGCGCCCGGAACGCAGAGCGGTCGGCACGCCGCCACCCGGTTCGACCCATTGTCCGATCAGGTAAAAATTTTCCAGCCCAGGCAGGGTCTTCTTCATTGACATAAATCCGGTTTGTTTCGTCAGCAACCAGCCCTCCAGCGAACCTTTCCAATTGTTGGTATAGCGCATAACCGTGACTGGTGAACTGACATCGGTCATTTCCAGGTTGGCACGCACGTTACCAAAACGTTTTTCCAGAACATCAATGACAGCTTCCGCGATGCGGCTCTTCTCGGCCAGATACTGTTTCGGATCGCTCTTTTTCAATTCCTGCCAGTAAGTATAATTATAGGTCGACAAAGTGGCACTCATGACTGTCTTCCCGGCCGGCGCTAGGGTCGGATCGTTATTGAATATCCGCAAGCCGATATAATCTGTCGTCGTGCCCGGATCGATTTCCAGTTCCGGTTTAACCGGTAGGTAAAGCAGGGTCGGCTCATTCTCGAAAGTCCGGGCAATTCCCAGAGAGACCTGCAAATAAGACGGAAATAATGGAAATTTAGTATAGTATCCTTCGATCTTATCATCTTTGAACCGTCCGTCAAGCAGATCATAGATCGTGGCGTGACCATCTGCGGCGGAAATTACCAGATCGGCGGCGAGCCGCGTTCCGTCTTCCAGTATAATACCGTCTGCAACAGCCGAATTGCTGCCACTGGTTGTAATTTTCTTGACCCGTGCCCGGTAATGAATTTTACCGCCGAGTTCCAGGTAACGCTTTTCGATCAGCCGGGCAAAATTCAGCGAGCCGCCGATTGGGTACGCGGCGTCCTTTTTATTCATCCAGGCAAAGGTAAAGATCCCGAACAGCATGGCCATTTCCGGTATGAAAATCCGGGACATGGTCGCGCGCAACAGCGGATTTTTAAACCGTGCGGCAAATTCACTGATCGAAATGTTAATCCATTTGAAATATTGCCGGCCATACGGAAGGGCTTTCCATAAAAAACGCAGGCCGTCGCGCATACTCATCAATTCCTCGGCACTGTCAACCGGCATTTTGAAATGTGAGAATTTGCGGATGGCTTTAGTCAATTGACGAATCAAACGACTGTCCTCCGGCGCTATGCTCAGTAATTCCCGTTCGAGCCGGTCGACATCGCGGTAAAGCGTCACCGTCCGACTGGTGCTGTCCTCGATCCGTAAATACGCCTGATCCTGATAAACCGGCAAGTGTGACATGTCGATCAATTCATTCCAGAGCCGGTAAAATCCTTCGTCCGGATTCGTACCCACTAACCAGTGAATACAACCGTCAATCGTATAGCCCTGCCGTTCCCATGCGGTACAGAGACCGCCGGGTTTATCATGTAATTCAAAAATCTCGGTCTCATAGCCGTTCATTTGAAGGTAACAACCGGCGCTTAATCCGGCGATGCCTGCCCCGATGATGTTGATCTTCTGTGTCATGTCGATCCTTTTCTGTTTTTTGCCTTCGGAAAATTTACGAAAAATCCCCATTATTCAGATAAATATTCACCTGACCGCAAATTGGACTTGTCTTTATACCCCTCACCGGATAATTTTCAGTGTGCAGAATATTATCCAGATCGCCGGAGTTCGGAACACTGATGAAGCCCGAATGTTGCTTGATTGTGGCGCCGATTACATCGGATTTCCACTGCGGCTGGCCTATCACCGGCCGGATTTACCGGAAGCGCAGGCGGCCGAAATTATTACGAAACTCAATTGCGGATCGCAGAGCGTCCTGATCACCTATCTTGACAATGCCCGGGAAATCGCCGACCTGTGCCGCTTTCTCGGAGTAAAAACCGTCCAACTACATGGCGCGATTTTCCCGACCGCAGTCCAAACATTCCGCCGGATTGCTCCCGATCTCACTATAATCAAAAGCCTGATCGTGCGGCCGGATGGCTATGCCGGTTTGCTTCGGACCGTCGATCAATTCGCCGAACTGGCTGATGCTTTTATCACCGATACGTTCGATCCGGCGACTGGCGCCACCGGTGCGACCGGCAAGACCCACGACTGGGAAATCAGCCGCCGCCTGGTTGAGTATTCACCGAAGCCCATAATCCTGGCCGGAGGATTGAATCCCGTCAATGTCCGCGATGCTATTCTGACCGTCAACCCGGCCGGAGTCGATGCGCACACCGGTCTGGAAAAATCGGATGGCTGGAAGGATGAAAGTCTGGTGCGACTCTTCGTCCAATCCGCCCGATCGGCATTTGCGGAAATGGATCAAACTGTCAACGCGATCATGCCCTTGCCGATTGATGGCGTTCTCGATCTGCACACATTTTCACCGAAAGAGATCAAAGGCCTGATCCCCGAATACCTGCAAGCCTGTCGCGAGAAAGGCGTCCTTGATGTGCGCATCATCCACGGCAAAGGCACCGGCGCATTGCGTGAAACCGTCCAATCTATCCTGCTCAAACTAACGTACATTGAAAATTTCCAACTGGCCGATCAATCCGGCGGCGGTTGGGGCGCGACGATCGTTCGGCTGATAGAAAAAAGATAGTCAGTCGTCCCGACTTATTCAGCTTAAAGAGTGATTCTGATTCTAATCCCCATATAGAATTTTTTGGGAACCGATGCAGGCTTTCTTGTCATGACGAAACAGCGCGAAGGTCTTTATCATAAACCATTCCAGCGAACCGGCAAAATCGACTTTTTCCCAAAACGGCACGATAATTATCCAGATCAGGCAAATGACGCCAATGAATACGAAAATCTGGGTTACGTTCCAGATCAGGACCGGAATCTGATTGACGAACGAAATGGCGGTCTCCCAAAATTGTTCGAAGATCAGATATACACCATGCGCAATTGTAAATTCCATGACATAAATCGTCAGGGATACGATACTGAATCGGCGGATGGCCAGGGTATGTTCGATCCGGCGCTGACGGCGTTCCGGCCGGCAGTAATCGAACCGGCCCAGCATCAGGACTGTCGCGAACGTCATTGCCACGAGATTCATGACCTGGAGCATGTTGGGAATATCGTCGGAAGCAATGTTGCCAAACGGATTTTTATTCAGGATTGACCACAGGATAAATGAGGTCAGCGTGATCGTAAAGAACAAACCGGCATACTTGCGGATATTGGTGAATTTCTCTTTATTATGAATAGCCGCGCCGATAATGGCGCCAACATACCCAAAGCCGAGAATCGGAAAAAGGCGGAAACGGCCGGCCGTCATTTTGCTCCACACCAGTAGAATCAGTTTCCAATGATGTTTGTTAGCAACCGCTTCTATGGGCTGTTTCAGGGCGTGGACGACCGGTGTAAACACAAACCAGATTATAGTGATAATGGCCAGTCCGATATAAATGTGCCAGGCATCGGCCTTGTTTACAGTACCGCCAGCCGATGCTTTTGCTTTTCTGGATTTGACCTTATTGAGGATAAACAACATGAATGCCGGCACAATGATCCCGGTCAATGCTATGGAATCCAGCGTATCGGCATAATAGCGCATTTTGAAGTTAAAAATGTTGATCGAACCGTCTTCAAAGATACCGCCCTCGAATATGAATACCGCCGTCCGGCTGACCAGCAATAACAGGAGCGCGGAGACGATCCGCCGCAGAATGTAGGCGGAACTTTGATCCGGATCCCGTTCATACACGCGCAGAAAGCCATAAGCGATATTGGCACCGGTGATCAGAGTAAAAATCGGACCCCACAACGACAGAATCATTACCGGGATCAGCAAATAAATAATCTCCGCGGGAATCCTGGCCATCAGCGGTTCAAACAAAGCCGGATCGTTCTTGCCGATCTGATAGATCAGGGCGTGCACCGGGATCAAAAAGAGGATGGCGATGCCTTTGACGATATCGAATGTATAGATTCTTTCCCGATCCATTTTTATCTGAAATTCATCGTTTTTAGTGACGTAATGTAAAAAGCTCTGGCGAGAAATTCCAGCCGATTCGCTGAATCAGTTTCGGCGCCGGTCCTTGTCGGCAAAATATTTACTGAGCAGGTAGAGCGTCGATCTTTCCTGCTCGGTGAGCGTGTCGTAACCATTTGAGCCGATTTTATCGAGAATGCGGTCGAGTTCCTCGCGCATTGTTTCTTCGGTCTGATAGGAGAAAGTGGCCGGTTTGTCCACCGGTTTACGTATTTTAAAAGGTGACTTCCAATTATGGAAAGGATTTTTGATCTTCAGTCGCGGCCAATGCCAGTCAGCTGAGTGGGGAGGCGTCCGTAAAAGTGCCAGCCATTTTTTCCGGGAAAGGTAGAGATAGCCGACCAGCAATCCGCCCAGATGAGTCAGATGACTGATGTTGCTGACGCCCGGCGCCAGGGTCGAAAAAAAGGTGATGATAACCATAATTGCCACGAAGTACTTGGCCTTGATCGGGATCAGGAAATAAAAATAAATGTAGCGGTTCGGAAATAGCATCGCGAAAGCGACCAGCACTCCGTAAATCGCTCCGCTGGCACCAACTACCGGGATGTTGGAATTGGCGCTGAACAACAAGGTGATCAGGCCGGAACCGACGCCCACAATGGTGTAAAATTTAAAAAATTCGCGCCGGCCCCAATAGTTCTCGATCTCCATCCCGAACATCCACAGCACAAACATATTCCAGAAAATGTGGCCGAATCCGCCGTGGATGAACATGTAGGTGAATAATTGCCAGACATAGCCTTTCGTCAGAACGAGGTGCGGCACCAGGCCGAAATTGAAAGAGAAGAAACGCTGAGCCTGAAAAATCAGCATTATCAGAAAAACTGCTACGTTGGCGATGATAATATCCCGGATCGCGCCGCGAAACAGGCGCGGACGCACGAAATTGAGGTTGGGACGGGATTGGTAAGGATTATATGAATTCATCTCGAAAAACCTTTTAAGCGGATGTGGCCGCGATCTGGTTTAGAAGTTCCAGGCTTTTAAAGCGGGTCGGCAAATCCATCTGAATCGCCAGATAATTAACCAGAGTTTTAGCAATCATGCCAATCGGCAAATTACCAGAATTTTGCGGTAATCCGTTGCGAATATCGGGCACCACGATTTTTTTTAGAAATTCCATTCCGGCCGCCGGAATAAACAGAGCCGAAGCATCCGCTCTGCCACAATGTTCGCACTGCAATTGCCCAATGGCCGGGTTAAAATAAGCCGCCTGTAAACTGCGACCGCAAACGGCACAGTTGTCGAGATTGATCTGGTAACCCATCAGCGCCGTCAATTTTAGCAAAAAATACAGGAGCGCCGCCGCGCTGTCTGAGCGGTTTGCATCCATATAATTCAGCGTCTGCACGACCAGTTCAAAAACCGGCTCGTCCTGATGATGTTCGTGGATGAATTTATCGAGGCACTCCAGAACCGCTGTGGCCATCACGGTCGTCTGAATGTCATTACAGCCATATAAATATGTTTGCACGGTTTCGATTTTTGCGAGAGTCTGAATGTCGCGGGTCGGTTTGAAATAGAACTGGACTTCCAGCAGGCTCAGCGGTTCAAGATAACCGCGGAAAGGGCTTTTCAGATTACGGGCGCCTTTGGCGATGACCGCGACTTTACCGTGCGATTCGGTAAACAGGCGCACGATCAGGCTGGTGTCCTGGAAGAGAATCGTCTTGATTGCGAAAGCGCGGGTCTGAATTATCGCCATTTTGATTTTATTTTGACAAGATTAACAAGATTGACAGGATTGGATATTGGAGATTGAAAATTTCAAATTGTCCACCTAAATGCCTATCATTGACACCAATGACAAAAAACTCAAGATGGACGAATCTTAATACGCCCGGGCGAAAATGACGACGGTATCAGCGGGTTTTCCGGTATAGAAGCAAATGCCTTTTTCCTTCTGATCGAAGGGAATGACCCGGATGGTTGCCTTCGTTTCTTCCTGAATGCGGGCTTCATCGGCGCCATCGCCGGCCCAGAACGCCCGGATAAAGCCGCCATCTTCGATCACCTGTTTGAATTGATCATAATTCTCGACCGAGAAAGTGCTTTTTTCCCGGAATGCCAGGGCGCGATTAAACAGATCTGATTGAATTTGGTCAAGCATGTTTTTAATAATTGGCGCCGCATTTTCGACCGGAATGAATTGTTTGCGATTAGCGGCAGGATCGTCTGCGGATGAATCGCGTCGAACCAGAACGACCTGGTTTTGGGCGACATCTTTGGGACCGACTTCGATCCGAATGGGAACGCCTTTCATTTCGTATTGATTGAATTTCCAGCCGGGTGTTTCCTGCTCGCGATTGTCGTAATAAAAACGAATCTGCTCGGCCTTTAAGGCGGTGGTCAGGTTGGCGATAAGCGCGTTGATCCGGCTTTTTTCCTCATCGCTTTTCCAGATCGGAACGATCACGACATGGTACGGCGCGACGCGCGGCGGCAGGATCAAACCTTTGTCGTCACCGTGGGCCATGATCAGGCCACCGATCAGGCGTGTGCTGACGCCCCAGCTGGTGGCGTAGACATATTCGAGCTGGTTGGCTTTATTCAAAAATGTAACGTCGAAAGCTTTGGCGAAATTCTGGCCGAGATTGTGCGAAGTTCCGGCCTGCAGAGCTTTTTTATCACCCATCATGGCTTCGATGGCATAGGTATGCACCGCGCCAGCGAATTTTTGCGCATCGGTTTTGCGGCCGACCAGCACCGGCATGGCTAAATAGTCTTCGGCTATGCAACGATAAACTTCCAGCATGCGGCGCGCCTCTTCTTCGGCCTCTTGCGCTGTGGCATGCGCGGTGTGGCCTTCCTGCCAGAGAAATTCGGTCGTACGCAGAAACAGACGGGTACGCATTTCCCAGCGGACGATATTTGCCCATTGATTGATCAGCAGTGGCAGATCGCGGTAGCTGCGAATCCATTTTTTATAACTGGCCCAAATAATCGTTTCGGAAGTCGGACGGATGTACAGCGGTTCTTCGAGTGGTTTGCCGCCGCCGATGGTCACGACCGCACATTCCGGCGCAAAACCCTCGACGTGATCGGCTTCGCGCTTCATATAACTTTCCGGAATGAACATCGGGAAATAGGCATTGACGTGACCGGTTTCCTTAATCATGCGGTCGGCGATATCACGGATATTTTCCCAGATAGCGTAGCCATAAGGCCGGATGATCATTGTACCTTTTACAGGTCCGTATTCGGCCATCTCGGCTTTCAGGACGACGTCGGTGTACCATTTGGCGTAATCCACGCTACGTTTTGTCACACTGATTGACATGATTTATTCCTTAGTTTATTTCATTGCTTTTTTCTTTGAATCCGATGCGATGGAAAGGATTGACGATGCTGGTGCAAATGTTATAAAGATGGGCCGCGATGCGTTTCAGAAAACGGGCATACAGCGCCAGGGTCACGGCATCGGAAATGCTGAAATTGCACTCGCCTTTGACTAAGGTATTGTCCATAATGGCACTATCGCGCGAAACGTCTTTATACTGGTTGACGACCTTGCGGGCCAGTTCGACATCCGATTCCGGGAAGGCTTTGATCGTCCATTCGAAAAAGTCTTTGACCCGGTTTTCGATGCTAACGACAGTCTCTTCAAATTCGGCGGCATGTAATTTCTGTTTATGCTGAATTGCCAGGTCGGCGATGTTTTTAGTATAGTCACCGATGCGCTCGATGTCGATCACGACGCTGGCCAGAGTCAATCCGGCAATAACCTCACTTTTATCAAAAATCATCAGGTGCGTCATCAGTTTTTTACGGATGTCCCGTTCCAGTTTATTGATGGCTTTATCGTGTTGATAAACATCCAGGCGCAATTCACCGGTCGGACTTTCTCTCAGCGACCAGACCGATTCAACGAACATTTCGCGGGTTTTTAATAACATTTTGATCGCCTCATCGACAGTTTCGGCAGTCAAATTTTTCTTCTTCCAGACTTTTAAAAATTCGCTAAACATATCTACCTCGTTATAAAGATAATAATTATAGGGATAACAAAGAAAACAGTGACAATATACACAATCGCATAGAGCCTGTTTTTACGGGTTAAATGTGCCAGCATTCTGGCCAACGCGATCGGAATTCGCTGCAAAGGCAGAAAAATACACGCCCCAATAATGTTGAATAAAGTATGCGCAAAGGCGATTGTGATGGCTCCGACCGAGTTGGTTGCCAGAGCCGCCAGAAAAGCTGTAATCGTCGTGCCGATGTTGGCTCCGAGATCGTAAGGATAAATTTTCTTCAGGGTCAATACGCCGGCGGCTGCCAGTGGAATCGACAAAGAGGTTGTGATGGAACTGCTCTGCACAGTCGCCGTCAGCAATAAACCCAGGAAAAAAGCGCGGGCGGTATTTTTAAAGATGTATTGGTCGAACAATACTTCCACTTTGGCCAGAACCAGTGATTTAATGACTTTAACGATAAAGGTCAGCGCAAAGAATAAAATGACAAACGCCAGAACGATATTGATCCAGGGATGATTGGGAAATATTCCAATAATCATCTTCGAAACCGGTTCCAGGATTTTACCAAGCGGGTTGCTGACTTTCAGTCCGCCGATATTTGCAAAGCCGGTGGCGACGAAAGAAGCCGATACTCCCAGTATATTAAAAAAATATTGTAGTGGAAAAACAACAATCACGGTTAGAATATTGAAAAAATCGTGGACCGTAGCTGCCGCGAAGGCGCGCTCAAACTCTTCTTTTTTACCTATATGCCCAAGAGAAACCAAGACGTTGGTAATCGTCGTTCCAATGTTGGCGCCCATAACAAGCGGAATCGCCAGCGGGATGGTCAGGACATTGCCGGCCACCATACCGACGACGATCGAGGTCGTCAGCGATGAACTCTGCACAATCGCGGTACAGAGCATCCCGGTAAAAACGCCCACAAATGGATTGGAAACCCCATTCATGATTTTCTCGGCAAAACCTTTGCCAAGCAATTTGAAAGTATCGCCGATCAAGGTAATGCTTAAGAGGAAAAGATAAACTAAGGCAATAATTGCAAGAGCCTTGGCGATTCCGATCAAAAACTTCCTGTCTGTTACTACCATCCGGTCCCTTTAAAATGATGAAATATTAAATATCTTGGTGCGGAATTTAGAAATATTTCCGTTAATAACCGCATATTTCAGGCGATTTTTATGAGTCTTATTTCAATGCGGAAGTGGAAAATGACAACGAACGGCGCGATGGTCGGATGACTTTAACAGAGGCGGTGTTTCGCTTCGGCAAATGGGCTGAGCGAAATCACAGCGCCCGGCGAACCGGCAACCTGCATCAGTTTTGCTGTCGGCAACCTCACCGGGTATCGAAACCGGCCAAAGACCTTTACGGAAGGCGCTGAAAATATCCAGCAGAGCCTTGCTATATGGATGTGCCGGATGCTCGAGAATTGATCGGCTGTCGCCCTGTTCGACCACCCATCCGGAGTAAAGGACAATGATCCGGTCGGCGCGCTCGGTTAGTTCATGCAGATCGTGTGTGACCATCAGAATCGCCAATCCGGATTCCGCTTTCAGACGCCGGAGCAGATCGAAAAATTCCTGGCGGGCGATGCTGTCCAAAGCCGTTGCCGGTTCATCGACGATTAAAATGCGCGGCTGTCCGGCTAATGCCAGAGCCAGTGCGACGCGCTGGGACTGACCGCCGGATAATTCATGCGCATACATTCGGAAAATCTGCGCCGGTTCGGAAAAGCCAACGGTTTCCAATAATCGCAGAGCTTCTGCCCGGTCAGAATTAGGCAAAATGTCGCAAATCTGGCGGCCGACCGTTAAAACCGGATTCAAGGTCAGCCCCGGTTCCTGAAACAGTAGACCGATCCGACGGCCGCGAATTCCGGCTAATGCGCGGGAATCGTTGAGATTTATAGTTGTTATAGAGTCATCAGTATTTGACAATTCAATTGAGCCGCTGACTGTAAATTTCGGGTCGAGCAAATCGGGCAAGGCTTTACAGAGAGTCGATTTGCCACAACCGGATTCGCCAATGATGGCCGTCAGCGATCCGGGCTGAATCGAAAAACCGATTTTATCCAGAATCGAACGGAAACGATTTTCGACCCGGAGCCCGACGCACAAATTTTGCACGGTGAGAACTGGCAATGTGTTCATTGCGGCAAAATCCCAGCCTGGCGAACCAGTTCTTTGGTATAATCGGTTTGCGGAGCGGACAGAATTTCAGCGATGTCGCCAAATTCGATCATTTTTCCACCACGCATGACCAGAATTTTATCGGCCAGCAGGCGCACTGTTGTCAGATCGTGCGAGATCAGCAGGTATGTCAGATCGAGACCGGATTTCAATTCACGTAATAGAAGCATCAGCTGAGCCTGCACGGAAAGATCCTGGGCGGAGAAAGGTTCATCTAAAATCAGGCATTCCGCTCCAACCGCCAGCGCCCGCGCCAGGCAAACACGTTGTTTTTGACCGCCGCTCAACTGCCGCGGATAAGCTTGAAAAAGGTCGCCGGGCAAGCCGACCCTGGACATTAATTCCAGCACCTGTGATTTCTGCCGGGACGATGGCAGACTGACCGGCAGTCCGTCGCTGATAGCGCGGCCGATTGTCATTTGCGGATTTAACGCCGCGCCGCAATCCTGGAAAATCGGCTGAATCCGCGGCCGTTCTGGCCGGCTTTTGCTTGCGGTCAAATTTCGGATATCAGATCCGGCGAATTCGATTGTCCCGCCAGCCGGTTGGACAAATCCCAAAATCGCCATGGCCAAAGAAGTTTTACCGCTGCCGGATTGCCCGACGATCGCCAGCGTCTGGCTTTGCATTACGCTGAAAGTAACATTATCGACGGCGACGAATCGGACGTTTTTCCGCCGACTGAAAAAGCCGCCGCGGGCATAATCGACCACGAGGTTGCTAACTTTTAAAAAAGGTTTTCCGGTATCGTTATTCATAATAGAGCGGATTATAATTTCGATTCGTCGTGCAATTGCTTCAGACCGTCGCCGAGCAGGTTAAAGCCGATTACCGTTATAACGATCAGCAGGCCGGCGATCGTTGCGATCCACCAGGCGCCGACCGGATCGATGCGTCCCTGACTCAGAATCGTACCCCAGCTGGCGGTCGGCTCGGTCGTTCCAAGACCGAGAAAACTCAGGCTGGATTCGATGATAATCAGTGTTCCCAGCAAGAGGGTTGCACTGGTAATGACCGTGCCGAGTAAATTCGGAAAAATGTAAGTCCGGGCAATGCGCCATTTATTTAGACCCAACGCAGTGGCGGCTTTGACATAAAGCGTTTCCCGGATCGCCAGTGTCTCGCTGCGCACCAATCGCGCGGTTTCCATCCATGAAAACAGCGCCAGTACGATCACCGTCGTGACGAACCCGGATTTGCAAAAACCAGCGATCAGTAAAACCGCAAACAGGCGCGGAAAACCCATGAAAACATCGACAAATCGCATGATTATCCGGTCAGTCCAACCCCGCAGAAATCCGGCCGTTAAACCAAGTAATGTACCACCCAGGATCGCCAGAAGTGTGGCGCTCAGACTGATTCCGAGCGTGATCCGGCTGCCGTAAATCAACCGGCTGAATAAATCGCGGCCATAGAAATCCGTCCCGAACAAGTGCTTTAGAGATGGCGATTTGAGAATTTGATCCAGATTCTGATAAACAGGATCGTAAGGGGCAATGTAAACTCCCAGCGTTCCCGCCAGAATCACCGGCACGAGAATAATCAATCCCCAGCGGCAATTGCGGTTTTTCAGGATAGATTTAAATGTCCGGTTCATAATTGAAAATGATTACTCCCGAATGCGCGGATTGGCTAATAGAGAAACCCAATCGGCCAGAAAATTACCGAGCGCGACCGCACCGAAAGCCAGCGTACTGGCCGCCAGGATGACCGGGTAATCGCGGGACATCACGGCTTCTGCCATGACGCGTCCCATGCCGGGCAGGCTGAAAACGACTTCCACTACGACCGCGCCGCTAAATAAAAGCGGAACGCTCATACCGATTAAACCGATCTGCGGCAGGAGTGCGTTTCTTAAGGCGTAACTGAATAAGATTTTCCTTTCGCTCAGACCGCGTGCCCGGGCGGCCGTGATGTATTCCGAATGCAAAACATCAATGAGACTGGCCCGCATGTACCGGTAAAAAACCGCCGCCAGCGACAGTCCCAGCGTAACAACTGGCAAAAACAGATGTCTGGCATAATCACCAATTTTTTGGCCGAAATCAAACTGATCGTGAAAAAGCGAGACGATCTGAGCGGTCGGCAACCAATGCAATTTCACCGCGAAAATACCCAACAGAATCAGACCCAGCCAGAAAGCCGGCATGGAATAGAAAAAAAACATCAATCCGGTCGTCAAACGATCACCGACCGAATTTTGCCGGTAAGCCGAGTTAATTCCACTCAATATTCCGAGAATAATTGCGATCAGCAAGGCAAAACCGGTTAACAACAGCGTCGGCGGCAGGGCCGCTCGGACCAATTCGGTTGCCGGTTGTCCGGTCATAAACGAATTGCCGAAATTTCCGTGCAGGATAACCTGATCGAGCCAGCTCAGGTACTGGACGACAAGTGGTTGATTTAAACCAAAGCGCTCAATGGCTCTTTGCTGAATTTCCGGCGACGAATTCGGATTCAGAAAATGCATCGCCGGATTTCCCGGAGCAAGATGAATCACGAAAAAAATCAGGGTAATACCGAGGAAAACCACCAGCAACAATTCACAGAATCGGGGAAAAAAGTAGCGTCCCATCCTCGCTCAGCGGGTGTTTAAGCGATCAAGCTCGGTTTGCTCAGAGAGCGGAATCCACCAGTCTTCCACATTGTTGTACATTCCGCGTTGGTCTACAATGACATTCCGGAAACGTTTATGAATTGCCGAACACTCCAATTTGTAATAGAGCCATGTGTATGGTAAATCCGTTGACAATAGATTTGCGATTCGGTCCCACTCCAGACGGGCGCTATCGGGTTCAAGCGTTGTACGCGCCTTTTCTTCGAGCGAATCGAACTTTGGTGAATAATAGCTGGTGAAATGAAAAGGCTGGAAAAACGAACTGCTGTGGAATAAAGGCGCCAACTCCATTTTCAAACCGACCGACCAGCCGAATAAAAGAGCGTCGTAATCCCGGGTCGGAATAATCCGGCTGGCGAACAAACCCGGATCGACCGGACGCGGGATCATCTCCACCCCGACTGCCTTGAACTGTTCCTGAAGCAATGTCAGAACATGCTGGCGCCGGACATTACCGGTATTGGTAATCATTTCAAATCTAAATTTCTGACCGTCTTTCTCCAGAATTCCATCGCCATCGATGTCGCGCCAGCCTTCGGCTTTCAGGATTTTTCGGGCATGCGCCGGATCGTATTCCCAGATTTTATTGGCGGCGGGATTATAAGCCCAGATGATTGGCGGAACCGGTCCGTTCATCGGAATGGCTTGCCCGGAATTGGCGATCTCGGTGATTTTTTTACGGTCGATCGCCATTGTCAGAGCCGCCCTGACTGCCTGACTGCCAAACAAATGATGCGGGATCAGCCATTCGGCAAAATTAAACTTGAGATTCGTGGGCAGTTTGTTCAATTTTTGAAAACATTTCGGCTCTACCAAATTCCAACCAATGAAATCGTACTGCCTTCCGAGATAATTGACCGGGCGGAACGGACTTTGGCCCTTTTCCCAGGCATCTTTCAGACGGTTAAGGTCGGCCGGTAAAAGACCTTCGGCCAGGTCGATATCGCCACCGAGTAATTGCTGATGTAAACTGACGTTATCCGGTACGATTTTAAAGACGATCCGTTCGAGATGCGGTTTCCCGTTAAGGTAATAATGCGGATTTTTCTCCAGTATGATGAATTGCTGGGGCCGCCACTCAGTAAAGACAAATGGGCCACAACCGACGGGATGGCGATTGAAATCACACTCGAATAGTTTTTCCGGAGGTACATCGCGCAACAAATGTTCCGGGACGATATGCCCTTCCACGGCGTCCATTAGCATCGAAGGGGAAGTTTGTTTGAACCGGAAAATGACGGTGGAGTCATTTTTCGCGACGACACTTTTAATATTTTCCTTAAAAGAAATACCATCCCAGCCAAGATCGGGATTGACGCACAACTGATGCGTAAAAACCACATCCTTAGCGGAAAATGGTCGACCATCGTGCCAGGTCACGTCCGTGCGCAGATGAAACGTAATGCTCAATTCTGTCGCTGAGATCTCCCATGATTTGGCCAGAACCGGGCTGAAATTCACCAGATCGCTGTCAATGTCCGCCAGCCGCCGGAAAACCAGATCGATCACATTCCGGGAAGTTTGTGATAAAGCTGTTAGCGGATTTAGACTTTCCGGTTCGGCATTTAAGCCGGCGACAAGGACGCCGCCCTGAGTAATTGTTTCGGGTGATGAAGATAAATTCTGGGGGATTTTCGACCGCTCACATTGGCAGAACAGGATAACAATTAGGATTAACGGAATTCCGCGAGAGAGAATGCGCATTATTTGCCGGACTGACTTTTAATTTTGGCGGTCGACTCGGAAATAATGAAGATGATTTTCTCGATGGAGAAGGGCTTGTTAATAACGTAGTCGATGATATTACCGGTACTTTTTTCATCGATATTCAGCCCCCAGCCGGACATCATGACAACCAGGGCTTTCGGATTAATTTCTTTGATTTTTGTAGCCATTTCGAGGCCGTTCATGTCCGGCATTCCCAGGTCAGTGAGCACAATATCATAGTGATTGTTTTTAAAATGCTCCAGAGCCAGCGGAGCTGAGGAAAAGGTCGTTACGGTATGGCCGAGTTCGGACAATAATTCCTTCATGATCTCGAGAATATACTCCTCGTCGTCGACAACCAGAATATTACAGGGAGCGATCTGTTTTGTGACGGGTTTAGCATCTTTTTCGACCGGTTTTTCAGCCAATGTCAGATATAACCGGATGGTCGTGCCTTTGCCGACATGACTGGTGATTGTGATCCGTCCGTTGTGCCGCTTGATAATGCCCCAGACTTCGCTCATACCGAGGCCTGTGCCGAGCACTCCCTTGGTCGAAAAGAACGGATCGAATATTTTTTCCTGGGTTTCCTCGGTCATACCAATGCCGGTGTCCATAAATTCAATAATGCCCTGACTATCGAGGAAATGGCTCTTGATCGAAAGCACACCGCCTTCGGGCATGGCGTCGACGGCGTTGAAGATTATGTTGGTAAAAGCATTTCGCAGATCGGACGAATCACCGTAGATAAAAAGGTTTTTTTCAAGGTCCAGGATCGGTTCGATCAGGATGCCTTTGATTTTGGCGGCGATGTCCCATTTCGGGCGCGTGATTTCGACAACTTCCTGTAATAGTTTGTTAAGATCGATGATGTCGTTGATGCGCCCTTCTTTGGGTCGTGAGAATTCCTGAATTTTACGCACCTTGGAGGCGCCGTCGAGCGCCGATTTTTCGATCATGTCCAGACTATTCAAAATCAGTGGATCGGTAATCTGTTTCTTAAGAAGTTGGATTCGTCCGAGCACAACGGTCAGGACATTATTGAAATCGTGGGCGACTCCGGAACTGATTTGGCCAAGCGCCGACAGTTTTTTTAGGTGTGCTGATTTTTCTTCCAGTTCACGACTCTTGGTAACATTTTTACAGGTTATGATAAATGACTCAATTTCTCCGGAGGAATCGGCGATCGGATAAGTGCGTTCTTCGAAATATTCGCCGAAACGCTCGTCATATTTGACGAGGGGAATGATCGAACCACTTTTTAATGTATCGGCCAGCGGGCATTCCAAACAAGGGTGATCGAGGGAACGAAGTGCCTCGTGGCATTTACGGCCAGACAAAGTCTCGCCCTGACCAAGTAATATTTCGGCTGCATGATTAGATTCGATGATTCCATAATCGATATCGCAGAGTAAGATGGAATCGGTTATCTTGTCAAAAATGAATTTGTATTTGTCCATCACTTTTCCATCGTGTTTTAAAATTACTTATCGCCCACTTGCATGGGCGATAAGTTACTAAACGAAAAATTGAAAGGCTATAACCTGTTTTACAGGATTATTTAGAACCCGACAGACGCTCAATATTTTTGAGAACAGATTTAATTTTTTCGTCCGCCTCGATTTTCTCGAAATAATCGGAAGCCAGTTTGAAGGACTTTAAAGCACTGACCTTGTCACCGGTTTCTTCTTGCAGGAGTCCCATTTCAAACATGGTTTCGCCCAGATTCGGGAAATTGCCAAAATCTTCATTAATCCGGCGACTATTTTCGAAGAATGAGAGCGCAATTTCATATTCCCGGTTCTTGCGATTGATCATTCCCATGATTTTATAGGCTTCTGCTACGCTCAGGCGATCGCCAATCTCGCTGAAGATCGAAAATGCCGAAGTGACAAATGCCGTAGCGCTGGTCAGATCCTGATCTAAATAATGCAATTCGGCTTCAAGAAGATAGGCTAATCCCTTCTGATATTTATTGTTGGTTTCCTTGACCAGATCGAAGGTCTTCTGCAGATTTGACTTAGCCTGCACCAGGTCGTTTTTAGACTTATACGAAATCGCCAGATTCAAAAAGACGTAGGCTAAATTGACCTTATGATCCAGTAACCCGAATATCTTTAAGGCATCCTGATAATGTAGCATTGCCTGATCCCAATTTCCCTTTACATGATTGGCATTGCCCAGGTTCATATAGGCGTTGGCCAGAGTCTCTTCATCGTGAGATTGCTGTGCCAATTTGATAGCTTCATTGAAAAGGGAAATTCCCTGCTTGATCTGATTCTGGTGTACTTTTAATACTCCATGGGCATTCGTGACCATCGCCAAGGCCCTTGAGTTTTGCACATCCTTATAATATTGGAGGCTTTTTGTAAACTCAGCATCAGCAGTTTTAAAATCGTTCTTTAAGAAAGTCACATTTCCAAGTTTGAAATGCGCTTCAGACAGCATTTCCCGATCGGCATATTTTTCATAGTGATCCGTGATCTGTTTTAAAAGCACCTCTGCGCGGTTCAATTCACCATAATTAATCGCCGATTCGGCAACACTAAACAAGAACTTCAGGTAATTGGTTTCTTCAAGGCATTTGCGGGCGAAATGGATGGCGGTATCGAAGTCAATATTCCGATATAAGGCTTCTTTGCGATGCGAATCGAATTCTTCCGGAAAGACATCATCCCGCCAGATATTATGCAAAATTCGTTCACGCTCATTTCTAAGCGAGGTGATTTTTTCTATATACTCTTTGCCACAAAATTTTGAGGCCAGAGTAATGGTCTCATCTATAAGTATTTTGTTCATAGGCAATTATTTACTCTGCTTAATGGTTAATAATATCCTGGTGGTTGTCCAATTAAAATCCCCATCCATAGCGTGTGAAATGATCGGTTAAGAACGATATCGTCCGGAAATAATAATTAACCGTTAAACTGGATTGATCAACGGGGTACCAAGTCTCGCCATCCTGCGAGTAATAAATCTGGAAATTGCCATTTTGAATATCAGAGTAACTGATGTCTAAAAAGTCCCAGCTCAGAGTAATAGTAACCGGTTTCTGAAAGGTCATACTGGGAAGAAATTCGAATGACAGAGTGTTTTTGTCACCGATCCTCTCTTTAACAGCATCAAGTGTAAAATAGGTATTCTCCAGAACGGCTCCGGCCGGAAAAGAAACGGAATTGCCGAACGTCATATATCCGCCAACAGAACCGCCCCAATTTGCCGAGACCCACGCGCCGGCGTGGCAGGATTTGGCTAACGCATCCAATTTGCCTGCGTATTCCGGTAAAGGCGAAATCCAATTAATTTGATCTTTCGAAATACCAACGACCTGATTCGTCTCTTCGACAGCACCGGTGACCTGTTTTTCACAGGTAGTGACAAGAACCATACTCATGAGAACCAAACAACACATTCCCAGAGAAACGATTTTTTTCAACATTTGAGTACCTCCAATTTTCAAGTATTATTAATACAAAAACCTTGATTAACTGTTCAAAATGTATACCAGATAAAACTTATATTCAATATTAATCATAAATATCAGGACATATTCTTACTATTACAGTAGCATAAACGTCTAATAATCAGTTTTTAAAAACAATCTATAAAAATATTTTTTTAAAGAGCCCAATGCTAATTAAAAAAACAAAATTTCAGGTTTAAGTCGGATAATAGAATAGTTTATTGGATAAAATCGACCAGCCACTGGTCGATATGAACCACTATGCGGCCTTATGCAAATAATTTCATCTGATTAATTCCATAACGAACGCCGTACTTGCGCATCCGGTATTTAAAAGTTTCGCGCGATATTTTTAATAGTTTGGCGGCTTTTGACTGATTGCCACGGGTGGAAATCAAAGCGTTTTCGATCAGCGCTTTTTCAATTTCTTTGAGGGAGATGCCATCCAGTGGTAAGATGAAGTTACCCGGTGAAGTAAGGAAGTTGATACTTTTACCGTTTTCCAGTCCGACGATTTTAAAATTATTGAGTGAAACTAAATCGCCGGTTTCGAAAAGTACGGCTTTTTCAACCGCATTGCGCAACTCGCGTACATTTCCAGGCCAGGAGTATTTAACCATGAGTTTCTTGACATCGGCAGAATAGTCTTTGATGTTTTTTTTGAATTCATGGTTATAGACATTCAGAAAATAATCAGCCAGCGCCAGGACATCACCGCTTCTTTCACGTAAGGGCGGTAAGGTCACCGTAGCGACATTCAATCGATAATATAGATCTTCCCGGAAGGTTCTCTTTTTGATGCCTTCTTCCAGATTGCGGGAAGTGGCGCTGATAATGCGGGTATTGGCTTTAATTTCCTGCACGCCGCCTAGGCGTCGGAATGTCTGTCTTTCGAGGACCTTTAATATTTTGGCTTGCAGGCCTATGCTCATATCACCAATTTCATCGAGGAAGAAAGTTCCCTGATGAGCCAGCTCCAACAAGCCTTTCTTGCGGCGTTTGGCATCGGTAAACGCTCCCGGCTCGTAACCGAATAACTCGGCCTCGAGCAGATTTTCGTTGAAGGCGGAGCAGTTTATTTCGATGAAAGGTTTACTGGCTCGTTCACTCTGATCGTGAATTGCTTTGGCAACCAATTCTTTGCCGGTGCCGGTCTCTCCACGGATCAAAACGGTTGTTTTAGAAGTGTTGGCGACCTGTCTGACAAAGTCGAATACCTCCTGCATCTGCGGGCTGTCACCGACAATCCGTTCGGCATCCGAGTACTGGCTTTTGCGCTGCAGATAAGCGATGTGGTCATCTTTGACTTTACTATCGATCACTTTTTGAATTACTAAGGAAAGCTCTTCGAGGTTAAATGGTTTGCACAGATAATCGTAAGCCCCCAGTTTCATGGCTTTTACTGCAGAGCCGACGTCACTGTTGCTGGTTACGACCACGACCGGGATTGCCAACTTCTGGGCATTAATATTTTCCAGGAATTGAAATCCGTGCATTCCGGGTAAATTAAGATCCAACAGGATTAAATCGGCATCGTAATTACTAAGATATTTCAGAGCCTCTTCGGCGGAAACGAAAGCGGCACTCTCATGCCCATCAGCTTCGAGAGATTCTGTGAGCAAGGATCGGATACCGATATCATCATCAACAATAATTATTGAAGCCATTGTCCGTAAGTAATCCAATAAAAAAATCAGGTAGAGTTTATTAATCAGATGCGTCAAATGCAATATCAGAGTCTATTAATTAGTGCTTTGAAAAAAAAACTTTCCTAACTTTAAGCGCTTTTTAGGCAATTTGAATGAAAATCAATCTGTGATAAACCTTCGCAAATATGAAAACAACTGAAACGTTTGACGTCATTTTAATCGGAGCCGGTCCGACCGGACTGTTTGCGGCCGATACGCTGGCCGGTAAGGGTTTGTCCGTCCTTGTGCTGGATCGCGGTGATGAACCGTTAAAACGTCAGGACATGAATTTCGGGATCGGAGGGGCCGGGGCTTTTTCCGATGGTAAACTCAATCTAAGTCACCGCATCGGTGGCGAACCGGATAGTTTCGGACGCACTCCAACCGAAGTCGAGGAATTGATCCGCCAGGTTGATGATGTCTTTACCGATCTGGGAGTGACCGGCGGTTATTCCGGCCAGGAAGGCGAGGCCTATCAACATTTATTACGCGCAGCTCATGCCGCTGGCGTGGATTTTATCTTTGCCAGGCAGAGGCATATCGGCACGGATCGTTTGCAAAACGTGATCCAGCGGTTTTACGAACACCTTCAGAAAAAAGGTATCCGGTTTTTTACGCAGACCTGCGTCGATTCGATTGTTAAAAAAGGCGAATTGTTTCAAATAACCTCCAAAGATGCAGTTTTAAACGCCCGGGCAGTGATTGCCGCTCCGGGACGTGCCGGAGCCTATTGGTTACGCGAACAGGCTCATAATCTCGGTATCCCGACGATGTACGGCCCGATCGATGTCGGCGTGCGGGTCGAATTCCCGGACGTAATTTATCGTCACATCGCCGCAGTTATGTATGATGCCAAATTTCGGCTGTACACCAAGTCGTACGATGATCTGGTACGCACTTTCTGTACCAACCCGAGCGGTTATATCGTCAATGAAAAATTCGACGACTTCGTGCTGGTCAACGGTCACGCCAAATGGAATTCGAAGACCGACAATACCAATTTCGCGCTACTTTCACGCGTGGTTTTGACCGATCCGGTCGAAGATACAACCAAGTACGGGCGCGACATCGCCCGCCTGGCTACGACCATTGGCGGCGGCAAGCCGATTATTCAGCGGCTGACCGATTTCGTATCGGGACGGCGCTCGACCTGGGAGCGCATTGCCCGCTCAGCCACGGTTCCGACCCTGAAAGACGTCAATCCCGGCGACATCGCTATGGCTTTTCCGCACCGGATAGTGACCAATTTAATGGAAGGTCTGAATGTACTCAACGAGATCATCTCCGGTTTAATGTCCAACAATACTTTACTGTACGCCCCGGAAATAAAATTTTACGATACGAAGTACCGGGTTACGCCTAACCTCGAAACCGCCCTGGCAAATTTTTTCGTAGCTGGCGATGCCAGTGGACACAGCCGTGGAATCGTCTATTCTGCGGTGACCGGCATCTTTGCGGCACAAGGCGTTTTGAAAAACCTGGGCAAGGATTAATGAAATATAAAATGAAAGGTGAAAACGATGAGTGAAAATGCAATCCTCAAGAAATCGAACCGGCTGATCTCTCTCGACGCTTTCCGTGGAATAACGATTGCCGGAATGATTCTCGTCAATAATCCGGGCTCCTGGGGAGCAATCTATCCACCACTGGGTCACGCGAAATGGCATGGCTGGACGCCCACCGATTTTATTTTTCCGTTTTTCCTGTTCATCGTCGGAGTCGCGATTGTATACGCTTTTGCCAACCGGCAGACTTCGGGAGCTTCTACCGTTTCACTCTACTTAAAAATAATAAAGCGGACGGTAATTTTGTTCGCACTTGGCCTTTACCTGAGCGCTTTTAAATGCATTCCGCCGACAGCCCTGCGTGTTTTCGGCAGCCTGTTTTTAATCAGCTGGGCACTATATCTGATTATTCGTTATACGGGAATGATTACTAACAAGGACAGTTTTCTCAAAATTCTCAAATGGATTTTGACCGCTTTGGCGTTGCTTTTAGTATTGAGCTCGCTGAAAGGAGTCGATTTTACCACCCTGCGCATTCCCGGTGTGCTTCAGCGGATCGCGATCACGTATTGCATTGCCTCTGTCATCGTTCTGAATACCGGGATAAAAGGGCAGGTCTGGTTCGCAGTAGCCTTGCTGGTGATTTACTGGCTGTTGATGAAACTGGTACCCGTTTCCGGTTGGGGCGCCGGAATGCTGGATATGATTGTCGATCCGGTAACCCATGAGGCTCATATGGGCAATCTGGCCTGGTTAATCGATTCCAACTTGTTGGCCGGGCATACCTGGAGCGGTGCTCCGGCCGCCGGGTTCGATCCGGAAGGGATATTGAGCACAATCCCGGCTATTGCGACGGTGCTGTTTGGCGTGCTGACCGCTCATTGGCTCAAGACCGGCAAAAACGATTACGAAAAAGTAAGCGGCCTATTTGTTTTCGGTATTATCGGCTTAGTGCTGGGCGAAATCCTGGGGATCTGGTTCCCAATAAACAAAAATCTCTGGTCTCCGTCCTATACTATTTTCATGGGCGGCATGGCTTTGTTATTCCTGGGAATGTGCTACTGGCTGATCGACATCCGCGGATATAAGATCTGGTCGCGGCCGTTTATCATTTTTGGTTCGAATGCAATTGCGGTCTATACCCTTTCGGGCCTGTTTGCACGGGCAATGATATACTGGTGGACAGTGCCCGGACCGGATGGCACGCCGCTCGCGTTGAAGACTTTTCTTTATAAGAGCTATTTTGAACCCTTTCTGGCGCCGTTGAATGCTTCCCTGCTTTGGGCGATTTGTTATGTCCTGGTCTGGTTCGTTTTTGTGCTGATTCTCTACAAGAAGAAAATATTTATTAAGATTTAATGTCGCAGGCCGCGAGTAGTATTTTAGGCGAGGAGGGGCTCGACCGCATCCGGCTGATCGTGAGCAGTCAGAGTCACCGTGATGAAATATTGCTGGAGATTTGTCGCTTCCTCAATGCCGCTTTCGAGTCGTATGACTGGGTCGGATTTTATCTAAAGGATAATGGTAAAGAGGAATTGATATTGGGACCGTACGTCGGTGCGCCAACCGAACATGTCCGGATTCCGTTCGGTCGCGGTATTTGCGGGCGGGCGGCGGTTACGAATGCCACTGTCAATGTTCCCGATGTCATGGTCGAATCGAATTATCTGGCATGTAATCTGGCCGTGCGTTCCGAAATCGTCGTGCCGATCAATAAGGGGCAGACCTTTGTCGGCGAACTGGATATCGATTCGCATCGGGTTGACCGGTTCGGTCCTGATGATCGCTTGTTTCTGGAACAAGTAGCGAATATCGTCACAGATTTATTCTGAAAAATAACAGGCAACTTTTCTGACAGCGAAGGATTAAATTACGCATTGACAGATGATGATCGGTTGGATGATGAACGATAATAAAGACAAGGACAATAAATTGAAACAGACCATGCGCAAAGCTACCGTTCCCGTAATTGTATTGATCGTATTACTCGGATTTTTGTTTATTTCACCGTTTGGAAAATCGATCATTGCCTCGGGAAATGACCTTTATCAGAAATTAAATGTCCTGCAGGAAATCATCCGGATTGTCAATGACAACTATGTCGAAGCGCCGGATTGGAATAAAGTCATGGAAGGCGCCTACAAAGGCATGATGGAGGAGTTGGACCCGCATTCCGTTTATATCGAACCAAAGCAGTTGGACGACCTGAACGAACAGTTTTCCGGCAAATTTGAAGGCATCGGGATCGAGTTCGATATTCTGGATGGCTATATAACCGTGATTTCACCGGTTGCCGGCGCCCCGGCCGAGCGCGCCGGTCTGGAAGTTGGCGACAAGATCGTTAAAATCAATAATGAATCGGCCTTCCGGATCAACCGTGATGATGTCCAGAAAAAATTGCGCGGGCCGAAAGGCTCTGAGGTTACCGTAACCGTTCGTCGCCAGGGACAGGCCGATTTTGATGTCAAGATCATCCGCGACGAGATTCCGCTTTTCAGCGTTTCGGCGGCTTTTATGCTGGATGACAGTACCGGCTATATTTTCCTGAATCGTTTCAGCGGAACGACCAGCACCGAAGTCGAGCAGGCTTTGAAAAGACTATCGGATGAAGGCATGAAACGCTTAGTTTTCGATTTGCGTAATAACAGCGGCGGTTATCTTGAACAGGCGGTCGAGATATCTGACAAATTTATCGCCGGACGCCAGAAAATAGTATATACCAAGGGACGTATTTCCAGCGCCAATGAAGAGTTTTTCTCAAGTAAAACCGAACCTTATGAAAAAATACCACTCGTCGTTTTAATCAACCGCGGGTCAGCCAGCGCCAGTGAAATCGTTGCGGGCGCCGTGCAGGATTTGGATCGTGGCATTATTGTCGGTGAAACCAGTTTTGGTAAAGGATTGGTACAGCGCCAGTATCCTCTGAAGGACGGTTCCGCGATCAGAGTGACTGTCGCCCGATATTATACACCCAGCGGCCGGCTGATTCAGCGTCCGTATGACGGTAAGATCGATGAATATTACGATACTTTTAATGAGGAGAATCGTGATTCTCTGCTGGCCACCAAAGACTCAGTCGAAAACCGGCCGAAATTTAGTACGACCGGCGGCCGGACGGTTTACGGTGGCGGCGGAATAACGGCAGATTACGGCGTGCAATATGATCGTGAGTTAACCAGTGAAACTTATAAATTGCTCAGGCATCCCTCACGCGTCATTTTTGAATTCGCGGCAGATTTTACCAAGAAGAATAAAAACCTGAACGGCGACCGGAAAAATTTTATCAGCAGATTTGAGATCACCGATAAGATTTTCGAGTCGTTTACAAAAACAGCCACTGAAAAGATCAGTGATCTGGACTTAAAGAAGATCGAAAAAGACAAGGATTATTTGAAAGTACTGGTCAAGGCCGAGATAGCCAGAAGTTTCTGGGGCTATGATGAATACTACAAAATCGTGCGCCTGTCCGATAATCAGGTTTCGGAGGCCGTCAGGCATTTAAGCGAAGCCCGTCAAATGATTCAAAACCGTCGCTGATTCCCGTTCCGGTAGGATAATAGTGTTTGTTTTTTTTAAAATATTGAATTAAAATTGCAGGCATTGATAATAGGAATTTTAAGTAGTACTTATGGAGGTATTTAAATAATGGTTGAACTGTTTCTCAGAGGCGGACCTTTCATGTGGCCGATTTTGGCGCTGATGGTTTTTGGTTTTATGGTTGCGATCGAAAGGATATATACCCTGACCAAGGCTTCGATAACGACAAAACGCTTCATCCCGAAAGTTCTAAAAGAATTAAAAGGAGAAGGCGGGGTTAAGCAGGCTCTCGATCTTTGTGAAAAAACCCCCGGCCCGATTGCCGAAATTTTTCACGCCGGAATGTCTAAACTCGGTTACGGTATGGATGCCGTCGAAAAAGCGATCCAGAGTTCCGGAACGGTCGAGATGGCTTTTCTGGATAAGGGTATGATCTGGCTGGCGACTGTTATTACAGTTGCTCCGCTGATTGGATTTATGGGAACGGTATCCGGGATGATCGGCGCTTTCGACGCCATTGCCGCGGCCAATGATATTTCACCGGCCATCGTCGCCAGTGGTATTGCCGAAGCTTTATTGACCACCGCTTTTGGCCTGATCGTAGCCGCTCCGCTTCAGGTCTGCTACAATCTCTTCACCTCGCGGGTTGACGCGATCGTGATCGATATGGAAGAAAGCACCATGAATTTACTGGAGACTTTGACCGTTCTGAACGAGAAGAAGGAGAACAGCAAGTAACCATGGCTCTGTTGACAAAAAAGGAAACTCGCAAAGCCGAAATTCCCTCTGCATCACAAGCTGACATTGCATTTCTTCTACTGATTTTCTTTATTGTGTCAACGACCGTCGATGTGGATAAGGGCATCAGCCTGATCCTTCCCCCGGAAGGCGATAGCCCGATAGAGATTGCCAAGAAAAATATCACGACTATTATCATCGATCCCCAGGGACGGGTAATGATCGATAATAAAGAAGTTGAAATTAAGCGCATCCAGGGCATTGCTGAAAACCTGTTACTAAATAATCCCAAGATGATTTATTCGGTTAAAGCCCATCCGCGATGTCGGTACGATAAGTATATTGCCGTTCTGGATCAGCTTAAAATGGCAAACGCCACCAGAATCTCGATTGCCGAGTAAGGAGTCCTTTAATGGCCTTTAAACATAAAAAGAGTGTCAGTATCGATGTTCCGACCGCCTCCATGCCGGATATTATCTTTACCCTTACTTTGTTCTTCATGGCTACATCGGTGATGCGCACATACTCTGGATTACCGGTCTTGTTACCAAGAGCAAAACAAATCGAAAAGCTATCTTCGAAGGTACACGTGACTGAACTTTGGGTTTCCAAGGAGGAAATGATTTCGATCGACGGCAAACTGATGAATGTTAGTAATATTCGGACGATCATGTATGACAAACGCGTCAAGGATCCGCAGTTAGTTATCTCAATCCGGGCCGATGAGAAAGTCAATATGGCTCTGATGAGTAGTATTCATAAGGAGCTGAGATTGGCGGATGCCTTGAAGGTAAACTATTCCACCAAGACAGCCATTTAAGGGTTATGCAATGATTCTAAGAAAAAGACCCGAAGCAACTTTAAAATTACGCCAGCCGTTGGTTTTACGAATCGGGCTGGTCATCAGTCTGGTTCTGATTATCGGGACGATGGTTGCCTTTCCCAAATTTCAGAAAGGCGAAACGGTTCAACGCAAGGTTGATATCGTTATAGAAGCTACCGACATTCCGCAAATCGAACAAAAAATGGAAGCCGCCAAACCGCCATCCCGGCCGTCGATTCCGATCGAATCCGATGACGACGATCTTTCTGAAGATATCACGATCGACGAAACAACCGATTTCGATTCTTATCAGGCCTGGGAAGCGCCACCGCCACCGCCGGAAAATCAAACCGATGATGGCCCCCGCGTGCGCTTTATTCCTTACGATGAGGCTCCGGAACCTATTGGTGGTTTTGCCGCCATTCAAAAAAACATCCAGTATCCCGGAATAGCCCAGGAAGCCGGCATCGAAGGTACCGTCGTCGTGCAGGCCTTTGTAAACGAATTCGGTGTCGTAAGCGAATGTATCATTCTTAAGGGAATGCCTAATACCGGTCTGGACGAAGCCGCAATCGCCGCCATCAAGAAAACGCGCTTCAAACCCGCCAAACAGAGAGACCGCAACGTCGGCGTTTATATTTCAATACCGGTGATTTTCAAACTAAAAACCTGATCTCAGGCTCACATCAAAGAAACATTTATAACAGGCGAAGCAATACTTCGCCTGTTTAGTTATTACCGGACAATATCTACTTGAATTTGTCGTTCTTCATATATAAAATCAAAATGAAAATGTTGGAACCGGTTACTAAACGAAATTCTCCCGAAGCGACGTAGCCAAGAGTAATTCAAGAATAAGGAGGCTGATATGCAAAAAGACACCGACTTAAAGATCAGGCGACCGATCATCATGCGTACCGGATTGGTTTTTGTGCTTTGCGTTATCATCGTGATCCTGATTTTGTTTCCGCGTTTTGAAAAAAAGAATGTGACCATTGTCCGACCGGCAGATGTTTTATTCGTACTCCCGAATATTCCGGTTACGGACGTCAAGATTGATGAATCCCGCCCGCCGGAACATCCGCGTATCCCGATAGAAGCCGATGTTGAGGATGACAGTATCGAGTTTAATTTTATGCCAAATGTCGATTTTGATGATTATATCAATCGTAATTTTCCGCCACCTCCACCACCTCCGCCACCCACTCCTGAAAAAAATATCCCGTATATTATCGACACGGAGGTACCGCAAATCATCGGCGGATTGAATATTGAATATCCGGAAATGGCCAGGGACAATGGCGTCGAAGGAACCGTCTATGTGCAGGTCTATGTCGATGAAAAAGGCCGTCCGAAAAATTGCCAGGTGAAAAAAGGAGTGCCCAATACCGGCCTGGACGAAGCTGCCGTTAAAGCTATTCAAAAGGCGAAATTTCGCCCCGGTCGCGAAAGAGATGTCAATGTTGGCGTCAATATCGTTATTCCGGTTGTTTTTAAATTGAATAAATGATCTTTATTGGCCGATATTGTAATTGAATTTGCTAAATGATCTGCCAATCTGCAGATCCGGTTTAAATCATTTGATAAATTTGGACATTCTATGTAAAATGGGCGCGTCGTTATTATACAATGTCAGCAGGATCAATTGAATAAAACCGCAACTACCGAAAGACGTCCGGCTTATGCCATTACCTGGCAAAGCCTCGAATCCGTCGAACGCTATGCCCAAAGCCGTTACCGGCATCTCGATCAACGCCTGATCTCCTGGCGGGAGCGCCGGATCATAGATCGCTTTCTGAAAAAAATGTCGGGCGCGAATCGCTCGTTATTGGACATCCCGACCGGCTACGGGCGCTTCACGTTGCTCTTTCGCAAACACGCTTTCCGGATCATTAACGGCGACCTGAATCTGTATGCTTTACTTTATCAGCGGCAATATCATCCGGATAACGACCTGGCAGTTGTAGCCAACGGTAATCGCCTGCCTTTACGGGATAATCTGGTCGATGTCGTTTTCAATTTTCGGCTCTTGCAGCATTTTAAGACCAGCCACGAAAGAGTTGCTATGTTGACTGAATTGGCCCGCGTCACGCGGCGCTACTTGATCGTTTCCGTTTATTTAGAATCGGGTTTTCACAGGCTGATCCAGCAGATTGCCGGCCGTAAACGGCGTATGACGATTATTTCCCTCCGGCAATGGGAAACCGAATTACAGGCCAGCGGTTTGAAGATTGTTTGTCAGCGGCGGGCGTTGCGGTTTTTTCACGCCCAGAATATCTTCTGGTTAGAGAAGATTATCACGCAGACCGGCTGATTTTTAGAAATAATATTTGGCAGTTATTAGATTGAGGTGACGGATGAAAAGAATTTTAGCAATAATGCTGACCTGTGGAATGCTGGCCGCCGCCGGAGAGCCACTGGATTTACAGGCGATTTTCAGCCAGCCGTATATGACCGGGGCGACACCGACAGGCATCGCCTGGTCACCCAATGATTCGCTGATTGCCTTTCTCTGGAACGAGCAGGGCGCTGAATTTCGCAATCTCTACGTGGCTAATCCTCAGACCGGTCAAATCGAACAAATAACCAATTTTAATCCGGAAATCAATATGAATACGCCGGCGATCGGTTCGGTCAGCTGGCTCACAAACCAATGCGTGTACTTTACTTTTGGAGGCGATGTCTGGGAAGCCGGGCTTAGCCGGGAACGCACATTGAAGCGGATCGCCGGCATTGCGTCCTGCGATGGAATCGTGACAAAATCCCCAGATGGAAAATATCTGTTATATTTCCGGAATGGCCGGATGATGCTGTTCGACCGGGCGACCAGCAAAGAGCAGGCGCTCCTGCCGGATGAAAATTTTCAGCCGCGGGCTACTCCCCGGTTATCAGAGCAGCAGACTGCCTACCGCTGGTCGAACCGGAGCGACCGGATCGCCGTTTATATTCGGCCGGAATCCGACGCAACCAGCGTGCATTTTAAAGTGCTGAACGTGAATAACGGAGCTCTGGATGAGGTTATAATCGACAGTCCACAGAAACGGGGCTCGATAGTCCGTGATTTTATCTGGTCACCGGACGATCAGTCTCTTGTGTTTGAAACCGTTACCGACGATCTGTTGGGACGATTTCTGGTTCGGGTTAATCTGGTCGCAAGTCGAATGGACACGCTCTATCGTGAAAAGCGCGATACCTGGGTCCCCAATTTCGGCTACAATTTGTTCTGGCTGGAACCGGACAATAAAATTCTTTTCGGCATCGAGAATAATACATTCAACCATTTATATACCATCGATCCGGAAACGCATCGTTTCAATGCCCTGACCCGCGGAAAATGGAGCGTAAAGGATTACACGGTTGACGCGTCCGGGCAAGCGGTCTATTTCAGCGGGACGAAAGACCAGCCCGATCAGCTGCAATTATATGTCGCCCGTTTGAAAACCAATGATATCACCAATATTTCTTACCGCGGCGGCGATTACGGTTTTTATTTGGCCAACAACGGCAAATTCATTGCCGAGGTCTTCTCCGGTGCGGTCACGCCGCCTGATTTGTACTGGATCGAAACCGCCCCGCAGAGTAAAATGAACCGGCTGACAACCCGTTCCGCAACACCGGTCAGTGAATTGCGCTTGAAAACACCGCAATCCGCGGCCGTTCACAATGAACTCACCGGCCGGGAAATCAGTTACCGGATCTGGTTGCCGGACGGTAATTTAGTCGCCCAAAAATACCCGGTGATCGTAGCATTGAACGGCATTAATTGTGTCGCGCCGACCATCGATTCGTGGCGACCGGACAGATTTGTGAATCAATGTCTGAGCGAAAAAGGCTATTTAGTCATCGAGGTGGATTATACCGCATTAAGAACAGCGGTCGGTTTGTCCGGTAAACCGAAGATTCCCGATCCGCTGTCCATGCAGTTGTCGGATATTAAAGCCGTTGTCGCTGAAGTCGGCAAATTAAACTACGTGGACATGACCCGTGCCGGGATATATGGCTGGGGTTACGGCGGCTACTTAGCGGCAATGGCCATGTTCAAAGAAGCCGCCACTTTCCGGACCGGCGCGGCCATCACGGGTGACCTGGCCGGGTCGGAACCGGACCGGGATTACCTGCATAATCAAACGCAACGGCTCGCGGCGGACAACCGGCTGTTTCCAAATATCGATCCGCAAAAATTCTATCATTATCTCGGCGGCCGATTCCTTGTTATTCAGGGAGCCGCCGGCTCCATACCGGAATTAATCGAGGCCAATCGCCTGATTCCGGATTTATTGGCCGGTCATAAAAAAGTCGAGTTTATTATTTATCCGTGGGAAGGAAGCGTCATCCGGCAAGCCGCTGATCATTACGATCTGTTTCGCAAAATGATCCGCTTTTTTCAGGAGAATCTGTAATTCCGGTTCGGACCGGCGCCGGAAAGGCGTTTAGTTGGGCAGTTTTTCCCGGCCCGGCACGGGCATCCCGAACGACAGGGCCGCATCATTATCCGGTAGTTTGATTTCGCCGAATTTGGACTCGAACTTGGCCAGATTGTCCTGCAGGGTGTAAAGCAATGTCTTGGCATGAATCGGAGTGAGTATGATTCGGCTCTGCACGACTGCCTTGGGAGTGCCGGGCATAACCCGTGCAAAATCCAGGACAAACTCGGCGCCGGAATGAGAAATTACCGTAAAATTACTGTAGTTGCCTTCGGCTTTGGATTCCGGCAGTTCTATCTGTAGTTGGGTAACCGGTTTGGGAGAATTCATTGGTTTTCCTTTGATGGTTGCGGCCGATTATTAATAATCACCGTCTTTATGTTTTTCTTCATCATCGCCCCAATCGTCTTCAAAAGGGATGTCATTGCCCGACAGATTCCAGGGGTCTTCGGTGTCTGCGGCTTCTTCGGAGAGGCTTTCGTTTAATTCGATATCGTCTTCGAATTCATCCCAGACTTCTTTACGTTTTTCAAATTTCGAGGGATCGATCTCCGGTTCGTCATAATCTTCACGCTCGTTTTTAAGCATTTCTTCGCCGTACAGACTCATATCGAAGAAATCGATGTCGTCAACAATATCGTAAAAAACCAGCAGTTCCAGAAAATCGAGATACTTGGAATCGCGCAGGTTAGTCTTGCAATTCGGACATGTCAAAGATTGCTTCAAGCCCTCTTCTGTCAGGGGCGAATTACAAACGGGGCAAACTAAATCTTCCATATAATATCACCTTGTATTATGGCGCTAAATATACACGCCGAAGGTTTGTGCGTCAAGTAATTTTTAATGTGATTTCGATATTTCCGGTTGAACCAAATTCCAGATGCGGTTATAAGCATTTTCGACCAGGTTTTCTTTTTTAAAAGTGATTATCAGGTTAAATAAATCCTCGGAAAACTCAGTCTGAAAACCAGCCTTGATATGCGCGCGGCTCCGGGTAACGATGAAAGCTGTCGGGACAGTCGGGATTACATTGAGATCGACCGCTACCGCCAGATCGGTTCCGGTCAATGCCAGAACTTCCGGATCGGTCGGAAAGCCCTGCGCGTCGCTTCGGCTCGTTATCAGCGGAATCAGCAGATCGGGATCGATCTCTTTGATCAATGGGAAAAGCGCCTGCGGCACCAGCAATCTGGTAATTGCATGGTGTTGCCGGATAACTGGCAGGAAAACTTTCAGCGCGGTGTAAAACTGGGCATAATCGAAGGGCAGGCACAGCAGAAACCTGACAGTATCGGCCGGAGCGTTGCTGGCAGTCGGTGGAAAATCGTTAATTTTATTCACGATTTTCCGGTTCAGTAATCTTTGCAATTGTGGATCGGTATTATTCATAAGTATCGGAATCTGTAAAAATCGAACTGAAAATAACCTTTTATTTAAAAATATCCAATGCCGAAAAAAATTGTTTTCCATCCGCGCAGAAATTAAACTATGTTCATAATGAGAAAAATGTACGAAAAACAGATCGGAGCACACAGCCGGGTAATTGTCTTATGCGTCTTGCTGGCTTTCTGCATTGCGCATTGTGACCGTGACCCGCAGCTGGTGGAATTGAACAAAGTGATCCCCGGCGTCGCGCTCGATATTCGATACGCCACGAAAAATAATTTCGTCGGGAAGGTGCTTTATCCCTCGGCGCGTTGTTTCCTGATAGAACCGGCCGCTAAAGCGCTCGCCAAAGTTCAGCGCGATTTGAAGAACCATGGCTTCCAGCTGATCGTCTACGATGGTTACCGGCCGCTCTCCGTTCAGAAACAAATGTGGGTGATTCTGCCGAATCCGGATTTCGTGGCCGATCCGTCCAAAGGTTCGCGGCACAATCGCGGCTATGCCGTTGATGTCAGCCTGCTGGATTTGAACGGCAATCCGGTATTGATGCCGACCGAATTCGACAATTTCACGGAAAAAGCGCGGTGCGACTACCAGGATTTGCCGGCCGAGGCGATTCGGCATCGCCGGATTCTGGAAGAAACAATGGTACGCCACGGATTTATCCCGATGCCCAGCGAGTGGTGGCATTTCGATTACAAAGGTTACGAAGGTCGTCCGATCCTGGATGTGCCGATCGACTCTCTGCCATAAATTGAATCTGAAATATTTATTTCGGGAGAATAAGAATGAAATTGAGATATAAAATGACAGTCGGAATAATCCTGGCAATTTTAGCCGCGTTCGCTTTCGGACAGGCGGGAAGCAGCCGGACACTGCAATACCAACCGACCGGGAAAACCGGTGTCGATGAAACGCGCCTGAAGAAGATTGATGACGCAGTCGCGGCGGAAATACAGGCCAGTCATATTCCCGGCGCGGTCGTGCTCGTGGCGCGCAATGGCAATGTCGTTTTCCGCAAGGCTTACGGCAATGCTCAAACCGTGCCGCAGAAAGAGCCGCTGACGCCCGACCGGATGTTTGATATGGCTTCGGTCACCAAACCGATCGCCACGGCGACTTCCGTGATGATGCTGGTGGAAGAAGGACGCCTGCGCCTGACCGATAAAGTGACGCAGTTCATCCCGGAATTCACGCCATTCATTTCGGAGAAAGGCGATACCACTGATGTCCCAACCATCGCGCACCTGCTGACCCATACGTCCGGCCTGCCGCCTTATACGAATGCCGCCGCTCTGCGTGAGAAATACGGCGAGCCGTGCCCCGATCAACTGATTCAAATTATCGCCGCTATCAAAAAGCAGAGCGCTCCGGGCGAAAAATACGTCTACAGTTGCCTGGGATTCATCACACTCGGCGAAATCGTCCGGCGCGTCACCGGGCAAAATATCGCCCAGTTTTCCAGCGAACGGATTTTCAAACCGCTCGGCATGCAGAGCACAATGTACTGTCCACCGGCCGATTTGCTCGCGCGAATTGTGCCCACGGAAGTCCTGAACGGTAAACCGCTGAAAGGTAAAGTTCACGATCCGTTGGCGCAATTGCTGGGCGGCGTTTCCGGTAACGCCGGACTCTTTTCGACGGTCGATGACCTGGCGATCTACTGCCAGATGATGTTGAACGGCGGAACTTACGGCAAAGCGCATATCCTCTCGCCGCTGACCGTCGGCCTGATGACAACCGTTTATCCCGATTTTGCCTTCTCCGAACGGAGCCTCGGTTGGGGCGTGAATGTTTCGCATTATTCGCTGATGGGCGATCTCCTGCCGAAAACGGCTTTCGGGCATACCGGCTTTACGGGAACGTCCGTCGTAATCGAACCTTCCACGCAGACTTTCATCATTATCCTGACCAACCGCGTGCACCTACCGGACGGCGACGCCGGTCCGTTGCGCGCCAAAGTCGCGAATATCGTGGCGGGTAGTCTGACGGAGTAAGAAGTCCTGGTAAGAAGTTGCGAGTTGCTAGTTGGCGAGTTAAACTCGTCTCAATGCTCCTGCGTTGAGACGAAAGAAGTATGGAATTCTAACAGGCGGGCAGGGAGTGCTTCAACAATGTTGAAGCCTGCCTGCGCAGCTGACAGAAGACTCCTTCCAAATTCTCAAATACGCCAACGCTTTTGGCGCACTCCTTTCTTCTCCAATTTCCCGTATGGGCATCGCTCTTTTCCCACCCAAAGGGGATCGGAATAAATCTGGCAAATAATTTTCCGTGTTCCATCGGATTTCCTTTCTGCCCGCGTTACTAAAATAATCCTTGCGCCTTGTACGGGAATTGCGTACAATAACACTGTTACGGGATAGATATGGTTTTCGCAACGGTGATTCACGGACGATAGTGAGAGATACACAACACACCAAACGCCATCAAGGGAGATATAAGTAAATGTTTACACCCCTGCATCTCTTGCCAGCAGATACTAGTGACAGTCAGAAATATAAAGATCGATGGATGACTGACGAAGGTGAAAATCTGCGAGAGAATATTCTTCAGAGGATAAGGCAAGGCGCCGGAGAAGGTTTTCTCACATCAGATTTTCAAACCAGTCGATTAGGTTTCCTTGAAAATGAAAGAGATCTAAAGGGTTTAAAGGTTTATAATGAAGCAATCGATTTCCCTGATGGTGATAACTTTCAGGGAATTGATTTTTCCTATGCTGAATTCTCCCGTGCAAAATTTACTAATGCTCTTTTTTACTGTGTAATGTCATTCACAAAATTCTATGACTGCGTATTCACAAAATGTACATTTTCATTCAATCATTGCTTTGCCGCAATGTTTAAAAAAGTAACTTTCATTGATTGTGACTTCATTGAGAATAACACCTTTACTAATTGTTCTTTTTATGAAACAACTTTCAGAAACACTTTCTTTTCGAGCAACGTGTTTCGCGACTGCCTTTTCGATGATATGACCATCTTTACTCCACATACCTTTCCCGAGAAGCCGATAAATCCTACTTTTAAAGACATCGAATTGCTAAATGGGGATAAATCTGATTTATTTAGAGCGATTAGTGAATCTTACCTCTCCGGCCACGTTAGTACTAAATCTCGTATATACAAATTTGAACATTTAAAATGTTTGACACGTTACAATACCGAGAATAATCGCGAGAAATTCGCAGGTTATTTATTTGAATACCTTACGGGCTACGGACTGCGTCCATTACGGGTAATGGCATTTATAGGCGGATGGTTTTTTTCTGTTTGGTTATTATTTGCATCGCAAGTAGG
>Ga0074199_1000585_pt1 | contig 52246 bp, 47 predicted proteins | sample EPASupsiteSAE347_FD_64528 | JGI IMG/M metagenome (GOLD analysis project Ga0074199, IMG submission 64528) | Bioremediated contaminated groundwater from EPA Superfund site, New Mexico - Sample SAE3-47 | ecosystem: Environmental > Aquatic > Deep subsurface > Groundwater > Contaminated ... | reverse complement strand
GAGCTATGGGTGAACATCCACTACCCGGCTACGGCCCGGTAAACTTTGTGAACCGCCCGGTGCGGACCCGCATGCCGGGTGGTGTGGGGGCTGGGGGAGAAATACCCCCGGCTACCCGATTAGCACATAGATGCACTATTCAATTCGTTAATCTTTGTGTGGTGCGTTAATTGGGCCAAGCATTGTTTATGCCAACATAGAAAGATATTACTATTGTAGAGCCAAAACAGCAAACCCTGCAAGCTTTACAATCTTGATAAAGTTCTTATCAGCACACACAAATGTATCATTTGGGTCGCAGTATACCTTAAAAAATGCAAATTGTAAGCTATCCAATGTTCTCAATGAATGTTGATGTGCATACTTACAAATAAGACTCCACGCCTCTTCTGTAACTAGAGAAAAGAACTTAACCACTTCATATCGATCATCCATGTCCTCCTGAAACTTAGAGATGACTGCCATGAGTGTATCAATATCGATTTCACGCTCTCTATGTTTTCGATGAATTGTGGATATAAATTCTATTGTGCTCAATTCAGAGATGATGATATTATCTGAACCCTTATATATACCGATCACTTGATCTGAGCCAATTTCTCTATGGTAGATCTTTACGAGAGCAGTTGTATCAAAATAGTATTTCATAGGCGATCTTCTCTCTCGTCTGTTACTGATTCTGACCATGAACTTCTTGATGTGTCAGTCATTTTATGTATTTTCTCTAAAGCTGTTTTGACTTTCCTCTTCTTTGTAGATTTGATGTTCTTCAATAGTGTGATTTGTTCATATAGAAGCTTAAGCTCATCTCTATTCATATCATTAATAGAGTTGCATATTTTCTCTCTAAGGTTCATATTTTGTTCCTCCATTTGATCTTGGACAGGCTTCCTGTCATCTGTGAACGGTAGCATTACAATAGGGTGCAGATCTTTTGGAGCAACGGTCAAGTCCGAGAGCCTGACGGCGTAAACCCAGGCCGCGCAAAGAATCGCAGCCTACTGAACATTGCTCCAAGAGATCTGCTTTCCTCCTCTCCTGTTGTCTGAGCTCGAATTAAACGAATTTCTCTAATTGAACGAATTGGTCGGATTGAACCCATCTGACTAATCTAGGGCGTCCAAAATAGCCCTGGAGCGTTCCCCGGTTTTTGGGCTCGGCAGTCTCCGCTGAATGGCCGCCACATCCGCGTTTTGGCCAATTTTCCGGGGGCCAAAAACCGGGTAACGAATTTGACTGATTTTGGGCCTTTTTGGACACCCTATGACTAATCCGACCAATTCGAGAAATTCGTTTAATTCGAGTTCAGACAACAAGAGCCAGTGTTGCTCCAAAAGATCTGCACCCATTACAATACACTTGCTAGCATATACCTACGGACCGCTAACAAGGGGCTGAGCGAACCCTCTGCCTTTTGCTCCCATTGAAATTACTAGATCTCTCGTTTGCTCCTCTTCTTTCTGTTATGCCGCCGATCCGATCCATCTCCCAAATCCGCAGAATGAGCTCAATCCGATTGCTTCGAAAGATGTCCGGGCAATGGCAGGCGCACAGGCCTTTGTCAAGAATTCGGCGGTCAATCTCGTCTATGTGGCGGATGATATCCCACCGGGTAATGGATGTCATCGCGAATAAGGGCCGGTTAGCGTTCTCGGGTGATTCCCATTTTGACATAAATAGGGCGAACGATCTTCCTGAGCAACGGAAGCTGCCGTGCAAAGAGAGCGGACCCGAGGATGCAACAGATCCCTCCAGCCAGAAGCGTGTGCCGGGCGCCGATTTTGCTCGCAAGGATGCCGTGGATAAGATTTCCTAAAGGGACGGTTCCCATGAAAGCCATGGTGTAGAGACTCATAACCCGGCCACGCTTTCCCTCGTCCACAATGGTCTGCAAAATGGAGTTGCTGGAGGTGAGAAGCACCATCATCCCGAAGCCGGTGAGAACGAGTATCACCAGGGAGAGTGGTAATACGGTCGATTGTGAAAAGGCAACCACCCCAAAGCCAAGAGCCGAGGAAGCGATTACGATCATTCTCCCGAGCCCGACAACGTTTTTCCTGGAGGCAAGGAAAAGGGCTCCAGCCAGTGCGCCCACACCGGTTGCTCCCATAAGAAACCCGAGCGTGTGTGAGTCACCATGAAAAACATCCTTGGCAAAAAGGGGCATCAGGACCACGTAAGGCATTCCCATCAGGCTGGTGAATGCCAAAAGGAGAATAATGGAGCGTATCGGGATGAAGCTGAAAGCATAGGAAAAGCCCTCTTTGAAGGACGAAAGCAAAGGCTCGTCCCGTGTCACCCTCACGACCGGGGGTACTCGCATCAACAGCAGACAGACGATTACGGCTACATAGCTCACGGCATTCAAAAGAAAGCACGTACCCTCACCGGCAAGGGCGATTATGGAGCCCGCGATGGGAGGCCCGATCATGCGTGCGATATGCACCATCGAGGAATTCAAGGCGATGGCGTTTCCCAGGAGCTTCCTGTCCTCGACCATCTGCACGACAAAAGACTGCCGAGCCGGCATGTCGAAGGAGTTTACGATGCCAAGGAACAGGCTCAGCAAAAGAATCAACCAGATCGTGGCCGTCCCGCTTAGCACAAGAGAAGCCAATACGAAAGCCTGCAGCATGGCAAGACTTTGGGTGACGAGGAGCACGTGGTGGCGATTCCACCTGTCGATCAACACCCCTGCAAACGGAGCTATGAAGAAGGACGGGATCTGCCCCATAAAAGCCACAAGACCCAGAAGGAAAGGGGAGCCTGTTTGCCGGTAGACAAGCCAGCCAAGGGCTGTTTGCTGCATCCAGGTTCCGATGAGCGATATGCACTGGCCCGTAAAGAAGAGCCGGTAGTTTCCGGCATGGAAAGCCCGGAAAATATTGCGGAGGCGGCTTGTGTGACCCGGTTCCTGGCTGTGTGGCTTCATTTTCAAACTGTTGAAGGACCTCTTTCAGCTTAAAGATGTTGGCTCTTTCCGGGTTTCCGGGGGCTCCTTCGAGGTCTAACATTGTAACACAGTGTTGGCTTCATTTCAGCTTTACCCCCGTTTGTCTTTCTATCTTGGCAAGTAGACCTTCACCGATGTGATCTACTCGTTGAGCCACTCCAGGATCTTGCCGAGAATCCGCTCGAAAATCGTCTCGGCATTGATCCCTGCCGCCTTTGGCACATTGAACGAATGATCTCCGCCCTCTATGATTTCCAGTTGCCATGGAGTCGCGAGATGCGAGAGGACCCCTTTCAACAGCTCGAGGTCACACAACTGATCTTTTGTACCGGCGAAAAACAGCAGGGGTATCTTGATTTCGTACAGGTGCTGATCTCGAAGCACGTCTTTCCTGCCCGAAGGATGAAGAGGATAACCCAGGAAGATCAGCCGCTCTACCGGAAGCTTTCCTTCAGCGGCCATTTGGGAAGCAATCCTGCCTCCCATCGATTTGCCTGCCGCAATGATGCGCTCGGGCCGGTAGTGTGGATGAGAACGAAGAAGCTCACAGGCGGCATCCCAGGTCCTGCAAAGCACATCCTGTTTGTCGGGCGTATTCTTTCCTTGCTCCTTGTAAAGGAAATTGAAGCGCAAGGTGAGATATCCGGCTTGAGCCATCCTTTCAGCCAGGAATACGAGCATCGGCTGGTGCATGTCGTTTCCGGCGCCGTGAGCGAAAATGACCGCTTGTTTTCCCGTGTATCCCTCAGGGATGGTCAAGACCCCTGAAACACTCTTCTCGTCTCCGAGCGGGATCAGAACCTGCTCGACTTTCATCTCGATTCTCCTCTCTCAATGGCGTCGAAGCCGGCAAAAGGCTGGAAGGTGATCGAATTCATCTGGATTTGTGATGATCATCAATCCTCTTTGTCCAGATCCTCAATTCGATCCAGGATATCTTTCTTGTCTTTCACCTCCGGGATCAAGCCCATTTTGTATATCTGTTCGGCTCTTTTCTTATCCGGGAGTCCTTTATCTTTTATCGGCCAGGCATACATGTCTCCCCAGCCGATATAGCCCCAGGGATTATCGGGAAACCGTTTTATCAATGCTTCAAAGAGCCGGTCCCCCTCCGCTTCCCGCCCGAGCAGGAAATGGGCTTCCGCTTCGCCTCTTTTCATATTGTGCATGATCAGATCATCGGAGTCGGGAAAAAGGTCGCAGAATTCACGGCAATACCGTATCCTTTCTTCAAAGAAGAAAGGGTCTTCGAGACCTGCATTATGGAGCTCCATCTCGAAGTCCTCACACCAGTTGGACAGCGACTCCGAGCCATCGAAAACCCACTCCGCATCATCGATGGCTTTCATGTCGGGTCTAAATCTCGTTTTCAAATGCTCCCAAACTTCCAGCCAGATATTGCAGGCCCGGATTACATTCTTGCGCATCTCTTCTTTGTGACTGCTGCGCAAAAACCGGTAGCCCTCCTGCATCATGTCGTCCAACTTCTCCGAGCTGATGACATCGGGAGCGAGTCTGCGCCAAAGGATAACGGCAGCCATCCACACGAAGTCTTCATCGAAGCCCACGGCTGTAATGGGATGCTCCTTGCGCCAATGAGCGACCAGGTGCTCTGCCGAATAGTATTTTTTTACATCTTCCAGGAACTCAGCTTTTTCGAAGCGGACTCCGAAGAATCTTAGCCGTGAGACAATCTCATCTTCGGACAATGAATCAACTTCTTTCAAGCTCCAGTGTGTCTTCCTGCTTGCCCGCAACTGCGCCGCCTGTGCTTCTTCCTTCGCCAGGCAGCATTTCTTGTACTTCTTTCCACTGCCGCAAGGGCATGGATCATTTCTTCCAATTTTTCCCACTATTCCGCTCCTTTATCTAATGTGCGCTCTTGTGCTCACCGCAGAGACGCAGAGGACGCAGAGAGAACGCAGAGATTTGTTGAAATTCTCATGAAATTCCTCTGCGTTTTCTCTGCGCCCTCTGTGTCTCCGCGGTGAAAAGCTCAGCTTGTGCTCGTTTGAAGTATAACGGTATCGATCTACTTTCCTTGATTATCTATCCAAAGGGCTTTTTTCCATCCTCCTGATTCCGCGCCCCTGGGATGGAAGTGTGATCATAAAGGCCGAGCCCTTGCCGGGCTCACTTTTAGCCGTAATACTCCAGCCGTGCCGTTCAACGATCTTCTTGCAGATAGCGAGGCCTATGCCGGTTCCTTCGTACTCACTGGCTCGGCCGTGCAGCCTTTCGAAGGGGGCAAATATTCGCTCGGTGTATTTTTCATCGAAGCCGATTCCGTTGTCCCGGACCGTGATCTGCAAATCCTGATCGCCGCTCGAGCTGCTCTCCACCTGGATCAGCGGCTTCTCGCCCTCTTTGTGGAACTTCAGTCCATTTCCGATGAGGTTCTGGAAGAGCTGCCGCATCTGAGTCGAATCGGCCTCGACAACGGGAAGACTACCGACCTGAACTTCGCCTCCGGTCTGGGCGATTCTGACTTCCAGGTCCGAGAGGACTCCGGAAACGATGTCCGTGAGAGCCACCGCAATGAGGGGCTTCGCTTTCGTCGTCACCCGGGAATATTCCAGCAGGGAGCTGAGCAGGGCCTGCATGCGTGACGTTGCGCCGAGCATCCGGTTCAGGTAGTCTTTTCCGCCTTGTCCGAGCGGTTCACCATATTTTTGCTGGAGCATGTTTCCGAAGGATGTGACCTTCCGCAGCGGCTCCTGGAGATCGTGGGAGGCAATGGAGGCAAAATCCTGAAGGGCCTGGTTGCTGCGTACCAGCTCTTCCGTTCTCTCCTGGACGCGCAGCTCCAGCTCATCGCGCGACCTTCGAAGCTCATGGATGAGCTCTATTTTCTCCATGGCGGTAGCGACCTGATCGGCCACGGTCTTCATGAGGTCCAGGTCTTCGGGCGAGAAGTGCGCTCTTGTCTTTGTGCCGAAAGAGAGGGTACCGATGAGCCTGCCCCGGGACATCAGGGGATGGCAGGCGTAGGCCTGGATTCCGTAGGACTTGACCAGCTCGGTGCGAGTGTCCGGAGTATTGAAAATATCTTCGGCCACTATACGCTCTCTATCGCGGGCCGCGCATCCGCAAACGGCGACTCCATAGTCCAGCCATTCTATTTTTGCGGCTTCCTCATCCGGGATACCGGCACAGGCATTGAGATGGAGCCTTCCCATTTCCTCATCGACCAGGAAGTTGAAGAAGGCCTGGCAATCCAGGTGCTCCATAACTTCCCTGCATAGCCCATCCACGATTCCCTGTGGGTCCTGTGAGGCGAGCAACCGGCCGGCCGTCTCCGAGAGCAGTCTGAAGCGCGATTGGCTTCGACACAACGCTTCCTCGGTTTGCTTACGCTCCGTTATGACCTCGAAGACAGCTACAAAGTGCTCTATCTTCGGGCTGTAGGCAGAGATCGAAAACCACATACCCAGGGCTTCGACATAGGTTTCAAACCGAACGGGGATGCCTGTTGAAGCGACCCTGCCATAGGCTTCGAAAAGCTCGGGATCGGAGCTCCTTATGCCCGGAATTACTTGCGATACTTTTTTTCCGGTAACGTCTTTGAGCCCCGTCAGGATTTCAAAGGCACCGTTGACGGTAAGGTAGGTGAAGTCTACCGGGCGGCCCTCTTCGAAGTGCATCCTGCAATATGCGTATCCATTGAGCATGTTATCGAACAGAGAACGATAGTGCTCCTCGCTTTCCAGCAGAGCGAGCCGGGCGCGACGATTCTCCGTGACGTCATGGAAAACGAGCACCACTCCGGATATTTTGCCGGAGCTGTCCCTGATCGGCGCCGCACTGTCCTCTATAGGAATCACTCGCCCGTCACGAGCGACCAGGGCCGTGTGATTGGCCAGAGCGACGATGCACCCTTCCCGCAGCACGCGGCCGATGATATCTTCGGCAGGCTCGAGGCTCTTCTCATCGATGGCTCTAAAGATTTTCTGAAAGGGCTGAGTCAGTGCTTCCTCGACTTGCCAGCCGGTCAGGGCCGCGGCGACGGGGTTGAGAAAGGCGACCCTGCCCGCGGTGTCGGTTGCCATTACCGCATCGCCGATACTGGTGAGCATAACCCGCAGCCACTCGCGCTGCTCGTTGAGGCTCCTTTCACGAGACTTCAGCTCCTCCGCCATTACGTTGAAGGAATCGGCGAGCTCTCGTAGCTCGGCGGGGCCGGCGGGAGCCATCGTGTCATCGATGTCCGCGTCTCCACGTCCGATTGCAAGCGCATGATCCCGGAGCCGCTTTACCGGCGTCGAAATGAGGCGGGAGAGAGCCAAGGCGGTACCAAAGGCAGCGCATGTGACAAGCAGGAAGAGGATTGCCTGCGGCAGCAGAGTCGAGTTGATCGCTTTCATTGCCTGGGCTTCGGTGCGCCCCGCTCCGGCGGCCCAGCCGATGGAAGCGACAGGCGCAAGGCCGATGATCCTCTTTTTCCCTTCATAGCTTGCGAAAACGGTTCTGGACACCTCGTTTCCTTCAAGTGCATGTTCAAGGACACCGGGAAAAAGCTGCAGCCAGTTGCGCTCCTCTCTGGTGATTTTGATGGAGGGATAGCGATACACCAGCATGCCCCGGCTGTCTATAAGACTGACGGCTCCCCCCTTGGCTCGCTCGATCCCCAGCACTTCGTCCAGCCGATCAGCTGGAATGGTGGCCACGACTATTCCAAGCAATTTAGCCTGGTCATCGCGAACCGCGCGATTGATAGTAAAGACCGGTGCTCCCGTGGTTGTGGAAAACACGAGGTCACTCACCGACCAATCCCGCCCGGCGAGGATATCCTCGATGTATTTTCGGTCCCTTACATTCATGCCAATGGAATCGCGGAAACTTGCCGCAACAAAAAATCCCTCGGGATCTACATAGGAAAAACTGGAGACGGCGGGATGTATCGCCCTGTTTTTGTCGAGAATCTGATTCTGCTCTTCCGTGGTCAGCCGTGACGACGTCAATGCCAGCCCGATTGCATAATCCTGGTGGAGAACATCCAGCACGAAGGTCTCGAATGCTTTTGCCACTGCACGGGCGATTTCGAGATTGGCCTGGAGCTCTTCCGCGCGCCGGGTCTCGAATCTGTCGTGATAGATGTAAACCTGAATGAGAAGGGTTGGTACGAACAAGACAAGTAGAAGGAAAATGAGCTTGCCTTGAATAGTCCGCCAAAATTTTCCTCCGGATGGCTTCAGATCAGGGGTGGCCGTCATTTGAGATTCCTTGATAAAGCGTGTACTTTTAGATGTCATCTCGGACAATTGCGAATAGCCGGCTCTCACTCTGAACCGTGCGATTCCATGAAGCTATCGGCTCTAAATGACAGCGGACATGGGACTTCGCGGTAATCTTGCTCAACAGGCACTCAATTTAGCTTATTACCGATTCAAGTCGAGAAAAAAAGAAAAAAGGGCATGGTTCAAATGAGGGTAACAGCAGTCACCGTCATTCTCGGGCAAGCTCCTAGTAGACGCTCAGCTCCTGTCTGGAGCATGTCTGCCATCGGATGCCGCCGTTTAACTTTTAAATGACCGGAGGAAAAAGAAAACTTTCGATACCTCGACATCCTCACATTCGGTAGTGGATTCTCCTGACGATCAGGTTGACATCGGGGTATGTTATCTAATAAGAATAGCATCGTACTGCCAAGCTATCCCTGCTGAAGACGGAGCGTCAACCGGTATTTGCCTGAAATTTCCTTTTGCTTCGCCTTTTCCTCTTGTGTCTCTCACTCGCTTTTTTGTGCATAGATTCCGAACTGCGGCTGGAAAAGGATGGAAGGGAAGGGTGCGTGCCCGCGTCCCTCGTGTCTTTCCATCAGAGCGCCAAATCCTTCAAAGGATCGAAGGGTCAACACCCACCTTGGAGTGAGTCGCCATGAGCCATACTATGCAGGAAGGAAAAGCCTCGGGAGCGCCCTTTCCCGAGTGGTTGTCCACGGTCGAAGAGAGACGCCGGAGCGGATCATTGCATCTGCTGATTATCCACGGAAACCTTTATGATCTCGTGCCCTATGCCGGCAGCTTCATGCCCTTTGAAGAGTTCCTGCGGCTCTGGCTGTCACGGACGCATACCATGGTCTTTTACAATCGAAGTGCGGGGCCTCGATTCCTCGATCCCTCCCAGGAGCACTTCTTTCAGGAAATCAACAGCTACCGCACGACACGGTCCGAGGCGGACCATGAGATCGAAAGGACTGCGCTGGATGCCCTCGGAGAGCCAGTACGGCACAATGAAGGCTTCGACCGCAATCCGACATCCTTCCTGAGCCAGATGGATCATTTCTTCCAACACCTCTCGGCGTGGGATACACGGCCGGTGGCCCTTGTTCTGGAATTTGCGGAAATTCTGGTGCCCCAGGCGAATCTCTCTTCCATGCATGATGACGACCGTACTCACCTGGTGACCCTCCTGCGCTGGGCAACGGATACCGAATGGAAAACCGCGGGCCACATGGTGGCCCTTCTGTGCTCGAACATCGCCGATATTCACCACCAGTTGCTGTCCCAGCAGTGCGGCGCCGAAACGCTCCTCATACCTTTGCCGGAACGGAAAGTCCGCCATGAATTCCTGGAGTACCTCAGCAAGATGATCCCTCTATCGAGTCAGGAATTTGACTTGATGCACGTGGCCCACCTCACGGCGGGACTCACTTTGACGCAGATACGCTTCATATGGACACAGATCTCCCGTGGAGACATACGCTTCACGCCTGCTGAAATTCAGAAGCGCAAGCAGGAGCTTTTCAAGAAAGAGCTGGGGGAGCTGATCGAGATCATCGAGCCGCACCACAGCATGGACCAATTGGGAGGCATGGCCACGGTCAAGGCTTTTTTCCGGCGTATCATCATGGCGTTGGAGGCAGGACAAACTCTGGTGGTGCCGCGTGGTATGACCCTCATGGGGCCTCCGGGGGTGGGAAAGACGGCTCTTGCCGAGGCGATGGCCCACGAAGCCGGGTTCAATTTCATTAAAATCGTGAATCCTCGTGAAAAATGGGTCGGGCAATCAGAACGGAACTTTTGGAAAATTCTGCAGACCATTCGGGCGCTGACTCCCGTTGTGGTCGTGGAGGACGAGGCGGATCAGAGTGAGGCTCTGCGCGATCAGACCACGGCGGACAGCGGGGTCAGCAGTCGTTTGCGCCAGATGCGCTTCGAATTTACGTCGGACCCGCGCCTCCAGGGAAAGGTGCTCTGGCTGCGCATCACGAATCGTCCGGATCTGCTTGATCCGGCCGACCTGAGATCCGGACGCTCCAGCGAGCGGATTCCCTTTTTCCTGCCCGAGCCACGGGAAGTCACGGTCATACTGGAGACAATCGCGCGAAGGCTGAGTCTTAAGCTAGCGGGAGACGTCGACTTTTCAGCCCTCTCCCGCCTTTGCGGCGAAAGGCTCCCGGGGCAGTTGACGGGGGCGGATCTCGAGGAAATATCCCTTCGAGCTTATCGGCAGGCGATTTTTTCAGGCAGAGACAGCACGACACAAGAAGATTATCGACACGCCATCGAGGACTTTCTGCCCCCTCACAGCCAGGAATTTCTGCGGAACATGGAACTGCTTGCCGCGAGCCAGTGCTCATCCAGGCAGTTTCTGCCCGCGCGCTATCTGCCCCGCGATGGGAAGATTTGACGGGAATCCATGAATGAAAGAAAAAATCGAAATCGAAGACGATCACGTCCGGCTGATGCGACTCACGCCGCAGGGTGAGTGGGCTGCGGAGCTGGAGCTGCCCTTTCAGGCCTTCATAAAGCTCCTCTCGGTGGAGCTGCCTCAACCCTTTGACCAGCATCCGCTCCTGCCGCCCGGCTGCCGCTGGTACGGGCACGGACGGCGCAGCGAAGTGGTGATTGTGGAAGAGCCCCCGGCTTCCCGGCGGATACGCTTTGCCGCTCACACGAGGAAGAGAGGCGATGAGGCTCCCGAGGAATTCTATGAGCTGGCCTTTCCCTATGTCATCTTCGTGCTCCTTTTCATGGAAAGAGACTTCGAAGAAATGAAGATCTTCTACCGCACGTCTCCACTGGCTTCCATGCGGGACGGGCTATCACTGTGCAACCTGTTCAATGTTCAGTTGAGCGCCGGCCATCGGGCTCATGATCGCGCCTGCCTTCGTCCCAAGCCCGAGGTGAGGGGCCTTTCCCTGAATGACCAGGTGCAGCAGCTCGTAAGCCATTTCTGGAATACGGAGTTCAATCTGGATATCGAAGACAGCGGATTCAACTTCTACGCCCAGAGCCATCCCGGTCTTTCGACCCTTGCTCAGTGGGAGAAGGAAAGCGGCGCCAATCCTTTCTTCGTCCTGGAGTTTCCCTGGGAGCCCATAGGAATGACGCTTATGGACGTCGCCGGCTCCCTCATGAGTCTCATGCCCGGTGGCCGCCGCTCGCCGTATTCGTCTCAAAATCTCGGAGATCTGTGCTACCTGCTGAAAGATTCCCTTGCCGAGCGTCCCGAATTCGACCATCGGGAAGGCGTGTGGAGGCAGTGATGTTTCCCATCTACATCAAGGAACCGGATTTCGAACCGCCCGATGATCCCCTCTACTATCTGGTTTCGGGAAGCGGCATTTTTCTCGTGAAAAACCACCTGCTCTTTCACTCCAGGACCCCAGTGGATGAAATCCCCTGGCTGCCCGAGGAGCAGCCCTGCTTCCGGTATCGAGGTCCTCGCCTGCCCAGGGAGCTTCTCGCTCGAGCACTGGCGCTTTTCATGGGAGTCTGGGAGCGCTATGCGGCGGAAAGCGTTGTAATTTTTTACTTCAGGCCCGGCCTCGGAGGCTATGAGATCGACGTGCCCCGGCAGGTCGTAGGAGGTATCCACTGTGTCTACGAAGAATCGCCGCGAGAGGATTCGGAAGACGTGCGGGTGGGAACCATTCACAGCCACGGGTCCCAGGATGCCTTTCATTCGGACAGGGACAATGCCGATGAAGCTTTTCAGGATGGACTGCATCTCATTTTCGGCAATCTGGACACTATCCCGACACTTCTTTGCAGTGCCATGGTGAATGGCCGGCGTTTTCCCCTCCGGGCTGAAGAGCTGGTTGAAGGAGTGCCTGTGTTGCCTGGTGATCTTCTGCAATGGGAGGAGTGGACGCGCAGAGAGATAGAACAAAAGATAAGGCCTTTGCAAAGGCCGATTTATTTCGGTGCTTGAGGAGGCTGGAGAGACTGAGCAAATAGGACAGAAAGGACAGAAAGGACAAGAAAGGACGGAAAGGGGGCGAAGGACATGAAAAGGAAAGAATCGTCTCTGTTGCCATGCTTTGTCCTTCGTGTCCTATTAGTCCCATTAGTCCTTTTGGTCCTATTTTTCGATTAATCAACCGTATCGCTGACACATAGGATCTAACGGATGAGTAATAGCTTCCAAGACTTGAGTCCGGCTTTCGAAGAAATCCGAAAGATTCCCGCAATGCCGCTGGAGCGTTTCCTCCGCATACTGGTAATAGGCCTGGGAGGTGTTGGTACCGCTCTTTTGCCTCATCTTTGCCGCTACCTGGTCTATTCGGGCACTGGAGGCCGTATCCCGCTCCTTCTTGTGGATGGGGATGATTTCGAGAATCGAAATCGGGAGCGGCAAGATTTCAGGGCTCTCGGCAACAAGGCCAATATAAAGGCTCGGGAGATGCGTCAGTTGTTTCCCGAGCTGTCCATCCGTTCCATCCCCGAGCTCATCGTTCCGGAAAATGTGGATTTTTACATCGAAGAGAGAAGCCTGATTTTTCTCGCGGTGGATAATCATGCCAGCCGCAGGCTCCTCAGCCAACGCTGCCGGATGCTTTCTTCGACGGTTCTCATCAGCGGCGGCAACGAATGGAGCGACGGTAACGTACAGATTTACGTGCGATGGGACGGAGAGGACCTGACCTCGCCCATTACTCGTTTTCATCCTGAAATCGAGGCGGCAACCGACCTGTCCGCCGTCCTCTCCTGTGATGAAGCAGCGCGCACCGGCGAGCCTCAGTTGCTGTTCACAAATCTCACCGTTGCGGCTCACATGCTGAATACTCTGTATGCGGTCACTACCGGCGGACTGGCTTATGAGGAGCTGTACTTCGATATCGTTCCGGGCACGAGTGTCGCCATTGATCGACGGCAATGAAGCAGAGCGAGGCATAAGGAAGCAGAACGCTGAGGCCATTCACCGATGCAGGAGAGGGGACAGGCATGGCAGGTTCGGGAGATTCCAGGCAAGAAACGAGAAGCCGGACGGCTGAAGAAGGAAAGAGCACTCAGCCGGTACAGATCCGATACGGCATTCATCGCCTTGAAGCACGGGTTGCGGGAAAAACAGTGGGAGAGATTCGAAAGCTGCTTCAACAGCCTCTGAATCTGGACCCGCGTGTTATCGCTCTGCTCAATCACCGCCAGGTTACGGACCAGACCGTTTTGCGGGCCGGAGACCAGCTCGAATTTGTAAGATTGGCGGGGGTGAAGGGCGGGTGAGGCGAGCAATACGGACTTGACGCAAAGGTCACAGAGACCGCGGGAAAACAGTGCAAAATCTCTGCGTTTTCTCTGCGTCCTCTGCGTCTCTGCGGTGAACGATCTTTTTTCCTAGGGTGCCAGTTCGTAAAGAAGCGCGGCCGCAGAGCGAATACCCCGATGAAAATCGTCCAGGAAGAAGCGTTCATTGGGGGAATGGGCTCCGTCGTCCGGGCTTCCCCACCCCATCATGAGAATGCTGTCCGAGTTGAGCATCTCCTTGAGAAGATTCACGATGGGGATCGAGCCTCCCTCCCGTATGAAGAGTGGTGCCCTTCCGAAGCCTGTTTCAATAGCCCTTTCGGCGGCCTGAACGCCTGGCTGATCCTTTGAGATCAAGACGGGATCGGCTCCGTGTAAATCAGTGATCTGAACCTTGATGCCGGCAGGGATTACGGACTCAACGAATTCCTTGAAGATTTGGCTCACTTTCGCCGACGACTGGTTCGGCACCAGGCGCATGCTCACTTTGGCCCCGGCTTTGGCGGGGATGACGGTTTTTGCTCCCTCGCCGGAAAAACCTCCCCAGATACCGTTGGCATCCAGAGTCGGCCGGGCCGTCTTGAGCTCCATGACGGTATAGCCGGGCTCTCCCACGAGCTCATCCACGCCCAGATAGGTCTTGAGGTTTTCTTCATCGAACTGGAGCGAGGCCATGGCCTCACGCTCCCATGTTTCCAGTTCAGCCACGTCGTCATAGAAGCCCGGAATGGCTATCGTGCCATCCCTGTTTTTCATTCGCGTTAGCATCTCGGCCAGCACCATCACGGGATTTGCCACAATCCCCCCGAAGCCTCCCGAGTGAAGATCGATCCTCGGTCCCTGGACGTCGATCTGAAGGTAGCACAGGCCTCTCAGGCCGTAGGTGATGGCCGGAACGCCGTGAGCGAACTGGGAGCTGTCGGAAATAGCGACGAAATCAGCCTTGAGTGCCTCTTTGTTCTCCTTGAGAAAAGGCCCCAGGTTGGGACTGCCGATTTCTTCTTCACCTTCGACCAGAACTTTGACGTTGACGGGCAGTTTTCCCTCCATCGCCAGGATAGCCTCGATGGCCTTGAAATAGGTGAAAAGCTGTCCCTTGTCGTCCGTAGCGCCTCGAGCGTACACGTAGCCATCCCGGATAGTGGGGGAAAATGGCGGTGAGATCCATTCATCCAAAGGCTCCGGAGGCTGTACGTCATAGTGGCCGTAAATGAGCAGCGTCGGCTTGTCCGGAGCCTCGCAGCGGTGAGCGTAAACTATGGGGTGACGCTCGGTCTCATAGAGCTTTGTCTGGAACCCTAGTCTTTTCAAGTTGTTGAATACCCAGTCGGCGGCTCTTCGAACGTCCGAGGCATGGCGGGAATAGGTGCTCACACTCGGTATGCGGAGGAATCCCAGGAGCTCTTCCACATAGCGCTGTCGGTTGCTATCTATTTTGTCGAGAATTTCTTGGGGGATCATGAAGATTCTCCTTCTGTAAGCGAAATAGATTCTAATCATCCATAGAGATGCTTCCACTTAGAAGACAAACGAAACTTCCTTTCAGCATACAACCTTTCTGATACATCGCAACGAAAAAGCAGAAGCTTTCCTATTTATGAGATTCAAGGATACAAAAAGTGAAAATGCAGGGCTTGTGAAATGCCCTTGTTTCATGTTTAGGGTTATAATGCTTCTTCATGAGGATGCAACAGCTCAATCAAAAGGAAGGAAAGCGATAATGGCGGTGTACTTCAAGACGTTTTCCCGGGTGGAATCGATAGACAGGGCGCGGTGGAACAGCCTGGCGGAATCGGCGGGTCCCGTGATGGAATGGGAGTATTTTCACGCCCTGGAAGCGTCGGGGTCGGTCTCGGCTCAACGGGGGTATCAACCCTGTCATCTTGTGGCTTATGATAATGGGGAGCCTGTGGCTCTGGCTCCTCTCTACGAGCGGGACCGTGCCTGGGTGGAATTCGGAGACGGCGGCCTGATCGAATTCCTGAGTGAGCTAACGGGAATTCCCTTCCACGTCGGGATCGTCGGGAGCATACCTTATACACCGGTTCCCGGCTATCAGTTCCTGCACCGACCGGATGTCGATCCCATCGAGACCTCGAGTATGCTCCTGCGATACATCGATTATCTTTGCGAAACCCGCGGCCTTGCCACCTCGCGTATTTATTTCGTTTCACCTGACGTCCCCCATCTCCATTCCCTCCTTCATGAACATGGGTACATCGGCCTGCGCAGCCAGTATTGCCTGTGGTACAACCATCATTACGGTGATTTCGAAGACTATTTGAGGTCGTTCAAATCAAGCCGGAGGACAAAGATCAAAAGGGAATTGCGAACGGTACGTGAGCAGGGGATCGACATTCGGATGATCGAGGGAGTCGATGCTCCACCGGAATACTATGACGACATTTACGACCTCTATATCCGCACTTGGGTCAAGCACATGGGAAAAGAGATACGCCCTTTTCTGAATCAAACTTTTTTCAGGCTCCTGGGCGAAACCTTCAGGCACAGAAACAGCTTTTCAGTGGCTTCCCGTTCCGGTGAGCGAATCGCCATGGCCCTTTTTTACCATAAGGCAGGCTCGATCTACGGCCGCTATTGGGGATGCTTCGAAGAAGTCCCTTTCCTCCATTTTGCCACCTGTTACTACCATCCTATCGATTACGCCATTCAAAACGGGATACACCTCATGGACCCGGGCTTCGGCGGCGAGCACAAGCTCATCCGGGGCTACGAGGTCGTGCCCGTGCACCACTACATCAAATTCCACGGGGAACAGCAGCGCCGCACGGCAATGTCCATCCTGGGGCAGTTGCGCATGGAGGAAATCTCCCCGCCCAAGAGATCTTGAGGAGATAAAAGGGAAGGTGGCAGGATTTGGAGAGTCTCGAACTGCCCGCGTGAGCTCCCTGCATGATGATGCCTGTTTGTTGTGATTTTCAAGGAAAGAGAGAGCCAGGTAGGAGGGGGGGACCTGACTCTCTCCGTAGGAGGAAAGACTTACTTTCCACTTTATAGTAACTCATCATTCAGTATAGGAAAAGAGGAGCGCAATCTTCATTTTATCATGCCCTGAAACAGCCCGGGCTCTTGATCTGTAAGTAAGGTGGTAGCGCGATGGTCGCTTGGGGGGTGGGCACGATAAAACGTGATTTGCGGAAGAGGAATCACCATTCAAACGGTAGGGTGGGGAATAGCGGACCCCGCCCTACGGTTTGAATGCCAACCGAAGTGGTGAGCTAATCTATGAAAGTCTTTAGGCAGGCTTGCCGGTTGGGGTTGCGGAGCTTCTTCAGCGCCTTTTTCTCGATCTGCCGGATTCTTTCCTTGGAAACATTGAACGCTTTTCCGATCTTTTCCAGGGTCTCGGCAGGTTGGCCGTCAATGCCGAAGCGCAGGCGCAGGATTTTTTCTTCCCTTGGCTGCAGACTTGACAGAAGAGTACGCGTCACTTCGGCAAGCTCCCTGTCCGAGCACTCTTCCATGGGAGAGGCGGCCTTGTCGTCCTCGATAAAATCGCCCAGGCGCTGTTCGTCTTCTCCGATGGGGGTTTCCAGGGAGATCGGTTGTGCCGCGAGGGTCAGTACCATCTGGACCTTATCCAGAGGCAGCTTGGCCCGGTCCGCAATTTCCTGGGGGCTGGGCTCCCGCCCCAGCTCCTTGAGAAGCTCGTAGAAAACCTTGAAGAAAAGATTCTTCAGCTCAATAAAGTGCACGGGCAGACGAATGGTGCGCGTTTTATCGTAAATTCCCCGGATGATGCTCTGGCGCACCCACCAGGTTGCGTATGTGCTGAAGCGGTTTCCCTTGGTATGGTCGAAGCGCCCGACCGCCTTGAGCAATCCCAGGTTGCCTTCCTGGATCAGATCGTCAAAGCTCATTCCGCGCCCGCGATACCGTTTGGCGATGCTGAGCACGAGGCGCAGATTGGCCTTTACCATTTCCTGCTTGGCCAGATCGATGCTGAGCATAATGGCGCGGGTCTGGCTGAGCATGTTGGGGTAGAGGGGTTGATTGATATGCTCTTGTGCTCCTCGCTCCAGCGTGCGCAGAATCACTTTGAGAATCTTATCCCTGACACCGGGAAAAGCGCTCTCATGGGAGAGCAGCTTCTGAACCTTGGAGTGCAGATCGAGAACGGTTTTGTCCTTGGCTGCATTTACCTCGACCAGCTCCACGAGCTGCTCCTGCCCTCTGCGGATCATTTGAGCCAGCTCCATTTCGCGCTCCTGGGAAAGAAGCGGGTAGCTGGAAACCTCTCTCAAATAACATGTAACCGGGTCATCCTCGAATTCATCGGGTACTCCGCTTTCGGCATGCAGCTCTTCGTCTTCTTCCGCCTCGCCCGCGAATCCGGAAGTATCGGAGCTCTCTTCACTTTCAACCTGCTCAGCTATTTCTTCGGCATCATCCAGCGTTAGCTCCGTATCATCGAAGCCCGTCCCCAACACCCTTCCTTGAATGATGCCTCCATAATTTTCCTGCATTTCTTTTCTCGTCAAGAAAAGATCGATAGGAATGCATTTTTCGCTTGAATAAGCCTTCATAACCTTCCTCCTGCTGGGGGTAAGCTTAGTCAACGGAGATCCTCTTTCCTTCCTCATCAACGTTTACACCCCGCGTGCCTCTCTCTTTTTCTTTCCGCCCACGTTTTCGCCGAGCAGAATTTTTACGAAATATTGATTATACATCACAATCTAAAAAAAGTTAAGAACCTTTAACTATTTAGTCAATTATCGGAAGTAGGTTCGCCGCGAGGCACCGGAAGCCACTTTACAGTGTTCGTGCTCCCGTCGCGAAGGCTCTTCCCGTTAAAATATTTTTGTTATGCAAAATTAGAGCCATGACGCGGCAGGTAAGGCTCTCCGGATTCATCACCTTTTTGGAGTTGTCAATCGGCTGCAAAACTACTATATATGCGCACTTCGGAAGCTTCGATTCAAAACAGTGTTTGTTTTCCTTTGAGAAGGAGGTTTAGCTTTGCGGTGTCCCAAGTGTCAGAAGGAACTGGCTTTGGTGCGGACGTGACGCCAGGTTTTTTGGCGCTGCCGGGAATGCGGTGCCTGTTACCCTTTGAAGGATTTTCGAGAAGCACTAACCGACGAAGACGAGGACATGCTTTCCCAGTGCAGGGTGGATCGCCTTTGATTGTGATACACCGGTGCTTCGATTCCTTGGTTTGAGAAGAAAGAGAGCCAGGCAAGAGGAGGGGACTCAAACCTGACTCTCTTAGGGCGATGATCTGAGTGGGTACAGAGATCAATCAGCTATATTATAGCAATCCTAATAGGAAAGAAAATAGTCAACTTTTATTCTCCAATTTTTTCGCAAAAATTCGACTTGTGAGGTTTCCAGTCGCGCAGGTCACAATCACCTGCCGCTTTGCTTCCTCTTCATACTCATGTCCAAAGTAAAGACCCCCGCCTGGGAACCTGTGGGCGAGTGAGTCTCCTTCTTTGGCTATGTCAATGATTTGTCAGATCTTATCGGAAGTGTCAAAAACCTCACTGCAGCTCATGGATTTTCAAGGGAAGGTCATTGAAGAATTCCCGCGGGCCTGGTAAAGATTTTTGCGTTCTGGTACAAAGCTCCCTCCAGGCCTACCCGGAATCCGTTTTCATCGACAACGAAGAGACGACCCTCTATGGCGGCTTCATACAGAAGCTGATCGCGGGAGATGAGGGCGTGCTTGACCTGCATTCCCCGATAGATGCTGATTTTTGTGTTGTTCACAAAAACAGTGATGTGATCGGTGGATGTCATATGTTTGACAAACTTTCATCCCCTAATTGAGAAACTTGATCCGATTGAGGCTCCGCGGGGTTATAGGGGAGTGCTTTTTCAGGTAGGCACTGAAGACATCTCTCAGATTGTCTCCCCAGGTGATATTCTTCCCTTTTGTAAAGGTCGCGAACTTATCGCCTCCCGCAGCCACGAAATCATTGGTGGTTACGCTGTAGACCTTCTGCCGGTCAAGTGGCTCGCTGCCGACGAGAGCCTTTGCCACTCTCGATCCGGGAGGCTTGGACATGTCGTATTCCACTTCTATCCCTGAAACCTGGAGGATTTTCTTTTCCAGGGCTCCATTTTGCTCCAGGATTTCCATCAACTGTTCTCCCGTGAGGTCCATGCCGGCCAGCACGTTGTCGAAAGGTAAAACCGCATAGATGGTCTCCAGGGTGATCTTTCCCGGTGGAATATTGTCCCGGATTCCGCCGCTGTTATGGAAAGCAATTTGTGTATGGGTCGCTTCTCTCATGGCGTCGGTTATGAGATCACCGAGGACGGATTCCTGGTAGGGCTGTCTTGTGAGCTCCACGGAGGCTTCGCCTGTCACCGCCGCGAATTTCTCCTTGATCAGGCCATCATATTTATCCACGATTTGTGCGATATTGGCATCCAGGGGAAGGTCGAGCCCGGATATGACCGGCTTCAGCTCATCTTTGTCGGTAAAGCGGACGATCTTCCCGCTCGAGGGATCGACGGCGAGCTCGAGGACGCCCAGATACAGACCGTAGTATCCCGCCTGAACGATGATCGTTCCGCGCACCAGCAATGGGTCATCGAGAACCGTGTGGCTATGCCCTCCAACGATCACGTCGATTCCCTCGACCTGCTCGGCCAGGTGCCGGTCCGCAGCCAACCCCAGGTGTGAAAGGAGGATTACCAGCTTTGCGCCCTCCTCTCTGACCTTCTTGATAATTTCCGGAAGAATCGTAGCCGGGTCCGGAAAAATCAGACCCGCGACATTGGACGGCTCCGTGGAAGTTACGGTATCGACGGTAGTGGCTCCTATCACGGCAATCTTCAGATTCTTCCTGGTAAGCAGCACGTAGGGTTTGATCCCGTGTATGCTTTCTCCGCGACTATCGAAGATATTGGCGGAAAGAGAGGGAAAGCGTGCTGAAGACACCAGTTGAGCCAAGGTATCCAGCCCCCAGTCGAATTCATGATTTCCAATGGCCATGGCATCGAATTTCAGGGCGTTCATGATTTCGATGACCGACTGTCCTCTGAATTCATTGGAAATAGCCGTGCCCTGAAACATATCGCCGGCGGAGAGCAAAAGGCTTCCGTCCGGATTCGCGGCTCTTTCGGCTCCGATCATTGCGGCCAGGCGGGCGGCGCCGCTTACCCGGGTCTTCTCGTTGACCGAGGGCTCGGAGTAGGGGAGAACGTGGCCGTGGACGTCGTTTACGTGCAAAATGGTGAGACTGATGGGCTCGGATCTCTCCCGGGCGAAGAGTAAAGCCGGGAAAAACAAAAGGATCAAAGCGATCAATGCCGGAGCACCCGGTAGTCTTTTTTTCATGGAGCTATTCCTTTTTCAAGGCGTGTGGGAGTGGAGCCGGTCAGCTCAGGCGAGCACCGCAATTGGGGCAATGGCTCGGATCGATGATGACTCCCAGGTAGTATTTATCGTGGCCTTTGGGGATCTCGCCGCATACCGGGCAACGGTATTGCAGGAAGCCGATGACGACAAAGACGACTCCTGCAATGAACTGGGCAATCTTGATGGCGGACCACGTACGCAGACCGATGCCCAGAAAGGCGGGGTAGCGGTCTATGAGCTCGGCGATGCCCAGGCTCAGCGCGATCAGCGCCAGGCAAAGTACGAAATTATGGAGCAAGTGCTTTCTGCGTCTCTGGAATTCAACGATCACACGTTCTTCCTCACCCTTCGGCATGGAATCCTCCATTGTTGGTGGATGCCCCGCAATCCGCCCCCGGCCTGCATAAAGCCATACATGCGCTTCCTTCGTTACGGCGGCAACATTCCCATCGTGTCCCTTGCTATTTACGAGCGCTTTTCATATATAGGTAGATCCTGATTCTTCATGATGCTTGCATATCCTTACCATTTTGCACTTTCAAGTGGCAAGCGGAGAGTTAGATCTTATCGGGAATATCTTCGAGATTCGAAGAGAGGAGATATCAGTGGGGTGATGGTGACTCTGTGAAGCGGCAAGACAGCAACACGAAAGGTGACTCATGGGTCTTATGGACTATTTCAAACCCGTATCGGCCTGGTCGGTAGACCAGGTTCGGGAATTTCTCAAAGGCAGAGATCCGGCGGACTACAATCTGGTCGATGTACGCCAACCTGAAGAATATGCACAGGTACATTTGCCCGGAGCCAGGCTGATCCCGTTGGGAGAGCTGACGAAGCGCATGGCGGAGCTCAATCCGGGCAAGCCAACGATTGCTTACTGAGCGACGGGTGGTCGCAGCCGTGTTGCTGCCGCAATGCTTACCCGTGCGGGATTTAGAGAAGCCTACAGCATGAAAGGAGGGATCGACGCCTGGAATGGGCTTGTGGCCGAAGGAATCCCGGAAGCCGGCATGCTCTATTTTTCCTCCGCCCACTCCCCGGCGGAATATCTGGCTCTGGCCTGGTTACTGGAAGAGGGGACGCGGAAGTTTTACAACGAAGTGGCCACGATGCTCGATCCGAGTGACCAGGAGGCAGCCGCATTGTTTCGAGATCTGGTCGTGTCCGAGGAGCATCATAAAGCTCTGTTACTCACACTCTACAGGGAGGCGACGGGAAGAAAGGTCGATGCGTCCGAGAATCTTGCCGAGTCCGCTCTTCCCGAGCTGCCGGCTGAAAATCTCATAGAAGGCGGCATGTCCCTGGAAGAAGCTCTTGACTGGGTCCGCCAGAAGCCGGTCGAGTACACCCTGGAGTTTTCCATGACTCTCGAGGCCAGTGCCTATGATCGCTATCTCTACATGCAGGGAGAGCTTGGAGATGATGCCTCCCGGCGCATTCTTGAAATCCTGATCGACCAGGAGCGAAAACACCTGGACCGGCTGACCGGGCTCTTCGATCGGATACTGCAACCGTAAGCAGTAAGCAGCCCTGCGCCGCCTTCCACGGCGGCGGCCACCAACATAAGCCGGGACAACCTATCGATTCAATATACTCTGAGCGGATAGCGGCTGAGCTTTCTTCACCGCAGAGGCGCAGAGGACACAGAGGAAACGCAGAGAAAAGTTTTTGGAAATCTCTAAATCTTCTCTGCGCTTTCTTTGCGTCCTCTGCGCCTCTGCGGTGAACACACAAGCTCCGCCTCAGGCATGTCCCGTTTTATGCCGGTAGCCCACGGCGGCGCAGGGCCGTCCTCATGGCCAGATGGGAAATTGTTTCCATTATCCATGGGATGTTTTGTACGAAAATTACCTACAACAGAGTCCACAATATCCGACAACGAAATCAGAATTGCGCCGATTCTCTTCCTTGCTTTTCTATTCTATACGTAATATCGAGTCTGACATCGTCCCCGTGGAATCGTGCCCATGTATGAGCTCAGAGTCGTACGGCGTTGGAGCTGCCTGCATACAGGAAGGGTGCGAAGCATTGCTTTTGTTCTTGCCTGTAGATACGCTCCGGGGTAGATGCAGTCGTTCACCGGACGTTGGGGAAGACCATGGCACATCGAGGAGAGGCATGCGAGGCGAGGAATGGATTGAAGACGAGCTGAAAGGGCTGAGAGCCAAAAAACTGGATCGCCATCTGGTGACCTACGGGCAGGTGGGCGGCAAGATCGATGTGGACGGCAGGCCCTGCTTGAACTTTTCCTCCAACGATTACCTGGACCTGGCACACCACCCCGAGGTGGTGGCTGCGAGTCGTGAGTATCTGGAGCGCTTTGGCTGCGGCGCCACGGCTTCAAGGCTGGTTACCGGCACCCTCACGGCCCATCGGGAGATAGAGGCCGCCCTGGCTGCCCTCAAGGGATATCCGGGCGCCATTCTTTTCGGCAGCGGGTTTCTAACCAACGCCGGCGTAATTCCGGCACTTGTGGGGCGAGAGGACCACGTCTTTGCCGACAAGCTCATCCATGCCAGCATTGTTGACGCCATTGTCCTGAGCCGTGCAAATCTGCGTCGATTCCGCCACAACGATGCGGGTCATCTCGAAGCTCTCCTGCGCCAGTGCCCTGCCGGAGGTCGCAGGCTGGTAGTGACCGAATCTGTTTTCAGCATGGATGGAGACCTGGCGCCGCTTCCCGAGATCGTTCGGTGCGCGGTGGAAAATGACGCCATGATCATGGTGGACGAGGCTCATTCCACGGGAGTATTCGGGCATGGAGGCTGCGGATTGATTCGCCTGCATGCTCTGGAAGATAGCGTGAATGTTTCCATGGGCACGTTGAGTAAAGCCCTGGGAGGTTACGGCGGCTTTGTTGCCTGTTCTGCTTCCTTGCGCGAGCTGCTCATCAACCGGGCGCGCGCTTTCATCTATACCACCGGTCTGCCGCCATCCGTGGTGGGCAGTGCAATGGGCGCTCTGAAAGTATTGAGAGAGAATCCTGATCTCGGTGCGAGGCTTCTTTCGAATGCGGCGCTCTTTCGCCGCAGACTTCAGGATGCCGGGCTGAATACCGGAGACTCCCGGAGTCAAATCGTACCCGTCGTTATCGGTGATAATCAGCGGGCTCTGGAAGTGGCCCGAAAGCTTAAGTCAAAGGGTATTCTGGCCGTCGCCATGCGTCCGCCGACCGTACCCCGGGGGACGGCGCGTCTGCGGCTTTCGATCACTCTGGCCCACACTCCGAATGATCTGGAATGGGCGGCCAGAAAGATTGCCGCAACGGTGGCCGGGGAGAGTCCGCCACGAAAGACGATCTGATCATGAAAGGAGCTCAAGCTTGAAAGATGCTTCGATAATTCTGATTTCGGGCTGGGCCCACGGAGCGGAGACCATTGCGGCTCTTGCCACGGCTTTGGGTACATCACTTCCGGTCGCGCTCTTATCCCTGGCTGATCTGGGCAAGGATGCGGAAGGGAAGGGGCCCTCGCCCGTCCCTGCCTCACCCTATGCCAGATCCCTCGTAAAGCATATTGCTCGAGCTGCCGGGCCGGTCCTGCTGGTGGGATGGTCCACCGGGGGCATGGTCGCCGTAGAAGCCGCTGCAAGCTTTCCACAAAAGATGGCCGGCCTTGTCCTGGTGAGCGCAACGGCCCGATTCTGTTCCGAGGAAGGCTACCCCCACGGTGTTCCACAAACGGCGTTGCGTGCCATGCGCCTCGGCTTGCGGAGGCGCCCGGAGCTTGTTCTGAATGATTTTTTCTCACGTGCGGCTCTTCCCGCTAAGATGGGAAATGGAGAAATGGCGCGGAAAATGGGTGCTGCTCTGGCCCGGGGAACGGAGGCTTTGCAGCATGGGCTCGAGTATCTACAAAATACGGATTTGAGGGGAGCTTTAAGCGGCATTGTTCAACCCTGCCTGGTAATCCATGGGAAAAAGGATGCGATTGTTCCATGGCGCGCCGGGGAGTTTTTGCATCAAAATCTGATTCATTGCACGGCTGCTTTCCTGCCGGACGCCGGACACGCGATGCCCGAGCACGCCAAAGACAGGACGGCCGCGTTAATCAGGGAATTTCTGGAGAATCTGTTATGAGAATGTTGGGAGAGGGGGCGGTCTGTGAATCAGCCGCTGCTGTGTCGATCGTTCCCGGACCATCCGCTGCTTTATCTCCTGCCGCCTTGCCCGCGACGGTTGTCCTTGCCGAGGCGGCGCGCTCCGTTGCCGCGCGCTTCGGAGCGGCAGCCTGCACTTACGATGAGCAGTCACTCTTGCAGCGCACGGTGGCCGAACGGCTCATGACCCTGATAGACGGCTGCGGTACGCCGAGCCGAATACTGGATGTCGGCTGCGGCACGGGGACTCTGACGCGCCTGTTGCGCCTGCGCTTTCCCGATGCCGTGATCCATGCCGTCGATATCGCGGAAGGCATGATAGAGTGCGCCCGGCAACGGATGGGAGACAGCAGGAATACTGAATGGCGAGTCGCCGATGCGCGCAGCTACGCTCCGGGCTGCACCTTTTCCCTTGTTGCCGGCAGCTCATCGCTTCACTGGATGGCCCCGCTCTCTCACACCATCCGCGGACTTGCAAGCCTCCTGGAGCCCGGAGGGTCTTTCGTTTCAGCCCTCATGGTTCATGGAACCTTTCCGGAGCTTCAGGCTGCGCGCCTGCGTGCCACACCACAAAAGCCGGTCGGGACCGCGTTACCCGAAACGGGCGCTGTGCTGGAATCCCTAGAAGCTGCCGGACTCGAACTGCACGAGCACCGGGAGGAGCTCCTTCAGACCTCCTATGATTCAGCGGGGGCCTTCCTGCGCAGCCTCAACAGGCAGGGAGTCACGGGGACCATGACCGGAGAGCGGCAGCTCCTCAACCGGAGCGAGCTCCGGCAGCTCGGAAGGGACTACGATTTCCACTATGCTCACCCTGCGGGAGGCGTTTTTGCAACACATCGCGTCCTATATTTTCGGGCTCGAAAGAGTGAGCGATGAACAGGCATTACAGTAATATCGGGAGAAACAATCGGTTGAGTGATAACCCGACAGGTCGGAGGGACCGCGGAGAGGAGAACCAGCCAGGCAGGCCGTCGCCGGGGAAAGGCATATTCGTTACGGGGACCGACACGGACGTAGGGAAAACGGTCGCCGCGGCCGCTCTGCTCGTGTTGCTTCGGTCTGCCGGCGTGGATGCCGTTCCCATGAAGCCGGTGCAAACGGGGGGCATACGCCGGGTCGATGCGGGGTGTGGTGAGAGATGGACAAGCTCGGATCTCGACTTTTGTCTCCAAATGGCCGGTCTCGAAGTGGGAGCGGAAGAATACAGGGCCATGGCTCCTTACATCTATGAGCCGGCATGCTCGCCTCACCTGGCCGCCGACAAATCCTGCCTCGCCATTTCGTTTCGTGTCATCGCCGATGCCTTCGCATCGTTGCTGAAGCACCATGAATGCGTGGTGGTCGAGGGAGCGGGCGGGGTGCTTGTTCCAGTAGGACAGGATCGGAGCATGCTCGACCTGATGGTGCACCTTGGGCTGCCTGTCGTTCTGGCGGCAAGGCCTTCGCTGGGGACGTTGAATCATAGTCTGCTTTCAATCCGCGAGCTGAGGCGTGCAGGGCTCACGGTGCTCGGGGTCGTTTTCTGCGAGACGCAAGCGACCCAATGGGGAGAAATCGAAAACGACAACCGCCGAACCATCGAGCGACTTGGAGACACGCGCATTCTCGGCCGCATCCCGTATATGCCCGCTCTGGCCGACGGGACGTTGACGCCGGAGGCTTTTCGTTCCACTGGGACAAAAGAGGTGCATCTGCCGGGGATTTGAGGTATGAGCTCAGGACGATCACGGAGATTCAATAAAGATTCACGACCATCGGAGCGAAGATCACGAGTATGCAATCAATGACACGACATTATTGGGAGCTCGACCGCAAGAGCATCTGGCATCCCTATACAAAACACTCCGCTATGGAGGAGGCCTCATTTCCCGTCATCACACGGGGAGAGGGCATTTACCTCTACGATACCGAAGGCAACCGCTACACTGACGCCATTGCCTCGTGGTGGGCGTGCAATCTCGGCCACAGCCATCCCCGGCTCGTGGCAGCCATTACCCGTCAGGCTCAGGAGCTGCAGCACAGCATTCTCGGTAATCTGACGCATTCCCGGGCCATCGAAGTGGCTTCCGAATTGATCGGCTTTTTCCCGGACGAGCGCAGGCGCGTTCTTTTTGCGAGCGATGGCGCCAGTGCGGTGGAAGCTTCCCTGCGAGTGGCCGTGCAATACCGGCACAATATGGGGCAGGGCGAGCGCTGCCGCTTTGCCGCCTTCGAGGAGGCATATCACGGGGATACGGTGGGAGCCATGTCCGTCGGGTACATGCCGTCGTTCCATGCAGCCTATCGTTCGCTGCTCTTTCCCGTACATCAGGCGGAAGCCCCCTGCTGTGCCCGATGCCGGCACGGGCTCACACCCGATGCCTGCGCTGTTGAATGCTTTGCTTCCATGCAGCGGATTTTCGAACAGCACGGGGAGGAGCTGGCGGGAGTGATCGTGGAGCCGCTCTGCCAGGGGGCGGCCGGAATGCGGATCTATTCCCCCTTGTACCTGCGCAGGTTGAGCGAGTGGTGCCGAAAATACGGAGTTTTGTTGATCGTGGATGAGATCGCCATGGGATTCGGGCGCACGGGCAAGATGTTCGCTTTTGAGCATGCGGGCATCGATCCGGACATCGTCTGCCTGGGAAAGAGCCTTTCCGGAGGATGTCTTCCCATGAGCGCCGCAGTGGTGAAAGAAGAAATATACGCGACTTTCAGCGATACCCCTGAAGACCACACCTTCTACCACGGGCACACGTTCGCCGGAAATCCCATTGCCGCCGCGGCGGCCGTCGAGTGTCTGAAGGTGTATCGCGAAGATCGCATCGTCGAGCGCGCGGAGCGCCTGGGACGAATTCTCGCGGACCGTATCGAAGCCTTCAGGAATCTTCCCGGTGTATCCGCCGTCCGTAGCCTGGGCATGATTGGAGCGTTCGAATTGGACGATCCGCCCGGTGGCGAAGCCGGCACCGCCCGCGCCCAGCGAATTCGCCGGAGCCTGATGGAGCAAGGTATCCTTGTCAGGCCATTGGGCAACGTCCTCTACCTGATGCCCCCCTTGATCATCAGCCAGGAAGCCCTGGAGGATACGATCGATGCCCTCCATGACGCCGTTGCTGGAGCTGCATAGGCTTTCCCGCTGGAGGCGTCACAAGGAGGGGGCTTGTATTTGTCCCCGTGTTGTTGTAACTTCCCTTCTTGGTCAAAGAGACCATGTCTGCTTTGGTAGCTCGACGGACCTGACATACTTGCAAGGGATCTCCGTGCGTATGTTTGGTCCGGCAAGAGGATTTACTTCGGCAGGAGAATCGCTGAACACCATGACTTTGTACCACCCGTCAAGGCACGATACTGATAGAGGGTTCGGTACATATCAGGAAGTTGTCCGATAAGTAATCTAATCGATCGAGGTACAAAATGGATGCTAATTCCAAGCTTGGGGTGGGAGTAATCGGTATCGGCCATTGGGGGCCCAATATCGTTCGGAGCTTCGCCACCAATCGCCGAGTCCACCTGGTCAGCGTATGTGATGCAAGGGAAGCCGCATTTGCCAAGATTGCCCACCTGCTCTACAACGGCTGTCGGAGGGTCACGGACCCTTCTTCCGTTTTCGAAAGCTCCGACGTTGACGCCGTAGCCATTGTCACGCCGGCTTCAACTCATTTCGAGCTGGTAAAGGCAGCCCTCCTTGCGGGAAAGCACGTCTTCTGTGAAAAGCCGCTGGCTCTCGATGTCGATGAGAGCCAATATCTGTGCGACCTGGCCGACCGGGTGGGCAGAAAGCTGATGGTGGGCTTCACTTTCCTGTTCAACAACGGGATTCGGAAAGTCAAGGAATTCGTTACGGCCAACAGTCTCGGGGATCTCTACTACCTGACGTCGGTTAGGACCCACCTGGGATTGATCCGTGCGGATGTGAGCTCCGTCTGGGACCTGGCGCCCCACGATGTCTCGATAATGAATTATCTGCTGGGGACCACTCCTGAAAAAGTATCGGCGGTGGGCGCCGGTCCCCTCGGCTCGGAGAATGCGGACTTTGCCTTCATCAATCTCTTTTATCCTCAGGGCATCGTGGGCCAGGTTCACGTGAGCTGGCTGAATTCGAGCAAAGAGCGCATCCTCAAGATTATCGGAAGCAAGGCCAAGGTGGAATTCGACGATCTGAACGCACTCGAGCCCGTGCGCTTCTATGAAAAGGGAATCGGCTTTGCCGACCACGTCGAGCCTGATTTCGGTTCCTACCGGTATTTGTTGCGAGACGGCAATATCATTAGTCCCAAGGTGGAAATGCCGGAGCCTCTCGGGCAAATGATCAACGCTTTTGTGCAGCTCGTTTTGGAGAACAAGCAAAATATTGCAGACGGCTCTTTCGCCGTGGAAGTAACCCGGACCCTGGTGGCAGCCCATAAATCCATGCTGGAGCACGGAGCCCCGCAAGAGCTTGCGACACTGGGAGCCATTCAGGAATAGGCGGGACGCGGGGGGCCGGCTTCACGGTCTTAGCGGCGGTACTTTCGGTCTTCGATTTCTTTTAGCTTCTGGAGTTTCTTGAGTTATTTCCGTTGGAAAAGTTGCGAGCGTTAAATGAGTGTCAAAATCGGCAATTGCTGCACCATCAGCGAAGACGTCAAGTTTGGTGATGACGTTATTGTATATGGGCATGCAAACTTATATGGCTGTCGCATTGATGAGGGAGCCAGAATCGGCACTTTCGTCGAGATTCAAAGGGACGCGGTCATCGGAAAGCGCGTTCGCGTCCAGTCCCATACTTTCATTTGCTCGGAAGTCATCATTGAAGACGATGTTTTTGTGGGGCACGGGGTTATGTTTGTCAATGACCGCTACCCGACCACCCAAAAAGCGCTGGACGGCACATGGCGTTGTGAGCCCACTCTGGTACGGCGGGGAGCCAGTCTTGGCTCGGGTGCGGTAATCCTTTGCGGAGTCGAAATCGGTGAAGGCGCGGTAGTGGGCGCCGGCAGCGTCGTGACGCGCAACGTGGCACCGCACACCGTTGTAGCGGGCAATCCCGCACGGGTTTTGCGAGCACTCGCCCCGGAAGAGCAATGGTATGGTGGGGGCGGGACTGAAGAGGTGTGAATTGAAGAGTATCGTAGTACCCTTTGTTGATCTTAGAAAACAGTATTCGCTTCACAGAGAAAAATTCGAGGCCGCTATCAGGGGAACCTGTGAAGCCGCCTCATTTATTCTTGGACCCGAGGTAGGTCTTTTTGAAAAGCGCTTCGCTTCCTATCTCGGTGCAAGCGAGGCCGTCGGTGTCGCAAGCGGGACCGATGCACTTCGCCTGGCAGGGCGGGCTTTCGACATCGGTCCCGGGGATGAGGTCCTGGTTCCGGCCAATACGTTCGTCGCCACGGCGATGGCTTTCCAGCTCCTGGGAGCGGTTCCCGTTCCCGTGGAGGTTCATCCGGATTCCTTCCTGATGGATTTGGCCGATGCCCCCAAGAGGCTCACCGCGCGAGCCAGGGCGATCGTTCCGGTTCATCTTTACGGTCAGTGCATGGAAATGGAGCCCGTCCTGGAGTTCGCCCGTGAGAACGGGCTGGTGGTAATCGAGGATGCGTGCCAGTCTCACGGGGCTTCCTGGAACGGCAAGCGTGCGGGGACTTTCGGCAGCATGGGATGCTTCAGCTTCTACCCCGGCAAGAATCTCGGTGCCTTCGGGGATGGAGGGCTTGTTGCAACCAATGATGCCGACCTGGCCCACCGGTTGAGGCTGCTTCGAAACTACGGGTCCAGCAAGAAATATTATCATGAGAGCGTTGGTGAAAACAGCCGGCTGGATTCCATTCAGGCCGCCGTCTTGAATGTCAAGCTGGATCTGCTCGACGGGTGGAATGCCGCCAGGTTTCGTGCGGCATGCCTCTATACTGATAAATTAAAGGATGTGAGCGGCCTCAAGGTACCTGTTTTTGACTTGAAGAACGCTTCCCGGCATGTTTTTCACCTATATGTGATCCAGTGCGAAAAAAGAGAGCAACTGCTCGCTTTCCTCGAGGAGCGCGGCATTCAAGCCGGCATTCACTATCCGGTCCCCATTCACCTCCACAAGGCCTGTGCCGCATACGGGTATAAAAAAGGGGATTATCCCGTTGCCGAGCTTCTCTCCGAGACGATACTGTCTCTGCCCATGTTTCCTGAAATCACCGAAGAACAGATCGACGTTGTGGTCAATGCAATCAAGGAATTTTATGAAAACTAACGGTTATTCCATTTCGGTTATCATGCCTGCCTATAATGAGGAGCCCGGCCTGGAAAAGGCGTTCCGGCATACCTATGAATCATTCCAGTCCCTGGGGTTTGATTTTGAAATCATAATCGTCGACGATCACAGCGAAGATAGGACCGCCGATATCGCCAGGGAGCTTGCCGGCGCTTATCCGAATGCGATAAGCCTTTTTCACGCCAAGAACCAGGGCATCGGAGGCGCCTTTCGAACGGGAATCTCGAAGGCCACCAAGGAATTCGTCGTTTTCGTGCCCGTGGACAACCCCTTGGACCCCGATGACATCCTGACGTACTTCAAACGGATGGAAGTTTGCGATATCGTTGTCGGCTCGAGGGTCGAACGGGTTGGATATACACGCGTCGCCCGTTTCGCATCGTTCATGTATAATCGCATCATGGTTCCATTGCTGTTCAATATCGGAGTTTCCGACGTCAACTGGATACAGGTATATCGGCGGAGTCTCTTTACTAATGGGATCATTTCTTTCGCGAACAACAAAATTTTCTACCTGGTGGAGATTTTGGTTCAGGCCAAAAAGAAGCAACTGATCATCGCGGAGGTGCCTGCTCGAATGAGGAGGCGGCTCTACGGAAAACCGACCTGCTCGCGCCCTTCCACGATGTTTCTGACCTTTTTGGATATGCTCAAGTATTTCTGGCTCGTGAATGTTAGGAATCAAGACTGATGAGATGTGTATTCGTAGCCATAGGGTGGGAAAATATTTCGCTGCAGGCCCTGTCGGCCGTGTTGAAGCAGCATGGGCATGAAGTTCACCTCGTATATGACCAGGCCCTCTTTGACGATAAGAACTACCTTTGCATCAAGCCCCTGGCAAAGCTGTTCGATCAGAAGGATCTGGTGCTGCAAAGAATTATCGAGCTCGAGCCCGATCTCGTCGGATTCCATGTCCAGACGATTCAGTATCAGGAGATGCGGGCTCTGGCCGCGCAGTTGAAAAAATACTACAGGGTCCCCGTCATCTTCGGGGGCATCCATCCCCATTCGGCGCCCAACGAGGTTCTCCTCGAGGATGATCCCGCCGTGGACATGATATGCCTGGGGGAAGGAGAATATCCCGTGCTGGAGCTGTGCAACGGCATTGACTCCGGCTTTATCGACACTTCCATAAAGAACCTCTGGTTTCGGCTCGAAGACGGCACGCTGATAAAAAACGAAATGCGCCCCCTCATCGAAGACCTCGATTCATTGCCGACCATCGACAAGGATCTCTTCGCTCCTCATGTGCCTATCCGAAACTCCTACCTCTCGTGTCCCTCGCGCGGCTGCCCTTACAAGTGCACGTATTGCTCTCTTTCGTTTCTGGCCGATGAAGCGAAGCGTCTTCACGGTCCGCGCGTGCGCGAGCGCTCCGTCGACTCGCTCATCGCGGAAATCAGGGAGCATGTGAAGAAATACGATTCAACCTGGGTCGATTTCCGCCAGCCCGTCATGTCCACAAAGGAGAGCTGGACCATAGAGTTCTTCGCGAAATACAAAAAAGAGATCGGCCTTCCCTTCAGATGTTTCAGCCATCCGCTGCTCATTACCGAGCCTTCGGTGCGAGCCATGAAAGACGCCGGATGCTTTGCCATTCAGATCGGCATGGAATCCTGGGATGAAGAGATCCGCAACAAGGTCTTGAACCGGCGTGACAGCAACGAGGACATCCGCCGGGCAACCGAGATTCTCGAGCGGGTGGGGCAATACTATGCCTACGACTACATCCTCGGCCTTCCGCGCCTGCCAAAGCAGATGCCCGACGGCACGACGAGACCTCTTTCCGAGGAGGAAACGCTCCAGTCGATCAGTCGGGAGCTCCTGGGAGCGGCGGAATTCCTGGCACCACTGCGCTACTGCTACCGCATAGCCCCGTTCATGATCCAATACATGCCGGGAACCGGCCTGATCCAGCACGGAATCAATGCCGGAGACCTGGATCGGACGGAGATCGAGCGGCTGATGAAAGGCCTGCACGACAACTATATGTCCATGGGCTCCTTCATAAACAAGCCCGAGCGCCTGAGGCTTCTCAACGGCTATCGCGTCATGCTCCGACTCATGAGCTTTCTGCCTCCCCGTGCCAAGAAGCTCATGCTGGCCATGAAAGCCTATAAGATCTTCTGGATGGCCCCTTTCAGGATCTTCATCACGGTTCTCGATCTGATGATCGCCATTCGGGATGTGGACGCCACGACCTACGCCAAGAACTACTGGTGGTGGTTCAAAAAGAGGTTCGACCCCAAGTACCACCTCTACAGGTCCAAGAAGCGCATTGAGCTCGAGGAGCTTTCCGGCGCTCCTTTCGGGATTCCGGCGGATGGGGTGCTGGGTGAGAAGACATCCCAGGGGTGGGATACATCGCGCAAGCCCTCCGTGATGACTTTTGGAGGAAAGTCAGCGTAGTTTTTCGAAAAAACAAACCTGAGGGACCACTGGCGAGCAGGCAACGATTCTTTCCTTCTGTCTCTGCGGTGAAAAGCTCAGATTGTGCCCGTTTGAAGTATATCTGAGCGGGTTGGAGCTCGACACCGGTTGGCTGGTGATCTTTGACCGAAGTAAGAACCAGCCTCCCATCGACCGGCGCACGAGGACAGAGATTGCGACCACTCCAGGTGGGCGAGCCATAACGGTGATTCGCGGTTAGGAGCCGCTTTGGGGCTGTTATGAAGGATGCCGAATTTTGCGTCCTTTTCGGATGGGCTGCGTCTCTATTTTGGAACCGGGAATTTAGAGAGGGCGTCCAGAGGATGGTCGCCCGGGAGCCCTGAAATGCCATTCATGACCAGTTTAGATATCGATGCTCTCTGGAAGGATATGAGTCCTTGCCTCAAACGCTATATCTCCGGACGCGTTTCGGACTCATCCATCGCGGAGGATATTTTGCAGGAAACTTTCCTCAAAGCTCATTCTCAAATAGATACTTTGAGGGATATCCATAGCCTGCAAAGCTGGATATATCGCATTGCCCGGAATACGATCATCGATCACTACCGAAGCACAAAGCCCATGTCCGAGCTCCCGGAGGTCCTGGTCGCTCCCCCGCCCGAGGATGGGGATGTCGTCGATGAGCTCATCCCCTGCGTCCAATCCATGGTTCACAAATTGCCCGAAAAGTATCGTCTGGCAATCATCCTTACGGAATATGAAGGGATGACGCAGAAGGAGATGGGGGAGAAGCTGGGTCTGTCGCTTTCCGGAGCCAAATCCAGAGCCCAGAGAGCCAGGGAGAAGCTCAAAACCATGCTGATCCAATGTTGCCATTTTGAACTGGATGGACATGGGGGCGTCATAAGCTATGAGCGCAGAGCCCCGTCGATCCCCTGCCACTGAGATCTTCCACTGCTGTTTTTTCCATTCCTTTCATGGAAAAAGGGGTGCTGCGGCATGCTCGGAACAGTTGCCGGTCATGCTGCAATCAGCTCATCAGTGAGCCCCCCTTCAGTTTCTGAAATAAAGACATTGCCCGTTTGCATATCCGCACACCTGCAAATCCCACGACATAACTTCCGGTTTGCGTCCTTTTCATCGAACGTCCGTCTATATCTGTGAACAAGCGTGAACAACTGTGTGCAAGTTGCAAATAACCGGAACCTACGAGGAGGACAATCTCATGAAATCTGAAAGCCAAGACAAGATACTCAAAGCCGTGCGTGAGCGATATGCCGAAGTAGCGATGCAGAAGAAAGCGGGCTGCTGCTCGGGCTCAGTTCCATCCTGCTGTGAAGCGGAGCCTCCTGCACCATCTCCATCAAAGGACTGTGGCCGGCTTCCATGCTCCGGAAAGGAAACTCCGGCTATTCCCGAGGAGGCCGACATGGGCCTGAGTTGTGGAAAGCCCATCGAAATAGCCGCACTCAAACCAGGGGAGGTGGTTCTCGACCTGGGCAGCGGGGGTGGTATCGACTGCTTTATCGCTTCAAGGATAGTGACAGAGAGCGGGCATGTCATTGGAATCGACATGACTCCCGAAATGGTGAGCAAGGCCCGCAAGTCCGCCATGGAATACGGCTACAAGAACGTGGAATTCCGCCTGGGAGAAATCGAGAATCTGCCGGTGGCGGATGCCTCCGTGGATGTCATCATTTCCAACTGCGTGATCAACCTCTCTCCCGACAAGCCAAGACTGTTCGCCGAAGCTTTCCGTGCTCTCAAGCCCGGAGGCCGTTTCGCCGTTGCCGACATGCTTGCCGCCTCGCCTCTTCCAGAATCGATCGAGGAAGATCTTGATCTCTATGTCAGTTGCATCTCCGGCGCAATTTTTGTGGATGACTTTCGCAACATGCTGAGCGAAGCAGGCTTTCAAGACATTACGGTGCAATTTAAGGAGAACAACAAGGAGAGCGCCTGCGATTGCTCGAGAGGGACGAGTTTGGAAGGTATCGTGATTCCGGCAATGATCACGGCCTTCAAACCGGGGTCCATAAGCCACTGAGGCTGTATCGAGTCCATCCGTACAGACCGGAGTCACGGAGTCACGGAGTCACGTCTCTCCCCGACCGGATAATTGACGAGATCGGCATAGAGTTGTATCCTGACTGGACTCCAGCGTGTCTTTCATCAATGCCGACCAAAGCTCAAGAAAAGGATCATGCCGGGAAGAGATGGACCAGTTCAAAGACATCATTGAAGTTGAAGAAGAAAGAATCAGCCACATCGTGGGGGAGATGGGCGCCATTCTGACCTTGGAGCAGGCGGACCGTCAAGGGAAGGACAGGGAAATATCGGAGCTGAAGCGCCGCAAGCTCGATGCCGTCGATTGGAGAGAAAAAAGGGAAATCGATGAGATGATCGACCGCTCTCGCGGGCGCTACGCCATGCGTCATTACCAGGATTCCAAGATACTGAGCCAGCCCTATTTCGGTATTCTGGAGCTCGAAGATGATGCTCTTGGAGCTATCAGCACCTGTCTGGGGCGTCAATCCTTCTTCGACCGGAACGGGAAAGCTCTGGTGATCGACTGGCGGGATGCTCCCATCTCACGACTCTACTATGAATACGATGCCGGAGAGCTCTACGAGGAAGAAATCCGGGGGCGAGACCGCTCGGGTGTGGTGAAAGGCAAGCGACAGGTAGACACCTCGGGGGGAGAGCTTCGAAAAGTGATGGAGAAGGGCACTCTTCTCGTTCGTCGTGAAGATGGCTCCTGGCAGCGTGCAGACGGAAGCGGCGGCGTCATTTCCGGCAAGGAAGAGAAAGCAGACCATCGTTTGCCCGAAATAACGGCCCTCATCAGCCGGGATCAGTTCCGCGCCATCACACACCCGGAGTCCAGCACAGTCCTTTTGCAGGGTGGTGCCGGCAGCGGCAAGACAACCATCGGACTCCACCGGATCGCTTACCTGGCCTACCAGGATAAAGAACGCTTCCAGCCCAATCGTGTTCTTGTGGTGATGTTCAACCGCTCTTTGCAGCAATACATCTCCCGTGTGCTCCCCGAGCTGGGGATCGAAGCGGGCGTACAGGTGGAGACCTATCACTCCTGGGCGGGAAAACGGTTCCGTGCGGCAGGGCTCCAGATCGCCTACAGCTCGGACCCTGTGCCGCCGGAGGTCGCTCGCCTGAAGAAGCAGCCCGTTATGCTGCTGCTGGTGGAGCGCTACCTGGATGCACTCCTCGAAAAATCCCGCAACTGGCTCCTGGAGCAGCTCGAGCACGGCGCTGATCCTGATCTCGAAAAGATCAAGGCCCATCTTGGAGCGCTTACCCGCTTTGAAGATTTCCCGCATACCCTCAACACCCATCCCGATTTCGCCGGCGATGCCCATCCGGAAATAAGAAGACGTTTGCGGACCCGCCTCCTCAGGCGCTTCGATGAGCATGCCCTGGATCTTTACACGCTTCTGAGCGATCGACTGCTTGTGGAAGATGCTCTCGGAAAAGACTGCCACGGAGATCCAGTGGATCGGAACGCTTTGGATCAGCTCATTCAATGGCAAACGAAGCTGCGAGACCGGAGCCAGGTCGATTTTGCGGATGCGGGCATTCTTCTTTGGCTCATGCAGCGAAAAGGCCTTTCCATCGTCCGGCCGGGCTACGCTCATATAATGGTGGACGAAGCCCAGGACCTGAGTGAAGTAGAGCTCGCAACACTTCTTTTAGCCGCCGACGAGCACCAGTCGATCACCATCTGTGGGGATATGGCCCAAAAGATCAAAGGAGATGTTTCTTTTGACAGCGGGGAAGGTTTTGCGGGCTTTGTCCGGGATCAGCAGAAACGCACGGGAGCCGGAAATCTGCGTGCGGATACCCTGGTGGTGGGCTATCGGGCCACCCGCCCCATTATGGAGCTTGCCTGGCACGTCCTGGGCGAGAAGCCTTCCATGGCTGTTCCGCGTGACGGCGATCCGGTGCGGATCATTCAAACCCTGAACAATAACGAAACCATCGCGGAAGCGAAAAAGATTCTCGATAGTTACCTTCAGGAGCATCCAAAGTCCCTCGTTGCCGTGGTCTGTCGCTATAAAACCGATGCCGACCGAGTCTTTGAAGATCTAAGGGCTCTTGGCCTCTCGAGCCTGCGTCGCCACGCGCGGGATGATTTTTCGTTCCAGCCCGGAGTCATCGTGACCAACGCTCACCAGGTGAAAGGTCTCGAATTTTCAGCCGTCCTGGTCGTCAACCCCGGTACGAGCCAGTATCGAGACGACCGCGAAAATCGCATGCTCCTTCACGTGGTGATCACGCGAGCCGCCGATAACCTCTGGATGGTTGGTCACCGGGCTATGGCTTATGGGATCGATACCTGGCTGGAGAATGCACTATCGGGATAGCTCTGAGCTCTTGGGAGAACAGGTCCAAAGGGCCTGTCGAAGAAATCGGACAAGCTGCGAGAGTATGGAATTATTTGTACTTGATCTTCAAAGAGATAATCTTGGCGATAAAGGCGAGAGTCACCGAATTAGAGATGATTATGGGATACGCGACGATGCAAATTCCATAAATGAGCCACAAAAAGATACCGGCAGCGAGAATGCAGAACATCTCAAGGGATATGTCTTTGACTGACTTGGTTTTCGAAGCTTGGATTACCTGGGGGAGCAGGGAAACGGTAGTCAAAGCACCAGCTATGAACCCTAAAAAATTGACAAAATCCATCCCATTTCCCGCATTGCTTATGAGGCCTCGATTGCCCATTATGAGTACAGATGGCTCGTCCTGGCCAGAACCCTCAATCATTTAAAGCTCTCAGCCGGAGCCATCGGTTTTAAACAAAAAAAACCGGAGCTTTTTATCGCTCCGGTTAATGCTCATTCTAGAACTCTTTAGACTATGTTCAGACTAGAGCTTCTTCACATTGGTCGCTTGAGGCCCCTTAGCGCCTTTTTCCTCCACAAAGCTAACACGGTCGCCTTCGGCCAGAGACTTGAAGCCTTCGCCCTGAATAGCTGAGTGGTGAACAAAAACGTCATGTCCGCTTTCAGCTTCGATGAAGCCGTAGCCCTTGGAATCATTGAACCATTTTACTTGACCTTCCGCCATTGTTTTAATCCTTCTTTGAAGTTGTTTTCTTTACTGCTTTTTTGGTGCGATATTCGTAGCTACTCCGAAACCGCACCATCATTCTGGCGAAAGATCGATTTCCTGCATAACCCGAAATAACGTACTCAACTAGCACTCTCTAAGGATAACCGAAAAGGAAGAAAAGGAAAGCTAAAATTGCATCCTCTAGGCATTATTTTTTAACATATGGATATTCCAGCTTCAATCCTGCTTTGTAATCGTTAGCTTCTATGCATATTCGAGTGGTATTTTTCGCCGGCTTTCATGGTTTTCTCATTCCATGCAGGCTGCTTTTTCTTGATCTATTGTGCGTTTTGTCGACGACTGTCAACTGGACGCTCCTCCCGAATTCTGGTACTCATGCAGAGCGATGCGGAGCCCCGCCACTCTGGGAACGCTCCTTCCCATTTTGTTATAATAATAGGTGCGAACAATGAGCTTCCATTGGAGGAGAGAAAGAAATGGCTGATGGTATTGTCTATTCGACTGAGCACGGAAGGATGTGTCCCGTTTGCGGTAAACCCGTCGCAAAATGCCTGTGTCGCGAGAAGAAAGAGATCCCTCAAGGCGATGGCGTCGTGAGAGTCGGGAGAGAAACGAAAGGCCGGAAAGGGAAGGGGGTGACGCTAATCACCGGCGTCCCCCTTGATGAAACGGGGCTCAAGGAGCTCGGAAGACAGCTCAAAGCAAAGTGTGGTGCCGGAGGTACCGTAAAAGACGGAGTGATTGAAATTCAGGGTGATCACCGGGATCTATTGCTGGAAGAGCTGTGCAAACGTGGTTGGACGGTGAAGCGTAGCGGTGGTTAGCCTCTCACGGGAGACAATGATGGATGGACAACAGCGAAATGAAATTCGACCCGGTATGCGGGTTGAAATTATCCTGAAAAAGGATCAACGAACCGGCAAACGAACCGTTGGGATTGTAAAGGATATTCTGACGTCCTCGGCATACCATTCACACGGGATCAAAGTGAGGCTGGATGATGGCCAGATCGGGCGTGTGCACGGGATACTTTCAGGTGAGAAGTAAAGCTTAGGAGGGGGGCGACATTACGCAAGAATCTGAATGGCAGTAATTCGGCCGGTCTCCATCACATGGTGCAGCTCGACAAATGCCGACGAGAGATGGTGAGTGGCTCCTATGGTGAGAACCTTTCCCTCCTCTTTCAATCGTTCGAGCATGACCATGTTATGAATCCGGTAAAGATCGATCCGGCCACCGAAGAAGGCAAGAGAGCGCTTTGCATCTATCTTTGTGCGGATCGTTGTGATATTGGTGGTGTTGCAGTCGCGGTGCTCCTGAGCAGTATGCCGGCTCTTGCGATCTGGTATGTGAACATCAGGCGGCAGATCGGTTTAACAAAGAGGGAGAGGGGTCTCCTGTTCGCTCCCCCCACTGGCGGCATCAGTTGTCATGGTGGGTGTGGGCTACCCACATAAGGCGGGACATATCTCACGCGAAGACGCGAAGGCGCGAAAAAAGAGCCGGTTCCTCTTAGCGTCTTCGCGCCTTCGCGTGAGAACCATGCTTGAGCTTGCTGCTTCCAGAGTGTCCCGCCTTATGTGGGTAGCCGTGGGTGTGCTTTATGTGCTCCGGGTGCCGATCTTTCTCTTCATCTGCTGATCCGGGAGATCTCTTCCTCGTCCGTATTGGGCTGGGTTGATTTTTTGTGATAGCGAATACTCCTGAGCCGTCCCACGGAGTCAAATGCTCTAACGATAAGAAATGGAGTTATAGAGCCCCTGGATGGAAAATGACATTCATCCCCCTTTCGTATTGGAAGTATCAGACCCTGAAATCGGCTTGACCGCCTGGCTGGCCGTTGATTCCATCATTGAACATCACTTCTGTGGCGGTCTGAGGATGTTTCCAAATGTTTCAGCGGCCGAGCTGAGGATGCTGGCCGAGGCGATGACCTTGAAGTTCGGTTTTCTGGGACTTCCGCACGGTGGAGCGAAGGCCGGTATCCTATGCGATGAAAATGCGCCAAAGGAGCACAAATTGCGACTTCTGGCGGCTTTTGGCCAAAGAGTACAGGGTCTCCTCATCAATCGCATCTATCTTCCCGGGTCGGACATGGGCACTGACAATCAAGATATTCGAAACATGTTCAAGATCTTGGGCATACGGGTCCCCCGAAGAGCGTTGCAGGGGTCGAGATCAGGATGGTATACGAGCCTGACTGTCATTGCGAGTGCCAAAATTGCGTCCATCCATGAGGGTTTTGATCTTGCCGGAGCCAGGGTTGCCATCGAAGGTTTCGGATCGGTGGGAAGTTCTGTAGCCGAAGGTCTTGACGGGCTTGGAAGCAAAGTGGTTGCGATCTCTACCAGTCAGGGGGGGCTTTATTCGCCTGAGGGTCTCGATGTTGCGAAACTGCTCCATCTCTCTAGCCGGTATCCCGGCCAGAGCCTGGATTTCTATGATGGAGCCGACAAAATCGACAAGGAAGCTCTTCTCTGTCTCGATGTGGATATCCTCATACCATGTGCCCGGCACCACAGCATTCACATGGACAATGTCGAAAAGATCAAGGCCAGGGTGATCAGTTCCGGCTCGAATGCACCAGTTACAAAGGAAGCTGAACAGGTCCTCTCTCGACGCGGTGTACTCTGCATTCCCGATTTTATTGCAAATGCTGGAGGCGTTCTTGGTGGTACCATGGAATTTGCAGGGCTCGATCAAACTGCCATCGAGCGGTTCGTTGATCTGGATTATTCGAAGCAGGTGTCATTGTTGCTTGAAGAAGCTCGAAACGAGCGGGTGTATATCCGGGATCTTGCCGAACGGGTTGCCATGGAGCGCTTCACACGTATGGTAGGTGCATCTCGAAAGCGGCCGATTCTCAATCGGGCTTTCTCTTTTGTTCTGAATATGTATCGGGAGGGGATGATCCCGGGCTTTCTTGTCGGAGCGCTTGCCCAAGGGTACTTTCGAAGAAGAATTGAGGGAAAGTTCTAGTAATGGAATTGGTAATTCTTGAAGAATGCAAGGGGTGCATCTTTAAAAATGTCAAAATGTCGGTAAGCGGTTACGGCAAGACAATGTTAATGCGTGCTGAAGAAGCCTGCAAACAGGAGTGGTAACGGATGGATATTGACGAAGCGATTCGAGGCAGGAGATCGATTCGAGAGTTTCATGGTCGTGAGATTCCTGAGCTTATCGTAGAGCAAATCCTGGATCTGGCAAGGTATGCGCCTTCTTCCATGAACGGCCAGCCATGGTATTTCATGGTCGTGAAAAGGGATGAGACAAAAAGAAGGCTGGCGGAAATCAAGAATGAGCACTGCCCCACTGAAAAACGGATGTATAGGGCTGATTTCATTCAAAATGCACCAGCGATTATTATTGTTTGTGTCGACAAGGATAAATCCTATGACCGTGAGATCGAAAACGGAGTCCTGGCTGCTGCAAATATACTGTTGGGGGCTCACAGCAAGGGCTTAGGCAGTGTATATATGTCAGCGTATAAGACGGGTGATCCGATGCTTTCGAGGGAGATTAAGGATCTTCTGGGTATTCCAGAGCATATAGACCCGATTTCCATCATTCCTCTGGGTTATCCCGACGAAACTCCTGAACCTAGAAATATGAGAGCATTACATGGAATGGTATCGTATGAAATTTTTGGTGGAAGATGAATTGAGCTTCGACCATTGTATTGACGACAAGCACAACTCTGACTCCAGTGTTGTGTTAAGATACATGAACGCTCTATCATTCGGCCCCCCCGAAGAAGACTCCAAATACAAAGAGATCTTGAAGGAGACAAGTATACGGGAAGGCGTCAGGATATTTCATTTGCTAACCTACCGTGGGGTAGAGATCCATATCCTGGATGAATCCTCGTCGATGCATACGGGAACGTTGAAGTCGATTGACGGATGCATAACCATATCGAAATGTAAGTTGAACGGTTATGAGAGGGTTGTTTTTGAATCTGGCGGCAATACTGGAACTGCACTGACCGAATACGGCCAAAAGGCGGAACTGGAAACCTTTTTCTTCATCCCGGAAAAAAATGTCTCCCTTTTGCACGGCAAGGTCTTCGAACCCGATAAGGCGCACCTTATTTCCGTCGTAGATCCAGGGCAGGTCAAAGCGGCTGCGGGATTGTTCGAGGGACTGAACGGAATTCGTCATATCCCCCAGAAAGCCTGGCGTTATGAGGCTTCTACCTTCAGGGGCTTTTTTGTTCTTGAGCTCATGATGCGACATGTGAAGTTTGATTGGCTGACACAGACCATCAGCGCGGCGTTCGGCCCCATCGGGATTTACCGCGTATTGAGGCAATGCTGCAAAAAGATGGGCGATATTCCGCGTTTTCTGGGCTTTCAGCAGGAATCGAACTGCCCAATGTACACCTCCTGGAAATCGAAGAACAAGCTGGCCCCGACATCTTCGGCTGGAAGGCGTACCGATGAAGAGCCGTTGTCAAAAGTCATGTATGATGCTGCTCCCTATACCTACGGGACTTACGACGATCTGGAAGGCATTCTGACCGCCAGCCGGGGAGACTTGGCCAGGGTGGGGTATTCAGATTTCCATGGGCTCCTGGAACATGACTTCGATGGCAAAAGCATTCTGGATTTGCTCAGGGAAAACGGAGTCAAGATATTCGAGGCTGATGGAGACGTGGTGGAAAAGACTGGTTTGATTGCACTGGCGGGAACATTGCGGGCCATAATCGAAGGCGGAATTTCCAGGGGAAGTAGGGTGCTGTGCTGTTTGGGCAGCGGCACCTACGAAGTGGATGGAAAGGCTAAGCCTGAGTACAGGATGTCTCAGTTGGAATCCCTGTTACAAGATTGTCATGGGATGATCTATGCGGAATGAGCCCTCGGTCCATGCATCCGAAAAGATCGTGATCAGGGACTCTACCCTAAGGGAGGGCCTGGATGTTCCCACTGTGGATTTTACCATCGAACAGAGGCTGCGAATTGCAAGGCTGCTTCATGAGGCAAAGGTTCCGGAGATCGAAATTGTAGCGCCGTCCAGGATTTTTGAAGACAAGAATGTTGCAGTGAAAATCAAAGAGGAAGGGCTGCCGATCCTCACGTCGGGTTTGGTCTATTCCTTCAGCCCCCATTTTCGGGAAGAGATCCGTGTATTGAGTGAATGTCTGGATCGGATCGACATCCTCATGCCTGTTTCGGAAAAGAGAAGACCTTGTTGCAGGAATACGAAGAAGAGCCTGCTTCTGGAAGTACTCGCTTATTCATTGCAGTACCATTCGGAGGTTGGTGTGGGATTCCCCCATTCCACGCAGACAGAACCTGAATTCCTGCTGGATATAAGCCGGGAATGCGTTGAAAAGGGTGCCAAAAGGGTACTGGTCTATGACACGAACGGCAGTTCGGATCCTTTTGCCGTCTATGACCTGATCGGGCTATTGAGAAAGAATCTTAAAGCACCGCTGTTTTTTCATGGGCACAATGACCTGGGGTTGGCGACGGCGAACTCGCTGGCTGCGGTTTATGCCGGTGCCGATGGCCTGGATACAACGGTCAACGGCCTCGGAGACAGGGCCGGGAATGCCTCTCTCGAGCAAGTGGCTGTGGCCTTGCACGTCAAAGGCTTTCATACCGGTGTATCACTGGAAAATCTAAAACGTCTGGCCGATGGAGTCGAACAAGAAAGCGGCATTAAAATCTCAAGACTGGCACCCATTGTCGGTGACTTCGCTCATGTCCATAAATCACCGGGACATCTGGAAAATCCGAACTTGTTCGAGGCCTTCGATGCTTCCCTCATTGGGTGAAGAGGAAGATAGATGAAAAGAGACCTGAGGGAGATCGTATTGTTTCACCCCGCACCACGGAGCGGGTGGCAGGCCCAGAGGAGAGTTGAGCTCCCGCTGGGCCTCCTGTGCATTGCCACTCCCTTGGCCCGTCAGGGATACAGTATCCGGATCGTCGATGGTTTTGCATCGCCGACCTGGAAGAGCGAGCTCCTGGAGGCTCTTCGCCGCAAGCCCATCTGTTTTGGGGTGACGTGCATGACCGGGCCCCAGATCCTGCATGCACTGGAAGGATGCCGCCTGGTCAGGGAGCTGCATCCCGATGTGCCGATCATCTGGGGAGGGATTCACGGAACACTGCTTCCGGAGCAGACCTTGGAGAGCCCTTATGTCGACATTATCGTGGCGGGTGAAGGCGAAGCCACTTTTGAAGAGCTTGTAAAAGCCCTGGAAACGGGCACGCCGCTCAGCGACGTGATAGGCATATGGTATCGGAAAGATGGAAAGGCACAATTCACCGGGAGCCGCCCGTTCGTGGACCTCGATACCCAGCCTCCGCTCTCCTACGACCTGATTCACATGGACAGGTACCGAAGGCGTCTTTTTGACCTTGACCACATCAGCTTCGCCTCGAGCCGCGGATGTCTGTCGAACTGTGCATTTTGTTGGGAACCGGCCATGAACAACAGAAAGTGGCGGGCCATGAAGGCGGAGACGGTCCTCGACCACCTGAAGCGCATTATCCGGGATCATGGCATACGCGGCTTTCTGTTCACCGATGACCGTTTTTTTGGCGATATGCGGCGAGCATACGACATCCTCGAAGGAATCGTACGAGCCGATCTCAAAATCAACATTGGAAAGCTCCAGATCCGCGCTGATGAAGTCTGCAAGATGGATCGAGATTTTCTCCAGTTGCTCGTCAGGGCGGGTGTGAAGCGCATGATGCTGGGTGTGGAGTCCGGAAATCCACGAATCCTGTCCCTGATCAAGAAAGGTGAAACCAACGAGCGGATGATTGAAGCCAACCGCAAGCTGGCTCCCTATCCGATCGTTCCGCTCTACCTGATCATGATGGGATTGCCGACCGAGACTCCGCAGGAGCTCGCCCAAAGCGTGCGCTTTGCAATCCGGCTTACGGACGAGAATCCGCGGGCAGTAAAAACATTCAACATTTACACCCCTTATCCGGGGACGGAGCTCCACGGGCTGTGCACTCAGCTCGGTTTGAAGGACCCGCAACGGCTGGAAGACTGGACTTCTTACAATTTTCGCAACGTCCCTAAAGAATCGGTATGGCTCACACCGGGAATGAAAGAGCTGGTGGAGGGCCTGGACTTTCCCTTGATGTTTCTGGGTAAAGGGCATTTTGTCAGTCCCTACAAGAAGACGAATCCCTTCGTGGTCGCCTTGTCCAGGCTCTATTATCCTCTGGCGCGATATAGAGTGGAGCACCTCGATGTGCGCTTTCCCCTCGAGACAAAGTTAGTGAAGGCATTGGGGCTTTTCGGGAGGCAGGATTAGGATGCTGAAAGAGTACACTGTCGGAGGATTACACCATTACCTGGCGAAGACCTTCCTCGGTCGATACACAGCCGGGGGTGGCAAGGCTGTAGATCTGGGGGCTGGAAGCGGTGCGCTGGCTGTTCGGCTTCAAAGACTCGGGCTCGATGTGACCGCCGTTGATCTCGCACAAGATAAATTTATGGCTGATGTGCCCTTCGTACGAGCGGATCTCAACCAGCCCGATTTCAGCTCGGCCCTGGGAGAAGGCCTTTTCGATTTCGTCAGCGCGGTGGAGATCATCGAGCATCTAGAAAGTCCTATTTCCTTTCTGCGCAATGTCCGCCGGCTTCTCAGGCCGGAGGGCATCGCTCTCGTGACGACTCCCAATATGGACAGCGCTCCGTCCCGATTCAGGCTTCTTTTGACGGGAAAGCTTCATATGATGGACGAAAAGGTTCCCAACCACATCACCCCCATCTTCTATGACCTTTTCACCAGAGCCTACCTGCCTCGAGCGGGTCTTGGCATGGTGGATCATTTCGTCTATCCTCCAGGTGGGTACAAGGTAACCCGCAGCCACCATGCCCTCGTTCTCCGGATACTGGCAGGCGTGCTTCCGGGGCATACGCTCGGGGATATCCATGCTTTCGTGCTTCAACCATCAACCCGGGAGACACTCGCTTGAGCAAGAGAATTGTCCTGGTCTATCCTCGCTATGTTTCGGGCTGGCAGGTTCAAAGCAGAATGGCGATTCCTCTGAGCCTTCTGTGTGTGAGCACCCTGGTCAGCCAGGCAGGATATCAGGTTAGGCTCATCGACCAGAGAATCGAGCCACATTGGAGATCGATCCTCCTCGAAGAACTGGCGCAAGACCCCATCTGTGTCGGTATTTCGTCCATGACGGGACCCCAGATTCAGTTCGCTTTGGAAATTTCGGCCATAGCCAAACGCTACGGCAAAGCTCCCGTCGTTTGGGGAGGAGTCCATGCCAGCCTGCTGCCTGAACAAACCCTCGAGAACGAGAATATCGACATCGTAGCTCGGGGAGAAGGCGAAGAGACTTTTTTGGAACTGGTTCAGGCTCTTGAAGGGAATCTGCCTCTTAGCGCCGTCAAGGGGATCTGGTACAAGGAAGACGGTACGGTCAAAAACACCGGGGACCGGTCTTTCACCGATCTGAACCAATTGCCCGCGCTTCCTTTCCACCTGATCGATCTGTCGAAGTACCGCAGAGTCCTGTTCGGCGTACCGCATCAGAACTTTTTCACCAGCCGCGGCTGCCCGCATCCATGCACCTTCTGCTACAATACTGCCTTTAATCGTAAGAAATGGCGGGCTATGGACCCGGATCTCGTCGTGAAGAGGCTCAAGGATTTTGTGCTGAAGTACGAAGTGAAAGGGCTGATCATCAATGAGAGCAACTTCTTTGTGGACGTGGACCGGGCGCGATCCATCCTGAAAGGCATCATCAAGGAGAACCTCGGCATAGTCATCTCCAAGGTCAATATTGACGGCGGCACGCTCTTCAGGCTGAGCCCGGAGGATTTTGCCCTGCTGGAACAGGCCGGGTGCAGACGGCTGCCAATTGCCATTGAATCCGGCTCGGAAAAGATTCGTGCTCTGCTCAAAAAGCCGGCGGACCTGGAGCGCGTGATTGAAATCAACCGGAGGCTCAAACGCACTCGGATTGTTCCCAACTTTCTGTTCATGGTCGGCTTCCCCACGGAATCGAGAGACGATCTGGCAGAATCCATTTCACTGGCTTTTAAGCTTGTAGGGGAAAACGACCGTGCTGGTGTGTACTTCAATATTTATACCCCTTATCCCGGAACCGAGCTTTTCGACACAGCCGTGGAGCACGGGCTGCAGGTCCCTCAACGGTTGGAGGATTGGATTGGCTTCAACTACCGAAACCTTGTTCAGGACGGTCCATGGCTGTCGAAAGAAATGCGCGAAATGGTGAAGATGATCGATTTTTGCTCTTTTTTCATCGGCCAGAGACCCTTGCTTCGGCCCACGGAAGAAACCAGCAGGGTCGCCACCCTCCTGGGCAGGCTGTATGCCCCGATCGCCAGGATGAGAGCCAGAAAGTTATGGTGGCGTTTTCCCGTGGAGATCGAGCTTGCCAGGTCTTTCAGGATTTATGGAAAACAAGGCTGAGGCCGATGCACCTGGAGCTTGGAGCATTGAAGCATGAAATAGTGAGGAGGCTCGACTTTTGGCAGACCTTCATGAGAAAACAAAGCTTCTTCGAGGACTTCTGGGCGGAGAAAAAGCATACGTAGGCCCGTTGTTCGCCAACATAATTACGACCCAACGGTGTAATCTCCATTGCGTAGGCTGTCGTTTTCATTCACCCCTGTCGAATCCGGCTGACCAGGAGGCACTTTCCCGGGCAAAGGACATCCCACTGCCGCATCAGTACAGTGATATCGGGCCGGGAAGTGTCAATAGGACGCCTTCGCAGGCGAAGGACATCTCGCTGCCGCTCTTCGAGAAGCTGTGCAGGGAGCTAAAGATCCTGGGGACCAGGACGATCACCCTGACGGGAGAAGGCGAGCCTTTTCTGCATCCGTTCCTGCCGGAAATGGTGACCGCGGCGAAGGAAGAAGGCCTTCGGGTCACGATTGCCACCAACGGCACTTTCCTGAGCGAAGAAAACATTCGGAAGCTCATAGACTCCCGTGTAGATTCTCTCAGGGTGAGTCTAATGGCAGCCACTCCCCGGGAATACGAAAAGATCTATCCGGGGACGGACCCGATATTTTTCACGAGAGAGATCGAAGGGCTGAAGCTGTGCTCGCGCTTGAAGATCAAACAGGCAAGCAGGTATCCTAATGTCGACCTCTATCATCCCATCAATCGGGAGAATTTCGGTACGATCGATAAGGTGGTCGAGGTGGCACAGGCAACCGGTGCCAATGCTGTCACATTTTCTCCTTGGAAGACCTTTGGGGGACAGTTCGCATCACTGTCGTTGACGACAGCCAATGAAGAGGCTCTGCGTCGGTCTCTTCCAAGAATCAGGGGCGGACTGGATTCTCTTTCTATCAGGCATAATATTGGAGAGCTCATAAAGCGTTACGACATCGGTCCTCAGGTGTGGCGGAAGGTTCCTTGCTATGCTGCATGGTACTTTGCCAGGGTTTTGATTGATGGGACGGTCCTTGTCTGTCCACATTCAGATATTGCCGCAGGCAATCTTAACACCGAGAGCCTGGAGAGCATCTGGAACGGGCCGGTATTTCGAGCATTCCGAATGAAGGCCCGGGATTCCGCAGGCATGGGGCCGGTATACGATGGCTGCGATTGCGGCTCCTGCGGTCTTACAATCAGTAACCTTCGTGTCCATCGCTATTTCAAGTGGCTTCCGCCCTTCGCAGTACGGTCGATTCGCCGGCAAAGAAGAAATCGTGCCCCGGCGGAGAGTTGATGCACCGTGCGACTTTCGCCGGAGGCACAGAAGGATCTGACGTAGTAGATTTCAAAGATTTTCTTTGTCGGTGGAAATCATTACTCGGGAGCTCTTTTCAAGATGGGTCCTTGCTCGATGGTGTGTGCCGGTTTATGGAAAATGTTTCACCCGGCGCAATCCTGGTCTCAAAAGGTCGTTCATGCCGGCTTCTGGTGCTTTGCCTTCCATGGGGCAGAGCAACTGCTCACCATATGTCGGATCCTTGGGCTGGCAAGGCTGCTTTCCCCCAAGGAGTTTGGTCTTTTCGGCATATCCATGACTTACCTGTCTGCCCTGGACATCGTTACAACGCCGGGAATCGACCAGGCGCTGATTCATCGGAAGGAAGCAGACACTGCCTGTTTGGATGTTGCCTGGACAGTGCGGGCCATCCGTGGCATTGTTCTCGCCGCTCTGATGTTTGGAACCGCTCCATGGGTGGGTGCATTCTTTGGCGAGCAGGCTGTGGTGCCGCTCATACAAGTCCTCAGCATTTCCTTGGTTTCCAATGGATTCATCAATATCGGAGTGGTGGTTTTTCAGAAGGATCTCGATTTTCGTAGGGACTTTATATATCGCTTCAGCGGTATCATGACGGATCTGGTGGTGGTCCTGATATCCGCGTATCTACTTCGCAACGCCTGGGCTTTTGTTTTTGCTTCGGTCTCGGGTAGTCTGGCTCGTCTATGTGCCTCGTACTGGATTCATCCCTTCAGACCGCGTTTGCGCTTCGATAGAAAGAAGCTCCGAGAGCTCCTCTATTTCGGAAGGTGGATGTTTTCTGTCAACATTACAGATGTTGTCAGCAAGCACATCACAAGCATGGTCATCGGAAAGGTCATCGGGGCGGAGGCGCTCGGATACTTTCAAACAGCCTCTCGAATCGTTGATCTGGTGGTTTTGAGGCTTGGAGCGAACATCAACCGTGTGGCTTTTCCTGCCTATACCCAATTGCAAAGCTCGGGCGGAAGCCTGCGAGGAGCTTACAGGAAAATCGCGGGATTTTCCGCAACACTGCTGATACCGGCTACGGCAGGAATAATATGCGTCGGGCACGATTTCACAAGGATTTTCCTGGGACCCAAATGGATACCGATGGTAACGGCACTTTTCATTCTCGCCGTCGCCAGTCTTTTGCTCTCGGTGGCCTGGACGGGGCAACCGGCTTTCATGGGGAGAGGACGTCCCAAGACCGTTTTCTACATCCAACTGGCCGTGGCAGTCACCCTTTGCTGTGGTATCTATCCTCTCTCAGTTCGATGGAACATCCAAGGCGCTGCTCTGGCTATGGTTCTGAGCAGCATGTCCGGCCTTGTCGTATGGTATGCGAATATCAGACGGCAAGTCGGTATCACGATAAGGGACCTGGGGCTCCTTTTAATGCCCCCGCTGTTGGCCTCCCTTGTCATGGCAGGTGCTATTTATCTACTCCGGACGCTGACCGTTTCTCTGCTCCTTGGCCACTCCCTCTGGAATATTCCATGGCTGGTATGCATGATCCTGGTGGGCGCCGGCATCTATGCCGTCATTATCGCCGCCTTTCAGTGGTGTCTGCCGGATTACCGGCCTCTGGGCGGCATCGCCAAAGCGATAAAGGGATAGCCCATCCCGGAGGCGCTGCAAAGCTGGGAATTAGCCGCTTTCCCCACATAGGAGATGGGACTCTGTGATGTTCCGGCTGTTTTCTGCTTTTCAACAAACGGAATGGCGGGATGCGTTGCTTAGCAACGCTTCTACGACCGGCTGCCGGCATTCTCGATCCGCCGCGCGCGCTTGCGGGCTCGCCGATTTTTGTAATACGGTGCAACACTCCTTGAATCCTGGAGCGCACTATTCTCTTTTGGCATATTTGAAGGGTGAAGGGTCCCCTGTATGACGAGCAATTCCAGAGAGTATTGGGAACGGATCGCCGCTGCAAGTCTGACTCAGCCGCAGCCGTTGTGGCGCCGCCACAGCGATGCCGTCAATTCTGAATGTGTGGCAAGATGGCTGCCATCGCAACGCGTCCGGCGAATGCTGAAGACCGATCTTTTTGACGAAGCTTTGGGTACAGGCCTCTATCCTGCTCTTGACCACAAAGCCGACCAGGTATACGGCGTCGATATTTCGCTGTCGATAAAGCGTCAGGCCCTCGTACACTACCCACGGCTGAAGGCGGCTGTAGCCGACGTTCGCCACATGCCTTTCGCCAATGCTTCTTTTGACGTGGTCGTATCCATTTCGACTTTCGACCATTTCCATTCCCTGCGAGACATTGGAAACAGTCTCAGCGAAGTGAGCCGTATTCTCGTGCCGGGAGGCCGCCTCATCCTCACCCTCGACAATTTGCAGAATCCCCTCATAGCCTTACGCGGGGCTCTTTCTTTGCCAACGCTGAACTACTGGAACATTGTTCCCTATTTCGTGGGTGTCACCTGCGGACATGACCAACTGACCTCGTTGGTGCAAGCCTCGGGTTTGAGCGTCCTCGCTATACGCGCGATTCTGCATTGTCCACGGGTCCTTGCCGTGCCGCTGGCCGGTTACTTCGACAAACACTGCGAGCAACCGTCGATCTTCGAACGATTCGCACGCTTCCTCCGGCTGAACGAAAATCTCGAGAAACTGCCCACGCGCTTCCTAACGGGCCACTATGTGGCGCTCCTGGCTGAGAAGCCGTTATGACCCGTCGCAACTGTCCTGAAGCTCCGGACTACCTCGCAAGACGAAGGCCGAGTGAATGCCCTCAAAGGGCGGTTGGACAATTTGCCAGGAGCTATGATCCCGAGCAGATTTTATGGGCTGAAGCCTTAACCGATGTCTTCCATCTTGTTTGATCTACTCCGACAGGCTGCTAGATCATCGCGCCGTAAGTTCGTCCCCCCCCCCGGAGCGCGGGCTTCCAGCCTGCAAGTGGCGAAATGAAGTTTCGTGGTTTCGGAGGGGGGGGACCGGGCAACCGTTGCCGGGGGGGCG
>Ga0074199_1000584_pt1 | contig 52287 bp, 49 predicted proteins | sample EPASupsiteSAE347_FD_64528 | JGI IMG/M metagenome (GOLD analysis project Ga0074199, IMG submission 64528) | Bioremediated contaminated groundwater from EPA Superfund site, New Mexico - Sample SAE3-47 | ecosystem: Environmental > Aquatic > Deep subsurface > Groundwater > Contaminated ... | reverse complement strand
TTTCCTTGGCATGTTTGCGCCTCCTTGATGAGCAAACATGCCTGAAAATAAAAAAATATCAACAAAATAATACGTTAGCGTATTTATGCCGATGAGTACTTAGCGATACGACATTCATCAATTGTTGCATGCTTTTTTTTGACCAATCCGATGCTTCGCTCTCCCTTAAAAGTTTAAAACCTTGCGTTGTAAGCTTGAGATATGTAAATGCATCCGCGAAAAATTCTATTCTTTTGTTAATTTGTCGGTTATCAGCCAGTTTCCGAGCTTGATTTAAATAATGTTCACATGACTTGAGGGTTTCGTCCGGATAACTGATCAAGTACAGGTCCTGCGGGGGGATGTTCCAGCCAAGGAGTTGTTCGCCCTTAGGTGTCCTGTCGGCCAATTGCTCGTTTTTAAGCTTCAATACGCAATGATCCAGTCCACGTTGTGTTCCACGGTAGAGGGTATTGAAATACAAATTCATGGGATCTGCTGCGTTTTCAAATAAACCACGGCAAAAATCTTCCATGATCACATTCGGATTCAAATCAGGATCTCGGAGCAACCGCGCAATCATATAATAGATTGGCGCATTATACCCCCATCGTTTGCCTCCGCCACAAAAATAAAATCCGTCGGCGCCATAAGGCACGAGCTTTTTCAGTTCGCCGGCAATATAAGAATAGGATTGGGGAAAGTTGTTGTGCGTTTCCAATGTGAACCAATATACATAGGCGCTGCAACGATATGGATGGTATTTCTTCCAGCGCTCCATAAGCGGCTGATAAACCTCCGTAATATTGATGCAAGTGGCGATTCGAACGTTATCCGCCAATTTTGGGATTTTACCCGGAATTTCTCCAGTTGGCCCGTAGGAATATATGATAACCTTTTTCTCCGGATATATTTTTTGAATTTCACGAGCCAGGAAATCGTGAAATACCCAAATCCGGTCAGCCGGACATCCCGGCACATAACAGGGATCCCCGCGATAATTATCCATGGCTTCACAGTCGGAGCATTGACAGCGTTTATATCCATCGCTCTGCAACAAAGAGACCATTTCAAAACCTTGCGAATAGATTTGTGTAAGATTCTTAAGGGCTTCCGCCCGCATTTCCTTGTTCGACACACACAAGGATTCTTTCTTAATGCGTTTCCCATCGCGCATGGCAAACCATTCCGGATGGGAATCATAATATTTTTCAGCGGGAATAAGCCATGACCATGTGTGGACAGGATCAAAAACAAAAGCGCCCGCACTCTTCCCGAAAAAGTTTTTGCCAGCCCATTCTTGGTTAAACCATCTGCCGGAAAAGGCATACAACCGACATGGTTTCCCTATCACATTTATTTCATTTACTTTGAGACTGTTCTTCCTGGGAATGCATTCGCCTAATTCTCCAGGCATAAGCCATTGTATGCCACAGTAATCCTGAAGAAATGCATAGACTGCATTTAAAGTTCCATTCTTGGTGGTTTTCATTATGTCATCGTAAAATATCTCATCACCACACTCTTTCAAGGGATCCGGTATGGTAATATTTATTTTGGATGCCTCCATTTTGTCATCGTGTCCCACCAAAGCCAGCCTTTTTGGAAAACTACGGATGATATATGAGTCGCCCTCCAATTTCTCCGCGTCTATTCCAAGATCACGTGTATATCTACTTTCCCCGACCAGAATCATATTGCCGCCGAATGTAAAATCATCTTCTATGATCGGCAGGCGTACGTTGGCGATCTTTTGAATATACCTCTGCAATTCCTTGGCAGGAATGGACTGCAATTCACTATAGCCTTTTTTAATTACTATCGCCGCATTGGGTTGACCCGCTCGTGCAAGCGCGAGTTTACCGCCCTTGAATCCCAAATATTTCAGGATGTTACGAATGAAAGATTCCGGAACTGGAGCAATATCACATAAGTTCCTTTCAGCTTTTTGTCGCCCCATGCCGTCCGGATTCAAAGCTTGATCATAAATCCGGAACTCGTCCATTCTTCCGCATATTGACCAGGGATATTGATCCTTAAATGAGCCAATATATAATGCATCATCAATATCGGCCATTAAGGGAGCATTTCCAATCTCCTTGGATGCCGCTTGGTTTTTATCCACATATATCCGGATAGATGTGCCGTCATAAACAAAATCCAATAGGTGCCAGCCATCAGACGACAGCTTGGAAGATACGACATGGCTGTTCATATTACAGTCGGTTACACGGAAATGTATTTTTTCGGATGAATAAAAAGCATGGTAATTATTTAAATCTTCCTGTTTCAGGTCTCCCTTGCGAAATAATACCTGGGTGTTCTGATTATTATCATGCATCCACCACAACTCTATGGTAAATGGACCTTTCAAGCGCAGATCATCTGAATCCGATACTTCTATGAAGTTATTGCTTTTTGTGCCTTTAAAACAGATCGCCTTGTCCTGTTTGCCTGCGTCACGATTAACGGCACCCCGAATAATACCTGTATTATAATTGCCTGAATGATCCAAGACTAAATCCCCTGACTCTTCGTCAAACGACCATGCCGCCACAAGGCCGGCCATGGCGGAAACGTTCAACATTTGAAAAACAACCACGAACATAATCATTAATTTGCCCGTCATTTAATTCACCCTCCTTGTTATATCAATCCGCGGCCCTCGCCAACTTTCTGATTTCAGAAAGTGTGTCCAGCCAGCATCCCGGATCTCCGCCCAAAATGTCTGTTCTTTTAATGATAAAGTTCTTGCAAAGATATTCTTCAAGATCATTGATTATCCCATCCAACCGAACTCTCGCAGTTTTATCTTTTCCTGATTTAAAAAGGACAAGTAATTTAACCGCTTCAGCATATTGTCCACCGACGTCAAGACATCTGACAAACCAGCGGATATCCTCGTTATCTGAAATCGCGGCCGCTTTTCGCGCATATTCCAGAGCCGAAACAGTGGCCTGCCTGCGGTCGGCCCAACGTTCCAATTCTTTATCCCAATTCATCCGGGAACAGGCTTTGTCATCATTGAGCATGATAACCATGCTGGTTATTGTCCACCAGACATGACTTACAGGCATCTGGCCATTATGCCTGGATTGGAGAGCGCGGTTCATTAATTGTCCGGCTTCCCGGCCCCACAACCGGCAACATAGCCTTTCAAAAAAACCTCCGATGGCAAATATTTCTGACGGTTTATGCTCTCCGGCAATAATTTTTTTCCAAACTGCGACCGCCTCCGTTTCGTTCTTTGGATTTTCACGGTGCCCACCAGCGGATCCATTCCACAAAAATTCAGCGTTAAGCATTTGAACCGGTTCTTCATGCATTCCGCCATTGGACAGGCACACGGACTCGGCCCCGTCGTAGAAATGCGCCATGGCCCCCGAAATATTAGTCGGATCATCGTTTATATAGTTATCTCCGCCGCCGAATGCTATGACGTGAATTCCATGTTCATTACCATTCTGTTCCATCATATCCCGCAAATTACCGATTTTCTTCCGGTTCCCGGCGTAATAAAACTGTTCCCTCAGTCCAAATTCAATACCATGTTCCGGCCCAATCAGCCGGCTTAAACTGTCAAAGTACCGCATTTCAAGTGCCCAAAGATTTTTCGGTCCTGGCTCAGCATAAAAAGTATATAAAGGAGAAGTAAAAATCAAAACCAGGTCCCTGACCGGGGTATAATCACCGGATGAAGGCAGTGCGCTCAACTCCTGGCGCACCTGTTTAAACCAAGAAGCGTAAGCTCCGGCCTGGCCATCCACACCAAACAATTCGTCGCTGGGCCAACGTTTGCGGCATTCCCCGCAACGCTGTTTCCATGCCTCCCCCGTCGCCAACCATAAACCAGCATCAATGTCATGAATATACATGAACCCAGGATTGACCTCGGTAACAAAACGCTTCATTTCCTCCAGTTTCGCCGATTTTAACTGTTCGTTTGAAAGGCAGGTCCCGTAACGGCGACTTTTCCCGCCATAGGCAGGCATTCCGCAACAGTCATATTCTTCCCCGTTCGGATAAGGGCGTCTGTTACGATATACATTTCCGAAATAACCGCATCTGTATATTTCCGCCTGCTGATAAGCTGTTCCATATCCACCGCCATAACCGGCAAATACAAGTTTAATGCCCAGCCGTCGGGCATAGCGGGTACATTCTTTCATTAAAGATGCATAGCCCGGGAAACGTTCCGTATTCCAACCAAAGCCGTCGAACCAGACCATATTGATTTTATACTCAAAACAGAAATCCAACTTACGTTTTATTCTTTTAAGAAAAGCCTCACGGCCATCCCCCCAGTCATAAGCCCAGCGGTTGCACTCCACATTTATCAACCAGTCCGAAGCACAGCGATATCGGAAATCAGGCCAGTCATTGATGACTGCATAGGGAACAATCGCATGATCGTTTTCCAGGGTTGTCAGCTGGAATAATGTTGCTGCTGCGCGTAATAATCCCTCGGCCGTCAGGGCCGAGAGGTCAATGCCCTTTTTTGAAACCTCCAGGCAATACGCCTCAACACGCTGGTCAGCGCGGAGTTTGCGTGAAAAATCAAGATCCCTGACAATATTCAACCGGATATGGACGCCTTCCTCCTGTTCAGCGGACACAATCCGCGCCTTAAACCGTTCAGCTATCAGGCCGGCCGGCCCATGTGTCTGCGTGTCGGATATTATAAAACAGGGTTCACTTCCTTCCAAACCGATTGAAGCGCTAAGCTCTCCCTGATGAGAAATGATTTCCTTCGGTTCCGGCACGACTTCAATTTCCATGTTGTTCTTTTCCTCTATTCCAACGGTTTGTATTCAAACACCCGTTCCATTGTTTTATTTGCCTCGGACAAAGATTCGGCCGATAGCTGATATATCACGCCCCCGGGAAGATTTTTTGCTTTCAACCCTTTTAAAAACTCTTCTCTGGGAATCGCCACGCCGATTGGCACGGGATGCATCCGTTTTTTAAGTTCCCCGACAACCGTCCAGGCGGGTGGAAATCCAACGTCATCACCCATCAGACAATAGTTCAATCCTTTTATCCGCGCCACCAACTCACACAATCGCCTCCCATTCCCGTGAATATGGAGTCGGGCGCCGCCATAATGCTTCACAATACGCCGATGCTGTTCAAGGCCATATTGTTCATATATGTCTGGGGCACACATGCCGTAGGCGTCTATGCTTAAATTCGGAGTACGGGACGAGCCGTATTTTTTGAAAGGGTGTTCGCCAATGGAAGCGTCCGTAAATTCTGTCAGTAATGCCGCCTGCGCGTCGAATATCCGCATGTTGACATCAACCGACCAGTCAAAAAAACGGCTGATAATATCAGGATAATCGTATAGGTCGGTATATGCGGTGGAAGCCCCGCGCAGTTCAACGAGAAGATTTAAACAGTCATAAAAAATAAACGGAGTTACGTCGCATACCGGTTTAATGTTTTTCACAAAAAAATCGGTAACCCCCAGCATTTTCAGCAACCATGGATTTTGCGGCTCAATCTGCGGAAACTTGAATTTTTCCAGGTCTTTAATCGGCGGCCGGCGGCAATAACTCCAGGTAGCCGCATTCGTCCCGGAGAAGGTGATTTCCCCGCCAAAGAACGCCGACCAAACGGACTCGCCAAAATTGAACGTAGGATAGGCAACGGGAATTTCATCGCTCCATGAAGCGCGCAGCTGAGCCGCACATTTTTTCATTTCGTCAACGCAGATCCGTGGTTTTTCCAGAATCAGACATTCCCGTACTCTTGCCTTCCGGTCTTCATCGGTTTGCTCTGGCTTTTTTGAATCCGATGAAAGGAACGATATGTCGGCCATAATTCCGTTTCCCAGTCGGCCTTCATAAAAAGCGAGCAGACGATCAAGGGTCTGTTTCAGATTAACTTTTTCAATCATAAGCTGTTCCTATTCAGACATCCGAAAATCTCAATTTGATTCATTATATCCCATGCCTACGTAGTAGGCCATATTGACCTGGGTGGTATCCAGGCGGCCGAACTGCGCGATAATGTTAACATTTGACCTGATTCTGAGGGCATATTGCGTTAGCGGAGGAATCTCCAGTCCGCCCAACTCCTGCGCATGATCGAGCCGCAATGTTTTAATCCGTTCCGGTTCGACTTTGACCGCTATGTCCTTGACCGGTGCGCTATACGAAAAATACACGTCAATTAAAACATCGGCTTCTTTGTCGTTTGTGTTGAAAAGCATCAAGGCCTCGTGCGCCTCCATTTTCCCCTCGGCTGATTTTTCCGGAAGATATCCATCGGGGAAATACCATATTTTTGCTCCGCCATGCATTGTCTTTTGGCCCTCCTATTATTTTTGAATTAGGCCCGCAGAGCGGGCGACTCTTAACTGTAGCCGGCCTCGCTGAGGCCGGGCCGGGGTCAACGCCCCCGGCTACAACATTGAATTTCCTTATCATTGAATTTAGATTTTGGATTGTTTTGAAATCGAAAATCTAAAATCGGCCATCGAAAATTCTAATCAGATTCCTTTCCGGCACATTTCCCTGATGAACGGGGTCAATGATTCCGGTCCTTTTCTGGTAATCACAAATCCTTCTTCAATCCGGTTTGATCCATCCGGATGGCCAAACAAACTTATGTCGGAGTTCACGCACATCCCCGTTGTCAGGGGATAGACAGCGTTTGCATCAGGATACGGCGATTCCGCTTCGGCCAGACCAATGCCGTGCATCGGCGGATACACGTCATATTTTGTAAGTCCGTGTTTCTTAAACACGGCTTTCACGGCCCTGACCATTTCGCCGGCCATGACGCCGTCGGTCAGATATTTTTGCTGAACGTCGGCGGCCTCGAACAGCGCGCCTAGAAAACGTCTTTGCCTGTCACTAGCCTTCCCGGCCACAAAGGGATACTCAACCGTTGCCACATAACCTTCATATTGAACCGCCAGGGCAGCCATGATCATGTCGCCTTCTTCAATTACTTTCTGGGTCGCCCGGCCGATTATGGTTTCCGCCCTTTTGCCGCTCCCGAATACGGTAAAATTTATGTCCTCTGATCCGGCTTTTCTGGCCGCGCCTTCGGCGGCGCCGGCCGCCATGGTTTCGGTATTTCCGGGAACAGCGGTTGCCAGCAAAGCTTGATATCCGAGACAGGCTTGCCGGCCGGCCTCTCGCAAACATTCGATTTCACCGGCCGTTTTGATAATCCGCAATTCAGAGAGCATGTTGCCCGCATCAATGATTTGTAAATCGTTGACGGCCGTCTTGATTCTTTCAAGGACAAAAGCCGGCATGTCTTTCAGCCCAACAATTCCCAGCTTGTTTCCGCCGGCCAGAACTTCTCCAAGGGTTGCCTTGAATGATGAAAAATTGGCTAATGGATAATCTATTTCCTCCGGCACGGACACGCAGGCGAATTCCCTGACGTTCCGCAAATCGTTCCAGATTGACATTTCACGCGCATAAAGTTCTCCCTCAGGAGCGCCGGCCAGGATGGGGGCGCCCTTCCGCGGAATGAAACAGGCCGCCCGCTCAAAAATCGGCCAGAAATTACAAACGTAACGCAGATTCTCTTTGCGGTATTCATCGCCATAGACCAGGAGCGCATCAAGATGTTTTTCAATCATCGCCCCCTGAATACGGCCGATCCTTTGTTGAAATTCCGACTTGTCGATTTTGACCATATTTTCCGCCTCCGGACTTCTATTCAAGTATCAATTTTTTTATGCCCAGAATATCGGCAACGGTTTTTAAATCGCCGGCAATGTGACCGGCCGTCAGAATCACATGATGCGCCACTCCGGCGCGGAGAAAGTTCTCGATATATTCACGGACCGGGGTCTTTACGCGGACCATGGCGTGAATTTCGCCGCAGGGCAGACATGGAAAAGATATGGATTCCCCTTCGGAAATGAACATCTGCCATCCGTCGGCCGTGTGAAGGAAATGCCCCAGGGTAACCGGACCCGGCTTGACAATGAACTGATAATTCATTCCGCTGCCTGCAAACCCCCATTCTTCCGGCGAACTCGTCAGGATAACGGCCTGCGGTCCGGCCGCCAGTTCGGGCGCGCCGATGCCGTGTCCCAGCAGGAACAGGGCGTTATTAGCCATGTCGAACTGTCCCCATTCCGCCTGAAGCGGCAGTGACCCGGTGATTGCATGCATAAGTTGCATCATAATCAGTCCGCCGACATCGCCTTCGCAAGCGACCATCAAACGGTCCTCCTCCATCAACATCGAAGCCCCGAAGCGCGCCGGCGCGCCGGTCATTTTTTCGATGTAATGCTGGCCGAGAAAACACAGGCCATCCAGCCGATACTGGTTGACCAGGGCGCGCATTGCCAAACCAAGCCGGCAGGATTTTTGCGCGTCCTCCAATTTTACATGCCGGGCGGAAAAACGTTTAAGCGCGGCCTGCGCCACGGCATTCACATCCTTTTCGGACGCTTCTTTCCAGAGCCGTATCAAGTGATCGGCCTGGATAGTCATGACTTCCGGGCCGAGAACGCCCTTGACCTGGGCGCGGTCGTATTCAAGGTCGAACATGCCGCGGAACACCTGGCCGAGGACGCCGATGGTCTGGAAACGCAGGTTGGTGGTTGTCTGGATGGCGCGAATCAGCCTGCAGATCCGTTGGCAGGCCGCCTCATTTTCAACTTCGCCAACCACCACTTCGTAATTCCGGCGCATCTTGCGGAATGAACCGCTGAGTTGCGCCATGCCGATAAGCGCGCTGTTGCGCATGGTTGCCGGATAATCATCGTTCGGCGAGACATCCGAGCCGGTTTGCGTATTGAATAAAATCACCGGGACCTGACGAACGTGCTCCAACGCGCGGAACGTGATAAAGTCCGGCAGGTAGGTGCCTTCCACAATCACCACGGCGGCGACCCGCGCCTCGGCAAACTTTTTACCAGCTTCTTCCGCCTGGTCGAGCGTGTCCACCATGCCAGGATAGATCATTTCGAAATCCTTGCTGAAGCGCGAACGAATGCGTTGCAGATCATTTTCGACAATTTCCTTCAGGGCCGGGTACATGCGCCAGTATTCGAAATAGCCGCAGCCGAGCAGTCCGACCCGTATATTGTTCTGGTTGGTTTTGGCGTTCAGGATGTCCCCGAACGTTGAAGCATTTGCGGCCTCAAATGACGTAACCGCAGGTTGATTCATGCTTCATCCTCCTTTTTCCGCCCAGGCCACAGCGCTGGCAAAACGCGGCAGACCTCGGATAGCGTCATGGCGCGCAACTCCAAATTGTGCAGGGCGGCGCGCTCCCGGGCGTATTTAAGCAACTCTTCGTACAATTTAAATCCGTGGTTATCCCCGCCTTCCTGGATCGGCGACACATGACAAATCGGTATAAAAGGAATTCCCGCTTTCAGGCATGAGTCAAAATCGTGTTTGGCCAGTTGCAGCGTGGCGTCGAACATGCTTTGCTTAAGATACCATGTATATTCTGCGGTCAGCGGCAGGGTCCGTAAGGTGCCGGCATACTGCAGGGCATCGAAGATTTTGCGCGTGATTGGATGGGGAACAGCCGTTCCGCGGTTAAGAAGGTCCCAGCCCGCCGGCTGCATATAACGGGAACTGTCGTATAAGAAATGCTCTTGTTCAAGAGCATGGAATAAATTATCGCAGACCGAAAGGCACGGGGAGCGAAAACCGCGTATCGAAGCGCAGAGAGCCTTTTCCAGAATATTTCGTCCGCGCAAAAGTTTCCCGCGCAATATTTCGATTTGCAATTCTTTTTCGATTCCCCCGCGATGGTTCCTTAGGCGTTCGCGCGCCGGACCTTCGTGCGGCAGCGCCAGCACCATTTCCGGGGGAATGCCGAATTCAAACCGGTCGTGTTCCAATCCATGCTGGCCTATTTCGTGGCCTGCGTTAATGGCGTCCTTCAGGATTGCCACATATCCGGAACGCTCCGTGAAAGAAATTCCCTGTGCAAGCGGAACCGCAAACAAGGTGGCCTTCAGGCGTTGGGTGGCGCAGAAATCAAGCAGGCGCAAGAGATGTCCCTCGGTGGAATATCCTTCGTAACCGACGTCATCAACGGTTAAACAAAAAGGAATTAAAGTCGTTTTCACAAGATTCCTCTCAAATCCCGGACCGCTTCCGGGACAAAACAGGAGCGTTTGAGCACTTCCGCATACTTCACGCCAATGCGGCTGCCGTGGTGGCGCGCGCGCGCCCTCAGTTGATCCGTCATTTTGTCCAGATGATCCTGCGCCGTGCCGAATTGCCGCCATGCTTCCAGCTTGGCCTCGAACGTGTCGCTGATATCCACGATATGCGTGGGTTCAAACAGGTCATGAAGAACCTCGAAATGGTAAAGTGCGCGGGCAGACCAGGGAACACCGAGATCGGCGCTGCAGTCCCATTGCGCCTGCCACCAAGCGTCACAGGCCAGACGGGCCATGGCGTGATGCTGGAAATATTCCGTCCAGTAATGACCGAGGATAATGTCCGGTCTCACGCGACGGATGGCCTCGATGCATTGGCGGTAGGTGGCGCGATTCTCCTGAACCGCAAAATCCGGAAGATCGAGACACCGGAAATCATTTACGCCAAGGATCTTGTGCGCCGCCGCCGCTTCAGCCTTAAAACGCCGGATAGCGGATTTGCGGCCGCCGCGCTTCGTGAACGCTTCATCGCCGTTTCCGAAACAAACGACGGATACTTGTGCGCCCGCATCGACAAACTTGCGTATGATCCCGCCGACGGCAATAACAGAATCGTCCAAATGACCGCCCAGTACCAAAATTCGTTTCATACCAGCCACTCCGATTTATCGTAAGGCACAATGATCGTTAAATTCATGAAACCAGTATTCGCTATTGACCGAAAAATGTCTACGCCAATGCGGCTATTTTTTTGCGCTTTTCTGCTGGCGGAATTTCAGGGGGGAGAACCCGACTTTGGCATGAAAAAGGCGGTTAAAATGGCCCAAATTTTCAAAACCCACGCGGAAAGCGATTTCACTGACGCGCAATGTGGTATTTTCCAGATAGTATTTGGCCCAGTGTAATCTGACGTCATGGAGATACGAGGTTAACGTCGTATCCAAACTTTCTTTAAAGAGATGGCTTAAACGCGAGGAACTGATATTCACCTTTGCCGCAATATCTTTCGCCGAAATGTTTTCCGTGTAATTCGAATCGATATATTCCCTTGCCTGAATCACCTTGTCCTCATGCGCCGCCGCCTGCAACAGGGGCAGTTCGCGCGCCGCAGCCACGATGGAATCCGCAACGATATGAATGATATTAACAATTGCCCGCAAACGCGCCTTTTCAAGCACGGGAACGCGCAAATAATCGCCGTGAATTTTGTTAATATTCAGGCCGATTTTAATTAACTGAGGTTTTATTTTTCCGAACCCCTTTTCCGTAGGCGCTCTCAATAAGAATTGTCCGGTGCTCAATACGCCGACAGGGCTGTCGGCAAGTATAATCGGCACGCATATGTCGGTCAGCCCCAAATGACACGTTGAAACCACGTCGCGTTTGAGTTCAAGACAATTCTGAATGGCTTGACGATTGCAGTTTTCACAAGCATGGCGTCCTCTCGGAGCGTTGGATATTTGCCGGCAAAACGGAATATATTTGTCGATGGCCCGTAAATACAGGGACGAATGCGCCTGCAAATCCACAAAATCAAAAGCTAATCCGGTCAAGAGGTAGAGATCGTTTTGAAATCGCTTTAAAATCCCCAATCTCTCCAATTCCTGAAAATATTTTATCGCCAACATATCGTCAGTCCGACAATAAAAGGGAGTGATCGTATCTGTTTGAGGCGGTTAATGGGTTTCGACCGGTTGCATTAACCGTGCCAGCGTTTCGGCAAATTCCTTTGCGGCCTGCGGGCCGACCGCGGTGACGAGCTTGCCGTCAACCACCACGCTTTGTTTCACGAGTTGAGCGCCATTTTCCGCCAGCCGGTTCTGCTCGGAGGGAAACGAGGTGGCTTTCCTGCCCTTCAAAACTCCGGCATTGGCGAGCGTGGCCGGGGCGATACAGATCGCGCCGAGCACTTTGCCTTTTGAAACAGCGTCGCGCGCTATTGTCTGGGCCTGCGCATTATTGAAATATTCGCTTGCGCCGGGCCCGCCGATAAAAACAACGGCGTCATAATCGTCAACCCTGCATTCGTCGAGGGACAAATCGGGTTTTACCTCCCGCCCGAAAATGCCGGTGGCTTTATCCTTGCGCGAACAGGCCACTTTGACAGCCGCGCCAAGTCCGGTCAAGAGATTGTAGGGCTGGGCAAACTCCTGGTCCTGAAACCCCTCGGCCGCGATGATCATCAATACTTTTTTTCCGTTCAGACTCGTGGTCATGGCTTTCTCCTCCCCGTAAAGGAACGTTGCAATGGCAAAAATACACGCAATAATTAAATAACGCATGATAGCGCATCTCCTTGCCCGGAATTATATATCCGGGCCAGTAATTTATGCAAACAAAATTGCGGCCCGCCGGTCGCCCTAGCACGCCCCAATCCATCGGAACGAAATTCCCCATAAAAGAGTTCAGCGGAACTTTGCCATCCTGAATTCATACTTCAGCACGCTCAAGCCATATATTGCCGCGGTTTCGACCCTGAGCACCTCGTTACCGAAACTGACCGGGATAAAACCCGATTCCAGAAGTTTTTTTATCTCATCGTCCGTAAAATCTCCCTCCGGGCCGATGGCCAGGGCGATGCTCTTAATCCCAACGCGGGGAGTTTTTGCAAGAGCCTCCTTGAAATCGGCGGTTTGCGGCACGAGCGAACCGAAAATTTTCAAATCCGCCCGCAGAGCCGCAATCGCTTCATCCAGATGAACAACCGGAAGAACCTCCGGCAGCCAGGCCGCATGGCATTGTTTGGCGGCGGCTAATGCTATTTTCCGCCAACGCATGACATGTTTGTCCGCAGGTAGGGCGGGACAGCCTTGTCCCGCCGAAATCAGCGGCCGCACAGCCGTGTGCGGCCCTGCCATCTTAACCACAGTCCTTTCGGTAATAACCGGCACAATTTTGCTTACGCCCAGTTCGGTCGCCTTTTGAACGATCAACTCCATGTTTGCTTGCTTTGGAACGGACTGCAGGAGGATGAAGGCCGGACAATATTTTTCCACAAAATGAACGGTTTCGGGCAGGATTTTTACGCGCGCGCAGCGCCTGCTCCCGGAAATCAACTCGGCGCGGGCCATGCGGCCAAGTCCGTCAAAAATTTCAATGGTTTCGCCGGTTCTGGCGCGAATCACATCAAGCAAATGATGCGATTCCTCGGGGGAAAGTTCTATTTTATTTTCGCGCCAAATCGATTGGTCGACAAAGGAACGGTTCATTTGGTAAAACAGGCGCAAAGTTTCAAAGGCACAGAGGCACATAGTCATCAAACTCTATGCTCTTTGTTCTTCCTTTGTGCCTTCTGCCTATGTGCCTATCTTCTTGTATTTCAGAAACTCCTCCGCCTTTTTGCGGAATTGTCCGCGGTCGGGGTAATTATCTTCCTTGAGCAAGTCAAAGCATTCTTTCAGTTTCTTCTTCTGCGTCCCAGACAAATTTTTCGGAATTTCCACCACCAGGCGCACGTGCAAGTCGCCTCTTTCATGGGTGTTGAAATCATAAACCCCTTTGCCGGACAAACGCAGTATCTTTCCGTTCTCGGTGCCTGGCTCGATTTTCAGGCGGGCCCAGCCTTCGAGCGTGGGCACTTCCAACTCGCCGCCCAGCGCGGCGTTCTCGAACGGGAGGGGCGCCTCGCAGAACAAATCCACGCCTTCGCGCTGGAAAATACCGTGCGGCAACACGTGCAGCACCACGTACAGATCGCCGGGCGGCCCCATTTGCGTGCCGCCCTCGCCCTTGCCGGCGAGGCGCAAGCGCGAACCGGTCTCAACGCCAGCCGGGATTTTTATCGACAGGCGTTGCCGGTTTTTGACCATGCCCGTGCCGCGGCAATTGCGGCAGGGATGGGTTATCACCTCGCCGCGGCCTCCGCAGGCCGGACAATCCTGCTGGATGCGGAAAAAGCCGCTCGCGGCAATCACGACGCCATGTCCCCCGCAGCGTTTGCATGTTTCCTTGTTTTTACCCGGCTCGCAGCCGCTGCCGTGGCAAACGCCGCATTCCTGCGAGATAGGCAGGGTGATTTCGCGTTCGCCGCCGAAGACGGATTCCTCAAAACTGATTTCGAGGTCGAACCTCAAATCAGCGCCGCGCGCAGCCCGCGTCGAGGCCCGCCGGCCGGAACTCCTTCCAAAAAAATCCTCGAACATGCCGCCGCCGAAAATGTCTCCGAAAATATCCTGAAAATCCGTGCCGTGCGTGAAATCGCGGACGAAATCAAAGCCGCCCGGACCGAACGACGATTTTACTCCGGCATGGCCGAACTGGTCGTAACGCTGCCGCTTGGCAGGATCGCTGAGCACCTCGTAAGCCTCGGATATTTCCTTGAAATGCTCCTCCGCCTCTTTTTTGTTGGGATTTTTGTCGGGATGGTGCTGCATGGCCAGCTTGCGGTAGGCCTTTTTTATTTCATCAGGCGATGCCGAGCGGGAAACCTTGAGCACTTCGTAATAGTCGCGTTTCATTTATTTATTCTTCGTCAGACTGCACGTCCGTATCCGCCGGTTCGGTTCCGGTCTTGGTCGTCTTTTCCGTCTTAACCAGGTCTTTGGGCCCTCCGCCGGAGACCACGACCTGCGCAGGCCTTAGAAGCTTTTCATTATAAAGATAGCCCTGACGGGTTTGCGCCAGAATAGCGCCTTCGGGTTCGGTTGCGGAAGGCAGGGAACTTATGGCTTCATGCAGCCTGGGATCAAAGGATTTTTTCTCGACGCTGAAGGGAGCAAGTCCGTATTTGCCGAGCACGCTCATCATCTGGTCTAAAATCATCCGAATGCCTTCATAAAACGCCTTGTCGGCCTTCTCCGCCTTTGTCCCGAGTTCAGGTCCGTGGGAGTCTGCCTGTAATGAGCCCGTTGAATTTATTGAATGGTGCTTGCGCTCCCCGGAGGATTTGACAGCAAGCTGAAAATGATCGAGAACCGGCAGCAAGTCCAGCAGGAGCGCTTCATTGGCGTTTTCATAAATTTCGCCTTTCTCGCGCAACGAGCGCTTGCGAAAATTGTCATAATCGGCCCGCATGCGCAACAGTTGATCCTTGAGCTGCTCGATCTCCTCCATGGCCTTTTGAAGTTTTTTTGCGTCGGTTGGCTCGGTGGCCTGCCCAGCCCTGGGGGCAGCGTGAGCGGCCGGCTTTGTCTCGGCTTCAGGAGAAGGAAGCTCAACAGCGGGCTGATCCGCGATTTTTGCCGTCTTCCCGGCTTCTGCCTGCGGATGATCCTTTTCCTTGTTTTTGTTCATGGAGTGATAAACTATATGAATCTGTAATTAAAAAGTCTAGCAATAAGAAAGAAGGGCATGGCATTTTCGGCTCGGCCCAGCCTCGCCCTCCATAAACGGTGAAAATATTTAACCCAAAGCGGGCTTAATGCCCGCAACCCAAAATTAATGAAAGAACACCTCCGTGGTGAATCCTTTTCTTGTTTTTTATCGCGGTACTGAATGTTTAAGGTACTAATAAATCTGGCCTGGAGGGCGAGGCTGGGCCGAGCCGGAGTTTTCCTCTGCTTTGCCTTTCCTCTCCGCCGGGGCGATTACCAGCGTAAGCTCCCCCTTGACAATGCGCTCGCCCTGTTTGAGGTCCCGCTCGCAGAAAATCCGCTTCAGTTCCGCCGCGGTTCCCCACAGGCATTGCTCGTTGATCTTGGTCAGTTCCCGTCCAATAAAAATTTCCCGGTCCTGAAATATTTCATTCAACTCGTCGAGCAGCGCCAGCAACCGGTAGGGCGATTCGAAAATAACCGCGGGCATCTCCATGCCTTTCAATTCCGCGAGTTTTTTGGCACGCCTGCCTTTTTTGCGCGATAAAAAGCCCTCGCAAATGAACCCGTCGCCGCCGAAACCGCTCAAGGCAACCGCCGCGGTCACGACCGAGGGTCCGGGAATGACCGTCACATATACTCCCGCGCGGCGGCAGGCGCTCACCACGCGCGCCCCGGGATCGGCGACGGCCGGCATGCCGGCATTGGTTGCCAGCGCAACGGACTTTCCGGAACGGATTTGCTCGAGCACAAAATTGACCCGTGATTGCTCGTTGAACTTGTGGCAGCTGATCAGGCTTGGACGTTTAGTTGAAACATATGACAAGTTGGAGGGCGAGGCTGGGCCGAGCCGTTCTTTTGAGACCGGCTCGCCATGCTGAAAGCGTGGTAAACCACAGGCTTGCCCGGCATTTTGCGGGGTTCGCCCTTCAATGCATAATTGGTTACAGTTCAGGCCCCGTTCCAGCAGAATGCGCGTATGGCGCGTGTCCTCCGCCAGAATGACATCGACATTCTGCAGGACTTCGCTCGCCCGCAAGGTGATATCGCCCAGATTGCCGATAGGCGTGCCGATGATGTAGAGTCCGGGTTTCATGGAATGCAATACCGCTTAAGATGCACCAAAATCGGCAATAAGGAAACATAAAAAATATCTTGCATCAAAAAAAGCGGTTGGTATTGTTATGCCTCAATTAGTCCCGACTCTCAAAAGGGCCGGGACGGAAGCGAGCGCCGTTTCCTATGCACCTTCGGAAACGGCCAAAGCGGATTGTCCCCTGTCGCGCTTAACGCATAGGGGCTAATAAAAGGAGGGAATGTGACTGATATTAAGACTGATGTTTCGCCTGCCCTGAGCCAGTCGAATGGGCCTTCTGCGCCGGTCACCGTGACCGATTTGTTGAACGCCGGAGTTCATTTCGGGCACCAGAGCAAACGCTGGAACCCCAAAATGAAGCGTTTTATCTTCGAAAAACGCAACGGCATTTATCTCATCGATCTGAACAAAACCCTGCTGCAGCTTGAGGCCGCCAGAAAATTCCTCTTTGAAACCGTCTCCGGCGGCAAGAATGTGGTTTTCGTGGGCACAAAGCGGCAATGCCAGGAGACAATCAAGGAAGCCGCCGCCCGTTCCGGCCAGTTTTACGTCGTCAGCCGCTGGCTGGGAGGAACGCTCACCAATTATCAGAACATAGCCAACAGCATCAGGCACATGAAGGAAATTCAGGCCATGCGCGAAAAGGGCACTCTCGATACCATGCCCCAGAAGGAAGCCTCGCGTCTCCGCCACGAGCTGGAACGCCTGGAACGCAACCTGATGGGTATTGCCAGCATGCCCGGCAGGCCGGGCGCCATGGTCGTGGTCGATATCAATCGCGAAGCGATTGCCGTCCGGGAAGCCAACCGGGTCGGAATTCCGGTTGTGGCCATGGTGGATACCAACTGCGATCCTGACCATATCGCTTACCCCATCCCGGCCAACGACGATTCCACGCGTTCGATCAAGGTGATTATCAGCGCCCTCACCGAAGCCATTGTCGGGGCAGGAGCGGAATATGCGCGCGTGCGCGCCAGCATGCCGCAGGAACCCGAAGTAAAATCTTCAACAAGCGAAACCAGACCGGCCTCAAGATCAGGGCGGGAAAGAAGACCGCGGCGCGGCATGACCGCAAGACCGGTCAGGGCGCCGGCGCATAAGGAAACAAAAGCCGCTCCGGAAGAGCCGAAAAAAGAAAGTGTCGTCCAGACTGAAACGCAAGGCGCTTCTTCGGGGAAAAACGTGTAAGCATACCTTGGGGAGTGATTAACGGAAAGGAATCGGAATCCATGACGGAAATATCAGCTGCATTGGTTAAGGAATTGAGGGAAGAAACAAACGCGGGCATGATGGAGTGCAAACGGGCGCTCACCGAAGCAAACGGCGACAAGGCAAAAGCGCTAAGAATTCTGCGGGAAAGAGGCATCGCCATTGCCCAGAAAAAATCGTCGCGCACGGCAAACCAGGGATTGATCGCTTCCTTTATTTCCGGCGACGGCCGGGCGGGGAGCCTCATCGAGGTCAATTGCGAGACGGATTTCGTTGCCAAAAACGCGGGGTTTCAGGCTTTCGCCGCCAAGCTGGCCGAAGAGGCGATCGCGCTTGACGGCAGCCTGGCCGAAGCCGCCAAGACGGAAGTGACCGCCAAAGTCGCTGAAATCGGAGAAAACATCGTGGTGCGGCGCAACATGCGCTTTGTCCTCCAAAAGTCCGGCTTAATCGCCTCCTATATCCATCATGGCGCCACAATCGGCGTTCTGCTGGAAATCAATTGCGGCAAGAGCGAAACGGCCACGCAGGACGGTTTTAAAGAACTGGCCAAGGATATCTGCCTGCATATTGCCGCCTCAAGCCCCCGGTTTCTGGACCGGTCTTCAGTCCCCGCCGAAGTTGTCGCCTCGGAACGGGAAATATTCGCCAAACAGGTAACCGGCAAGCCGCCGCAGATCATTGAAAAAATCGTCGACGGCAAAATGGGAAAATTCTATGAACAGAACTGCCTGATCGAACAGCCGTTCGTCAAGGATCAGGACAAGAAGATTGCGGCTTTGCTGAAGGAAAAATGCTCCGCGCTGGCCGATGAGGTCAAAATCGCCAGGTTTGCGAGGTTTCAGGTCGGGGAGGTATTGTAAAATGTTATGGAAATATCTAAGGAAGGGTAGCGATAACATGAGAAGGCCCATCAGGGACAGCAAGATATATGGCGGAGGCCTGGAAAACGACAATTTCGGCAACGTGCGCTACGAAAAGGCGCGCACTGACAAAATGATCGTGAGCGAAAAGCTTCAAATAGAGCGCAAACAGTTCTTCTTTGACTTCAAGGAAAACAACAGCGGGCGTTTCCTGCGCATCACCGAGGAAGTCGGCGGACATCGCGACACCATCATCGTGCCGGCAACCGGGCTGCAGCTCTTCCGTGAAAGCCTGGACCATATCATCGCCGTGGACGCCAAAATGCCGGTTTCATAATTTTTTCCAAAAAAGTGTTTACTTTTGCGAAGAAATTCATAAGATTGTCCACTTGACAGTTTTTTACGATTCATTTGTTCAATAATTTGGCAGGCATTTAAGGGTTTTATTATGAAATTATGGTTTTGGGCTTTTTTAGCGTGCCTTGTTTTTTCTCTCACTTTCCCAGCTTTTGGTCAAGAACAGGCCGAAAATCCTGTCCCGGCCTCCCCCACCCCAGCCGCCAATGAAACGTCAAAGGAAGACCTGAAAAAGGCCAAGGAAGACGCTGAAAAGAAAGCCAAGGCCGAGGTAAAGGCAAAAGCGGATGCCGAGAAAAAAGCAGCCCGGGAAGCGGAACTTAAAGCCAAAGAGGAAAAGAAGGCAAAAGAGGCGGCTGAAAAAAAGGCGGCCGCTGAAGCAAAGGCCAGGATTGATGCTCAAAAGAAAGAGGCGCAATTAAAAGAACAGGAACAGAAAAAAGCAGCCGAAGCTGCGGCAAAACAGGCCAGGACCGAAGCAAAAACCAGGAAAGAAGCGGAACAAAAGGCCGCGGCCCAGGCCAAAGCCCAAAAGGAAGCTCAAGAGAAAGCAGCTCTGGAAGCCGCGGACAAGGCCAAAGCCGAAGCCAGGGCCAGGGCAGAGGCCGCCAAACAAGCAGCCAAGGCCGCTGAACTTCAGGCCAGGGAAGAACAGAAGGCAAAGGAAATCATTGCTCGCAGGGCCGCCGAGGCTGAGAAAGCAAAAATCGCGGCCGAGCAAAAAGCCGAACGCGCGGCCGATCTCAGGATAAAGGAAGAAATCTCCGCCAAGGAGCAAATGGCGGATGTCGCCAAATCAGAGGCCAAACGCAAGGCTTCCGAAGCCGAGAAAGCCGCCAAAGCCTCACAGAAACTGGCCGCCGACAAAAAAGCATCTCCGGCTGATAAACAAAAAACGCAGGACGAAGCCAACCTGAAACAAATCGCGGCCAAAGACGCCGCCGCGATAGCTTCATCCCGCGAAACTGAATATATAAAGGCCGTCAAGGATTTCGACGCTCTCAAGCAGGAAAGAATTCTGGCAAAACAAAAAGCCGAAGCGGAAGCCAAGACAAGAAAAGAAGCCGAAAAGAAGACGGCTATCGAGGCCAAGATCAACGCGCAGGAAGAAGCGCGGGCCAAAAATACGGAAACAGCGGCCAAAACAGGCGAACCGTCCCCAGCAACCGAATTGACGGTTGGCGACAGAATCAGGCGCAGTTTTGAAAACGCGGCAAAACCGGAGGAGGCCGGCAAATGGAAGCTCTCGGGCGGCGTTATGTTGCGCACGATCCACAGCCAGACCTTCAAGACCTATTCCTACTCTGAAAACTACAATATTGCCGCCAAGGCCTCGGATGTTGCGCGCCGTTACGAGCCGGCCGGCGACCTCAATTCCTACTCCGACAGGAATTACGATAACGGTTACGTCCACAAGGATGATTTTACCGACCTGGACGGCGGAACCGCCAACTGGGGCGGCGGACAAGCTCAGGGAAATTCGGTTTCCTTCGATTATGTCGGTCGTACTTATACCGACTATTCCCGCGACAGGGAGTCTTCCCTGGGCGAGACCCACAACGGCTTCGATAAGGAGATTGCGCCTTACTTCCAGTTGGAACGGACGCTTTATCGTTATCATTGGCTGGACGCCGGACTGCATCTGGATTATTACTGGACGAGATTTTCGGACGGGGCGGAATACGAAAATTTCAGCGACAGACAGTCCTGGCAGACCTACGCCCAGCATGATCAAGACACTTATAACATCGGAAATAACAACGTCATCAATAATATTCCGGATGCCCGCCGCGGCGCCGGCACCGTGCAAACCGGCTCCTCCTCCTATAACGCTTATAATGAGATCCAGCAATCCCTGGACATGAATCTCAACGTGCTGTCGTTCGGTCCCATGGTGTCCGCCAATTGGTGGCGCCTGTCGCTTTCCGGCAGCACCGGCCCAACCTTCAACTTCATAAATATGCAGACCTATTACAACGAAGTTTTGTACGCTTCGCAGAACAATGCCGCACCGCAAGTTCTGCAGTCGTGGACCGACAGCCAGGATTACTCGGAGTGCAAATTCGGGTATTTTGTTCAGGCCAATATCGGCCTGAGGATAATCGACGGTTTCGGCGTCGGAATTTTCGGCCGGTATGACTGGGTGGAAAACATGTCCGGCAGCGTCGGCCAATCCCGCTACGTCATCAATCCCGAGGGCGGCTCGGTCGGCGCCCTGGCCAACCTTTCCTTCTGAAGATAGCGTGGAGTGAATAGCGGATAGTCGATCTCGCCTGCTCCTATACGCTAATTCATTATTTCCCGAACAGGGCGAAAAAGCGGTCTTCGTATTCCTCAAAAAGACCGTACTTGCGCAGTTTGTTGCCCAGGGGCGCTATCATGGATTTGTCGCGGCTGGCAAGCAGAAAACCGCGCTCAATATCATCTCGGACCGCCCGCGGCGTGCCCTTGACGTCCTCCAGCAGGTTGCGTTTTCCAAGCTCGTTGAAATTATAAGGCGCCGAGTTTCTGATCACATCCACCATGAATTTCAGCAGGCACACGTCCCAGGGATCATCCACCCCAAGGATGACTGCCGTCATCGGCTCGTTCTTTTCAAGAATTTCCTTTTTAACCCGTTCCGTGATTTCTTTGATGTTGCCCGTGACCACATGCTCGTTCAACTCGGTTTTCTGAATTTGAAAACCGTATTGGAGCATGCGTAAATCCTGGGCATGCGTCTTGAGCCATTCAACATACTGGTTGGCTTCCTCGCCAAACCCATCCAGCATTTCGTTGGCGTAGAACGTGGGCGTGATGATCTGCGGACGGCGCGACTGAATGGCCCCCTCCCGGATGCGGATGCGGTTGACGGTGTCCATCAATTCGCTGACCATGTGATAATGAAGGTTGGTCGTGCCGAAGGTTTCCAGATGGCTCTTCGGCATCAGGATCACCTCGGTGTTGTTGACCGCATACCAGAAATTATCGGGCTTGATCTTCCCCATGACTTAACTTTTAACATACCTTGTTTCCGCTTGTCAAGAAAGCACCCGAGCCGCTAGAATGATCGAACCAAAAAAATTCATCCTGCGCTCATAAAATGAAAAAGAAAATACCGGCCTGGCTTGATCCGGCGCCGTTGCTTGCCGCAAGCGCGCAAGCGCACGAACCGGAAGTCTTGAACGCCCTTGCCGCGGATGCGCCCGGGATGCGGGAATTTGCCGTCTTTCTTTCGGCCGCAGCCGGCAAACATATCGAGCTCATGGCGCACAAGGCCCTGGCCCTGACCCAAAAACATTTCGGACGCACCATCGCTCTTTATGTGCCCCTTTACCTTTCAAATTACTGCTCCAGCGGCTGCGTTTATTGCGGTTTTGCCGCGGACCGCCGCCGCCGCCGCATGCGACTTGACCGCGACATGATGGCGGCCGAGATGAACGCCTTGCGCAAAATGGGTTTTGAGGAGATATTGCTCCTGACCGGCGAGCGCACTCCCCAGGCCGACTTCAATTATTTGCGTGATGCCGTGGCCCTTGCCGCGGAGCGGTTTCAGCTTGTGACCATAGAATCGTTTCCCATGACCGCGGATGAATACCGCATATTGGTAAAAGCCGGATGCTCGGGAATGACGATTTACCAGGAAACCTACGATCCGGAAACTTACGCAAAGATGCATCGCTGGGGGCCGAAAAAGGATTTTATGAACCGCCTGGAAACGCCAGGCCGCGCTTTGGCCGCCGGCATGCGTTTTGTCGGGTTGGGTGCCTTGCTCGGATTGGCCGATCCAGTCCTTGAGGCAATCTCGCTCTTTCAGCATGCCGATGAACTGCGCCGCGTTTACTGGCAGGGCGGAATTTCAATCTCGTTCCCGCGCGTGCGGCCGCAGGAGGGAAAATTCAAGCCGCCTCAGCCGGTTGACGATGCTTTCCTGGCGCAGATGATTTTCGCTTTCCGGATCTGCATGCCGGAAATTCATCTCGTCCTTTCCACGCGCGAAAGTCCGGCCTTCCGGGACCACATGGCCGGCGTGGGCATATCCAAAATGAGCATTGCCAGCAAAACCACGGTGGGCGGCTACCATGCGGAGCATTTCTCCGGCGCCGGCCAGTTTGAAGTGGCAGACACGCGCGGCATAAAAGAATTCCACAGGGTCCTTGAATCAAAGGGCCTGCAGCCCGTCTTTAAAAACTGGGATTTTGCCTTCAGTGGCAGTTAGTCTTAGTCAAACGCGCTGTAAAGCGTCGCCCGCGCCTGCCGGTTCGCCTCAGTTTAGATGTCCTGCTTCCCGGTTTATGATTTCCCACGCCTTGTTCATGTAAAACCTGTAGTTCTCCAGCGGGGTGCCGTTCGGGATGCGGTGATCAAGCGCGATTACACAGCCGCCGGTCTTGACCATTGGGGGAATCTTGTACTCAAGTTCCTTCACGATCTCTTCCTTGGATCGCCGCAGTACATGCTTATCCAGGCCTCCACAAAACGCGAGGCGCGTTCCGTATTTTCTGCGGACTGCGACTATGTCCATGTTGGCCGCCGGTTCCATGGGATGCATGCAGTTCAAACCGGCATCGAGAAAAGCGTCTATGACGGGATTCATATTGCCGTCGCTATCTTGGTCGAAAAGCCGCACGCCGCGCTCGCGCAGGAGATCCCATATTTTCCGGTAATACGGCGTAATGAACTCCTTGATTTGCATAGGACCGGCAAGCGGACCGGACTTTCCGGCCATGTCCTCGTGCACCGACAGCATGTCGATCTGCACCTCCACGGATACGCGCTCCAGCACCTTGAAGGCTGTTTCTCCGACGGTCTGAAGGATATCGTGGATCAGTTCTGGCTGTTCATAGTATGCGATGCACAGTGCCTCCTCTCCGAGGAGTTGCCGGGGTTCGTCGAAGCCGCCCGGAATGCCGACGCAAACAACCCTGTCATTCTCATGATGCTCGCGCGCCGCCGCTTGCCAGCCGCTGCTGAGCCGTTCTTCGGAAAATTCATACCATGGTTTGATCTTCAGCCAGTCGTCCATCGTTCTAACCGGATAATCAAGCGGGAGGGCAAGAGTGGCCGTGGCTTTGGGAAGCTTCATGGTGCGGCCGAGCCCGTCTCGCCAGATTTTGTGCTCCTCTGTTTCCTCAATGACTTCCTCGGGATAGCCGCCGTTCAATCCTGTGTTGATCGGCAGGTAGCCGCGGGCCTCGCACCGGTAGGTAAACGCGGAGAAATCCAATTCTTCTGCCGTTGCGCCTTGTTCTTCCCATTCCTCTTTCAGGCCGATAATGGGTCCGAAAATTTCCGTGAAAAGGGGCCTGTCGTTCCGCTGAAAGGTCATATAGTCCAGATACTCGTTTCGACCGACCGTGGGCGTCTTCTTGATCGCAAGATCCGCGTGTGTTTTCCATTTTAGTTTGGGCATGGCGCTCCTCTTCCTTCAGCGGCAGTATTTCTTATTCCGCATTTCGAATGGTTTGAGAAGTTTGCGCGATTCAGGTTATAAATTCTCCATTTGGCTTGCAGATAGAAATTGCTTGCCCAAAAAATGCATGAACTTATTATGGCATATTAATTCGAGCCAAGTGTTTGTCAAATAAAATATGATGGCGCTTCATCAGCAACGCATGGAAAAGTTCTGCCAAGCCGGGCTTTACCTGGTCACCGCACAAAAACTTTCGCGCGGCCGCACGACAAAAGCAATCGTCAGGGCCGCCCTGACCGGCGGCGTGCGCCTGATCCAATTGCGCGAAAAAGACATGCCTCTTCTGGAGTTTGTCGAACTGGCAAAGGAAATCAGGGCAATGACAATGAAGGTAAAGGCCTTGCTGATCATCAACGACCGGCTTGACGTTGCCCTGGCAGTCAACGCCGATGGAGTGCACCTTGGTCTGGATGATTTACCGGTTACCTGTGCCAGAAAAATAGGCAAAAACATGATAATCGGCGCCTCGACGCACTCTTTGCGCGAAGCCCTTGCGGCCCAGGATGCCGGGGCAAGTTACATCAACATCGGTCCGCTATTTCCCACCAAAACCAAGAGTTGGAGTGGTAAATTCATCGGCATCGAAAAAATGAAACAAATAGCCCAAAAAATAAAAATTCCTTTCACGGTCATGGGAGGAATCAAGGCCGAACACATCCCGGACCTGGTCAGGGCGGGCGCCAAGACAATCGCGGTGGTCACGGCCGTTACCGCAGCCCGAAATCCGCGGGCAGCCGCAAGGCATCTTTTAAATCTTATCCGCTCTTAATCCAGTTTCTTTTTGAACGCAGCCGCCGCCAGCGCAAGGATGGCGGCTCCGAACGCCAGCAGTGCCAACGCCTGCGGCCATAGTTCCGGCCAGCCCTGCCCCTTCAGATAAATGCCGCGTATCGCCGTAAGATAATATTTCAGCGGAATAAATTTCGTGACCATCTGCATGGGTTCGGGCATGTTTTCAACCGGAAAGGCAAAACCGGATAGCAACACAAAGGGCAGCATGATAAAAAACGCCGCCACCAGCATGGCCTGCTGCTGGGTCTTGACCAGGGTCGAGATGAAAAGTCCCAACCCAAGGGTGTTCAGCAGAAAAAGCAGGGAGAGCAGCAGCAGCGTCAAAATATTTCCGCGCATGTGGATAAAAAAGACGTAGCGGATCACTAACAGGGTAAAGACCAGCTCGACAAGGCCGATCAGGACAAAAGGAAGCAGTTTGCCGGCAATGATTTCACCCGGCCTCAGGGGCGTGACAATCAACTGCTCCATGGTGCCGATTTCGCGTTCCTTGACCAGGGCCATGCTGGTGACGATCATGGTGGTTACCATCAGCAGCAGCGCCATGATGCCTGGCACCATGTAGACGCGGGAAACCAGGCCGGGATTGTACCAGACCCTGCTTTCCACAAAAACCGACCCTGCATCTTTGACGGTTTGTTTTGCGCGATTCGGCGCGAGATTCGCAAAAAAGACGCGCAAGGCCTTCTGCAGATAATTGAGGCCCTGCACGCCGAAATTGCTGTCAGCGCCGTCCACCAGCGCCTGAATCGTTGCGGTTTGCCCCCGCAGAAGTTTAGCGCTGAATTGGGGCGGTATGACCAACACCAGGCCGGCCTTGCCGGAGACCAGAAAAGTGTCGTCGCCTTCCGCCGGGCCGGCGGCATAAAAGGTTTTAAAATATCCGGAAGAGCCAAGCGCGCGGTACAATTCGCGGCTGTGCCAGGAATGGTCGTTGTCCCGGACCGCCAGGCTGATTTCCCGGATGTCGGTGGTGGCCGCGAAGCCCAGTATCAGCAGTTGAATCAGGGGCACCGCGATCAGGAGCCGGACAAGGTTGCGGTCGCGTAATATCTGCGAAAGCTCCTTCCTGACCATGCATTTTATTCTTGAGATTCTCATTCAGCGACCCCTTCCCATCATCCTTATCGCCAGCAGATTGAAAAAAATCCCCAGCAAAAACATTGCGGCCAACTGGGGCAAAATGACGGCAAAGGAGGCATCCTTCAGAATTATGCTGCGCATCACGGACACGAAATAACGCGGTATCATGACCAGAGTGATTCCCTGGATCACCGGCGGCATGCTGTCGATCGGAAAAATCAGGCCGGAAAGGATGATCGAAGGCAGAAGCGTGGAAATAATTGCGAACTGAAAGGCCTCCTGCTGCGACGTCGTGGCGGCGGAAATCAGCAACCCCATGCCCAGCGCGGCAAAAAGGAAGATCAGCACCGAACCGGCCAGCAAAAACAACGAACCGTGGACCACAACCCCAAAGGCAAAATATCCCACTCCCAGCACGATCAGGGTGGTGATGAGACAAAGAAGGAAATAAGGCAGTATCTTCCCGAGTATCAATTCAAAGGGCCGCACCGCCGAGACGCTGATCTGTTCCATGGTCTCATGCTCCTTTTCGCGCACGATCGAAAGCGAAGTTGCGATGACCGCGGAAATCATCAGCAACATGGCCATCAACCCCGGAACAAGAAAGTGCGCGCTGCGCAAATCCGGGTTGAACCATATCCGCGCTTCGAGCTGGATGCCCGGAAATTTTCCGCCAGAGGCGGATCCGCCGGCGGACAAGGTTGTAGCCGGGGGCGCCGACCCCGGACCCGCCTGCGCTGAAGCAACTTCGGTGGGCAGGCCGGCCTCACCGAGGACAGGTACGCCATTCGCGCGAACATCAAATTGCAATGTGAATCTCTCCGCCAGCGCATCCAGGTAGCCGACGGCAACATTGGCGACCGTAGCGTCCGTGCCGTCAATCAACGCCTGCACTTTGCCTTGTTCGCCGCGCGCAATGCGGCTTGAAAATTTATCGGGAATGACCAGTACCAGCCGCGCTCTGCCGCGCCTCAGCCAACTGTCGATTTCCGCGCGCGAAACAAGCGTGCCGGCCCGGTCGAAGTATGGATTCTGGAAAAGGCTGTCCAGAAACATCCTGCTTTGCTGGGTGTTATCCTCATCCAGCACCGCCACGCTGATGTGTTTTACGTCAAATGAAAGCGCATACCCGTAAAGCAGCAGCAAAAAGGCGGGCACAAGAATAAGCAGTCCCAGCGAAAGCGGGTCGCGGCGGATCTGCCGGATTTCCTTGATGAATATTGCGCCTAAACGATTCATGATGAGTTGATTGGATTAGCGTGTAGCGTACAGCGTTTAGTTTTCCTACTATTCGCTCCACGCTATCCGCTCTACGCTAACTATCTTTATGCTTCACGTCTTCCTTCTCGGCCAACCTGATAAAAGCGTCTTCAAGGCGCGGCTTGACCATTCTCACGCTTGAAGGCGCAAGACCCCGGGCCCGAATGGCCTTCTCCAATTCATTTTCGGTCATAAAACCCTTCCGGCAGAAAACATGGAGATTTTGCCCGAAATAGGAAACGTCCTGAACGCCTTCGATCCGGCCTATTATTTCGCGCGCGCCGGCAAGGTGCGGCAAGACCGTCTCAAAAAGGTCTTCGGTTACCGCCTCTTTCCTGATTTCCGCCGGACGGCCCTCGGCAATAAGCCGGCCGGACATGATAAAGCCCAGCCTATCGCACAACTCGGCTTCGTCCAGAAAATGGGTGGTTACCAGAACGGTAACGCCCTTTCCGGCCATGTTGCGAATAATATCCCAGAACATGCGGCGCGCAAGCGGGTCTATGCCGCTGGTGGGCTCGTCCAGGAACAGTATCGAAGGCTCGTGCAGGATGGCGCAGCCGAGCGCAAGGCGCTGCAATAGCGCGCCGGAAAGAGCGCCGGTCATGGCGTCTTCCAATCCCGCCAAACCGGCCAGATCCACGACTCTCCTGAGACGCTCCCGCAAGATTTCCCCGCCGAGACCGTAAACACCGCCGAAAAATTCAATGTTCTCGGCAACGGTCAGATCCTTGTACAAACTGAATTTCTGCGACATGTATCCGATGCTGGCGCGCACTCCTTCCGGATCAGCGGCAATATCAAAACCCGCGACCAAGGCCTTCCCGGAAGTGGGAAAAAGCAGGCCGCAAAACATGCGGATGGCCGTGGATTTGCCGGCCCCGTTCGGACCCAGAAGCCCGAAAATTTCACCGCGGCTTATGGAAAAACTCAGATTGTCGACCGCCGTGAATTCCCCGAATTTCTTGGTCAGGCCGTCGGCGATGATAATTTTGTCTTCTGATGAATTGATAGTCTGCATTTAAGGTAGGGGCTTTGCCCGACGAAGCCCGTTTTACCGGCCCGCAATATTTATTTCCCGGTCGTCCCGCCGTTGGCGTGTTCCAGTTCGGCGCGCGCCAGCGCCACATCGGCGCAGGCCATGACCAACTCGAAACGGGCGTCGGTATAGCGCGCCTGGGCGTCAAGCACGTCCGAATGGCGCGCAAGCCCGTTCTTCCAAAGATCGGTCGCGGCTTTCAAGTCGAGCTTTGCGCTTTCCTCGGCGCGCCGCGCCACGCGCACGCGCGTGGCCGCATTGTCCAGATTGATCAGCGCCTGGCGCACTTCGTAAACCACCTGCTCGCTGACCTGCGAAAGCTGGTGCGCCGCTTGGTTGGCGCGCGCCCTGGCTTCGTTCACCTTTCCCCTGGTCAGACCCCAGTCCAGAATGTTCCAGGAGGCTGAAGCACCGATGAAGGCGTCGAACTGCCAGGTGTCCTCGGGCGGAATATTCAACTGGTTCGGCCGGCCGACTTCGCCGCGCAACCTTGCCCCAAGCTGGGGAAAATAGTCCGCGCTCTGCACCTTGATGTTTTTGCGCGCGGCATCCAGGGCGGCCTGCTGGGCCTGGACATCGGGACGATTGGTCAGAGCGCACTGAGTCAAGATCTGCTCCGTCAGATTGGAAGACACCTCTCCAACGGAGGGCTTTGAAGGAATGGCTTCCGGCAACAGCGGCTTGCCGGTAAGCTGCTCAATGGCCGCGCGGCTTAAGTTTACACGCCGCAGGGCTTCTTCAAGATTGAGGCGGTTTTGATCCAGGCGAACGGAGGTGGAAAGTCTTTCGTTCTCGGTCGCCAGGCCGTTTTTGAACAAATTCTGCATGTCCCGGTCATGTTCCTCCATCCAGGCCACGGCGGCCCGAAACGACTCGGCCGCGTAAAAAGCCTTCGACCATCCCCAGTACGCGCAGCGCGCCTGATAAACAATGTCCGAACGCCGGGCTGCCAGGGAAAAACGGGCCGAATGATATTGGACCGCGGTCATTTCCTTGCGCCCGGAAATTTTTCCGCCGGTGTAAAGCGGCTGGGTAAGGCTGAGCCCGCCGTTGTAGCGGTCGGGAATGGCCGGGATCCTGAAATTCGGAAAATTATTTTCCTTGAGGCCCTCGTAATGAGCCGCGCCCGCGTCCATATCAAGCGAGGGAAATAAGACCGCGTCCGCCTGTTTTTTGACCGCTTCGGCCGCCGCGACGTCGTCGCCCGCCATCTTCAAGATAGGACTGTGCTCAATAACATCGTTGACCATCCGGTCAACGCTTATTTCCTCGGCGGAAACCTGCCCGGCAATAAAGAAAAATATCGGCAAGAATAGCTTTGTCATCCTGAGCGTAGCGAAGGATCTCCGCCATATTGCTTGCCTTGGCTGAGATTCCTCGCTATGCTCGGAATGACGAGACGGGTTAATGTTCAAATTCCTATGCATCGCCTTCCTCCTTCCTTCCCAACAGCGCCACAAAGGCGTCTTCCAAAGAAGGTTGCGCGCCATTTACGGAAACGCCGCCCATTTTTTTTTCATTGAGCCATTCCACGGCTTGCCTGGCGCCTTCTTCGCCTTCTTGAGTCCAGAGGCGGATATGGTCGCCGTATAAGACCACGCTCTCCATCGGAAGTTTTTCGCGCAGCAGGCGATAGGCCAGCGGCGCATCCGCGCATTCCAGGTCATACATTGAGCCCGGCATGGATTGCTTGATTTCCTGCGGCGCGCCGCTCATGATCGCCTTGCCGCGGTGCATAAGGCAGATGCGCCGGCACCGCTCGGCTTCGTCAAGATAGGGCGTGGTCATAAAAATGGTCACCCCCTGTTCCAACACCGCGCTTAGAATATTCCAGAATTCCCCGCGCGCCAGGGGGTCGACCCCTGTGCTGGGCTCGTCGAGAAATATGATTTTTGGCGTATGAATGAGGGTGCAGGCCAGGGCCAGCTTTTTTTTCATGCCGCCGGAAAGCGCCCCGGCCAGCCTGTTCCGGAAGGGGAGCAGCCGGGTAAATTCAAGCAGCTCGCCGCGCCGGCCGGCAAAATTTTTTACACTATGAATATTGGCGAAAAACTCGATGTTTTCATCGACCGTCAAATCGCCGTAAAGAGTGAAATTCTGTGAAAGGTATCCGATGTGTCTTTTGATCAACAAACTCTCCTTTTCAAGGTCCATGCCCAACACCCAGGCCTTGCCGGAAGTCGGCTTGAGAATCCCGCAAAGCAGGCGGATGACCGTGCTTTTTCCGGCGCCGTCCGGGCCGACCAGCCCGAACATTTCCCCTTTTCCGACGGCAAGGTCCAGTTGCCGTACCGCTTCAACCGGGCCGAACGATTTGGTCAGCCCTTCGGTTCTGATCGCCTCTGATGTTTGAAATTCGATGTTCGACATTTGATTTCGGACCTTTTCAACTATTTTTCCTTCTACCTTCTGCCTTCTACCTTTTCCAGATACCCGTCAGCCGGCAGGCCGGGTTTAAAGATGCCTTCCTTGTTGTCCAGGGTTATTTTCACGCGGTAAACGAGCTTGGCTCGCTCATCCGGCGTCTGGACGTTGCGCGGGGTGAATTCAGCCGTGGGGGAAATATAAGTCACCTTGCCCTCGAACAAATCCTTGCGGCCGTCGATCTTTACCCAGGCGCGTTGTCCGAGGCGCACATTGCTTATTTTCGTTTCCGGAATGTAGACCGAAAGCCAGACTTCGTCCAAACGCGAAACGGTCAAAAGCGGAGCGCCGATCTGGACAAATTCGCCGTCCTCATGAATGCGCGTTGTTACAAAGCCGTTTACCGATGAGGTGACCGTGCAATCGGCGACGGCTTTTTCCATTTTTGCCTGTTTTGCCTCAGACTGGACAACCTGCGCTTTGGCCAGCTCGATTTCTTCCTCACGGCTGCCTTTTTCCAGCTTTAGCAACTGCTGTTCGGCGGCGGCCAGAATGGCTTTTGCCATGTCGGCGTGGGCTTTGGCGTCATCCATCTGCTTTTGCGTGGCGGTCCCGCTCTGGTAAACGGCGCTGATGCGGCGCAGATCGGCCTCGGCGGAGGTGGCTGAAGCCTGGGCCTCGCGCACCTGCTCATAAGCGCGGTCAATATCCTCCTGACGGCTGCCGGCCAGCAACAGGTCAAGCTGGGCTTGCGCGACCTTTACGGCCGCATCGGCCTCGTTGCGACTCAGAATATAATCGGCTGGATCGAGCCGGGCAATGATTTCGCCCTGCTTGACCGGGTCGCCCTCCTGGGGCGTCAGGACCGTTATGCGTCCGGCAACCTGAGGCGCGAGGTCCACTTCCGTGCATTCAATGGTGCCGGATCCGTCCGGTTCGTTGCCGTTAAAACTGCAACCGGCTAGGATGGTCATGGTTGATAATGTTATTATTGTTGTTTTCATATTCCATTCCTAATTGTGAAGGGACGCGTCCCGGTCGCGCCCCGCGCATCGGGATCGCGCCCCTCTTCTTCCATGAGTCATTTTTTAAATCGCCGCTCCCGTGAGGAGCAATTCGATGATTTGTTTTTTCCTTTCGCGAAAAGAGGGCAGGTTTCCTGCAATTTTTTTGCCGGCCAGGACTGCGGCAATCTGCTGCGTTTTGAGGGTAAAGATGCACATGCCCAGTATGTTCCACCAAAGCTGGATGGGAGCAAATGGTTTCAGTTGTTTGCGGACGATTCCCTCCTGCAGCACGGCCAGCGGCAGGATTTCCCTCTCCTTGACAAGTTCAAGGATAAACTCCACCAAAAGCTGCGCGTGCAGATTGAAGACCATTACCATGAGCCGCATGCGTTCGGGACGGCTTTCGTAATAATTGAAAACGCCGTTGACAAGAAAAGCTATGCGCTCTTCGGCGTCGGAAAAGGCCGGTTTCCGCCGTTCCAGCATTGAGAGAAAATCTCCCATGACCATGCGGATGGCCTCTTCAAAGAGTTCTTCCTTGTTCTCAAAATAATAATAAATGAGCGCGCTGTTGACGCCGGCCTTCCGTCCGACGCCCCGGATGGTGGCGCCTTCCAGCCCCTTGTCGGCAAAGACGCCGACCGCGGCCTCGAGTATTTTTCGCTTTTGGGTTGAATCATACCTGCCCATGTTTTCCCTCATTGTTAACATGTCGATTTAATCAAATGATTAAACAAATGTCAACGTCTTTTGGGGAATTCCGTTATCCGACGATCCCTAGCCCGCCAGGACGGCGGAATGCAGCAAGGAATAAACCGGTCCGCCGGATGCCAGCTGACTCTTCATGAGCACAATTTGCCTGACCGAAAAAACGCCGAAGGATTTGTCCGCGTATTTTTCGATCATTTTAACCAGCTCCGGCGCATTGCGGCCGGAACGCACGCGGCCGATGGTCAGATGCGGTTTGAATTCCTGCCTGTCCGGTTTCAATCCGGCGGCCGATACCGCCATGGCAATGTCATTTTGTAGTTTTATCAGCGGTCCTGCCGCATCGGTCATGCCGGCCCAGATCACACGCGGAAAGCGGCTTGAGCCGAAAAAGCCGAGCCCCGCAACTTCGATCTCAAAAGGTTTAAAACCAATCCCTGCCCTGTTCAGGGCCGCGGCAACCGGGTCAAGCATATCGGCAAAGATATCGCCCAAAAACACAAGAGTGCAATGAATGTTTTGGGGTTGGACCCAGCTTACCCTGGCATCAGCCTTTTTGAGTTGTTCCTGGGTTTCAATCAGTCCGACCCGGATACTTTCGTTTATCTCTATTGCGATAAAGGCGCGGATTATTCCCGGGCCGTCGGTCTGTGAGCCGGTATTCTCCATAATTTAAAGCATAGGAAATTCAAAGTTGCGGCTCTGCCGCCTAATTTAAAAAGCTTCCGCGAATCTCATAACAAAAACTGGACAACAAGGCGAGTGTGAATTATATTTTCAACCCATGGAGACAAAGGGGAATGAAAAATCGGGATTAAAGGTCGAATTGCTTGCCATCACCCCGCATGCCGAGGAAGTGATCGAGTTCGCGGGCAGAGTCTGCTATCACAGCATGGACAAGCGCGGTCCGGGCACGGCCGCAAAATTGATTCCCAAATTGATCGCCATGGGGCATGAGTCCCCCCTGGAACACGCTTATGCCACGTTTTATGTTGTCGGCTGTTCGCGGGCCATGACCCATCAGCTGGTGCGCCACAGGTTGCTTGCCATTTCACAGCAGAGTCAGCGTTATGTCGATGAAAAATCATTCCGCTATGTTGTTCCTCCCACGATAGCGGCCGGACAGGAAGATGAATTCCGCAAGGATATGGAAGCTATCCGTGCCATGTACGTCAAATGGCAGGAACGTGGCCTGAAGAAGGAGGATGCGCGCTTCGTTCTGCCGAACGCCTGCATGAGCGAAATTGTGATCAGCGCCAATTTCAGGGAGTTTCGGCATATTTTCGCGGTGCGCTGCGCGCCGCAGGCGCAATGGGAAATAAGGCGGGCCTGCACCCTGATGCTCAAGGAGCTTTGCCGCCACGCGCCGAGCGTGTTTCAGGACCAGCTGGGTTTGTTGGAAAAGATTAAATAACAAAAATTAAAAAGTCTCACGCAAAGTCGCAAAGGTCGCAAAGAAAAATAATAAATTCGGCGGGCTTGGCGCCTTGGCGAGAAATATTATTATGCTTACCAATCCTCAAATAGTCATTGTCGGTTCCCTGGCGTTCGACGACATTCAAACGCCCCGCGCCTCGCGGAAAAACGCGCTGGGCGGCTCAGCAACTTTCGGCTGCGCGGCCGCGTCCTTTTTTTCAAAATGCGGCATGGTAGCCGTGGCCGGCACCGATTTCTCGAGGCCATCGCTGAATAAACTAAAAAAATTTGGGATAGATCTGCAGGGACTGCATATCGCCGATGGAAAAACATTCCACTGGTCCGGGATCTATGAGGAGGATTTCAACAACCGCCGCACCATATGCACCAAGCTGAACGTTTTCCAGTCGTTCATGCCCGAACTGCCGAAGACCTACCGGCAGAGCCCGTTTTTGTTCCTGGCAAACATAGCCCCGGAATTGCAATTGCATGTTTTGGGTCAGGCGGGCAAGGCAAAGTTTGTAATGGCCGACACCATGGATTTGTGGATAAACACCGCGCGCCCTCCGCTGTTGAAACTGCTGAAAAAAGTCGACCTTTTGCTGCTTAATGATTCAGAGGCCAGGCATCTGGCCGGGGAAAGGCATCTGATCAACGCCGCCCGGAAACTTCTGAAACTTGGGCCGCGTTACGTGATCATTAAAAAAGGAGAACACGGCAGCATGCTGGTTTCCGGAGACGGCATCCTCCTGTTGCCGGCCTATCCGCTTGACAGCGTGGTTGATCCCACCGGCGCGGGCGATTCCTTTGCCGGGGGCTTGATCGGCTTTCTGGCAACGCAGAAAAATATTTCTGAATCAGCTCTGCAGCAGGCCATGATTTATGGAACTGTAACCGCGTCATTCGCCGTTGAATCTTTCAGCATCGACAAGCTGGCCGCAATTACGCGCCAGAACCTCAACAAGCGCCTGGTTGAATTCATGAAAATGATTCGGACCTGATCCAATCCGGCTGCTAAATTCAGGCTTGTTGCCCGGCCTTTAATTTGCTATTTTACGGCCAAGCAGCGGAGAAAAATGCCTATTCTACAAAAAATATTTTTTTCCGTTTTGACCGCAACCCTGGGGACGTTTTTGTCTGTTCCTGAAACCAGGGCCAATATATGGACCAACCTTGACACCGGCATGGGCGGAAATGTGTATGCCCTGGTATGCAACGCCAGCGGCAATCTTTATGCCGGCGGCGATTCTCATACGGCCGGCAGCATGACAGTTAATCATATTGCCAAGTGGAACGGTTCATCCTGGACCAATCTCAGCAGCGGGATGAATGACTTGGTTATAGCGCTGGCGTATAATTCCGGCGGCAATCTTTATGCCGGCGGCTATTTTACAAATGCCGGCGACGTGGCGGCCGCGCGGGTTGCCAAATGGAACGGCTCAGCATGGACCAACCTCGGGAATGGACTGAATAGCCGGGTTGACACGTTGATCGTTGCTACCAATGGCAATCTGTATGCCGGCGGCGACTTCTGGTATACCGATCCTGTGACGGTAAACCATGTCGCCATGTGGAATGGCGCGTCCTGGGCCGCTCTCGGCAGCGGAATGAACGATGACGTCTACGCGCTGGCCATTGGCCCGGATGGAACGCTGTATGCGGGCGGTAATTTTACAACCGCCGACGGCGATCCGGCAACTTATATCCCTGCCTTGGGTAAATGGCGCATCTGGATGTCCGGCTCAGATTACAGTTTGAGGGAAATGGAACTAAAATAATTCGCGAATTATTAAAATCTCTGGACATGTCAATGATTCATAGGTTATTCTTTCTTCACTTCTTACTGCGGGAGTAATTCAGTGGCAGAATGTCATGGCGCGTTTCGCGCCATGAACGTGCAGCATGCAATATTGGGTTTATATTCTATATTCAACAAAACTGAAACGCTATTACACCGGTTTTTCAAAGGACCCGGATCGCAGATTAGAGCAACATCGAACCGCCGAAAACGGATGGACGTGCCGTGCCGGCGATTGGCGGGAAATATTTCGAACTTCGGTCTCAGACAAAAGCTCGGCACGAGTATTGGAGGCAAGCATCAAATCGCGTGGCGCCAAACGTTTTCTCCAAGAAAACATGATGGACATGCCACGTTTTTAGATATACTGTTATAGCGTTTCGCGGGAGTAATTCAGTGGCAGAATGTCAGCTTCCCAAGCTGAACGTCGGGGGTTCGACTCCCCTCTCCCGCTCTTGTTCAACCCTGTCACGCATTTCGCATGATCCCCTCTCCCGCTCCAACCGTTGATTTTCCCCTTTTCACTCTGCAACCGGCGTGAACTTGCGAACGCGCCAAGCGCGGGTCTTTGTTGTCTATAGAACGAAGAATCTCTGCGAGCTGTGACTTGTTTCAGCCAGACATTTTCCGCCTGCCACAAACGTATCATTTACAGAAAAACGAGATCTGACCCCGCAGGCCCCCCTGGAATTGATTATGCAGGATGAACTGAATATCCGCCAACAGCGCCTCATTGAACGCCGGCGTAAATCCGCCCAGTTCCGAGATACACGAACCCTGGAGGACTTTGACTTTGCGTTTAATACCTCTATCAAACGCAAACAAATATATGACCTCGCCACCGGCCAGTTCATCCGCGAGGCCCGCGACGTGCTCTTTATCGGGCCTCCGGGTGTCGGTAAGAGCCATCTCGCCCAAGCGCTCGGTTATCAGGCCATCAAAATGGGCTTCCTCGTACTCTATCGTTCCGTCTTGATAACGTACGCTATTTTTCGCACTTTTCAAAAGGCAGTACTCCCGCTAGACATGGGAAGTCAAACAGCAACCCATAATCGATCCTGCTGGAGAGGCGGGATCAACTAGCAAGGAGTACTGCAATGGAAACGGTAGCACAAGAGGCGCTCGGAGTGAAGGCGATAGTAGAGGTGAACGAAGCGGCGGTGCGCGGGGAGTTGAAGGAGATGGTGCGGCAGAGCGTAGAGGAAACACTGAATGGCCTGCTGGACGCCGAGGCGGATCGGCTGTGTAAGGCAGGCCGCTATGAACGCAACGCGGAGCGGGTGGATACGCGGGCCGGGACGTATGATCGCGGGTTGCTGACGACAGCGGGGAGAGTGGCCTTGAAGGTGCCGAAATTGCGGACGCTGGCCTTCGACACGCAGATCATCGAACGGTACCGGCGGCGTGAGAGTTCAGTGGAGGAGGCGCTGATTGAGATGTACCTGGCGGGGGTTTCGGTACGACGCGTGGAGGACATAACGACGGCGTTGTGGGGGGAACAGGTGAGTCCGGCCACGATCAGCGAGTTGAACCAGAAGGTGGCGGTGAGGATCGAGGAATGGCGGAAGCGTCCGCTGACTGGGCGGTATGAGTATGTATGGCTGGACGGGATCTGGCTGAAACGCAGCTGGGGCGGCGAGGTGAAGAACGTGGCGGTGCTGGTGGCAACGGGTGTGAATGCGGAGGGTTCCCGGGAAGTGCTAGGAGTAAGCGAGGGGATGAAGGAAGACCACGAAAGTTGGCTGAACTTTCTGAGGCAGCTAAAGGGAAGAGGCTTAACCGAGACCGGACTGTTCGTATCGGACTGTTGCCAAGGACTGGTCGAGGCCATCGCCACGGTATATCCGGAAGCTGGCTGGCAGCGCTGCATGGTTCATTGGTTCCGCAACGTGTTTGCGGTAGTTCCGCGCACGAAGGTCAAGGAAGTAGCGGCCATGCTCAAGGCGATCCATGCCCAGGAGGACCGGGCCGCAGCCTTGGCGAAAGCCAGGGAAGTGGAACAGAAGCTCCTGGCGATGAAGCTACCGGAGGCGGCCAAGGTGGTTCGGGAAGGCGTGGAAGCCACCTTGCGATACATGAGTTTTCCACGTGAGCATTGGGCGAAGATCCGGACAACGAATCCGCTGGAGCGGATTATGCGGGAGATTCGGCGTCGGACGCGGGTAGTGGGTAATTTCCCGGACGGGAAGTCGGCCATGCTCTTGGTGGCCGCACGGTTAAGGCATATCGCGGGCAGCCGGTGGGGGGCGCAAAAGTACATGGACATGAAGTCGGCCGTGCGGCTGGCGACAGAAGCGGCTTAAATGGAGGCGGTGATGGAAACGACACTTAAAACAGATGTTCGGGTTGCCTTGCCGGAGCCGACCGATGACGATCTGGTCGTGGCGTTGCGACTCCACCGCTACAACCGGGGATTGCCTTGTGGGGCCTCCGCCTTGCGGCAGTGCATGCAGAAAGAGGTTGGCCATTACCGGCCCGTGCCCTCGGTTTGGACCATTCATCGGATATTGATGCGGCAAGGGCTTACACATAATCGGACGGGATGGTATGCCGGCGATGATCTCAATGCAACCGAGCAACGTTTGATGAAAGAGGCGAATAGCTATCGGAATTTTGCGAATGCCCAATGATCAGCCGATCCGAGGTCGCCATAAAAAAAGGGGTAATCTGGTAAGGGCCGGATGGATCTCGTGGATCGTGGGGTAATTTGGACGGTAAATATTTGCAAAAATAGTGAAAGGAGGTGGCACGGCGCGATTTTCCCAGGGGGTACCCCCTGGGAATGGATGAAGAAGGAAGTTCCCATGAGACAGCGGGATTACGAGCTCAAAGAAATGTGCGAAATATTCTGGACACTACCCGTACAGTCCAGGCCCCCAGTGTTTGTGAACCTCAATAGCAGCACCAATGATTTGTTCGGTCAGTTCATTTTCAATCATAATAAGTTGGTTCACCTCCGTCTCCAATGACAAGTCGTTGCTTGAACTCAGATCAGGTTCAGCAATTTCAGCGTCAATTCAATGCTAGCCACAGGCTGATCCACCGGTGGCGGACATGGTTAAAAGTGCCGTGAAAACTGATCTGAATTCAAGCAACCTCTGCTCTGTGTCTCATCCTATCTCTGTGGTGAATTCTTTCCGATCTACCCACAGATTCTGCGGAAGATCCATAATTATAATCTGTCAGCTTCTTGCAGAAATTATTCATTCGTAGCGCAGCGCGTCGATCGGATTCAGGCGCGCGGCCTGGCGCGCTGGCCAGAGACCGAAGACAATGCCGATGGTGGCTGAAAAAGACACCGCCAGGATTATCGAGGACAGGGTGACCAGCGAGGCCCAGCCGGCAAAGGTGGAAACGGCCAGGCTGATCAGCCAGCCGAGCAGTATGCCGATAAAACCGCCGACCAGGCTGATGACCATTGCTTCGACCAGGAATTGGACCATGATATCGTGACCGCGCGCGCCGACCGCTTTGCGTACCCCGATTTCGCGCGTTCTTTCCGTGACGGACACCAGCATGATGTTCATGATGCCGATCCCGCCAACCAGCATGGAGACCGCGGCGATCGAGGAAAGCAGCCAGGCCATGACCCGGCTGGTCTGGGTCAGGGCGTCTTTCATCTCCGCGAGGTTGCGGATATCGAAGGAATTATGGCGCGAGGGCGGCAGGCGGTGCGTGCGGATTATCAGGTTGTGAATATCGGTTTGGGTGTTTTCGATGTCTTCGGCGCGGCCAACCTCGATTTCAATATGGTCGAGATATTTTTTGCCGAGCAAACGGTCCATGGCCGTGGTAAGCGGAATAATGACCACGTCGTCCTGGTCCCAGAATCTGGTTGCGCCTTTTTCCGGCAGCACACCGATAACCTGAAAATTCACCTTGTTGATTTTCATGAATTCACCCAGCGGATTGGCGTTGCCGAATAATTCGCGCACCAGCGTGAGCCCAATCACCGCCACGCGCGCCTTGGCGCGCTGTTCGTCATCGGTAAAGAAACGCCCGATGACCGGGACCGAGGCATGCATCGCGGCGTAGGACGGTTCGGCGCCGATTGCCTGCGTGCTCCAGTTTTTTCCGCCATAAGTTGCCTGGCCGCGTCCCTGCACCATGCCGGCCACGTTGCTGACGGTATTAATTTCGCGCCTGATGTCCGCCAGATCGTCCTCGGTGAAACGGGTCACCATGCCTTCCGACATGGAAATGCCCTGGTTACGGGGCGGACCGGAATGCAATATAAGAAGATTTGATCCCAGGCTGGCAAGCTGTTCTTCGATCGATTTTTTGGCGCCCTGGCCGATGGCCAGCATGGCGATCACCGCGGCCACGCCGATCAATATGCCGATCATCGAGAGCGCGGAACGGACCTTGTTTGACGTCAGCGCCCGCCAGGCCTGCTTCAAGTTGGCCTGAATGCCGGCCAGCAGGGTTCGCCAGCCGTTTCCTTCGGCAGAAACTGCGGCGGGGCCGTCATGCGAAGCGCTTGACAGGGATGCTTGCCCCGCGTTACGCGGAGCCCTCGCCCTACCTGATAAATCAGTTGTCTTTTGGTAGGGCAGCGGCATCCCCTTGTCCGCCATAGCGCCTCTCGCCTCGGCGAAGCCTTCGGCGGAGTCTGGGTGCGCGGCGGTGGATGCCGCGCCGTCATTCGCCTCATCCTTCTGAATCACGCCGTCGCGCATGTGGATGATGCGGCGGGCATATTTTGCAATGTCATCCTCATGCGTCACCATCACGATCGTGAGGCCGGCGCGGTTCAAGCCGGAGATGATTTCCATGATTTCGATTGCGCTGGCCGAATCAAGGTTGCCGGTGGGTTCGTCGGCCAGGATCAGTTTTGGCTTGTTGATCAGGGCCCGCGCAATGGCCACGCGCTGCTGCTGGCCGCCGGAGAGTTCATTGGGCGTATGCGTGATGCGGTCGGCCAGGCCGACTTCCGCGAGTATTTTTTTACCCTGATTGTGGTCCGGCCGCTGCCGGGAGTACAACTTTGGCAGCATGACGTTTTCCAGCGCGGCCACGCGCGACAGCAGATTGAAATGCTGGAACACAAAGCCGATGGAAATGTTGCGCATTTCAGCCAGTTTGTTGTCGCCGAGCGTATGAACATCCTGTCCGGAGAGTTTATAGTCTCCGCTGTCCGGCACGTCCAGGAGACCGAGAATATGCAGCAGGGTTGATTTACCCGAGCCGGAAGGTCCCATGATCGCCACAAATTCGCCTTCGGCGATTTCGAGCGACACCCCGCGCAGGGCATGCACCGCGCTCTCGCCGCGCTCGTAGGTCTTGTAAACGTTGGAAAGGTGGATCATATTCAGAGGAAACTTTCAACTTCCAACTTTTTCGCCAGAGGCGGATCCGCCCAAGGCGGAGAACATCCAACGAGGATAAAAAGCTTCGTCTTCCCTTACGTTGAAAGTTGGATATTGAACGTTCAAAATTTTCTATGGTTTATTTTTTGCGCTGGAACGGGCTGAACGGATTGCTGCCGCCATTTTTCGCGTCCGGCAGCCGCACAAGCGGCTTGAGCACAAGGTCGCCTTCATTCAATCCGGATTTTATCTCCACCATCTTCCCGTCGCTCAAGCCTGTGGTGACTTTGGTGTGAAGGTTTTTCTTGCCGTTGTCCGGTTTGGGTTGCCGCACGAAAGATCCTTTGTCTTTTGTAACCACAACGTCTAAGGGAAGCAGGAGCGCGTTATTCGTGACCGCCGTTATGATCTGGATATTGGCGGTCATGCCGCTGCGGAAATACGGCGGCACCTGGTTGGGCACTATGTCCACCATGTACATGGTGACGTTGTTGACCGTCTGCGCTTCATAGGCTATTGTATCCACTCTGCCGGTTATGGTTTCCGCAGGATAGGCGTCCAGCGACAATTCAACCGGTTGTTCTGGTTTGATCCGGCCGATGTCGGTTTCGTCAACCTGCGCCTGCACGATCAAACGGTCGGCCATCACGAAAAGCGCGTCGCTCGTGTTCACGGTCTGGCCCGGCTCGATGTTGCGGGCAATGATGTCGCCATCGATCGGCGCCCTGACGGACATGGGCTTGTACACCTCTTCCCAGCGCTCCGTTTGACTTTCGCTCCGCGCCCGCACCGCGTCCAGCAGGGCCGCGCGGTCGGTCGAGCTTAAGAGCGCAAGAACCTGCCCCCTTTTCACGGACTCGCCCTCGTTGACGAGCGCCTTTTCGATGCGGCCGGAAAGCGTGGGCTTGATTTGAAGCCGGTTCTGGGGCCGGACCGTGCCGGTTGTGGATACCACCACCTTCAGATTGCCGCGCCCGACCTTGATGCTTGTGTATTCGCTTTTATCCACCTTGCGCAGACTGAAGTAAAGGGCAGCGGCCACACCGGCCAGGAGGAGAAACGTGGAGGAAATTATGATGAGTCTTTTCATTTTCTTAGAGAAGTTACCGCTGATTACGCTAATAACATGGATTGTGGAAAACTATAATTTTATACCAGTGCTATCCGCGTAATCCGCGGTTAATTTTTTTTAAAGTTTCGGATTTTCTTCATCCTCACGGCAATTGCGAATTGCCGAGCGTCTTTTCCCAGGCCGCGTGCGTAACCACGGCTTGGTATTGACCGGCAATGACCTGAGTTTGAGCGTCGATAAACGAATTCTGCGTCCGGTTCCATTCCTCGAAAATCAGGCCCGCGTTTTCGTACTTGATGCGGTCGATATCATAGCGCATCTGCTGCGCTTCAAGCAGCTTTACGTCGATATTATATGCCACCACCGCGTTTTGCCAGCCGATAAATGAGGATTTCAGCGTGTCGGCCAGCGTGTTGGCCGTGTTCCTCAACGTCGCTTCGTTCTGGCGCAGCTTGATCTTGGCGTCCCTTAAGTTCAGAAAATCTGTCAACTGCAGGTTGAAGGCGGTAATGCCGGCCTGCGCGCCGATGCTCCATTGGTCGCCGATGGGGACGACGCTTGAATTTTCATTGACCAAACCGACGTCATAAGTCAGGTCGACAGTCGGATACAGCGCCCCGTAGGCGATGCGCACGTCTTCCTTGGCCAGATAGTGGCCGATGTCGGCCTGGCGGTATTGCGGCGTGGTTTTGACCAGCTCCTCAAAATCCGGCGGCATGGGCGGGTTGACAATTGCCCATTTTCCGGTCACCACGATTTTAAAGTCCTCTGCCCGGCCCAGCACCGTATTGAGCTGGCGCTGCGCATTGCCGATGGCCCGCTTGGCCTCGGCTATGGCTTCCTCGGCCCGCGCGTATTCCACTTCGCTCAGCATAAGGTTGCCCTTGTTTTCACTGCCGGTTTCATAGCGTATCCGGATCAATTCCAGGTTTTCCTTGCGCAATTTGAAAATTTTTTCGGAGAGAACCAGGGCATCCTGCGCGCGCAGGAGATCGTAAAACTTCTGCGTGAGCGTGTAGCCCAGGTCGGCCTTCTTCTGCTTCAGGGCGATTTCCGTCTGGTTCAGCACGGCCTGTTTCTGTTTCAAGGTGGCTAGGTCGCGGAAGCCGTTGAAGATGTTCAGACTGCCCGTCATGTCGCCGTCAAAAGTGTCGGACACCTGGTAGCCGGTGTCAAGCCTTTCATTGCCCCGATTATAACTCGCGGTGGCTCCCAGCGAAGGGATGAACAACGTGTATGCCCGCCACACGTCCGTCTTGGCAAGCTGGATATTCTGCTGCGCCACGTACAGGTCGGGATTATGCGCGATCAGTTCGCACACGCAATCAGCCCAGGTCATGGTTTGCCGGGGCTCGGCGGCAAAAACCGGAAAGAAGGAAGCAAAAAAACAGAATTCCAAAGCCAACAGAGCCAGTTGCAAAAGTCTTTGCGGAACCCACCCCGGCCTTCCGCCGTCGCTCAAGGAGCTATGGCGGACAGGTCGGCCACCCCTCCGCTGGAGGGGAACGTAAGAAGTTACGGGACAAGACATTACGATCCCCTCCTTGGAGGGGTACGCGAAGCGGGGGGTGGGTCTGTGGTCGTCGTAAAAAAACTTTTGCAAGCAACTCAACATATAGAGAATTCTTTTCATTCTTATACCTCTTGCGAAGTCAGAATTGAATCCACAGGCATAGGAGAAGGGTATGGGTGCAGACTATATAAGCCGGACCCCGCCAGGTCAAGTTTTTGTGCGGACGCAAAAAATCAAAAAAAGAATTGACATCCGCACGTAATTATGTTTAATTTCTCACAAAAAGGACATAGTGCGTTATGTTGGCGGAAAATCATACAGTAGTTCCGAAATATCAGAGTATTGCTGGCGATATTATTGCCTCAATTAAATCCGGCAAGATCAGGCCGGGCGAACGAACTTTTTCCGAGAATGAAATCATCGCCAGGTATGCTGTCAGCAACACCACTGCCCGCAAGGCATTGCAGGAAGCGGAACATGAGGGCTGGATCACCAAGGTCAAGGGCAAGGGGGCGTTTGTCCGGACCGATGCCGTGGAGCGGCGCATCAATAAAATTTTGAGTTTTACGAACAACATGCTGCAGTCCGGCCGCAAGCCGGGTACGCGCGTGCTGGACAGCAGGATTTTGCAAACGGCTTATTCGGCAACAATAAACGGGCGCAAATACACGATAAACGCGCCGGTTTTCAAGGTGAACCGTTTGAGGCTGGCCGACGGGGTGCCCATGATGCTGGAAACGCGCTATATTTCAATGGCCTTGTGTCCCGGCATTGACCGAATGAACCTGGAAGACTCTTTATATGAGATATATGAAAAAAAATACAAACTTCATTTGACGCGGATCGAGCAGACGCTGAGCGTGGAAATGTTGAATTCCGCCGTGATCGGTTTTTTCGATTTGCCGTCGCCTGCGCCGGCCTTTCGTGTGGAAGGAGTCACTTTTTGCAGTAAAAACCTGGTGTTGGAGATGGAGATGTCCCTTTATAACGGCAAAGAATACAGGTTTGTGGTCGAGGCCAAATAAATTTTAATTTTTTTTAAAGCAACATAGTGCGTTAAGATGTCGGATAGGAAGGAACATATGTGTAATTTAACCGAAGAGAATGCTTCAATGCCTGATTCAAGATATCCATTGGATTTATTGAAGAAACTATACGAGACGGTTTTCAAAATCCGGTTGTTTGAAAAGAAATGCTGCGCCTTGTATCGCCAGGGATTGATCAACGGATATTTGCATTCTTACATGGGCGAGGAGGCGATTGCGGCCGGAGCCTGCGCTGCCATGCAACCCGGAGATTATGTTGCCAGCACTCACCGCGGTCACGGCCATTGCATAGCCAATGGCGCGGACTTGAAGGCCATGATGGCGGAAATATGCGGGAAGGAAACCGGCTACTGTCTGGGTCGGGGCGGTTCAATGCACATCGCTGATTTCAGTCTGGGCAATCTTGGCGCAAACGGCATTGTCGGCGGCGGCATTCCCCTTGGGGTCGGAGCGGCTTTGGGCGCCAGGATTCGCGGAAGCAGCCGGGTGACAATAATATTTCTTTCGGACGGCGCTTCGAACAACGGCGTGTTTGCCGAATCGTTGAATCTGGCCGCGATCTGGAACTTGCCGGCGGTGTTTATGATCGAAAATAACGGCTATGCGGTCTCCACTCCCATAGAGCAGACAAGCCGGACAACGGATTTATACAAGCGCGCCGCAGGCTATCTTGTCGAGTCCAAACAGGTGGACGGCAATGACGCGCTTGCGGTGTACGAGGCCGCGTGCCGGGCCTTGGAGCAATGCCGGAAAGGACAGGGGCCGGTGGTAATCGAGGCCAAAACCTACCGGCACGGCGGCCATCACGTGAATGATCCTGGGGCCTATATGCCGCGGGAAAAACTGGAATATTACAAGGCGCGCGATCCGGTGGAAAACATGCGCAAAAAATTGCTGGAGGCGGACTGTGCGGCGGATGCCGTGCTTGAAATGGAAAAACGCGTGGAAACCGAAATCGAGGCTGCGGTGGAACACGTAAAAAACAGCCCTGAGCCTTCGGTTGAAAAATTTTTGGAGGTGTGCGAATGAAAACGATCATGTATCGCGAAGCCTTGAACGAGGCGCTGGCCGAGGAAATGCGGCGCGACGACAATGTTTTTGTGATGGGCGAGGGTATTGCCGAGCGTGGCGGATCGTACAAGGTGACGGCCGGCTTGTTGAAGGAATTCGGTCCATGGCGGGCGCTGGACACGCCCATTTCCGAGGCGAGTTTCACCGGCGCCGGCGTTGGGGCCGCCATAACCGGAATGCGGCCGGTCGTGGAAATATTGTTTGTCGATTTCATACTTCTGGCCATGGACCAGATCGTCAACCAAGCGGCCAAATACCGGTTTATGACCGGCGGCCGGGGAAAAGTGCCGCTGGTGATCCGCACCCAGGGCGGAAGCGGAAACATGCTGGCGGCCCAGCATTCCCAAAGCCTGGAGGCGTTTTTTTATCATGTGCCCGGGCTTAAAGTGGTGATGCCGGCCACGCCTTATGACGCCAAGGGGCTTTTAAAAAGCGCGATCAGGGATGATGATCCCGTCATATTTATCGAGCATAAAAAACTTTACATGACCAGGGGCGAAGTGCCGGAAGATGAATACACGATTGAACTCGGCCGGGGCGATATCAAACGCGCCGGCAAGGACGTCACCTTGATTGCCTGGTCGAACATGGTTTTGCGGGCGCTGGAAGCGGCCGAACAACTGGCGGCGGAAGGCATTGACGCCGAGGTCGTGGATTTGCGCTCCCTGGTTCCCCTTGACCGGGAACTGGCGCTGAAATCCGCAAAGAAGACGGGCAAGGTCGTCATTGTGCAGGAGGCGGTCCGGCGCGGCGGGGTGGCCTCGGACATTGCTTCGCTGATTCAGGAGCAGGCCTTTGCTGCCCTGAAATGTCCGGTGCGGATTCTGGCGGGTAAAAACACTCCCATTCCGTACAACGGCAAGCTGGAGGAAATTTGCGTCCCGCAAACCAATGATATCATCAAGATTGTGAAGGAGGCGGTTTATGGCTCTTGAAAACATGATTGCCATGCTTAAAAAATCAGCAACTGAGAAATCAGCGGTGGGCGCGTTCAACATCCTGGATTACAACTCCATGCGCGCGGTGATCAGGGCCGCGGAAGCGGTTGCTATGCCGGTCATTGTCCAGACTTCGCCGGCCACGGTTAAATTCTGGGGCGTGAACGCGCTGGCGGATTGGATGCGCGAATTGGCGGAAAAATCGGCTGTGCCGGCTGCATTGCATCTGGATCATTGCAAAGACATGGAATTGATCCGTAAATGCATTGAAGGCGGCTGGACTTCGGTGATGATCGATGCCTCCTCAAAGCCGCTTGCGGAAAATATTGCCATGACAAAAGAGGTGGTTGGCCTGGCGCATCCAAAGGGAATCAGCGTTGAAGGCGAGATCGGCAGGATCGGAGGCGTAGAGGACGCTCTGGCGGTAAAGGCGGAGGACGCCAATCTTGCCGATCCGGCCGAGGCCGAATTGTTTTGCAGAGAAACCGGAGTGGATTGCCTGGCGCCGGCAGTGGGCACGGCGCACGGGTTTTACAAGGAGACTCCGAAAGTGGCTTTTGACCGCATTGAAAAAATAGCGCGGCGGATCGGGTTGCCCCTGGCATTGCACGGAGGCACGGGACTATCCGACGAGGTGTTCCGCCAATGCATCCGTTCCGGGTGCGCAAAGATTAACGTCTCCACCCATATCAAGCACGCCTTTATAAAGGGGTTTGCCGATTATTACGGAGAACATTCGCAGGAAAACGATCCCTTGAAAGTCATCAGGGCGCAATTTGAGCGGATTAAAAACGAAGTTAAAAAATTTATGATTGTATTCAATAACTCAGCAATCGTCCGCCTTTAGCGGATCCGCCAGTGGCGGAAAAATCGAAGATGGGATGCGGGCCTAGCCCGCCTTTGGAGGAAAAAATCATGGCAACGCCGATCATAATGCCCCAACTGGGCGAGAATATCGAAGCCGGCACAATCAGAGAATGGATGAAAAAGGAAAATGAAAACGTCCGCAAGGGCGAGGCGATTTGCGCCGTGGAGGCGGACAAGGGCGTGCTTGAACTGGAAGCCGAACAGGATGGCATTCTTTTGAAGATTCTTGTCCGGTCCGGCGAAGAGGCACGCGTCTTATCTCCCATCGGCTATATCGGCCAGCCGGGAGAAAAAATATGAAGGCCCTTATATTCGATTGCGACGGCGTCCTGGCCGACACTGAACGCGACGGCCACCGGGTTGCTTTTAACCGCGCCTTTGCGCAAATCGGCCTTGCCGTTCAATGGGACGAGGATCTGTATGGAAAACTGTTGCAAATAGCCGGCGGCAAGGAACGCATGCGTTATTATTTTGATTGTCACGGCTGGCCGGAGAATGAAAAAGACCGCAATGCCCTCATCCTAAAATTACACCAATTGAAAACCTGGCATTTCATGGAGATTCTCGAGTCCGGGCAGATTCCCGCGCGTTCCGGAGTTGCCCGCCTGGTGGATGAAGCGGTAGTTGCGGGCATATTCCTGGCAGTCTGTTCCACATCCAATGAAAAGGCGGTCAACCTGCTGATGGAAAAGCTGTTGGGACAGAAACGCCATAAGGCGTTTGCGGCAGTTCTGGCCGGAGACGTGGTGAACAAAAAGAAACCCGACCCGGAAATATATCAATTGGCCGCGGAAAAATTGAAGGTGCGGCCCGCTGACTGCGTAGTGGTCGAGGACAGCCGCAACGGACTCCTGGCGGCCAGGGCGGCCGGAATGAAATGCGTAATTACCATGAACGGTTACACGGAAAAAGAGGATTTTTCTGGGGCGGACCTGGTTGTCGCCGAGCTTGGCGAACCGCCGCACGTGAACGTGAGTATTGAAACTTTGCAAAGGATGTAATTTGGTTTAACGCATTGAAATAACAAACAAGGTGAAATATGAAAATATTCCTGGATACGGCAGATATAACCGAAATCAAAAAAGCCCTGGCAACCGGAGTTCTGGACGGCGTGACCACCAATCCCTCCATCATAGCCAAGTCCGGAAAACCGTTTGAGAAGACCGCCCGCGAAATCATAGAACTCGTGCCGGGCGACGTGAGCGTCGAGGCCATGTCGTCGAATTGCGCCGACATGGTGCGGGAAGCCAGAGAACTGGCGGCCTGGGGCAAAAACGCGGTGGTGAAACTGCCGGCCACGCGCGCCGGCATCAGCGCCTTGTCCGTGTTGAGCAGGGAAGGAGTGCGCATCAACCTGACCATGTGCGCCTCGCAAAATCAGGCGCTTCTGGCTTGCAAGGGCGGGGCGGTATATGTCAGCATAATCGTCGGCCGGATAGACGCCGTGGGGATCAACGGCATGGAAATCGTGCGCACCACGGCGGAAATGATCGCCGGATATAATTTTAAATCGGAGATTATCGTGGGCAGCGTACGGACCCCTTTGCATGTCCTGCAGGCCATGGCCGCCGGCGCGCATGCCGTAACGCTGCCGTACAAGGTGTTCGACCAGTTGTTCGACAATCCTTTGACGGACAGCGGCGTCGCGCAGTTCGAAAAAGACTGGAGCGGAGTGATGAAACGAGTATAAAAGTTAAAATGAAAACAATCGTGGTTTTGGGAGATTTGAACGTTGACCTGATTTTTTCCGGGTTGGGAAATTTTCCCTCCCTGGGACGGGAAATCCTGGCCAAAAACTACCGGATGAAAATCGGCGGCTCGGCGGCCAATACGGCCTGCATGCTTGCAAGGGCCGGCTGGCCGGTCCGGTTTTATGGGGTTGCGGGCGACGATTTTTTCGGCCGCTGGCTGGGCGCTGAGTTGAAAAAATATGGAACGGACTCAAAAACGATCCGCCTTAAAAGCGGGGAGCGCACGGGCGTGACCGTGGCCCTGACTTATCCGGACGACCGGATGTACGTGACCGATTCCGGGACAGTGGCGACCTCCACGCTGGAAGACATGGCTGAAGGCTATTTGTCCAAAGGGGCGCATCTGCATCTGGCCGCCTATTTCCTGCAGAAGAAACTCAAGCCGGCGGTTGGCGGTCTGCTCCGCCTGGCAAAAATGTCCGGAATGACCACCTCGCTGGATCCGGGATGCGATCCGGACGGCAAATGGGATATGTCCGCACTGGCGCCATACTGGCAATATTTGGACTTTTTTTTACCGAACGCCGATGAGTTGAGGGCCATTTCCGGCATTGACGATCCTGAGTTGGCGCTCTCCTCTTTTCCACCGCTGTCCGTTAAAGGCGCGGTCGTAAAGGCCGGGGCGCAGGGCGCCTTTTTAAGGCACAACGGCAAAATCGGAAAATGCCCGGCGGCGGAAAAGGTTGAAGTGATTGACACCAGTTGCGCGGGCGACTGTTTTAACGCCGGTTTTCTGCTGGCAATCAACCGGGGCGATTCGGCGGCTGATGCTGTCCGGCTGGGCAACAAATACGGTGTTGCGGCGGTAAGCTGCGTTGGTTTGCCTGAAAAATTGCCCGAGTAAAATTTTTAAAAAGGAGATTAATAAAAACATGAGCAAAAAGCAGATAAGAGGCATTCATACCTTGGAAGAAATCCGTGCCCAGCCGGAATGCTGGCCGGAAGTTTTCGAAAAGGTTGAAGGCGCCGGGAAAAAGCTTGGGAAAATGTGGAAGGCCGCGGAGGAAATTATCTTTGCCGGATGCGGTTCCGGATTCAATGTTTCCTGCGCCGTGGCGCCTTACGCGCAAAAGGTTTCCGGAAAAACCTGCCGGCCGATCCATGCCTCCGAGCTGGTGGTCAATCCCGAATGCTTTTTTAACGCGAAACGCAAAACACTGGCCGTGGTGATTTCACGTTCCGGACAAACAACCGAGAGCGTGTTGGCATTGCGGACGGCAAAAAAACACGGCGCCGACACCGTGGCGCTGGTATGCTTTGGCGAGAGCGCCATGGCAAAAACCGCAGATATTCCGCTGGTCCTTGAAAAAGCGCAGGAAAAGAGCGTGACCACAACCCGCTCCCTGACCGCCATGATTCTGGCCGGATATTACCTGGCTGAATATTTTTCCGGCGGTAAGGATCGATGCGCCAAATTTAAAGAACTTCCCGACCTTGCGCGCGAAAAAATGGGAAAATTTGAGGAATTGGGACGGAAAATCAGCAGTGATCCCACTGTCAGAAAATACGCTTTTCTCGGGACCGGCTCATATTATGGTCTGGCCCGGGAGGCGCAGTTAAAAATCAAGGAAATGGTGCTTTTGCCCTCGGACTCCTATGTTTCGCTGGACTATCAGCACGGACCCATGTCGAACGTGGATAACAGCATGCTGGTCAGCATTTTGTCGTCCGATGCCGGACGCAAATATGACGCGGAGCTGGCGGCAAATATGAAAAAACTGGGAGGGAAAGTCCTGTTTTTGTGCGATAAAGCCGAATCCGGTCCGGGAAAAAATGCGGATTACCTCCTGGCGCTGGAGAGCGGTCTGCCGGACGGGATCAGGGACGTGTTGTACATGCCGGTCTTGCAATTCATGGCCTACTATAAATCCATGGCGGTCGGCTGCGATCCGGATAATCCCAGGAATCTTTCGTATTACGTGGCATTAAAATAAAGGAGAAGCAGAGGATGAACATACTGGCTGTGGGGGCAAACCCGGATGACATTGAAGCATTGTGCGCGGGAACGCTGGCGCTGTGCGCCAAACGCGGGGACAAGGTTGCAATGTGTTATTTGACCATGGGCGACAAGGGCAGCGCCGAGATTCCTCCGGAAAAGATCGCCGCAATCAGACGGAAGGAGGCGGAGGCGTCCGCGGCCGTGATCGGCGCTCTTTCTTTCCCGCTGGAAATCCCGGATGGGCACGTGGAGGTTACGCTGGCCATGCGGAAAAAAATCGTGGAAGTGATTCGGCAAGTAAAACCCGACTTGATCATCACCCATTATCCGCACGATTACATGTCCGACCACAACTACACCAGCCAACTGGCGCTGGACGCCTCCTTCTGGTCCGGTGCGCCGTATTTCGGTGAAAATGAAAGCAGGAATCCTCCGGTGGAGCGGCGTCCGGCCGTGTTTTATATGGACACCCTGTGCGGTCTGGGATTTGTGCCGGAGGAATACGTGGACATTACGCCGGTGATGGAAACGAAAATAAAAATGCTCATGGAGCACAAGTCGCAGATCGATTTCATGAAAAATCACGACGGACTTGATTTCGCCGAATATGTCAGAACAGCCGCGCGCTACCGCGGTTATCAGTGCGGCGCAACATACGCCGAGGGCTTTATCCCGGCGCGCGTTTTTCCGCACGTTCGTTCCAGGCGGCTTTTGCCTTAGTACTCTCGATCATAAATACGATGACGTATGGCCGTGATATTTTCGCATTCCAGCAAGGCGCGCATTCGATGGGCATACCCGGAGGGTATGTCCTCGAATGCGCAACGCCGCTGGACGCGAAAAGCTCACGGTCCCCAAGGGATGGGGCGGCGGCGCCAGTGGAGCCGCGTTCTCCGAGCGGGGACATACCCTCCGGGTATGCCCACCGCTCGGACGCCTTGCTCCGCTGGCGGCGTCACCCCACCATACGTCATCGTATTTATGATCGAGAGTACTAAAGGAAA
>Ga0074199_1000581_pt1 | contig 52463 bp, 45 predicted proteins | sample EPASupsiteSAE347_FD_64528 | JGI IMG/M metagenome (GOLD analysis project Ga0074199, IMG submission 64528) | Bioremediated contaminated groundwater from EPA Superfund site, New Mexico - Sample SAE3-47 | ecosystem: Environmental > Aquatic > Deep subsurface > Groundwater > Contaminated ... | reverse complement strand
TAAGAGAGCTCTTCGAGAGGGTACTGCCAAAAACTGGCCTTCAAACATCACTGATCACAGCTAGAAAAGGGAAATCACTCAAAGAAGTGGTCTGGCAGCCAACGCGGCCTATCTACATCAGCCCAAAAAGAAAAGGCGTAACCCCTTGAGAGCTACGCCTGAAATACATTCTGTGGTGCCGAAGGCCGGACTCGAACCGGCACGAGTTTCCCCACCACCCCCTCAAGATGGCGTGTCTACCAAGTTCCACCACTTCGGCAAACGAAAGCTAATATACTCAAAAAATGATCTTTGGCAAGCCCTATCTTAGGGGGAGAGCGGCTCTCCTTCTATTTTTTTGAAGCGGGCAAACATTCTCATGCCCCAAAACCGGGAAAAATCTCCCTTTTTCCGGCAGCCTGCCGCTCATCGTCCTGTTGCTTGTCTTCATTCCTTACTCCCGGATCTCCATTGCAAGAAATCTTGAGCCCGTGACTGCCCCGATTCTCCATCACCAAAGTCTGATGTAGACTTTTCCGTCTTTCTTCTGTCCCCTTACTTTCTCCATGTGCCTGAGCGAGGCGAATTCTCTTTCAAGCTGCGGCTGCGTTAGATTTCCGTTGAAGAGCTCCAACAGCGCAGCAGGCTCAATCTCGCCGGTCTCCTGGAGTATTCTCATGATTTCCTCCTGAACCGGAGTCAGGATCGGGGTCGCTCCTGTGTGTCGCTCGAGCGATTTAGCGCTGTGTACCGCCCATGGGTCACAGGTCCGCAAAGGAGACATGGCGTCTATGTAGCAGTCCTCGCAAAGCGTCAGCCCACGATGATCCCTTTCTTCCCCGTCTTCGATCGCTGTTCGGCATCGGTCGCATTCCATAATTATTACCTCCCTATCAAGCTTACAATCCGGTCATCTGTGACAATCAGGCCTCGTCCGTTTCATCCATCGAGCAGTCTTGGGCCAGGTGTATCGCAGATTTTTCGAAGGAAGAAATCACCCATTTGGGGGATTGGGGCTCATTTCTTTCAGAATCATTCCGGCAAATAGGGCAGGCCTTCCAGCGAGGGCTGCAGATCCCGGACAATGCGCTCGAGCGTGGCTTCGAGGTCGGCTTGTGCACAGACGACAACCTCGTCCGTCTGTCTCACTTTGACTTCCACCTCGTTTTTCTTCAGGAGCCTCTGGCTGACTACCACGCGAACGGGGATGCCCAGGAGGTCGGCGTCCTTCAGCTTGACTCCGGGGGATTCGTCACGGTCGTCAAAGAGGACCTTGTAGCGGTTTTTCAGCGAGGCGTACAGCTTCTCCGCAGTCTCGACGATTTCGGGCTTCTGGCCGAGGGCCGTCAGGATTATCTCGAAGGGGGCTATGCTTATGGGGAAGATCATGCCGGAGTCATTGTGCCACCGCTCTATGGAAGCGGCCATGAGGCGCTCGACTCCGATACCGTAGCAGCCCATGACGACGCGCTTTTGTTCTCCGGCGGCATCCAGATAGGTCACGTCCATGCTCTCGGGTGCGGTGTACTTGGTGCCCAGCTTGAACGTATGGCCCAGCTCGATCCCGCGGCGAATGTCGAGAGGGGCCTGCCGGCATTGAGCGCAGAGGTCCCCTGCCCTGACTTCCACGATGTCGGCTCTTTCTTCCACAACGAAATCCCGCCCGTAGAGGACGTTCTTGAAGTGGACGTCGGGCTCGTTGCCTCCGGCCACAAAAAGCGCCTGATCGTCCACGGCGGTATCGAGGATCATGCGAACGCCTTTGAGCCCGACGGGAGAGAGAAACCCGCCATGGAGACCCTTGGATGCCAGGAGCTCATCGGAGGCCATCCCGAGATGGACAGCTTTCAGGTGGTTGGCGAGCTTGGTTTCGGAAACGGCAAAATCGCCTCGAACCATGGCCAGCACCAACTGTTCATCAGCCTCATAGGCCACGGTTTTGAGGAAGTGATCGTCACTGGCTCCGAAAAGCTTCATGAGATCCGCGATAGTTTTGATCCCCGGTGTGGAGGCTTTTTCCATAAGGGGAGGCGCTTCCGGAAGGTTACCGGCCACGGGCTTCATTCCCACGGCCTTTTCGGTGTTGGCGCTGTAGCCGCACTGAGGGCAGACTACGAAACGGTCTTCTCCGTTGGGAGACTCGAGCATGAATTCATGAGAGCCGCTACCCCCCATAATGCCGGTGTCGGCTTCTATGGGATCGACTTTCAGCCCGCACCGGGCGAATATTCTCAGATAGGCATTGTAGATCCTGGGATAGTAGGCATTCAGGTCCTCAAAATCCCTGTGGAAGCTGTAGGCGTCCTTCATGAAGAACTCGCGCACGCGAAGCAGGCCGGCACGCGGGCGAGCTTCGTCCCGAATCTTGGTCTGGATCTGATAGAGCATGACTGGCAGGTCCCTGTACGAGCGCAGCAACTGCCTTGCGATGTCCGTCACCACCTCTTCATGAGTCATGGCCAGAACGAAATCCCGCTCCTTTCTGTCTTTGAGCCGAAAGAGCTCCTGGCCGATATCGTAGTACCGGTTCGTCTTCTTCCACAGCTCGGCCGGATTGAGCACCGGCATGGTGATTTCGAGCCCGCCGATGGCATTCAGCTCTTCCCTCATGATGTCTTTGATGTTTTCAGTCACGCGATGGCCCAGCGGCAGCAGAGAATATATCCCCGCCGCGACGGGAAGGATATACGAGCCACGAAGCAGAAGAACGTGAGACGGGGTTTCCGCTTCCTTGGGGACTTCGAACAGAGTGTGGATAAAAAAGCCGGAATAGCGCATGTTTCTTTTGCCTCCCCATGTTTTCATTAAATGGAATCGCCGGTTCATCTAAAGAGCAGGCCGAAAGGGCCCGGCATTCCGAACGAACCGGATCCACTAACCGTATACATCCATATACATCCTTAACGAACGGATCTCTTTATAATGATCCGTAAACCGGATCTTTCTCCGAATCCGATAGAATGGCTCTGAGTCAGAAACAGACGAGGAGCTCGAAAGCTCCCGGCAGGATCGGCCGGATATTAACATGTCTTCTTTTCGGTCCACAACCATTATCTCCCCCGGAAGAGCCGGGAATGGAGTCATCTTCCCTCATGCTCACTGCGAGCCCAACCGCGCCTTTCAGCCGCCTCCGGCCTATGACCTTGACAGTCTCGAGGCTTTCCCTTAAATTTCAACCTTGTCCGGCATTCGAAATCCTTTTTCATTCGATCGGTTTTGTATCCTAGTATCCGAATCGCTCATCAATGTTTGGAATGGACCCTGTTTCGAGGCAGAAGATGGAGGCCTGTTGTGTCAAAGGTGGAAAAGAATCCCATATTGAACGAGCTGCAAGCACTGAAACAGCGCATGGATGCGCTCTACTCCGAAAGCTTCAGGGAACAGGAGAGCAAGCCTGATAAAGACCGAGAGCAGGAGCAGCCGCAGCCGAAAGATATTGTCTCGTGGCGACCCACGGTGGACATCTGGGAAATGGGCGAAAAATGGCTCATTTATGTTGACCTGCCCGGAGTCGGCGACGAAGATCTCCAGGTGGAAGTCCTGGATAATCAGTTGGTGATCGAAGGAAAGCGCCAAACGGCCCCTCTTGCCACAGAGCTGAAGGTTTTTCAAGCGGAACGGCCTGAAGGATATTTTTGCCGCAGGTTCATTTTGCCTTACAACGTTCAGCAGGAGGCGATCAATGCCGAGCTCAAGAGGGGTGTCCTGACGGTCACCATACCCAAGGATGTCGCATCCCGGGGGCCTTCTCACCGGATCGTGGTGCAATCTGAATAGAAGAATCCAAGCAACACAATCCGATCAACGGGCCTTGATCATCGTTTCGGCCAATCGCTCATTGTCTGAACTGTGATGCGTGTGATTCATGCGATTACCATGATAAGCTCAATCATGAAAATCAGGTCCATCACATGAATCACGGTTCAGACAATGAGCGATTGGCCGAAACGATGATCAAGGCCGAGGGACGAAATCGCAAAATTCCGCTCCTCGAGGTACTGAAGAGTGCTCATGCATGGGGTACGGCACCCGGAACCCGGTGGGAAACTTCCTTTTTCAGCTTTCCAGCACGATCTTTTCTTTGAAATCGCCTTTGAAATTGCCTTTGACACGAAGGTATTTTTTCATTACACCTGACCAGCGTACTATTTTTCACAGCAACAGGAGCGCCGGAAAGCCGTATCGCTCGTTCGCTGCCATGTGTATCCATTATGGAGCTTCCCTGGCTGGGTGATCGTTGCCCGTCTTGTGGTTGAAGCTCGAGGGGATGAAGTTCAAAGCATACTTGCGTCTCGGAGAAAGAGAACATTATGGCCAATGTGGTTATTATCGGTAGCCAGTGGGGGGATGAGGGGAAGGGAAAAGTCGTTGATCTGTTGACGGAAAAGGCTGACTGCGTCGTGCGCTTTCAGGGAGGGAACAATGCCGGGCATACCCTGGTGGTCAAGGGTGAGAAATTCATTTTCCATTTGATCCCCTCGGGCATCCTCAATCCAGGAAAGGTCTGCATGGTCGGCAATGGGGTGGTGCTCGATCCGGGCGTCCTCATCGGTGAGCTGGACAGTTTGAAAGAACATGGTGTTGAAGTGACTCCACGGGATCTCGTCATCAGCATGTACGCTCACGTCATCATGCCGTATCACCGCGCCCTCGATGCAGCTCGGGAAAACAAGAAGGGAAAGACCGCAATCGGAACCACGGGCCGCGGAATCGGACCCTGCTACGAAGATAAAGTTTGCCGCAGCGGCATTCGGATTCACGATCTTTTCGACAGGAAAAAGCTCCGGGAAAAGATCGAGCGGAATCTCGAAGAGAAGAACTTTCTCCTTCAGCACTTTTTCGGCGACAAGCCCCTGGACGCAACGGCCATCGAGGAAGAGTACCTGGCCTATGGAGAGCGTCTGGCGCCCTTTGCCGGCAACGTGTCGGAACGGCTCCAGGAAGCAGGCCGCAAGGGCCAAAATATTCTTTTCGAAGGAGCCCAGGGAACGCATCTCGATATTGACCACGGTACCTATCCCTACGTGACTTCTTCCAATACCGTCGCGGGAAACGCCTGCTGCGGAGCAGGCATAGGTCCCGCGCAAATCGACGCGGTCCTGGGCGTTGTCAAAGCATACACGACCCGCGTGGGTGGAGGCCCTTTCCCTACCGAGCTCATGGATGAAACAGGGGAGCGGATTCGCGCCATCGGAAGCGAGTTCGGCGCAACCACGGGAAGGCCGCGCCGCTGTGGCTGGCTGGACATGGTGGTTCTGAGAAGCTCAATCAGGTTGAACGGGCTGGCGGGATTGGTTATTACCAAACTGGATGTCTTGACCGGGATTCCCTCGCTCAAGATCGCCGTGAGCTACCAGTGCGGAGCGAAGCAGTTGACCTCCGTTCCGCCCGAGCTCGAAGCACTCGAAGCGTGCCGGCCCATCTGCGAGGAATTCCCCGGATGGGAAGAAGACATCCGGTCAGTCAGGCGTTTTTCCGATCTTCCTGAAAACACCAGGCGGTACTTGCAGGCAATCGAAGAGATGGCGGGAGTACCCCTCAGCATCATTTCAGTGGGACCGGGGCGAGACGAAACCATCGTCCTTCGCAATCCCTTCGACAAGAGCTGATCGCTCCGGAAATCGTTCATTCCTCCCCATCCGTGGTGCGCAGGGGGCGGATTCATTCGCTCCTATTTCCACGGATGGGATGCTTTGTGGCATGCGGGTCCATCCGATATGGGTATTTTCAAAAAGCATCCGGCAATCATTCTAGGCCTCTGCCTAACGGTCTTCTTTCTGACCCTGAAGCTCATTCACGTCGAATTCCTCGATACCCTGGAGCTGAAGCTCTATGACATGAGGATGAGCCTGATGGGAGACTCCAAAGGAGCGGTCGATATCGCAATCGTCGACATCGACAACGACTCCATCGAGAAGCTCGGCCGCTGGCCCTGGCCTCGAGGGCTCCTGGCCGCCGGTATCAGGAAGATCAATGCCGGAGATCCCAGAATCATCGGGCTGAATATCATTTTCAGCGAGCCGGAAGAAAGCGCCGGCCTGAAAGAGCTCAGGGATCTGGAAGAGCTCTTCGCCAGGACCCTCATGGATCGCTCGGGCTCCAAAGGCATCGAGTTTCACCAGGCGATGATCGATGCCCAGACCCGGTTGGACAACGACAGGAAGCTTGCCGAGGCGATCCAGGAATCGGGGAAAGTGGTGCTTCCCGTTTTCTTCAAAGAATCGGCCATGTCCGTCGGAGAAGCCGTTGCGCCCGACGAGCTTTTGTTCGACCAATCCATCAGGAACATCAAGAGCCCTTCCGGCGTGAAATCCCCTCAGGCATCGGAGATCATTCTGCCCCTGGCTCCCTTTCTGAAAGCCTGCAAGGGTGTCGGCCATATCAACCTGGAATTCGACGCGGATGGAAAAGTCAGACGGGAGCAGTCTCTCATCGAGTACCGAGGCCTGCACATCCCTTCCTACACTCTGACTCTGGCGACCCTGTACCTGAACGTCCCCAAGAACAAGATCCGGGCCGAGCTGGGGTCGGCCATCTACCTGGATACGATCGAAGCTCCCATGACGTTGAGATCGGAATTTCTCGTCAGTTTTAAAGAATCCAACAAGACTTTCAGAACTTACTCGTTCTTCGACGTTCTAAACGACAAGATCCCCGCGAACAATTTCAAGAACAGGCTCGTTCTGGTGAGCATCTCCGCCGCCGGCATCATGAACCCGCTCAGCACGCCCATCAACCGGGCCATGCCGCTGGGAGAATTTTCGGCTCAAACGGTTCGCTCCATCATCAACAGGGAGCTCATTCGGCAGCCTCAGTGGGAGCTACCGGCGGAGCTGCTGATAATCCTCGTTCTGGGCCTTCTGATCGCCTTCCTTCTGCCCAGACTCAAGGCTCTGCTGGCAGGAGTCGCTTTCATGGCTCTGCTGCTGCTTCTGGGGGGCGTATCCACCTTCCTCATGGTCTCGAAGGGTATGTGGATCGGTGTGACCTACCCGTTTGTGCAGCTCGTTTTGGGCTACCTCGGGGTCGTGAGCATCAAATACTTCGTGACGGAAGCCCGCAAAGAGAAAGTCGAAGGAGAATCCGCCGAAACGAACCGCCTGCTCGGGCTTTCGTTCCAGAGCCAGGGAATGTTGGATATGGCTTTTGACAAGTTCCGCCGGGTGCCGGTCCAGGAAGAAGGCATGAAGGACATCCTGTATAGTCTCGCCCTGGACTATGAGCGAAAGCGCCAGCCCAACAAGGCCGTGGCGGTTTACGAGCACATTGAAAAGTATGACGGCAGATTCAAGGACATCATCGAAAGAAAGAAGAAGCTCATCCAGCTTGGCGAGACAAACGTGCTGGGCGTCACGGGCCCGGCCGAGCATAATTTGCTTGCCACCGGCACCGGTACACGCCCGACGCTTGGAAGATATGAGGTGATCCGGCAGTTGGGAAAAGGAGCCATGGGCGTCGTCTATCTTGGCCAGGACCCGCGCATTAACCGTATCACAGCCATCAAGACCTTCCGGTTTGCGGAGGATTTCGAGCCGGAAGAAGCAGAAAAGATGAAAGCGAAATTCTTCCTCGAGGCGGAAAGCGCGGGCACTCTTTCCCATCCCAATATCGTCACCATCTATGACGCCGGTGAGGAGCAGGAGCTTGCATTCATCGCCATGGAATATCTGGACGGAGAAAACCTGCAGAGCTACACGAAAAAAGAGAAGCTCCTGCCGGTGAGGAAGGTGATCGACTACGTGGCCGATATCGCCGGCGCGCTGGACTATGCCCACCAAAAAGGAATCGTCCATCGGGATATCAAGCCGGCAAACATCATGCTTTTGAACACTGGAACCGTCAAGATCACGGACTTCGGAATCGCAAGAATTACGGCGACTTCACAAACTCAAACGGGAATCGTCAAAGGCACCCCGTACTACATGTCTCCGGAACAGATTTCAGGCGAAAAGGTAGACGGAAGATCCGATATTTTCTCGTTGGGCGTCATGATGTACCAGCTTCTGACCGGAAGGCTTCCCTTCTTCGGTGACAATCTTGCCGTGCTTATGCACCAGATCATGAATGCATCCCCTCCCGACCCAAGGGAGCATAACCCCAGAATCGTCAAGCCCCTCGTGGACATCATGAACAAGGCCATGGAGAAGGACCGCGAAAAACGCTACCAGAGAGCTACCCAAATGGCCACCCACCTGATTCAGCTCGGGAAACGGATCGATGAGCTCCTGGCTCAACAGAGAGCAAAACAGGGAATGGGCTGAAGAGTATGTGGAACATGAGAAAAACATGCGGTAATTCCATGTTCATCCTTGAATCGGCGGGCCTCACGGACATAGGAAAGAAGAGAAAGGGCAACGAAGACGCGCTTTTTCTCGACGACAACCTGCGTCTTTATTTGGTGGCGGACGGCATGGGAGGCCGGCAGGCGGGGGAAGTGGCCAGTCAGCTCGTGGTGGAGACAATTTCGGATTACATCGCACGGGTGACGGGCGGGCATGAAACCGATGAGCTAATGGATGTGGACCCTGAGCTCTCCAAAGAGGCCAATCGACTGCTCGCAAGTGTCAGCCTTGCCAACTACGGGATCCATCAGCTCTCCCGGAGCAAGGAAGCCTTTCGTGGAATGGGCTCTACCGTATCGGCCATCTATTTTGCCGGTGAGACTCTTATTGCCGCCAACGTGGGCGACAGTCCCATCTTCCTTGTCCACAACGGGAATATCGAAACGATTTCCATGCCCCATACGGTGAGGGCCCAGCAGGCGGCTCTGGACCCGCAGGGCACTCGGCGCATCGGAGGAGAGCAGTATGACCACATGCTCACCCGTGCCATGGGAATCGAAGAGACCGTGGAGGCCGATATCTGCGAGCTGCAGTGCTTCAAAGGCGACATTCTGGTTGTCAGCTCCGATGGGCTGAGCAACAAAGTCCCGCCGGAGGAGATCCTCCAGGTCGTCACCACCGAGCATCCCCAGAAGGCCTGCAAAATTCTTGTCGATCTGGCAAATGAGCGCGGGGGACCTGACAATATCACAGTGATTGTGGTAAAAGTAAAAGGGATCAAACCAAAAGGAAGAAGGATCGCTCGATTCTTCGCACGGTTTTTCGGGTGATCCAGGAACCTGAAACTTATTAGAAAGCTTTGCTATGCCGACCCTGACCGTCAAATTTGCAGATAAGACCATCCAGAAGCATGAGCTCCAGGAAGGGATGTCTCTGAGCATCGGCCGGCGCGCCAACAACGATATCGTCATCGAGAATCTGGCCGTATCGGGACACCACGCCAAGATCGACTCGCTTGACGAGCGATTTTTGCTGACCGATTTACAGAGCAAGAATGGTACCTTCGTGAATGAGAAGCTGGTCACATCCCACTGGCTGAAGAACGGGGACGTCATCACCATAGGCAAACATACTCTGACCTTTGCCTACGAAGACGTAGAGATCTCGCCCGATGCGGACTCCGGGATGGACCAGACCATGATGCTGGACACGGACAAGTACCGTGAAATGCTGGCCAAGAGCTACCCGGAGGCTGCCTCGTCGGTGATCGAAAGAGAGACCACGGGGGCTTTGTCTTTCCTTTCAGGCAGAGAGGGTGAATATGCCCTCACCAAGAAGCTGACCAAGATCGGCAAGGACCCTTTGAGTGATATCGAGGTTAGCGGCATGATGGTGGGGAAAACCGCCGCCACCATAAGCCAGAGGCCGGCCGGATATTACCTGAGCTATGTTATGGGGATGGCCAAGCCGAAGGTGAACGGAAAAACAATAAAAGAATCCGTCAAACTGGAGGAGTTCGACGTAATCGAAATCGGTTCGGTAAAGATGCAGTTCATATATCAATTTGTTTATAAGAAGTAGCCGGAGCGGCCCGGCATCGAGACGCGAAGGGTTGCTCAAACCTTCTGTTTGACGGCGAGAACAGCCTGAGCACGCAACGTTTTCATGTAATTGAGGTGGTTTTCGGGAACGATGGAACCGCTGCAATCCCTGTCGGCATAGAAAAGACCTATAACCATGCCTTTTATCGCCAGGGGATAGAGAGCGAAGGCCGGGGCAGCGACCGAGCTACGGTACCAGTCGGGGATGCGGGCTCTGATGTCGGGAGCGGTGGAATCCTCGATGAGAAAATCTTCTCCCCTGCCGATAGAAACATTGAAGATATCGTCACTCCTGGAAGACAAGCGAAAGGTGAAGTGCGTCAGGACATTTTCGATATCCTGCCCAAAGCCCGAGCGGGCGGTCATTCGGGTTCGATCCCCGCTTTTCATGCAGAATACCACGCGGTTGAAGCCAAACCCCCGGTACATGGTCTCCAGGATCATGAACATCACTTCATTCAATTCATAATTCCCCAGAAGGACATTGGTGATCTCCTGGATGCCATTGATGAGAATCTTCAAATGATCCTCAAAATCCTGCTCGGAGGCGGAAGCCGTGCGTTGGACGGCGGCGGCTCGATGAGTCTGAGCAGGAGAAGCCACTGCGGCACCCGGGCGAGGAGGTGCTTCCCGGTCCGCTTCCTTCGAATCGGGAGTGAAACGGCGGAGAAAATCGTTCTTACCGACCTCGATATTGAGGACGTCCGAATACTTTTCCACCTGCGCCCTGGCTGCCTCGAGCAACTTGCCCAGGTGTTTCTCGGAAACCGGGAGGCTTCTCTTGAAGCGGTTCGTGATATCCGTCAGCGCCTTGGCTCTGGCTCTTCCTTCCGTCGACTTGACAATGTCGCACAGCTCATTGGAAAAGCTCGAAAGGGTCCTCAGCATATCCGTCTCCGACCTCGCCGGCTCGACTTCTCCCTCTCCAACGGGCACCATGCTGCTGATCATTCTATCCGGAAAATTCCAAACCTTGAGGACGGCCATTCCCAGCTCATCATAGGGAATCCCGAGAACAGCCCGTACTGCCTTGTCTTCGCCGATTCCTTTTTGCTCCATCTTGTTCTTGATTTCTTTGTATTCTTCGGGAAAGTAGAAAATCGCCAGGTGCCGGCCCAGCCGGTGCAGCATGGAACAGATGAAGGCTTCTTCCTTGCTCTTGAGCGTCGTATTCCTGGCGAGATCTCCGGCGATCAGACCGCTCATGAAAGAAGAAATGGCGGATTCTTGAAGCTCTGTCGCCTGCTCCTTGCTCTGCAGATGGTCGAAGAGCATCAGGCTGGCTGCCGCCATGCGTACCTGTTCGAACCCGAGGACGACCACGGCGCGGGAGACGGTGCTGATGTTCCCCGCAAAACGGCCGTAGAAGGCCGAGTTGACCAGCTTGAGGAGCTTGTTGGTGATGGAATAGTCTTTCAGGATCAAATTGGCCAGGTCCGAGGCGGAGGTATAGTTCCCCTCCGAAGAAGAAGCCTTGCGGTTGATTTCGATAACATGGCGCGAGAAGGCCGGAAAATCGCTCTTGCTGCGCATCCGGCGCAAGAGGAACTCCACCGTGCTGTGCATCTCGGTGGAAGGAGCAGCCGGTTCTTTTTCACCAGTGTCGGTCTTCAGGTAGGTCTCGAGAGCTTCCTTCATATCCTGAGCACGGGCATACCGCATTTCCGGCTTCTTCTCGAGAGCCTTCATGACAATGGCCTCGAGCTTTCGATCCACGGCACTGTTCTTCAGGGATGGCGGCTGGACCTGGTCAAAGGCGATCTTGTAGAGCACGGCATAATGGTTGTCCGCCTGAAAGGCCGGCTCACCGACGAGCATTTCGTAGAAAACCAGCCCCAGGGAAAAAATATCCGAAGGAGGACCAAGCGGGTCCTGTGAGAAGTGCTCGGGAGACATGTAACAGGGAGTGCCCGCCATATCTCTTTCCGCGCCGGTCAGGACGGAAATCCCGAAATCCATGAGTCGGGGCACGGCTTTCTTGTCGATCATGATGTTGTTGGGATTCAGGTCCCGATGAACTACACGATGCTCATGAGCGTACCCGATACCGCTCAAAATCTGCATCATCAGATCGATGGCCCGGTGCACCGGAAAAATACCTTCCCGTTTGAACATATCCCGCAAGGATATCCCTTCCACGTATTCGAAAACGAGATAGGGCTTTCCGTTGAGCTCACCGGCTTCGTAGAGTGTCACAATATTGGGATGCTGCAGTTTGCTGACGATGCGTGCTTCCTGCATCAGCCTGGATTGGCGCCCCTGCAGGCCGGACGCCCGCACGTCCAGCGTCTTGATGGCCACTTTCCGTTCAAGGCGAAGATCTTCCGCCAGATAGACCACTCCTTGCGAGCCCCTCCCCAGTTCCCTGATGATTCTGAAGCGATCTATGCGGGCCGGAATCGCCATAAAGGCTGAAAACCTCTCCCCCTACCCCTCGAATGCCTCCTGATGGACGGCACCTGTACTGTGTGTGCTTTGCGCCTTGATATTATGACAGGCTTCAAAATAACATGATTTCCGGGCACTGACAATACACCCGGCTTCCATGAAAGGAGTGTCCGATAATCAGATTCCTCCTTTCTCGGAGCTTGCCGAGGCACTTTTATTGTAAAACCCACTCTGCTTTGCTATATATTCTTCGCCGTAACGATGTCGTCGGCACCAGGCAAGAACAGGATTTGAGCGGGATGAGTCAAATGCTCGTCTTTTTCGAAATACCCCATTGATCGATCAAGCTATAGCGGTGTAGGAATATGAGATTCGCTATTTTTGCCGTCACTCTGTTTTCCGTGCTTTTCGTCAGGGGCGCAGGCTCCACAAATTCGACCCTCAAGCAAAGGGACCTGGATATTATCAAGGTTGCCTATATGAATGGATATCTTGAAGCAATCCAGATGGACCCCAAAGATATAGAGAGGTTGAAGAAGGATGAAGCCGTTCTCAAACAGACAGTGGAAAAAGCAGCGGATCGTTACCTCAGCGTCATCAATAAAATGAATAAATAGGTAGTAAAGACCTCTCAAATCGAGTGATTTCTGCAAGGCAAAGAAAGAATGGTTAGATTCCATGGCCCGCTCACCTCCAACCCGTCAGGCGTGTATTTTCCCCGCAGGTGATGGCATCCGGATAGCGAACCTCCTCATTGGCCGAATTGTAATCAGGATAGCGCCCCAATTGCTCTTTTGGATGTTCCGGAGTCAGGCTGGGAAACAAGCGCGTCTCGTACCTTGTGGGACAGGGAATGCATGGAAAACGGCTTTTGGATGAAATGCACCCCTTTCTCGATGACGCCATGATGGGCGATCACGTTGCTCGCGTACCCGGACATAAAGAGGACTTTCAGTCCGGGCAGGAGGAGACGAAGCCGCTCGAAAAGGTCTTTGCCGTTCGTACCGGGCATGACGACATCGGTCAGGAGCAGATCGACGGTGCCGGCGTGCTCAGCCAGCAGCCCGGTGCAACGATCGGGGGCTTCGGCCACGAGTACCTGGTAGCCGAGGCTCCGGAGTATCGTACAGGTGAGCGCCCTGACCATTTCGTTGTCCTCCACCAGCAGAATTGTCTCCACGCCGTGGGGCATTTCACCGGGCTGAAGGTCACGGCCCTCGATCCCGGCACCGTCGTCGGGTATTCGTGGCAGGAGGACTTTGAAGGCAGTTCCGTGGCTCTTCTCGGAATAGACGGAAATGAAGCCGCCGTGCTGTTTTACGATGCCGTATACGGTAGAGAGTCCAAGGCCGGTGCCTTTGCCCAGCTCCTTGGTGGTGAAAAAGGGATCGAAGGCATGCTCCATCGTCTCCTTGTCCATGCCCTGGCCCGTATCGCTTACCTCGAGCATGACGTAGGCACCGGGGACAGCTTCCGGATGATCGAATGAAGAAGCTTCATCTAGGTCCACGGCTGTTGCTTCAATCGTCAGGGTGCCCCCTGCCGGCATGGCATCCTGTGCATTGATGGACAGATTGACGAGTACCTGTTCGATCTGTCCCGCATCGGCGAGCACCAGGCCCAGGGAGGAGGAGATCCGGACCTCGATGTGGATATTCTCGCGGATCGTGCGGCGCAGGATGCTTTCAAACTGGAGGATCATGGCCCCGAGATCCACCGGCTTCAGCTCGATGATCTGCTTGCGGCTGAAGGTCAGCAGCCGTTGTGTCATATCCTTTGCCAGCTCCGCCGCGTGCCGGATCTGCTCCAGCTTCCGGCGGCGCTGGTCGGCTTCGGGGAGGCCGACCATGAGCAGCTCGCTGTAGCCGATGATGGGGGTCAGCAGATTATTGAAGTCGTGGGCGATGCCTCCAGCCAGAAGCCCCACTGTTTCCATTTTCTGTGACTGACGGAGCTGGGCTTCGAGCCTTACCCGTTCCTCCTCCGTCCGCTTCTGCTCACCGATGTCTTCAAGTATCCCTTCCGCCAGGAGCAGCCCGCCATCCCGATCCAGGACGGGGCGGGCGTGCAGCGATACCCACACTAGGCTTCCGTCCTTGCGGCGGAATTGCACTTGAAAATCGGTAACGGTCTTCCCCTCCCTCATCAACTGCATAAACTCCGCGCGCCGCTCGACAGCCACGTAAAGCTGCCGCCCGATATCCGTGATGCTCTCCATGAGCTCTTCAGCACGCTCGTATCCGAGAATCCTCGCCATGGACGGATTGACGCTCAAAAAGCGTCCTTCCGGAGTGGACTGGAAGATCCCTTCCACGGCGTTTTCGAAGATGCCGCGGAATTTCTGCTCGGCACTCCGCACTTCCAGCATCTGGGAGGTGATCTTGTTTCCCATTTCGGCAAGAACATCGACCAGCGGCTGAAGCTCGCGATAGTACATGTGGTGCTCCGAGGCATCATATCTGCCCGAAGCATAACCCTTCACAATTTCGCCGAGGCGCTCGAAGGGCTTGCTCAGCAGCATGCGCAGGAGAAATCCCGTCGCTGGAGCCAAAACGAGAATGGCGGCAAGCAGCATGCCCATTCCCGACAACAAGAGCTGCCGGTTGGCTTCCGTCAGGAATTTTGTAGAGAGGGCGATTTCCACACGGCCGACCATCTGGCCTTCGTGCAGGATTTGACTCCCCCTTTTTATCAGGGCCGCATTGCGCTCCCGCCTGAAGTCGAAGTACACTTCCCCCATGTTGTTGGTGATACGGAGCTCCTCGATAAGCTCATTTTGAGCGAGCGCCTGCCCGATTCTCTTCACGTTCCGCTCATCCAGGTCCCACAGCGAGATTTCCAGAACACCCGGCAGGGAAAGGATGTACTCATCCGCTTTTTCTTCCAACTGCGCCTTCGCTCTTTGGGAGATGGCGAGGTAGATCAGAGAAACCGCGACGGCGGAAACAACCACCACCGTCGAGATGAGCGAAACGGTGAGAGCCCTGGAAATTGAGCGTTTTTTCCGAGTATCGACAGGCGACGAGCTCTTTTCTAACGCCGACATCCATCATCCTTTACTGGATAGACACACCGAGGCGGATTACCCAACAATGATATTCATAAATCGCTTCTTCATTTTCCGAATAGCAAAATTGCAGCATTCAGCTTCTCGATTAATTCATCACTCACTCGTTTGCTGCACAGCAGATAACGCTTCTCTCCCAGGGGCATATCCGAAAAATTTATGTATTTAAATTCCTTACGATCAAACCCCGAGCCTTCGATCAAAGCATCGGCTTCTTCCGGAGTGGTAAAAAAGAAATCTCCTCTCTTTGCGTGGATTTTCTTCAACCGCTGAGTATTGTCTCCCATGGTTTCATCCATCCGGGGATGATGCTGAGCAATTTTAGCGTCCAGAAACACGCCGTAAGACCAATCTTTCTTTACTCCCAGGACGGTGTTCGGATTCGACAATACGCTATCGACCGTTCCTCCCGACGTGAGCCTCTCATTATCAGATCTAGCCAATGCAATATGAGGCTGATCCTGGTATATGGGAATGGTGTATTTTCCAAACGCTTCACGCTCGGGAGTCTTGAAGTAGTTGACCAGGCAATCACAGCCGCTGTTCGCCTCTATGAGCTTCAACTGGCGTGCAGTCGGCAGCTCTTTCCATTCAAAAGGAATCCCCGACGTTTTAAAAGCCCATTCCGTGGGGCTCCCGGTCAGTCCCTTCACCCCTTGCGGGGTCGTAACGAGATACGGCGGCCGCTCTATGTAATAGACAGTGACGTGTGAGCATTCCTCCCCGTACCCGGCCACCGTACCACAGCACAGAAGCAAAACAGCGCAAAGAAGCACCAACAGTCTCATGATCCTCCTCCTTTCCCGAGAAGCGCCCAGGCAATAATCAACCGTTCACTTACCCCATCTTATGCGCGCTAACCATTTTTTCTGCAAGCTGCGGTTTTTCAATCGCTGTTCGTTGCAATATTTCACACCATTTTATGCTTGCTGGCTCTGAATTTCGGGTGGCACCAGAGGTGGGGAATCTGCGCTCAACTAAGAACTGCCAGGTTATGAATAGAGTGGGCCTCACCTCAAGCGCTTTGGGAGTCAAACTGGGCAAGCAATTTCTCAGACCTCGGGAGGCATCCTGTGCCCATCCCTTTTTTAGGCACCACAATGTTTTGTTTTGTCCCATCTTTGAAACATGGTGTTTCAAAATAGTTTCATAATGTTTTAGTGTTCGATGACTTTTGGTTTGTTGGCTTCGTAACTAGCTGATAAAGCTATATTGTAAATAATGGCACGCTCTTTGCTGACTTGCATCTTGAGAGTATGGATTTAAAAGGCTGGGTACAGGTTGTGCATCTTGATGGGAGATCTATCTGAAACGAGGGACCATGAGCCTCTCGAGCGATGACTGATGTCGGACTAACCGGCAAAGACAACTTTTGAAGAGCGTTTGGGTTCGGAAGTAGAGCTTTTGGTTCTATTCCGGAGGGTAACAAACTGATAGTCGGGCCGCTATCTCCGCAACTGGTGCGGGTAGCGGCTTTTTTTATCGGGTCGCCGCCTTCACTTTGATGTGGGGTAGCGGCCCTTTTTTTATGCCGGGAGAATCGGGCCAAAGCCTTGACTCCTCTAGATGCAGGGGGATGTTGGCTTGTTTGAAACGGTACAAATCCAAGTTTTGATTCTCGAGACAGACGATGCTTTTCGTCGAAACATCTCGGAGCGATTGCATCTCGAAGGCGTCATGGTATTCGAAGCCGCCGATGAAGGTGAGGCCATGGACATTGCCCTGAATCACAATATTGACGTCGTTCTTCTGGGGGGAAAGGGAGTCGGACAGAGCGGGCTGCAGTTTCTCAAGCTCATAAGGGAAAGCCGGCCCTTGACCGAAGTTATCCTCATGACCCCATTGAATGAACATTCGCTCTTCGTCTCGATTGAAGCAATGAAGCTTGGTGCTTTCGATGATCTTCTCGTGCCGTTCGACATCAGAGCGCTTCTCACTCGAATCCATGCCGCCGGAAGACGTAAGAAGGAAAATGAGGAAGCGCTCCGACCGATGAGACCTCGTTGAAAAGATCGTGAAAGCCTGTAAGCGCAAAGCGCATTCATTTCCAAAGCCACTTAGGAGAGATGGTCATGTTAGAGAACGTGGAGCGAATTTCGGAATGGACATTGTCCTGAAATAGCCTTTTGCCTCCGGTCCGGAAAATGAATTCCGGACGCTGATAAGGAAACAGAAAATGAAGAAAATACTGTGTCTGGCTTTTTTTATCTTCATGAGCCCATCCATTGCTTCTCACTCGCTTGCAGCCCGGGCCGGGAGCGGCACATCCACTCCCTCGGACATTCTCATTGTGGCCGGAACGATCACCAACAACCAGGGAAAAGCCGTCAAAGAGGTTGAGCTGACCTTCTATGTGAACGGAAAGAAAGTCGAAACAGAGGATGAGGTGACGACCTCCAAGTCCGGAAGATATGAGGCGGAGCTTGTTCTGCCCCGAGGCACTCTGCCTGCGGCAAAGGTGGAAGTCGAAGCCCACAAGGCTTCCTATAAGGCCTCGGAGAGGGCCGTCCTCGCTAAAGTGTTGAAAGAAGGCGAGAGCGAGCAAGGAAGCGTCAATTACCTGGCCCATCACAGCTTTACCCTGCTGAGAGCCATCACTCCCGCCTTCTGGCTCGCCACCCTGATCCTGATCGCGGTCTATACCTTGATCGCTTTTGAGCTCATGCACCGCACCCTTGCAGCCCTGCTCGGGGCGGCCCTGCTCATGACCATTACCTACACCATCGGCACCTTCAACCCCGATTACGTCATCCTTCCCTTCGAAGATGCCATGCATGCCATCGACATGAACGTCATCTTTCTTCTCATGGCCATGATGATGATCGTGGGCATTCTGAAAAAGACCGGAGTGTTTCAGTGGATGGCCTATAAATCCTTCCAACTGGCCAAAGGAAACGTCTTTGCCCTGGCTGCCATCTTGATGGTGGTCACCGCTTTCGCCTCGGCCTTTCTGGATAACGTCACCACCATGCTCCTGATCATCCCCGTGACCATTGAAATCGCTCTCACCCTCGAGATCGACCCCATCACGCTGCTCATGCCCGAGGTCTTCGCTTCGAATGTGGGTGGAACGGCAACCCTCATAGGAGACCCCCCCAACATAATGATCGGCTCCTACGCAAAGCTGAGCTTTGTCGATTTTGTCCAAAATCTCAGCGTCATCTGTGCGATCTCACTCGTTTTCACCGTTGTCTATTTTGTATATTACTACAAGAAAGGCTATCTTAAAGCCCAGGTGGGGGATGTACAAAAGCTGGTCGAGCACCTGAGGGAAGAGTACAAGATCACGAACAAGACCCTTCTGATCCAAGGGGCCATTATTTTGGGCATCACGGTTTTTCTCTTCATCATCCATGGAGCCCTGCACATGGAGCCGAGTATCGCGGCCCTGATCGGAGCGGCGGTCCTTATGGTCATCAGCCGGGTGGATATCGTCGAGATGCTGGAGCACGAAATCGAGTGGCCGACACTCGTTTTTTTCATGATGCTCTTCATCGTGGTGGCGGGTGCCGAGGAAACGGGCCTGATCCAGGTCATAGCCGACTGGGTCAAGGATATGTCGAGGGGATCTCTCGTCGTTGCCATCTTGATGATCCTCTGGGTTTCAGCCATAGCCTCGGCCATCATAGACAACATTCCCTTTACTGCGACCATGCTTCCCATCGTGGCCTACCTCACCACCGAGATTCCCGGCGCCCAGGAAGGCATCCTCTGGTGGGCTCTGGCACTGGGGGCCTGCCTTGGCGGCAACGGCACCATGATCGGTGCCAGCGCCAACGTCGTTACGGTGGGCATGGCCGAGCGAGCCGGATATCATATTTCCTTCATGCAATACATGAAGACGGCGAGCATACCCACATTCATCACGATCATTTTGTGCACGATCTGGTTGTTGGTGATTGGGATGTGAGAAGAGACATCTTCCGAATCGAAAAAATAGGTTAAAAACAGAGTGATCAAGTGGTTAGCAGCGTAATTCAAAGGAGCGATCATGGCATATACCAGCATTGTCTGTGGGGTTACGGGATCTACACACGCTCAGAAAGCGGCGCTTGAAGCGGCTGTCCTTGCAAAGGAAAACAATGCGAAGCTCACCTATGTCTATGCGGTGGATATCGGTTTCTTGAGAAGCGGCATCACGGTGCAGTTGTCTTCGGAATTTGCGGAAGATTCTCTGATGCACTTGGGGAAGCATATCCTGGAGCATGTGGAAAAACTTGCCAAGAGCCAGGGGGTAAGCCCGAAGACACTCGTGAGGAAGGGTCCCGTTCTTGATGTATTAAAAGCGGTTGTTTCAGAGGAGAAGGCAGACCTCCTGGTTCTGGGGCATGAGCCCAGGACCTTTTTTGAGAAGGCTTTCTTCAAAGGAGATGTGGAGGATCATGTTCAGGAGCTCAAGGAACAAACGGGGACGGAGGTAACCGTAGTCAGATGAGACAACCAATGTAATGGTGGAACGGTGATGGCGGACCGCAAAGGCTTTCGCTGTTCCATCCGGGAAAGAAGCTGAATCGCAGGCCGGTCGGGGACCGGGCTCTCAACCGGACTGCGGTTCAGCTTGAAGAAACCGGCATGGCTCGGGAATATCCTGAATGAGCTCCCCGTGCACGTACACGAAATGTAAGTTGGGATTACCCCTGTCGGCGGGGTACAATGACGAGCCAGATAAATCCCACAATACCGGATATTGCGGATGCGATCAAAATACCCAATTTTGCCTGTTCCACAAGGATCTGATCCTTAAAGGCAAGCTGATCGATGAAAAGAGACATGGTAAACCCGATACCGGCAAGCCAGGCCACTCCAAGAAGATGAGGCCAGCGAGCTCCCTGGGGAAGTCTTCCAATTCCAAGCCTTTCGGCGATCCAGCAGAAAGCGGTAATGCCCGTGAATTTCCCGAAGACAAGACCGAGAATCACGCCCAAAGTCACCGGCTGCCTGAGGCTTTCGCCCAGATGAATCGAGCTGAAATCGACACCCGCATTGCTCAGGGCGAAAACGGGAACTACAAGGAAGGTAACCCAGGGGCTCAGGGTATGCTCCATGTGCTGTTGTGGCGATTGCACGGCTCTTGCCGCCTTCTCCAGGTTCTCGGCAACCGTTGCCATAACCGGACACTTCAGTGGGTGCTCGCAGGCGCGGGGGGCGCCGGCCTCGGAGCGTAGAGTCTGCTGCAGCTCTACCATGCGCCGCTCGAATTTCAGGGTGGTGAAAGCGGGACGTGCGGGAATGGTGAAGGCAAGAAGCACACCCGTTATAGTTGCATGGATTCCCGAGTGCAGCAGGGCTCCCCACAACATCAGCCCCAGCACTCCATAAGGCAGAGGATGTCGTATTCCGCCCCGGTTCAATAGCACGAGGAAAGCCAATATCCCGGCGGCGATTCCGAGTGCCTGAAAGCTGAGATCCTGCGTGTAGAATAGAGCGATGACCAGCACGGCTCCAAGGTCATCGGCGATTGCCAGGGCGGTCAAAAAGACGATGAGACTCCTCGGGATACGCCAGGCAAGCAATACGAGAATGCCGATCGAGAAGGCAATATCGGTCGCCATGGGAATACCCCAGCCGCGCGCCTGCGGACCTTCCGGATTGATCAGGTGATAGATCAACGCAGGAACGAGCATCCCACCCAGGGCTGCTACGACCGGAAGTGAGGCATCCCGCAGGGAAGAGAGCTCTCCTACCAGGATTTCCCGCTTCAATTCGAGCCCCACGAGCAGAAAAAAGAGGGTCATGAGTCCTTCGTTGACCCACTGGTGCAGGGTGAGATCCAGGTGCCTGGAACCGATAGTGATGCGTGCCGGTAACTCCCATACATGGCGCAGAGATTCTCCCCACGTTGAATTTGCCAGAACCAGGGCGAGGACAGTCGTACCCATGAGTACGATTCCACCAGCCGTCGTGCGCTGCAAGAACCGCTCAAACGGGCTCAGAATTTTTCCAAAAAGCGGTTCCAGAACATATTTATCCTGACCCATTCCACTCCTTCCGCGAAGATCCGGCCTCAATGGCTCCGGGCTTGACAAACGGATTTTGTAAAAGGCTGACCACGGCGTTTTCCTGCATCCGTTCTCTGCAATGTAGCTTCTGTAGGAAGGCTCTTTCCGGGTTTTAGGGTACCGGTCTTGTCATACACCATGAACACATTGTTGTTCCAATGAAATCTAAAGCCTGGACATTCTGACGGCCCCTGTTGAAAGTTTCACTATCAATAACGCTGTGTTACAGTGTTAGGCCTCAAAGGAGCCCTCGGAAACCCGGAAAGAGCCGATTTTTTTTGACAAGGCCTGGAGACTGCGGATATAAGGGTTTTCGAAAGAATCGGTTGTACGCGTTCCAGGTGCCCGAAAGGGAGAATAGGGAACCGGGTGAGAATCCCGGGCGGTCCCGCCACTGTAACCGGTAGTCCACCTCATATCCACCGTCGGTCGTCCATTTTTGGCAAGGCAGATGGGAAGGGAGACACGGGCGCTATGATCCGGAAGCCAGGAGACCTGCCAGGAATGCTTTGAGCACAGTCCCCGATGGGGGTGTGAGCAGTCCATGGATGATGGAAAAGTCCGTGCCGAAATCGGCATGGGCTTTTTTTTTGGGTGCGGAAAGGGGCTTACGGTTATACCAGGGCTAGCCATTTGGTCTAACAAATAAAGTCACTATCAGGAGAGGGATCTGATGAGTCAGTTGAGTGAAGCTCTCGCAGGGAAGATCACATCGGCAATGGAACAGGTGGCACAAAAAGAGGGAGTCGAGCCGGAGCTGGTAAGGCAGGGGGTTGCGGAGGGCACCATTGTCATACCCTGCAACAACCGGCGCGGCGGCATGATGCCGACGGGGATAGGTACGGGTCTTCGAACCAAGGTGAGCGCAAGTGTGGGTCTTTATGGAAGCGGTGCCGGCGTCGATATGGAAATTCAAAAAATCAGGGCGGCCGTTTCCGCCGGTGCCGATGCGATCATGGACTTGAGCGTCAGTGGCGACATCGACTCCATGCGCCGCAAGACTCTCGCGGAGACCACGACGCCCGTGGGCACGCTTCCCCTCTATCAAGCCATTGCCGAAGCGGCGGTAAAGCATAGCTCCCCGGTTCACATGACGGTTGATGAGCTCTTTGAGGTGATCGAGCGCCAGGCGGCCGAGGGAGTGGACTTTCTGGCCCTTCACTGCGCAACGACCATGGATGTCGTGCAAAGGGCCAAGAACGAAGGCAGAATAGATCCTCTGGTGAGCTACGGCGGCTCGCATCTCATCGGGTGGATGATCTACAACCAGAAGGAGAACCCCCTTTACGAGCAGTATGACCGCATACTGGAAATAGCCCTCAAATACGATGTCACACTCAGTCTGGCCGACGGCATGAGACCGGGCTGCCTGGCCGACTCCCTCGACGGGGCCCAGGTGCACGAGCTGGTTATCCTGGGTGAGATGGTGCGGCGGGCAAGAGAAGCCGGTGTTCAGATCATGATCAAGGGTCCGGGGCACGTGCCTCTGAACCACATCGAAGCAACCGTTACGCTTCAAAAAAGCCTGTGCAAGGGAGCTCCCTACTTTGTCTTCGGCCCGGTGGTGACAGATATAGCCGCAGGCTACGATCACATAAGCGGTGCCATCGGAGGTGCGATAGCTGCCTGGGCGGGCGCCGAGCTCATCTGTTACGTCACCGCCGCGGAACATATCGGCAGCATCCCCAGTGTCGCCCAGGTGCACGAGGGGGTGATCGCCGCGCGCATAGGGGCTCATGCCGCGGATCTGGCCAAGGGGCTGAAGGGAGCCGACCAATGGGACTTGCAGCTCTCCCGCGCCAGAAAGGATCTTGACTGGGAAGCTCAGCTCGCCCTGGCCATCGATCCCGCGCGGGCAAGGGAGCTCAGAAAGCAGCGCAGCGGGGAGTCTTCCGCTGCTTGCGCCATGTGCGGGAAGTATTGCGCGATGAAAGTGGTGTCTCAGTACTTAGGTACTTCCGAGCGATCTTGCTAAGAGGACAATAGAAAGGATGAATCGATGACTCAGGTTCCGGCGGCCCGTGCGGGCAGAATTACACCCGAAATGGAAATGGTTGCAAAGCAGGAGAATCTGGACGTTGAGGTCATACAGGCCGGAGTGGCGTCGGGAACAATCGTCATTCCCAAAAACCTGAAGCGCGGGGAATTCAAGTGCTGCGGTATCGGTCAGGGTTTGAAGATAAAGGTGAACACCTTGATCGGCACATCCAGTGACCGGGACAACATAGAGATGGAAGCACGAAAGCTCGCCATCGCACAGGAGGCGGGAGCCGACGCCGTAATGGATTTGAGCACCGGAGGGGACATCGACGGCATGAGGCGTCAGACACTGGCCCGTGCAACGGTTGCGGTCGGAAGCGTGCCCATCTACCAGTGCGCCGTCGAGGCCATCGAAAAAAAGGGAAGCGTTGTGGCCATGGCGCCGGAGGATATGTTCGCGGCCGTGGAAAAGCAGGCGGCCGAAGGCGTGGATTTCATGGCCATCCACTGCGCGTTGAATTTCGAGGTCATAAAGCGCCTCAAGACAACCGGGCGGGTTACGGATGTGGTCAGTCGGGGCGGGGCCTTCCTCACCGGCTGGATGCTGCACAACGAAAAGGAAAACCCCTTGTACGAGCAATTCGACCGGCTGCTCGATATCCTCAAGCGCTACGACGTGACCCTGAGCCTGGGGGACGCCATAAGACCCGGTGCAACGGCCGACTCGCTCGATGGAGCGCAGTTGCAAGGGATGATCATCGGCGGCGAGCTGGTCGCAAGAGCCCAGGAAGCCGGAGTGCAGGTCATGGTGGAGGGCCCCGGGCATGTTCCCATGCACCATGTCAGGGCAACCATGCTGCTGCAAAAGCGTCTTTGCAACGGCGCACCCTACTTTGTCCTGGGAACGCTGGCCACGGATGTCGCCCCCGGCTACGACCACATCACCTCGGCCATAGGTGGAGCCATCGCCGGGGCCGCCGGCGCCGATTTCATCTGCAATGTCACACCGGCCGAGCATCTGGGGCTGCCCACGGAACAGGATATCAAAGACGGGATCATAGCCGCCCGCATCGCCGCACACGCGGCGGATCTCGCCAAGGGCAACAAGGAAGCCCTCGCAAGAGATCTCGCCATGGCTAAAGCCCGCGTGGCCCTGAATTGGGATCGGCAGATCAGTCTCGCCATCGACCCGGAGATGATGCAAGCAAGCTGCGGGAACGGGGGCGAAGGCGGGGCTCATGGCTCCTGCGCCGTTTGCGGACCCCGGTGCGCGGCCGATGTGGCGGCGAAATTCTTTGGTATTGCCTAAGCCGGGAAGGACTCTCTTGAGCCTGCTCATTGCACTGCAATTCTTGACTCGAATACCCGTCACCGTAAAAGGCGGTGTGAGCGCGGAAGACATGGCGCGATCCATGGCCTTCTTCCCGCTCGTCGGCCTCATTATAGGAGCTATGGCGGCGACCCTCCATCGCCTGTCCTCTTTCGTTTTTGCCGGAAGCGTCTGTGACCTCATCGCCCTCGCCTTTTTGATCGCCATTACCGGAAACCTGCACGGGGACGGCCTGATGGATACGGCGGACGGCTTTTTCAGCGGCAAGCCACGCGAGAGGATGCTGGAGATCATGCACGACAGCCGTGCCGGGGCGCATGGCGTGATGGCCGGCGCCCTCCTGTTGCTGGCAAAATTCGTGCTGCTCGGGCAGATTCCCGCCCCGCTGAAGAGCATGGCTCTAGTGGTGGTCCCGGCCCTTGGCCGATGGGTACAGGTCTATGCGGCAACCTTCTACCCTTACGTGAGCGGTGATTCCGGGACGGGCTCCTTTGTGAGTCGTTTGGGCAGGCGTGAGCTGGCTCTCGCTTCGGCATTCTCACTGGGAGCAGCGCTCCTCTTACTGGGGCCTCTAAGAGGGATCGGAGCGGCGGGTGCGGCCCTGGCGGCGGCAATGTTCCTAGCCTGGTTCGCCAAGAGACGGATTGGAGGCGTCACGGGGGATGTCCTCGGAGCTTTGAATGAATGCGCGGAAGTATTCGGCCTTCTATGGCTCGGGGCGAATATAAGCTAAAAGACGGTGGAAATGAATCAGAGGTAATCATATGGGATCGATACTCGAGGATACGCTTGAAAGAATCGTGCCCGTGAGCGCCGCTTGGCGCCAAAAGGCAAGAAATCACCTGGACAACCTCGCCATTCCCCGGGGTAGCCTGGGAGATTTGTTGGATATAGCGGAACAGCTTGCAGCCATAAGGGAGACCATCAAGCCTTCCGTTACGAGCAAGGCGGTGGTTACCATGGCTGGAGATCATGGCGTGGTGGAAGAGGGAGTGAGCGCGTTCCCGAAGGAGGTTACCCTTCAGATGGTGGCCAACTTCATAGCCGGTGGCGCGGCCATAAACGTCCTGGCGGGAGTGGCGGGAGCGCGGGTGATCGTGGTGGACATGGGGGTCGGCGCCGATCTGGACGGCTCGTATGCTGAAAAGGTCCTAATTCGCAAGGTGGACTACGGGACGCGCAATATGGCCAAAGGACCGGCGATGAGTCGCGAGCAGGCCGTTAAAGCGCTCGAGACCGGTATCGAGATCGCCGGCCACCTGGTTGCGGACGGAGTTGAGCTGCTCGCCACCGGAGATATGGGCATAGGCAACACGACTCCGAGCAGTGCCATCCTTGCCGCCGTCTCCGGGCGCTCCGCCCGCGATGTGACCGGGAGAGGAACGGGGATCAGCGATGAGGCCCTGGAAAATAAAATCCGGGTCATTGAAAGAGCGCTGAGCGTCAACAGGCCCGATCCCGCGGATGCGGTCGATGTTCTGGCCAAGGTGGGGGGATTCGAGATCGGAGGCATTGCGGGGCTGATACTCGGGGCTGCCGGCCTCAAGGTGCCCGTTGTGGTGGATGGATTCATATCCTCGGCCGGAGCCCTCATCGCGAAGACCCTGGCTCCCGCTTCCCTGGATTATATGATCTCGGGCCACCAGTCCATGGAGTACGGGCACCGGCTCATGCTGGAAAAGCTGGGTCTCAAACCTTTGTTGAATCTGAACCTCAGGCTGGGAGAGGGGACCGGGGCGGCGCTGGCCATGAGCATCGTGGAATCCGCCGCGCAGGTGATAGGCCGGATGCTCACCTTTGAGGATGCCGGGGTATGCAGGAATTCCGATGGAGCGAAACATGAGACCATTGCCGTATCTAGAGCCTGATCTCCAGGAGAGCGGAGCGCAGTACCTGGAGGATCTGGCTACGGGATACTGGTTCTCGGAAGTGCTTTTCACGGCGGTGGAGCTCGATATCTTTTCAAGCCTCGGTCCCGCCGGAGCCACTGCCGCGCGGATGGCCGAGCTGCTCCAACTGGATAGCCGGGCGCTGGAGCGCTTCCTCGAGGCGCTCTGCTCCATGGGGCTGCTGAGCCACGGCGAGGAATTCTTTTATAACACCAAGATCGCTTCGCAATACCTTGTGAAGGGCAAGGAATGCTACCAGGGTAATTCCATCCTCTGGCGCAAGTATCTTGCCGCTTCCTGGGGATCTCTCAAGGAAGCCCTCAAGGCGGGAGGGAGGGTTTTCGAGCCCGCCTCTCAGGAATCGGAAGAGTTCTCGGAAGGACTGCCGGAAGAACTATCGGAAGAGCTGGTGGGGCGCATCCGCAGGTATATTCGCGCCATGGACGATGTCGCCCGCGTAAAGGTGCGGGAGATCCTGCCGCTTTTCGAGGATTTTTCAGGGACTATCCTCGATGTGGGAGCAGGCTCCGGAGCCGTTTCAGCCGGCTTCCTGGAGCGATTTCCCAACGCCGCGGCCACATTGATCGATTTGCCGCCGGTACTCGATTTTGCCGCCGAGCTGCTGCGCCAAAGGCAATGTGGTGATCGAACGGCTTTTTGCCCGGCCAATATCCTGGAGCCATGGCCGGTGGAAAAAAAGAGCTTCGATCTCGTGATTCTCTCGAATGTGCTCCATGCCTACGACCAGACCGAAGCCACCCATCTGATCGATGAAGCCGTGGATTGTCTGAGCTCCGGCGGCCTTCTGCTGTTCCACGACTTTTTCCTGGAGCATCGCCCGGAAAAGGCCGCTCTTTTTGATTTGAACATGCTGCTCAATACCTTCAACGGGAAGGTGTTTACGGCAAAGTGGGTGCGCGAGCAGCTCGAGGGCAAGGGACTTCACGTGACCGATCTCATAGTACCGGGCTCGGACACGGGTGTAATCATCGCCGCCAGGGAGACGGACAACCTGGCCGGGCTCTGCCTCGATCCCGTTTCCATGCTGGCGGCTCGGATGAGGAGTCTCGGATTTCGCAATGCAATCCGTATCTCCGTCGATTCCATTCATGTTCCGGATTGGACGCCTCAGCGTTGCCGATTCGGATGCAGTGAATACGGAAAGCCCCAGTGCCCGCCCAACAGCCCCTCCCCTGCCGCGACAAGAGAGGTGCTCGGGGATTACTCCCGAGCGCTCCTGCTCGAGGGGGAGCCTCCAACCAGGGATTTCCAACTGCGTGTCCTGGAAGCGGAAAAGGAAGCCTTCACGGCGGGCTTCTACAAATCCCTCGCCTACTGGGCCGGTCCCTGCTCCCTTTGTCAACGTAAACCGGAGTGCACGGCGGACACCACCTGCCGCAACACGCGCATGGCCAGGCCCTCCATGGAAGCGGCCGGAATCGATGTTTTCGAGACGGTGAGGAGGGCCGGTCTGTCGCTGCGCCCGCTGAAAGATAGAGACGATTACGTCAAGTATTTTGCCTTGCTCTTGCTGGAGTGATTATGCGCGTTTTACTGGTACAAGCCCTCTCCATGGATGAAGCCTCACCGGAGAGGGTCTACCCCATAGGGATTGTTCGCCTGGCGGGACTTGCGGCCGACGGCGGCCACACCGTCACCGTTCTCGACATGAACATGGCCGGAGATCCTTTCGGGTCGCTAAAGGAAAGGCTTCTCGATTTTCAACCCGAGCTGGTGGGATTATCCCTTCGCAACGTCGATCCCCTGGGCAACCGGACCAGCTCTCTCATTCCTTCCTTCATCGTGGCCGTTCGGATGGCCGCGGCCCTCGCTCCGCAGGCATGGATAGTTGCCGGAGGCACCGGATTTTCCCTTTTTCCCGAACGGATCATGCAGGAGCTGCCCGAGATCGACCATGGGTTCGTGGGTGAAGCCGAGGCCTCTTTCCCGGATCTCCTCTCCACCTTGGAAAAGCAGCCCGCCGCCAAAAGACCGCGCACCGGCCCGAATCCGATCTCGAGGATCATTCCGCCCTCGACCGAGCTCGATCTTCTCCGCTACACTCCCCCGGATAGATCCCTGCTCGACCCGGCTCCCTATCTTTCCGTCAATAGCTACGTCGCCCCTGTCGGCATCGAAGCCAAACGGGGATGTCCCTACCGCTGCGCCTATTGCGTCTACCCGAAGCTGCAAGGAAGCCGGCTGCGCTGTCGGCCTCCGGCGAGCGTCGTGGACGAAATGGAATCTCTCGCCAAGGAGTACTCCGTCTCGACCTTTCACTTCACCGACCCGGTCCTGAACATCCCTCACGGTTATCTCGAGGAGATCTGCCAGGAGATTTTGCGCAGAAAGCTCGAGGTCCGCTGGAGCGGATTCATTCGGGAAGACCATCTGGATGAAAAAAATATCGCCCTCTTTGAAAAAGCCGGCTGCGAATGCTTTTTCTTCTCGGCGGACGGCCTTTGCCGGGAAGCGCTGGATGTATTGAATAAGGATATGGGAGAAAGCGACATCCTGAAGGCGGCAAGGCTCGCCGCGGCCAGTGATGTCATAAGCGTCTACCACTTCATGGTGAACGTTCCGGGCGAGAGTGAAACGACCGTTGCCAAGGGGATGAGGCTTTTGGACCGTATCTACGATCTACACAGCCGGAAGAAGAACCTGGGGACCGTGGTGCTCAACAACATCCGGATACTGCCGGGAACGATCATCGAACAGATCGCGCGAAAGGAAGGAGTGATCGGGCCGGAAACGGATCTCCTCTACCCGGTCTATTACAATCCAAAGCCTTTCGATACGCTGAGATACCGGCTGCAAACCCACCACCTGCAGCAAAACATCTTCATGTGGCATGAGGTAAAGAGATGAAAATTATCCTGATCGAGCACCCCCGGACTTTCAACCCCGAGCGGTGCAACGATATCGCCAACACTCCCCTCTCCTCCTGCCTCATTTCGGGCTATGCGGCCGGAATGCTTACAAGCGCCGGGCACAGCGTGGAGATCGTGGAAGGCTATCTTGAAAACCTCTCCTATGAGACGATCAAGGAAAAAGTCAGTACCACAAGACCCGACCTCCTGGGCGTGCACATGGTCTACCACTGGCAGACCGACAGGGAGCTTTTCTCTTTTCTCGAAGAGGTGAAGCGAGAGGGAACGACGAGCCACATAGCCGTCTACGGATATTACCCCACCTTCTACTTTGAAGAGATCCTGAGGGCATGCACCGCAATAGATTCGGTCATCATGGGAGAGCCCGAGGAGATATTTACGGAGTTGGCGGATTCACTGGATGCCTATGGAAATGGAGCCTCCCCCGGTATTTCAGGTCTTGCCGGACTGGATGGGGGCGGCGGTATCTCGCGCAGCCGGCGCAAGCCCATCGAAGATCTGAACCGCCTGCCTTTCCCGGTACGCACCGAGGCCATGTTTCGCCTGCCCGAGGTAAACCTCCAGGGGAGCCGAGGCTGCTACGGCCAGTGCACCTTTTGCTGCATCAACCCCTTCTACGCCGATTCCTCGCGGTGGCGCGGCAGGAGTCCTGAAAACATAGTCGCCGAAATCGACATGCTCATGGCCGGGCGGGGTACGAAGGATTTCTATTTTACCGATCCCAACTTTTTCGGCCCCGGCAGCCAGGGACAAAAGAGAGCGATGCATTTGGCATCCCTCCTGAAGAGCCGAGGCATCCACTTCGGCATAGAAGGCAGGGTAAACGATCTTCATGACCAGACCATTGAAGCCCTGGTCGATGCGGGCTTGCGCCACATACTCATAGGGCTTGAGAGCGGCAAGGACGACTCCCTCAAGAGGTTGAACAAAATGACCACGGTGGCCCAGAACGAAAGGGCCATAAGCATCCTGCGCAAGCACTCCATCGAGCCCAATATCGGCTTTATCATGTTCGAGCCATACTCCACACTGGAGGATATCCGAACAAACCTCGAGTTCCTTCGGCGAAACCAGCTCCTGAACAACCTGCCCATAACGGCAAACGTGCTCTACCACCACCAGATCGTGCTGAAGGGCTCCCCTGCCTTCCAGGTCCTGCGCGCCCAGGGCCTGCTGGAGCTCTCACCGGGTGAAGGCTACGAAGGGAGCGCCTCTTTCGTCGATTCGCGGGTGGCAAGCCTGGCGGACTTGATGAGACGGATCACCAACTTTCTTTTCATCCGCATGTGGGGAATATGGAGTGGAAAGGAGCTTGAGCCCGCCGGGGCCGAGGATAGATATGCCAGGATAAACAGCATGTTGATCGATCTGTTCGAGGACGCCCTCCATGGCCTCGAAAGCGGCAAGCCATTACAGGATGCGGAAAAGCATCGTGTATCCCGCGAAGCCGGGGAGACAATCGAGCGGATACTGAGCGCGTAAGCTAAAGGAAGATTTAGGAAACATAGGAACCTTTCGGAGGCACCATGACAGCAAAGCAAACCCGGCAGCCTGATTCACCGCCGCGATCCATCCTCGATGGCCGTGACACGGAGAGTCTCCCCGTGATGAAAGGGAGATTCCCCTTTCGGCTCGGCACCACTTCCTATATCGTTCCCGCGGCTATTCTTCCAAACATCCGGTTTCTCGGTCCCTACGTGGACGAAATCGAGCTGGTGCTCTTCGAATCCGAGGGGGAATACAGCCTTCCCTCACCGGCCGAGATCGAGGAGATGAAGCAGCTCGCCGCGGACTTCGACCTGGTTTACAACGTTCATCTGCCCACGGATCTATTCCCGGGGGATATAGAGCCCCGGCTGCGCCATCATTTTCGGGAGACCATCGTCCGATTCATCGACAGGACTTCCTCTCTTGATCCCACCGTTTTCATTCTTCATTGCGAGAGCCGAGACTTCGACGGCCAAACATGCACGGATCGGAATGCATGGATGAGCCGGACCGCCGAATCGCTCGAAAAGCTGGTACGTGACGGGGTCGATCCAAATCGCATTGCCCTGGAGAACATCGAGCATGCCCCGGAGCTGATCCTGCCCCTTGCGGAACGCTTCGGTATGAGCCTGTGCCTGGATATAGGCCATTTGCTTCGCTACGGTCATAGCCTCGATGATCGAATTCAACCTCTCCTCGAGAAAAGCTCCATGGTCCACCTGCACGGGGTGAGAGACGGCAGGGATCATTCGGGAATCCAATGGATTCCCGAAGAAGCGTGGAGCTTGATCCATCAGGCACTCCGGAGATCTTTCACCGGAGGGGTCTCGGTGGAGGTATTTTCTCTCAAGGAGCTGATCCCCTCCTTTCACAGGCTTCACTCTGTCGGGTAAGTCGAGTCGAGAGCGCCCGGCCGTTCAACATTCGAAGATCGTATCCGATGCATGATGAGGGTATTCCGGAAACGCGATTCAGGGGAGATATGTGGAAAAAACCGCAATAACTACGTCCCCTCGCTTCACCATATCCAGCCCTCGGTCTGGGACGCAGTCATATCGAGCTCATCCATTACAATAAAACAGTGTTATTGATAGTGAAACTCTCAACCCAGGCTACCAAAATGCCTAGGCTTTAGATTTCATAGGAACAACAATGTGTTGCGCGCTACATGACAAGACTGGCACCCTAAAACCCGGAAAGAGCCAACGGATATATGGATGGAAAGGAAAATGGTGCCCGGATACCTCAAATTAATGGCAGGGGATGCATGGGCGCTCCAGATCGCCCTTGTTTACCAAGATCGTTTCAACCATGCGCGGGGAAACATCGAAATGGTATGCGGCATCTTCCATGGCTTCATCACTGAGCTCCGCCGAATTCAGATAGTTAACCAGATCGGAATAGAGACACAGAAATTCCTGCGCGAATGCTCTCTGAAACTTTTGGCGCTGAGTTTTGGCGCGTGGCGCGACCGGAAGCAATCTGTCACTCCATGGAGCTATCAGGTGGTCTCCAACGAGCCGCAGTAGCGCGAAGCGGCGACTGACCGGAATGGAGCTCTTGAGAAAAACACTTAAGCTGTCCGTGTTACCATTGCGAAATCCGGCATTCATCGGCCCTTGCACGTTCATTTCTTTTATTAAAGAATCATGCCCGGCTGAAAAAATATCAGCGAGAGCGGGCGTCGAAACGGGACCAGGATCCAAGGACCAGACCTCACGAGCTATCCGTGCCGCCTCCGTAGCCTTTTGCCAGGGAAAGAGCGATGATCTCAGCTCATCACTGATTCGCTCCTTCAGGGTATCGAAACGTGGGATAACGAGCGGTAAGGCTTCCCTGCGCGGCTCGCCCAAAAGAGTCTCAATATCGGCAATGGCCTTCTCTCCGGACTCTGCCGCCATCTCCTCAACGGCACTTGATCCATATTCAGATGCCGCTCTTTGGAGAGCTAAGATAATTTGGTCAGGCGCATCACCGGGAGCATATCCCATGATCGCTTCAAGCTTGCGCCACGCAGCCAATTCCGGATCGTGCCTCTCTTCCAGAACTTCATTCCAAAGCCCGTCAAGTCCCGCCGCGTCTGTCCGCGTATCAGCCAGCCTTCCGATGACCGCTTCGACAAATGAGTGCATTCCATCTTCAAATTCGTGGGTGGCAACAAATACATCGAAGCTGTTCAGGTAACGGACAGGTTGTTCTGATGCGAGGCGTGAAGACCTGCCGCGAATCAGAACCGATTCGCCGTCACTGATGAAGGTAAGGTCGGGCCAGAGGTAACCCTCTCCGGCAACCCCGACTTTGTGGCTCATCTTCCATGATGTCGTATTCCTTTCCGGTTCCCAGAGCAGCCTCCACCAATTGGACGCAAGCCATTGTGCCAGGGCGAAGGCGGAAGCTCGAACGCAAGGCCGGACCGTCCTTGCCGCCAAATCCTCTATTTCCGTGGCCTTCCACTCATCGGCGGTGATCGTGATTTCAGCCAGGGTGGAACGGGCGACAGCGTCCCCGTATTCTCGTGCCAGCCATTGGAAATCGATAGAAAAACGGCTCATAATCTCTTCCACCCCGCTAATACTTCTTCGATGCATACACTTGCTCTCAGAGAAGGCATCTACGGCTGATAAATAAAATGGACTGCTCAGGGATGTTGCAAATCGCCTGATCCAATAGATCCAGTCACGATCTTTTAGAAGTTTCCATATTCCATAATGCACTCAATCAAGAAATCTACAAGGCTCAATATGCGTTTTGGGTTGTTGTGAGATACGCAATAGGACAGCTCACAGATTCGGTGATGGCTTACATGAAAGGGTAAATATTTCGATAAACTGGTCTTAACTATTATGGGTGCCTATTCAACTTGAGAAGAGCCTAAGCACCGCCTTCGGGAAAGTTGACTCACAGGCTAACAGGGCATATAATTCAGTACCTGGAATGGGGACCTAAGACAGGTCCCTGAATAGGAGGGTATGTTGCCACAAGCAAAGTTCAGTGTCGAAGAAGCTCAAGTTGGATTTCTCAACAACTATAGGAAATACGGATTCAAGGACAAAAGCTCCATGGTGCGTACGGCATTGGATCGCTTGATGAAAGATCTGGAAAGGGAAAGTCTCAAGGAGTCGGCTGATCTATATGCCGAGATCTACAGAGACGATCCTGAGCTCCGTGAGCTGACTGATGCGGCGATATCCGGGTGGCCAGAATGAGTGAGCTGAAACGAGGCATGGTGATCGACATAAACCTCGATCCAACCCGGGGATCGGAGACGGGAAAGGTTCGTCCCTGTATCATTGTGACCAACAATATTTATAACGAGAGAGTGCCGGTAATCCAGGTGGTACCGATAACTGCCTGGAGTGCCGCAAAAGCCCGCATCAAAACGAACGTTCAAATCTCGCCCTCCCCGAACAACGGCCTGACCAAAGAATCCATAGCCGATTGCCTCCAGACGCGACCAGTCGATCATCGTTTCAGATTGGTCAAGGTGCGAGGTGAGCTGGAGCCACAAGAAATGAATGAGATCAACCAGGCATTAAAGATTGTCTTTGATCTCCCGTAGGAGCACCTGATCTCCCGCTCAGTCCACCGCCGTCAGTTTCGAAAATACCTAAGGCAGTTTCCTGGGCGGGCAGCGGCTTAGCTTGAAGCCTATGGGAGCGTAACCCCGCCCTACCGTTCAACAGGTAGATTATTTTCCGGGAGTTGCCTAAGGCCTGTCCCCCGCATGCTTGGGCTGAATTTTCGGCAGCCTCCCTCTCAATAGAGATTCGGCGCGACCTGCTGCTTGAAGGAATCCTGATCCTTTGCGCCGCCCGGGCCCGGTTTGAAGCCGCCTTTGGACTGCACGGACAGGAAGATATCGTCTCCCAGATACTGCCCGTATTTTCCTTTCACATAAGGCGCTTCCTCGACGATGAGGAATTTTTCGAAGAGGAAGAGCTGGCCCTGGGTGGGGATGTCGATGGAAGGAGCCGGGAAGCGGGAATCCTCCGCGGAGTTTGAAAACTGCTTCACCTGCTTGAGAGGACCTTCGAATTTGGTGTAGCCGTAGTATTCAGGGAGGTAGAGGCGCCATCTCAGGTAGCTCGTGGGAAGGTCGATTGCCGGCAGTTGGTTGAGGATGTCTCCCTTGAGGCTCAGCTTGCTCACATCGGTGATGTAGCCGATTTCGATCAGGAAGGAGCTCAGCTCCTCACCCTGGGAAGGGGATTTCTTCATGGGGATCAGGATCTCTCCGGTTTCCTTCCGGGCGGGCTTGACCGGCTTTCCATCGAGAAAGGCCTGCCAAATGCGGGAGCTTTCCGGAAGGGTGAGCGTGAGGAGATGTCGGTCGTTGTTTCGAATAAAATAGCGGATGCGGGTGACGCTTTTGCCCTCGAGGGTGCGGTGGGTGACGCAATCGACGAGGTCCACATTGGCCACGACCGTCTGGATCTCTTGGTAGCTCTTGATGGTGAGGGTGGGGCTGAAGCCGTTGGCGTGGAATTCATAGCCGCACAGGAGCGGATTGGCCGCAATATTCCACAAGTCCTTGGGGAGATTCTTCGCCGGAATGGGGGCTCCGCTCCTGGCGGCTTCCGCCGTGACATCGAGGCTTCCGAGGGCTTCGACGCCGAGAAAGCCTTCCATCGTGTCCACACCCAGCACATCCGCCATGGGCGCCTCGATGCGGGCGGGCAACGGCGGCAGCGGCACGCGATAGGAAAGGGAGATCTCCACGTCCGCGCGCGGGTCGGGCCGACCGTTCACCTTGATGATCTGTGCCTGCTCCTTTTGCTCCACATGCCATCGCTCGATGGCGGGACTGGTCACGTTAAGGATCTCCACATCCGCGGGCAGCCGAAAAGCGAGCTGATCCAGGGAATCCATGTGCTGGAGCGTGATCTTGCCGAGCACCGAAACGGCGGATTTTTCAATGGAGAGCAGGGAATGGATGGTCGCCTGCTTCTTTCGAGTGATCCCCGCATCCTTATCGATTCTCCAGCTCAGCTTGAGCGTGTCGCTCTCGCCCAGGACGGTTTGAAAGGTGGTCTCATTCTCGCTCTGAGCCACCTGACCCGTGGGGGCCGCTTCCATCAGGCGCACTCCCTTTCCGGGAATGCGAAGGCTCACCCGGTTGATTACGGACCGGGGTGGAGTGAGGCTCAGAGCGTGGACGAAGCTTTCGCCTTCAAGAGGGATGCGGAAAGTCGTCTCCATGGCAAAAGCCCCCGGCCCTCGCGCAACGAGGACATAGCCGCTCGCGTCACGGACAAGCTGAGCGCTCTCCTTGCCGCCCCCGCCACTTCCCTGAGGCGCGCCGGCGCGGGAAGCTTCGCCCGCCGTTTGGGGCGCGCGATCCGCGGGATCGATGCGCACGGCTTCGACGCTGACCTTCGGAGGAAAGAAAGGAATCGTCACCCAGCCCTCCTTGAGGACGCGAACGGAGAAAGTCGCCTTGAAAAGGCCGGTTTCTCCATCGACGGCCCCGCTGTATTCCGCGCTCGCAATGGAGAAGGCGACGGGAGGCGCTTCCCGCTTCTTCTCTTCTTCCTTCTTGAACTGCTCGGTGCTCCGCCTGAGCCTTTCCAGCTCTTCAAGCAGGGGCTTCAGCTCGGACCAGGAGAGCACCACTTTTCCCGATCCCATGTCCGGAAGCGTGAGCTCTTCCCCTGCCAGGGCCGGCCGATGGGGAATCAAAGAGGAGATCAGGAAGACGGTAAGCGCCAGAGCGACCGTCGGGATCATTCGAGGCTCTTTATTTATTTTCATCGTTTTCTCCCTCCGTCGATGGCTCTTTCCGATCCGGGGGCGCATCGTTCATGGCTCCAGCAGCCTCTCCATTGTCTTTTCCCTTGGCTTCCTCATCGACTTCTATCTTGAAGTCCACGGGAGCCTCCCCATTGGGTCCACTCCATAAATCGCGGAGGGTGAGCTCCCGGTGTCGCGACAGCACGTGCATGACGATTGCCAGCACCACCACGCCTTCGATCACGTAGATGAGTCCGCTGTACGCGGGCAGCAGGGCCGCCAGGGATGTGAGTCCCAGAAAGAACGTGTAGGCCAATCCGATCGCACCGGCGATTTTGGTGCCATGGATGTTTCTTGCATAATTGAAAATGAGCGCTCCCATGACGACGAAGGAAAGGCTGAAGGACGCCACGGGGCTCATGTACATGGAAAGATAGGCAAAGAGCGGGTAGAAAAGAAAAAAGGCCGCACTCATCATGGCCACCTGAATGAAGTTGAGCGGGATGGCGGTCAGGGCGAAGATGAGGAGCAGAGCGCCGAGAAAGAGGAGAAAGAACGCGGGAGAGCGCAGCGTCATGACGGAAATCTGCCGGGCAATGTTGATCCGATCCGGAAGCACGACCCCGATGTTGAGCTGCGTCATAACACTTTCAAGCTCCCAGACGAGGCTCTTTCCCCGCGCCGTTTCTTCCGTCCGGGTCGGGGTCATGGTCGAAACGGGGTAGTCCACGTCGGAAGCCCCCAGAATATCCATCTTCATCTTGAACCGGTTGATCTGCCTGCCCGGCTCGAAGCCGTACACGAAATGCCTCAATCCCCTTCCGCTGTATTGAACCGTCATATCGAGGGAGCTCGAGGGCTCGAGCGCTCCCGTCCACAAAAGGAGGCTTTCCTGGTATTCCGTGTTTTCCGTATCTTCCCGGTTGTTGACCAGAAGCTTCACGTCGCGCAGCATTCCTTCTCCCTGCTTCATGGGATAGGGAAAAATGAAGGAAAGATAGATCTTTTGCGCCTCGGGATTTGTTATGGTGTATTTTCCAGTGAAATCCGCCACGTACCCCGTGTAGTAGACCAGTCCCTTTTTGCGGTAGTCCACCGTGAGCGTTACCGAAACGTCCGAGGCGTGCAGCTCCTTTTTGCCCAACGCGGACACGTCCGACCCGAAGCCCTTGTAGCGCACCGAGGGCATGGGCTGCTCGAGATTCCCTCCCCAGATGCGCATGACCGACTGAAGCTGCCGATCCATCGCGAAGTCCGTTCGCATCTCGAGCCTCTGGTTCAGCAGGAGCCACCCCATGAGCAACGGGATGAACAATAGCCACACGTACTTGTTGAAGAAGATCTTCTTGAGGCCTCCAAACATGGTTTCCCTCGCTGTTTCAAGTGGTTCACCGCATGCCGTTCAGGAGCGGCATCTCATCTTCCACTCCCGTGCCCGTCTCTCGCGCATCGGGCTGATTGCAGGGATGGACACGCCATCATGCCCGTGATTCCGTCGTAGGTCCACTGAATGTTTCGGGTCGAGCCGCTCTGCCAGTGTTCTCCGCCATTTGGGGAGTGGCGCTAAACAAGTGATACTTGCCAGTCTCTTGAGGTTATAGTTGCAAATAAAATACTTGACGGCACCGATGTTGTTTTACAGTTTCTTAGAAAAGGACAGGATTTCTCTCGCCAAGCGAGAAGCTCTTTATGACAAGGTGCAGTAATCCTATAGATGATAACAATATATCCTTCTCTATATGGCAGGAAATCAAGATGATCGGGAAGACCCAATTTATGGACTAGACTGGTATATACTGTAATTCTATTGACCCTCACCAATATTTTCTATATAAGCACAGAGGTAGCCATTCCATTGATCGACGCTGAAGGAGCCAAAATGAGTGCGACGAACGAGTGCAGCTATCACCCCACCAAGCCGGCTTTTTATCATTGTCCGAAGTGTGACTCCAACCTTTGCCCGGATTGCATCTCAAAACGCCAGCAGGAATCTTACGGGAAAACCAAGTACTTTTATTTTTGCCCGAAGTGCAATCTTCCCGTGGAGATGCTCAGCGTCGGAAGCTTTATCGCTCCTTTTTGGTCCAGACTACCGAAGTTCTTCATCTACCCCTTTCACCCCAAGCCGCTCCTGCTCATCTTGATTTTGTCCCTGGCCGGTGTTTGTCTTTCCTGGATTCCGTTGATCCACCTGGTGCTCTGGGCGGTACTGGTCAAGTATTCTTACGCCGTGCTGAGGAATACGGTTCACGGCAACCTGCGGCCGCCGAGTCTTTCCCATGAAGTCATCTGGGAGGATTTCGGGCAGGCGTTCAAGCAAATCGGGCTTTTTGTGGTCGTATCCGCAGCGCTGGGGCTGGCTTTCGCTGAATTGGTAAGACCATAAGCGGAGCGCCTCCCCGCCAATTCGAGGGTACAGCCCACCAGCCATAGAAAAACCATGTTTCCTATGAGATGTGATGCACTTCCATGCAAGAACATATAGGTGAAGGCCGTCGTGAGGCTCCCGCCAGCCGGCCGGTAGCCGTATACTTCTGAAATGACTTCCGAAAGCATCTTCTCGTGCTTACTCTTCAGCTCCTTCCACCTGGGATAAACCGGATCACTCACCGCGATGATTTGGTCGCCGTTCAATTTAGCCATGAAATCGCTATCTTCCATCATCTTATAGCGCAGATGGGCGACAGCCACGGGATCGTTCAGCTTCTTGCCTTCCGGAAGCGATACCTCTTCCCCACGTTTGGCCTCCTTCATATATTCCACGAACTTACCGATCTCTATGCCGGCGAGGTCCGAGCTCACGTAATACTTCGCCGCGGCCTCATATCTCTCGTCATCTCCCGATTGAATCCCGAAATAGACAAAACAGTTTATCAAAATCAGAAAAATCGTGATGACAGGGGGATTCCGCCAGCTCAGTTTTCCGGTCATTGGAATGATCAACATAACGGAATCCGTTAGAACCAGTTAGAAAAGGGGATTCTTTTTCTTGTTCTTGATTCCCTTGTCAAACATCATCGAACTGGAGCGCGTGAGCTTGGGCGTTTCCTTGGTCAGATCATCGCTGGAGGTAGTGCGCTCAAGTTTTCTTGTCGGCCCGATTACCTTTCCGATTTTCGCTTCACGTGCACCAGCGATTTCCGCAATTTTGACTTTAAGCCATTTTTCCGTGACCCAAGTCAGTGGATCCCGCTGACCATGAATATCGCGCTCGTCAGCAACGATGTAAATTGTGGGATGGCGTTTTTGATAGAATTCAAAAAGGTTGAGATCTTCCTGCAATGGATTTTGATCGTCTTCGTAACTAAAGGTTAGTATGGACAAAAAATAATTGGGTAGCGTGTCGATGTCGATCAATCCCCCATTCCAGTCATCCGGCATCTTTTCCAGGCGTTGTGCGCAAAAATCCACCCAGACCTGATAGATCGCTTTCGGCACGGTGCACAGGCACCGCTGCCGGTTTTCCTCGGATATATAACGGCTCGTGGTGCGTTCGTCTTCTTGAAGATATAGGCTTTGCGACAACCGCACTATTTTGGGGGTTGCGGGAACATAACTCTCAAAGAAACCGGTCAACCCGTCGGAAAATCTCAGGCGGTAGAGCGAGTCGAAATAAGGTGCCTTCCACCGCTCACCTCTTTGAGGTTTTATGAAGCTGCAATAATGATTCTCATAAACATCCCGGTTGGTGGGCTCAACCAAACCCACCTCGCTGACGGCGATGCTGTTGCTCAACTGGGGAGCGACAGCGGCGGCAACACCTTTCAATACCTTGCGGAGCGCAATCCACGAAGAAGCATAAGTCGCTCCCTGGCGTTGCCGGTTGAATTCATTCCAAGCGGCTTGTGAAAAATACTCGGTAATATTCCCGGACGGAGGCGCGGTGTATCTGTCACAGTCTTTTCTGGTCTCGGGATTGAACATCTCCGTACTTGTCAATGCGCACTCAAGATCGACGCCGTAGATCTTCCGCCAGCGTTCAGCAAGATCGTCCCGGCAGCGAAGCGCGATCTTATCATCCGCCCCGTCCTTCACTATGATCTGGGCTCCGACTTCCGACGGAGAGAACCCGAACGCAATCAATACCTGGCAAAAACTCCATGCCATACAGGAGCATTCACCTAAGAGAGCGTTACGGCCATATCTTGTGTCACATGGGGTTACTCCCTTTTTATCTAAATTTACCCTTAGCTTTTCAAGCCCCTCTTTATAGAAGAAGGGCGATCCACTAGCCGATTGATAGACGAAGTTGTTGCGGCGAACGCCGCGGATGAACAGGTTGAAAACCAGGTTTGCCAGTTCTTCACGGGTGAAGGTCTTTCTGCCGAAAACATGACCGCTGCCACTGCTGAAAAGTGCTTTATCCGGCCAATCCTTGAGCAATCCATGTCGAATATCGTATGGTAAAGCCCTCACATCGGTGTAGCAAAATGCCGCGATTAGCTCGAGGTCTATGGTTTCCAACGCGGCTTCCCTTGACTCTGCTCGATAGGCCTCCCCATATGTCATATATTGCATTTTCACTGCGTCCCTCCTTAAAATTAGGGTTACTTTTGCCGTGTTACGCAGTCCCTGCTGTTGGAACATCTGAGAGAAGCCGGTGTGTATCCATGATCTGGAGCTTTGATATCCGTCTGGGCGCTGTATTACACGAACAGCGATTTATCGATAGCTTTCTCATAGGCGGCTTCCTTGGTGATCTTCTCCTCGGCGATCAACTGCTTGAGGTGCTGGTCCATGGACTGCATGCCGATTGATATGCCTGTTTGGATGAAGGAGCCAATCTGGGAGATCTTTCCTTCCCGGATCATGCTGGCCAGGGCAGGCGCACCGATGAGAATCTCGTTTGCGGCGCAACGTCCCTTCCCGTCGGAAGTTCTCAACAGTTGCTGGGCGATGACCGCTCGGAGCGAATCGGCAAGCATGGTCCTGGTCTGAGGCTGCTGATCGGAGGGAAAGGCATTGATGATCCGGTCGATGGTTTTGGCTGCGCTGTTGGTGTGCAGGGTGCCGAATACAAGGATTCCCAGCTCGGCGCAGGTAAGGGCCAGGGAAATGGTCTCCAGGTCCCTCATCTCACCGACAAGAATGATATCCGGGTTTTCCCGGCTGGCCACTTTCAGCGCATCGCTGAAACTGTGGGCATGGGTGCCGATTTCCCGGTGGGTGATCAGGCATTTCTTGTTCGTGTGAACGAATTCAAGGGGGTCCTCGATGGTGATGATGTGGGCGTCCCGGGTTTCGTTGATGTAATCGATCATGGCGGCAAGCGTCGTCGATTTGCCGCTTCCCGTTGGACCGGTGACCAGAACCAGACCCTTGTTGAAGTTGGCGATGGTACTGAGCACCGAAGGGAGCTTGAGCTGCTCCAAGGTGATGATGTCAGTGGGGATCAGCCGGAAGACCGCACCGATTCCCCGGTTCTGATAGAAGAAGTTGCACCGGAATCGTCCTATGCCTGCTAGCTCGTAGGCTTTGTCCAAATCGAGCTTTTCATCGATTGCGGTACGCTGTTCCGGCGTTAGGATTTCGAACAGGAATTGCCGATTCGATTCAGGTGTAAGGACCGGCTGATCCGTGGGAACCAGTTGCCCCCGCAGTCTCAGCAGCGGCGGAAAACCGATCACCATGTGCAGATCGCTTGCTCCGCGGTCTTTCATCTCCTTGAATAGAGAATCGATGTGGGCCATTGTATCAGTACTCCAAAGAGGTGGCTCTAACGATTGATAGAGTTCAGAAACGATAACGAAAACCTTGTTTGTTCTTGCATGAACACCCCCGGCATCCGGGCCAGTTTCAAAGCGTGTATCGAACTGCCGGCAGGGCAGCGGCTACCGAGCTTCTGACTACTCTTATGGGTCAGGGCTTCGGTGCCTTGCTTTCCTGTTCAATCAGCGTCTTGAATTTCGCCGGCTGGATGGCGTTTGCCGCCGCTTCCGCGGCCGATATTCGTTTATCCAGGCATAGCGCCATCAAAGCGTCGTCCATCAGTTGCATGCCTACGTTTTTGCCGGTTTGCATCAAGGAAGGGATCTGGAATGTCTTGGAGTCCTTGATCAGGTTCCCCATGGGTAGGGTGCCTATAAGAATTTCCAGGGCCAGCTCCATCCGGGTGCCGTCTGCTCCCGGAATAAGCCGCTGTGTAATAACCGCCTTCAGTGACTCGCTCAGCATTGCCCGGACTTGGTTTTGTTCCTTGGAGGGAAACGAATCGATGATCCGGTCGATGGTCTTGGCAGCGCTCGACGTCGACAGTGTGCTGATCACCAGATGCCCGGTTTCCGCAGCGGTAATGGCCAAAGAGATGGTTTCCAGATCCCGGAGCTCACCGATCACGATCACGTCCGGGTCCTCGCGAAGCGCACCCTTCAGGGCATTGGCGCAGGAATGGGTGTTAGTGCCGAGCTGGCGCTGGTTTACCACCCCTTTTTTGAACGGGTGGATGAACTCAATGGGGTCTTCAATAGTCAGAATGTGATGGGGCCGCTTCGTGTTGATATAATCAACCATGGCCGCCAGGGTGGTCGATTTGCCATGTCCCGTAGACCCCGTCACCAGGATTAGCCCCTGGTGCTCGTCCAGGATACGCTGGATCGTCGGGGGCATCCCCAGCTCTTCGAGGGTGGGAATTCGGGGCGGTATGATCCGGAAAACAGCGCTTATTCCCCGCTGATGTTCCATGACGCTCCCCCGGAACCGGCCAAGCCCTTCCATTTTATAGGCGAAATCGATCTGGAGGTGCTGTTCCAGAATCGCCTTCTGCTCCGGATCGATAAGCTCATGAATCATTTCGCGGCATCGTTGCCGGGTCAGCGGGGGGATTTTCAGTTTACGCAGCCGCCCCAGAAGGCGGAGGAAAACCGGCTCGTCGGAAACAATATGGATATCGGAAGCATTCAACTCTACAGCTCTGGCAAAGATCTTGTCTAGTATTGCCATTGTTGTTCTCTTTCACGGGCTCGAATTATCTCGAGGTAAAACCTACAATTCCAGTCCCTACACTCTAAGGATAACAAAGCCCTTTTCTTTGCTTCACCACAACAGCCTCGATGATTTGGCCGCATTTGCCTCTGACCGGCATGAAATGGTCTGCCCTTAACGACAGGATACCATACCGGGGTGAAATTAGAAGTATATATTTTGCCAAGATGCGGAATTCTAACAAGTTAAGCCCCATAACGAATTTGCGATCATATGTGATCCAGAAGAGCGGGCGTTTGGAAAACGACAATGAGGAGAGATATATTGAAGTCTTCAGAATCAAAATGCTCCCGCCCGATGGATTCCACGATTGAAGCCACCGGGGGGTGTGGTGGTTCGCCAAACAGGCATGTGAGCCAACTGAAATAGCTATCATCTCGTTGTGGGGGATCGACGGCAGGGTTCAACTTCCCATGATCATATGCAATCTCGGCACAGGTGATTAGGAAATCGATGAGAAGGGGAGATATGTTGCCTGAACGCAGTTATCATGCTAATTCTAAATCGGTGATTTCAACCAGGAGGTTAAGATGACCTTGTCGGCACAACAAATTATAGACTCCTTTGAACGTCTTCCGGAGTCGGAAAAGCAGAGAGTTACTTATGAAATTCTTCGCCGCAGCATTCATCTCGAGATTCCTCCGCCTTCGGACGAAGAGCTTGTTGCTGCAGCAGAAGACTTGTTTCTAGCTCTTGATGCGAGAGAGGCAGAAGATGGCTCATCCGAACCGGGGAGAGATCTGGCAAGTTGATCTTGGACTTGCAGCCAAGGTACGTCCCTGCCTTATAGTCAGCATTCCCTACGAGGAGCAAGACCGGTCCATCGTGACCGTCATGGCTCACACGACAAGCCCCCGCTCTTCCAGGTTCGAGGTAAATGTCAAAGCAAGTTTTCTACGCCCTGGGGTTTTTGACGCCCAGAATATTTTGACCATACCGAGAGCGAAGCCACTAAGGAAGCTCGGAACCCTTACACGCCTTCAAATGGCTGACATTGAAGCGGCTATCCGTTTGTGGCTTGGCCTCTAGATCTTCGCGTCTTAAATTTGTTGTTAGCGCGCATAACCCAAGGCTTATGCGCGCTAACAACGTTTTTTAGCCGCCCTGTCGGAAGCCCTCGAAGGCGTTAACGCTACGATCGGGCTAGGTCGAAACGGTCAAGATTCATGACTTTGCTCCATACTGCTATAAAATCTTGCAGGAACTTCTCCCGGGAGTCCTCACATCCGTAGACTTCCGCCAAGGCCCGGAGCTGGGAGCTCGAGCCAAAGACGAGGTCGACGCGGGTGCCGGTCCACTTGAGCTCGCCCGTTGCGCGATTACGACCCTCGAACACGTCTTCGTCTTCCGAGGTTGCCTTCCACGTCGTGCTCATATCGAGCAGATTTACGAAGAAGTCATTGGTGAGCGTCTCCGGCCGCCTGGTGAAGACGCCGTGCGGGGACTGTCCGAAGTTGGCATTCAAGACCCGCATACCGCCAATGAGAACCGTCATCTCGGGAGCGGTCAGTGTCAGCAGTTGCGCCCGATCAACCAGCAGCTTCTCTGCCGATACGGTGTATTTTGTTTTGAGGTAGTTACGGAACCCGTCTGCAACCGGTTCGAGTACGGCGAATGCCTCCACGTCGGTTTGCTCCCGCGACGCATCCGTGCGTCCCGGAGTGAAGGGAACGGTCACGTCGTGACCGGCATTCTTCGCCGCCTGCTCGACACCTGCACACCCACCCAGGACAATCAAGTCGGCGAGCGAAACCTTCTTCCTGCCTGACTGCGCGCTGTTGAACGCCTTTTGGATTCCCTCGAGGGTCTGCAGCACGGTCGACAACCGGGCAGGCTGGTTGACTTCCCAATCCTTCTGCGGCGCGAGACGGATGCGCGCCCCGTTCGCCCCGCCGCGCTTGTCGGAGCCGCGGAACGTGGACGCCGACGCCCAGGCGGTAGAGACCAACTTAGAGATAGAGAGATTCGAGGCAAGGATCTTGCCTTTGAGCTCCTCGATGTCCCGTGCGTCGATCAGCTCATGATCGACCGTGGGCACCGGATCTTGCCAGATCAGCTCTTCCGCCGGGACCTCGGCGCCGAGATAGCGCGAGCGAGGGCCCATGTCACGATGGGTCAGCTTGAACCACGCCTTGGCGAAGGCGTCCTCGAATTCCTTGGGGCTCTGCTGGTAGCGCCGCGCGATGGGCTCGTAGATCGGGTCGTAGCGAAGGGAGAGGTCCGCCGTGGTCATCATCGGCCGGTGCTTCTTCGACGGGTCGTGAGCGTCAACGACCATGTCCTCTTCGGCCACGTCCCTGGCCAGCCACTGATGTGCGCCGGCCGGGCTCTTGACCAGCTCCCACTCGTATTTGAACAGCATGTTCAGATAGCCCATGTCCCATTTGGTCGGGCTCGGCTTCCAGGCGCCCTCGATGCCGCTGCCGATCGTATCGCCGCCTTTGCCGCTGCCGAAGCTGCTCTTCCAGCCGAGTCCCTGTTCCTCGAGGCCGGCGGCCTCGGGCTCCGGACCGACAAGCGACGCATCGCCCGCGCCATGACACTTGCCGAAGGTGTGCCCGCCCGCGACGAGCGCGACGGTCTCTTCGTCGTTCATGGCCATGCGTGCGAAGGTCTCTCGAACGTCACGGCCGGAGGCGACCGGATCCGGGTTGCCGTTCGGGCCTTGCGGGTTCACGTAGATCAGACCCATCTGCACGGCGGCAAGCGGATTCTCGAGCTCCCGGTCACCGGAGTAGCGCTTGTCACCAAGCCACTCGCTCTCAGCTCCCCAGTAAATGTCTTCTTCCGGCTCCCAAACGTCCTCGCGCCCGCCGCCGAAGCCGAAGGTCCGTAGCCCCATCGACTCGATGGCGCAGTTGCCGGCGAGGATCATCAGGTCGGCCCAGGAGATTTTCTTGCCGTATTTCTGCTTGATCGGCCAAAGCAGCCGGCGCGCTTTGTCGAGGTTCACGTTGTCCGGCCAACTGTTGAGGGGTGCAAAGCGCTGGGTGCCGGACCCCGCGCCCCCGCGGCCGTCGCCCGTGCGGTATGTACCCGCGCTGTGCCACGCCATCCGGATGAAGAGCGGCCCGTAGTGACCGTAATCGGCCGGCCACCAGTCCTGCGAGTCGGTCATCAGCGCATAGAGGTCCTTCTTCACGGCCTGCAGGTCGAGCTTCTTGAATTCCTCCGCGTAGTTGAAGGCCTCGCCCATCGGATTGCCCAGGTGAGAATTCTGATGGAGAATCTTGAGGTTCACCTGGTTCGGCCACCAGTCCCGGTTCGACGTGCCGCCGCCGGCAGTGGCTTTGTTAACTTTGCCCGTTACCGGGCACTTGCTTTCTTCATTCATGATATCTGCTCCTTTCGTTGTGTGAATCGCTTTCCTTTGGGCGCTAATACGATACCCTGCCGTCCGAAGAGCCTGCTCCATTTCCTGTCTTTTTTGTGCGGGCTCCAAGAAGTTTCCTTTGTAGTCGTGGGATGTTTGGAATCATCCTAATTAGTATTGTCAAGGGTGAAGTGATCATTTGCTCTCATACCTCGGTTCGTGTCTGTCATAAACGCCCGTCCCTTTCAAACCATAGATTAAAGACCTGCGTGCTCTCCTGCAAGCGCTCGGTGTCGCTTATGATCATGCCTCATCGTTACAGAATCTTTACGTCTCCCTTAAACATTCGTTACCACCGGTACATATCTTTAGAGTCAGGACAGCGAAGTCAAGCTGGAAGACAAGGCCGGCACCACCGAGCCACGAAGAACTGTTGAAAGAGAGGAAGACTATGCTCAACACAACAAACCATTCGATGACAACTGCAGTAGCGCCCGAAAAAGCGATAATCCCCGGAACGAGGATCGCAACCGAAACCGCCACATTCGCCCTGGGCTGATTCTGGGGACCTGATGCCAGGTTTGGCAGCATAAAAGGCGTTGTCCGTACTCGAGTGGGATACGCGGGAGGCTCGAAGGAGAATCCAACGTATCACCACCTGGGAGACCACACCGAGACTGTCGAAATGGACTTTGACCCGGGAATCATCACGTACGAGGAACTCTTGAATGTGCTCTGGCAAAACCATAGCCCGCAAAGCCGCCCTTGGTCGAGGCAGTATATGTCGGCAATCTTCTACCACAATGAGGAGCAGAAAAAGAAGGCAATGGAATCTCTCAAACAGCAGCAATCAGTGATGAATACCAGGCTCTACACGGAAATCCTGCCTGCTTCGAGATTTTACAGTGCTGAAGAATACCATCAGAAATACTACTTACGGCAGAGGAAAGAAATCGTTGCGGCACTGAAGGGGATTTTCCGCTTCGAGGATGACTTCAGAGATTCGACCGCAACTGCTCGTTTGAACGGTTACTTCGGAAGATACCTATCCTTTGCCGATCTCGAGGGAGAGCTGAACAGCTCCGATTTATCGGCGGAAGACAGGAAGCGGATACTGGATTCCCTGCAGGCATCGGCTCGCTAGATTTCCGGCCGGGATGCAAGGCATGGTCATGAAGAGCCTGGTCCGAGGCTCAAAATGGAAAGGAAAGACATGAAAACGATATCGTACCTCTTTTCGGCCATCCTATTGATGGGAGCTATCCTTGTAGGATCGGCATATTCAGACAGCAAACCGCCCGAGGCAGCGGCCGCGATGCACGAAGATCATAAGGGCTTGCTCAAAGCCACATTCGCCGGCGGTTGTTTTTGGTGCGTAGAGGCAGACTTCGAGAAGGTTTCCGGTGTGACCCGGGTTATCTCCGGATACACGGGAGGTCAGGTTGCAAGTCCAACCTATGAGCAGGTTTCATCTGGTGGGACAGGGCATGTGGAAGCCGTTCAGGTTATCTACGACCCGAACAAAATCACCTACAAGGAGCTGCTCGATTACTTCTGGAAGCATGTGGACCCGACCGACTCCGAAGGACAATTCGTGGACAGAGGCTCTCAGTACCGATCTGCGATCTTCTATCATGATGAGGAACAGAAGAGCCTGGCCGAAGACTCGAAACGAGAGATCGGGAAATCGGGACGTTTCGATAAGCCGATCGTGACCGAGATCATCCGGTTTTCCAAATTCTACCCAGCGGAGGAATACCATCAGGGGTACTACGAGAAAAATCCGGTGCGCTACAAGTATTACCGGTGGCACTCGGGGCGCGATCAATTTCTGACGAAGGTATGGGGGAATAGCATGGAAACTGCGCAAGTGATCTCAGAGAGCAGCAAGTATGTGAAACCGTCGGATGAAGAGCTTCGAAAAAGGCTCTCACCACTGCAATACAAGGTTACCCAAAAGGAAGGAACGGAGCCGCCCTTCAAAAACGATTACTGGGATAATAAAAGGGAAGGGATCTATGTGGATATCGTCTCGGGTGAGCCCCTTTTCAGCTCGCTCGACAAGTACGACTCCGGCACCGGCTGGCCAAGCTTTACCCGGCCCCTTGAACCGGGCAATGTTGTAGAAAAAGAGGACCGCAGCTTCTTTTCGGTTAGAACCGAGGTGAGAAGCAAGCACGGCGATTCCCATCTGGGACACGTGTTCTCCGACGGACCGCCGCCCACCGGCTTGAGATACTGCATGAACTCCGCCTCCCTGAGGTTCATCCCCAAGGAGGATTTGGAAAAAGAGGGATATGGCAAGTATTTGAGCTCCCTTTCGGTGAGTACGGTTCATGCAGTCAGATGATGCAAGCTCCAGATGCTCATCTCCCGGGAAATCAACGAAGCCGGAATCCGCACCACGGATTCCGGTGGCATTCATGTAATGAGGTGGATATCGAATTTTTCGCCCATGCCATATCTGCTGGAGGCATTCGTTTCGCTACGGGCGCTATTTACCGCAAGATCGATTGAGCAACAGGGGAATCGAAGTCTTCAAAAAAGCATCTGCCTTCAAGAGCAAGAATCAGAAACGCCCGCGGAATTCCAACGGATGTGAGGTCGATACGGCTCGCTTTCCGGTGTCCATCGGCGATGATAGTTCCTCTGGATGAGGCGACTTTTCTGTGGTATAAGGCCGGTCTGACTACGTGGTTTGAACTGACCGAAACAGGAGGACTATATCATGCCGTACGGTGCTAAAGTGACAAAGTTGGAATCTGTTGTTCTTGAAGATGGTGTTGAGCTGGCTGTTCATCCTGAAGTGATGGCAAAGCTGAATCTGACGCCAGGCCAGACAGTTGATATGGAAACTGCCAAGTTAATCGTAGCCGAGAACGACAGGCTGGCACGTTTCAAGTGAGCCGGCTCCGGAGCAATCAGGCCCGGGACGGCCGGGCCTGAGGCCGGATTGAGCGAGAGCCAAACCAGCATCCCCCTCACCAATCAATCAATCCGGCCGGTGGTTAACCTGTGGCCGTTCCTTCAGATCGAAAGCTTATGGCGTACCCTTCGGTGATCGTGATTCGTGACCACGGTCGCACTCCAACTCAGTTCAGAATGGATCCAACCAGTTTTCCACCGTAAGGTCTTTGATTCTGCTAAAATGCCGGGTGTTGGCTGATACCAGGGTACACCGGTGATTCAAGGCTGCAGACGCGATGAGTACATCCTCGATACCAATGGTCTGACCGGTCTTCCGCAAAAAAGCGAGTATGTCTCCCGCAATCAAAACCTCATCGAGCTCCAAAGAAAGAATGCTTACTCTCGAAAGGATTTCCTCTGCGATTCTTGGCCAAAAGCTTTCAAAGTCTTTACGCAGTGAGCTCCCAAACCGAAGCTCCATAACGCATATACATGATGTAAACAATGATTGCGGCGGCTTGGAGCCCAAACGAGCCAGCAAATAGGAGTTGGCTTGTCTCTTGATCAGTTCGCTCAATATGTTTGTATCAAGGAGATACATCAATCCGTTGCTTCTTGGGCCATGACCCTTGGCACATGTTTGCCTCGGTCCTGGACAATCTGATCAATGGTTTCAAAAAAGCTATCCCCTTCATCCAACCACCCTTTTGCCTCTGCCAGGTGTTTGATCTTCTCCTCTGTCGGTACCAGTCTGGCCATTGGTTTTCCCCGCTTGGTAATAACGATCTGTTCCTTCCCGAACGCAACACGTCCCAGCAGCTCGGACAGATGCTTCTTTGCCTCTGCCACACTCACGTTTTGCTCACTCATCTTGACTCCTTTCCTGATCATTATGGTCATGTTGACCTGTTTAGTTCAAGAAGTCAAGAAAGAGGCGAAAGGATTTCAACTAGCGGGGATGCAAAATTCAATCACAAAGACACGAAGTATAGTGTACCCCGAAAACTGGACCATGTGCTAAGGTGAATTAGCGGATTATTAGATAGCATGTGGAGGATGGAGAATGGGAGAAAAGCGAAAACGTTACAGTAGCGATTTCAAGTTTCAGACTGCGCTGGAGGCGGCTAAAGAAGGAAAGACAATCAACCAGATTGCCGGCGAGCGTGGGGTTCACCCGAATCAGGTGAGCCAGTGGAAGCGACACTTGGTGGAGGAGGGACCGAAGCTTTTTAGCATCGGCAATGGTCGTCAGGAGCGGGAGTTGGTGTCACAGCAAACAGAATTATTCGAACAGATCGGTCGGCTAAAGATGGAGCTCGAGTGGCTAAAAAAAGTCTGCCCGAGTCAATTGATGCCAAACGGAAGCTGATCGAACTGAAGTGTCGAGAGATCTGGATACGAAGAAGTTGCCAACCGTGCTTCTCGATCAACCTGCACAATTCTTTCCCTGAAAGAGTCTTCATATGGCGATTTCCATGACCCTGCTTTTGCTGTCTTCGGCGGACTGTTCGATATCCACAGAAAGGCATCCTTCTACGGCGTCATAGAGATTCTTCAGGAGATCCTCGAACGTGTCTCCTTGGGTGGCGCACCCTGGAATAGCCGGAACTTCCGCCCAATATCCGCCTTCTTCAGCTTCGTGGATGACTACTTTGAGCTTCACGATTGAACTCCTTCACACTGCTGGTGATCCGTTTCTTGTAATCAAGCCGTTGCCGCGTCAGGCAGTTGATAGACCGGAGCGGTACGGATCGGTGCTCCCGGATTCTTCAACATCTTCTCAATGGCCTCGACCGTTGCGAGCGATAACAGCACATCTCCGCAAACAGGGCAGACATCAGCGGGGACATTCTCCAGGACGATTACGGCGCCATGGTGTTTGACGACATGGGTGATGTGCTTCTCTTCATATTCACCGGGACAGGATCGAACAAAGTAGGGCTTCATGATCTCATTCCCCGCTGAAAGCATTTAATCCGACAACATCTTGATGATGTGCCTTGCCAGGTTTTCATTGATCTCTCGATGTCGGGGCACCGGCTGACACATGCCTGTTGATGGGTTTTGATACCAATCATGATTGCCGCCATGTCGGATGAGGCTGCAACCCATTTCTTCGAGCTTGGCTATGAGATCCTTACGTTTCATCAGATTGCCATCTCTTCGTGCACGCGAACCAGCGGGATTGAACCGCTGCCCAATTCTTTCAAGATATCTTTCAGGTTCTCTTTCAACTCGTCCAAGGTCTCACCCTGGGTGATGTAATCGGGATAGGATTCCAGATGTCCAAGCCACATGCCATCCTTCTCTTGCCAGTAGACGATTTTAACTGTCTGCATTTTTGAATCCCTTCATTTTCCGTTTATCGATTGAGCTCAAGGGATATGATCGCAGCGGTATCGTTGGGCTCGCTCTTTCCGTTCATGGCCCGAGTAATGATACCGCCCGCCACATTGGAAGCGTTCTTCAATGTCTCATCCCTCAAGTGTGCGTATCGTTGTGTCATTGCCGGGCTTCGCTCATATGGGCAAATAGATGAAGCGAGGAACCATGAGGACTCTTAGGAATTGATCGGTCACTCGCTTGAGATTGTGTGCCCACTGGAACATGGTAACGTACTGTGCGAGGTATTTCTTGT
>Ga0074199_1000580_pt1 | contig 52468 bp, 43 predicted proteins | sample EPASupsiteSAE347_FD_64528 | JGI IMG/M metagenome (GOLD analysis project Ga0074199, IMG submission 64528) | Bioremediated contaminated groundwater from EPA Superfund site, New Mexico - Sample SAE3-47 | ecosystem: Environmental > Aquatic > Deep subsurface > Groundwater > Contaminated ... | reverse complement strand
TCATGTAATATTCCTCCATTGTTATCATTCGGTTGTCCTCCTTATACTTTAAGAAGAAACATACCGTGTTTTTGGGGAATTTTCAACCGTTTATTATGGGTATTTTAACACCGATTTTGACACTCCTTGCCACTTCTCGTCTGTCGATATCATAACAATAACTTTTGTAGAACTTATGGAGATAAGAAATTATTTAAAAAATTTTAAAAAAAATAAAGCAATGTATCAATTATTCTAATACATTAACTTTATTTTAAATGATGGGTATTTCTGATCACACCTAATTACTAGTTAATACTTTTGATGATACTTTCAATTTTTATAAATATGTCAACCAATTTGTCATCAAATTGAGTGCCACTGTTTTTTTGAATTTCCGCTACTGCAACCTCATGGCTAAATCGCTGTCGATAAGGCCGATCTGTCGTCATTGCATCATAAGTATCGGCAATGGCAATGATCCGTGAACCCAGTGGAATTTCCGCACCTTTGAGCCCACATGGATAACCATTGCCTGAGAACATCTCATGATGGTGGCGAATAATTGGTAAAGCTTCAGTTAGAAAATCGACATTACTAAGGATATTAATTCCAATATCCGGATGCTTTTTTATAACCTCGTATTCTTCATCTGTCAGCTTACCATTCTTATTCAAAATATGATCAGGTATCCCTATTTTCCCGATATCATGGAAAAGCCCTGCATATTCAAGAATTTCTTGATTTTCTGCTGTCAATTTCAGTTCTCTACTTAAAAGCATGGATATTTTTGACACCCGTTCAGAGTGTCCTGCTGTATAAGGATCTCTTGCATCAACAGCATTGGATAAAGCAAAGACAGTATTTAAATAGGAATCATCAAGTCTTTTCAGTGATAATTCGATTTCTGACTTTTGATTAATTAGCTCTTTATTTTGTTGTCGAAGTGTTTGTGATGTTTTATAAAGAATGCCAACCAACAATAAAAAAAGGATCAAAAATCCACCAAAGACTGTCAATGCTATCACTTGTACAATCATGTTTGCATGTTCACTGATGTTCTTTTCAAGGATTTGCAAAACGGCAACACCTTCAACTTTACCGTCATAGATGATCGGTTCATAAATATTTATGACCAGCTTGCCTTTATTCTCATCTTCAGCATTATTGAGTGCATAAGCATCTGAAACGACGAAAGGAGTCTCACCATTTAATACTTTTTCAAGATTTTTTTTGTCAGGTTGTTCAACAGTAAAAACAGAATTATCTGCCATGATTACTTTTTCATCCTGGTTGATGAGCATAATCGCTTGAATGTCATATAAATTCATGGATTCAATGATATTAGACTTGATTTGAGATGCCTTAGTGTCAGATATGGTATCAGCAAAGTCTGTTTTAGTCAGATTGTTTTTAACAACCGTACTAATTGTAATTTTAGAGACTTCTTCAAGATTACCTAGCTTATCATTTTTAATATGTTCATATATAACCAGGGAAAGCACAATGCCCATTAAAACAAACGCGAATAGACTGTATAAGGCAAAAGTCCTTATTAATGGATATCTTTTCATAAATATCACCTTTCACAATGTTGTTTAATCCTATCATATCTATCTGTTATGATAGATATGCATTATACGTTATTTTATCGGCTAAATCAAGTTGTAGATTATCTTTTTTATCTTAATATGAAATTCAGATAATCTCAATCACTATTTGACAGATATCTCATTGATATCCGAATTTTCTGTTTTCTGAAAAAACTGTAATAAATTTTTAAAATTTTCCAATCTCCATAAAATCTCCACAACTATCAAGTATACTTGCAAACATAGATCAAATAATTTTAAGGAGCTGATACTGATGAATTGTTGTAAAAACGATGAAAACAAGAACAACCTGAAAAAAAATAAAAAACATCATATGTCACACATGATGATGATGGCCCTTTGTTGTGGTGCACCCATTTTAATACTACTTATCATAACATTGCTTGGTTATCAAGGTATTCTATTTACGCTTCTGCCATTCATTTGCCCGATTATGATGGTACTCATGATGCCGATGATGTTACGGGGTGGAGATAAAGGTAAATCTGAACAAACGGATCAAACAGAGGAAAAACCTTCAAATCAAAACATACTTTCTTAGTAATTTTACTTTCTGTTTTCCAGCTAGATGGACACATGCATTGTTTTGCAGGTGTCCTTTTTTATCATTCTCAAATTTTTGCAAAATTATTTGAAAATTTGATTTTATTTATGTTGAAATACTCAATCTCTCCATAATTTCTTCATAAGTCTATTGTATGATAGATACAACAAATAATTTTAAAGGAGAATTTCAATGGGAACAATCATATCAATTTTAATCTTTATCGGACTCATGTTTGTCATGTCTAAATTCGGCATCGGATGTTGCGGTGGCCATTCTGGTCATAAACATCATAATGGTCAAAAAAATTTAGAGGATTCAGAGAAAGAACAAATTTCTAAGAATGATTTGGAATAATGATTATAAGCATTGTTTAAACGATGGCGGTTATTTTATTAATCTATTCTGCTTCGATCTGCAAGTCAAAGATCATTTTAAAACATAAAGGGGGTCGTGCCAAAATCATATGCACTGCCCCTTTTATATTTTTCTTAGAATGATAGTGAGAATAGCTGTATAAAATTAGTCAGCCGAGAAGATCTGTCTCTATAATTGACTCCTTTAATTTAGGTCATATGAATAAACACTTCAGTAGTGCTGTCTGACGCAAATCATTGTTGACAAACGTTGACAAGTGTGATAGCTTGACTTTATTGAAACATGTGCTCATCCTTCTGTGAATCAAGACAAGATTTTTTAATTTTATTTGATAAAAGTTAAATTGCCGTGAATAGAATCTATTGTTACCACCTTGTGATAGCCGATATTTTTGATGACTATTTTCAAAAGTGTAGAAACGGCTTATCTTTAGATGATATTGATGCAATAATTTAGGAGGGAAATATGAAAAAGCAGTTTTTTGTAATAACTTTAGTAGCCTTGTTAATATTTGCATTAACGGGTTGCAATGATAGGACATCTGAAAACAATAGTGCGATTATAAGGGATGCAGCCAGTAGTTTTAATTTGATAGTAACTAACAATTTAGAAAATAAAGTCTATCATGAGACATTAAGCCATTTTGGGCTCCTACTTAAAGACGGTGATAAGTTTGAATGGACAGAAGATCCTTCTGTGAGTGATGCTGACTTTTCTCTTTCTATAAATGCTGATGAATTTATACATGCTGGATTAGATGTTACTAAACTCGAAGGAACACCCTTCACTTATGTAGCAGCTTCAGATAACAATCCAAATATGCTCATATATAAATTTGATGTCAGCAGTAACAAAGAAATCTATAAAGACTCTAATGAAGCATTCGAGAAACTAATAAGTCAGATACCTGACCAAATTGCTGTTTTAGAAAATGATGGTTATATTCTAAGTCTCGATCAAGGCTTTCAAGTGCATTGGAATGCAGATGGACGTGTAAATAAAGATATGGCCTTTATTGTTGGTGCTGAAGACCTTGTAAAGGCTGGGCTAAATGTTGATGAACTTAACGAATGGAAAGTGATGAAAAATAAGTATCCAGATGATACACAGTTGAAATTATTAAAAATATATTATTTGAAATAGATTATTGAGGAAAATTTCTTAATAATCTACATGGCAAGAATTTTAAGAAATAGTCGAGAAATTGATCAAATGAAAATAGTTGAGAAAATATTTTTGTAATTGAAATCTACATAAGATCTACACATAATTTTATTAGAATAAGTACAAAGATATACATCAAGTAAAATCAAGAAATCAGTTGAAAGGTGGCTAATAAAATGATGGGATTTAATACGTTAGGTTGGCACGGAATTCACTCACTGTATGGTATGCACAATGGATTCGGTATGATGGGAATAACAGGGGGTGTAACCATGTTTATGGTATTACTATTAGTGCTTGTGGTGGTTGTTGCTATTGTTTGGTTTTCAAAAAACGGAAATCCCCAAAACAATCGATTTAAATATCAAACAACAGATCGATCTTTAGAAATTTTGAATGAACGCTATGCATCTGGAGAAATTGCTGATGAAGAATATGCTAAGAAGAAAATAGAATTAAGGAAACATAATTTATAATCAGCTTTAAGAGTCCTGCTTTAGACCTTGAGATCTCTTTTCCGAAAGCCAGGAAAATGTTTCATTTTTTGTGTAAACTCTGAAAACTGATATCGTGTGAATTAATCTTAAGGGACAATAAATGGCGACAAACCGTTATTTGTCCCTTCATTGCTTTATACATAGATTTTTCGATAAGCCAATAAGAAGCACAAAATATAGATTTTCCGCCTCAATTGGAAGTGCCTTTCTTTATTTTCAACTATATTTACACTTTATAACAGTTGGAAATATAATTACCTATTTGACCAACCATTACATCAAAACTACTAAAAAAAAGGACAGCACCAGAAAGCACAGTCCTTTTCCATCCTGTCTTAGCTATAACTTTCGTAACTCCGCTTTTTTTCGATTGTACTCTTCTTCATCGATTTCACCGCGAGCATACCGCTCATGCAAAATTTCCAGAGCTTTATCACCTGAACGGGTTCCTTCTTTTACATTTGAATTTGTAAAATGGTGAACAATAAAATACACTCCGATGATAACCAGAACAAGTAATAGAAACAATCCAAACATCATAAAGAAGCCAAAACCACCACCATAACCTATGCCATACATCATTATTGATTCCTTCTTTCTATTCTCAAACATATTTCACTCTAATGAACCCAACTAAAATCTGAATTTATTTTAGGGAGCGGATGTTCTTTGTCATATTATTAAATTCTTCCTTTGTGATTTCACCTTGTGCGTACCTTATACCTAATATTTCCAGAGATTTTTCCTGAGCTATCGGTATCTTTTTTGATCTTATCACTGCAAAAATTATGACGCCAATAATTAAAATCAGAAATATGGCAATAATACCAATGGTAACCACTGCAGATACAAAAGAATTCATCATCCCATATCCATTCCATCCTGAATTGGCATATGAATTATTATTCATCATTCCATTTCCGTACCATCCAGAATTAGTAGATGAATAACTATTCGTCATCATTCCTCCGCTCATGAGATTCATCATCCCATTTGGGTAATCTGTTAGATAATTGACAGCAAGATTGATATGAAAGGCTCTAAGGGATTCTGATCCGTCTCCGCCTAGTTTGATGTCCATCTGTTCATGCATAGCTGAATTAGCAATCATTTTTTCCATCACCGAATCACCTAATGCTTCAAGTGTCTCCTGGTTTACTTTGTTTGGATCAATCTGTGTTGCATCCTTAATTCCTTGCTCTACCATAATTTCTGATAGTATAACATCCGGACTTTTAAGTTCCATCTCTTCCGCAAATGAAATGCTAGTAAGAGCCAAAGCGGCTAACAACGATAAAGTGAAGACAAGAATTACTTTTTTCATTTTTTCCACACTCCTTACTTGATTAATTTGATACCCCAATGAATATGGATGAAACAAGAATCAAGAATTTATAATATAGTTTGCTTTATGATATCGTGTAATGGGCGGGATAACCTAAATGTTTAGTAAGCAGCCTGTTTAGTGTCATAAATTGTTGTCAAAACTAATGGATTTAATATTTTCCGGGGTTAGATTTATCAAATTATCTTTGATCTTTCGATTTCATCGTTCTGAATGGGAACTGATAGCTAAATAATAATTGATCAATCTAATTGAACTCTACTTAAACGCATCAAAAAAAACACATACTATTTCATATGCATTTCTGAATTGGTCTTTAAGTTTTATTATATTTTTTGATTATATGTAATAAATCTATAATACTATTATTTAGCCATTTAAGTATATTTATTATGTTTTTTACCTTATATAAGCACCATAGCCGATGCCGGCTTCTTTCATCGTCCGGACAACTTTCTCAAAGGCTTCCAGGTTATCCAGGGGATCCCCATCCATTTCCACATAAGTAATGTGCCCGGCGTTGGTAAGCTCATGATAAGGGGCTTCCAGGGTTATTTTTTCATAGGCGCTGGCTCGATAATAAACGGGAATGTGAAAAGAATTGGTGTAGTATTCCCGGTCGGTTACGCCGGGGATTTCACCGAACACCATTTTATCCAGTTTGACAAAACGACCGGCGGTACCTTCGGCCGGGGTGCCCAACAGGGTGAAGTTAAGCTGATATTCTTCGCTGGTTTGATCCATTCGCTTTCGCATATGGCCAACGATTTCCAGTCCCAGCTCCTGAACTTCGGCCGCTTCGCCATGATGTTTTCCGGTTAAAACCGTCAAACATTCTGCCAGTCCGATAAAGCCCATGCTCAGGGTACCGTGTTTCAGCACTTCCCGGATTTCCATCTCTTCGGTCAAATCATCTGAGTCAATCCAGACTCCTTGTCCCATCAGAAAGGGGAAATTCTTAACTTTTTTATGGGCCTGGATTTCAAATCGCTCCAGTAGCTGCTCGACAACCAGATCGATTTTCTGATCCAATTCCTTAAAAAAAAGCGCTTTGTTACCTTGACTGTTTAAGGCAATCCGGGGCAGATTGATAGTTGTAAAGCTCAGGTTGCCGCGGCCGTAGGTAATTTCGCGATTGGTATCGTGAACATTTCCGATCACCCGGGTGCGGCAGCCCATGTAGGCTATTTCTGTTTCTGGCTGGCCGGCCTTGTAATATTTCAGATTATAGGGCGCATCCAGAAACGAAAAATTGGGAAACAATCGCTTGGCACTGACTCGGCAGGCTAATTTGAACAAATCATAGTTGGGATCCCAGGGGTTGTAATTGACGCCTTCCTTGACCTTGAAAATATGAATCGGAAAGATCGGGGTTTCGCCATTTCCCAGCCCGGCCTCGGTTGCCAGCAGCAGGTTTTTAATCACCAACCGTCCTTCGGTGGAGGTATCCATGCCGTAATTGATGGAACTGAAAGGGATTTGTGCTCCGGCCCGGCTATGCATGGTGTTCAGATTATGGACAAAAGCCTCCATTGATTGATAGACGCTGCGGTCGATTTCCCGTTCGGCGTTTTCCATGGCAAAGTTCTGCACCCGACTGATGATGTTGGCATCGGAAATCCATTGGGACAAACTCCGGGTTTCTGCTTCAAGATAGTTTTGGGGTTGATTCAGCTCGGGACTTAATCCCAGTTTTTTCTCAATATCTTCACTGATGGCCTTGACCTTAGCTAAGGCGTTTTTTGTGTCCGTCAATAAGGTTAACGCCTTAGCCAGATTTTCCCGATAAAGCCGGATATAGGTTTTTTTCACCCCGGGAACCATGGCATAGTCAAAATTGGGAATACTTTGTCCGCCATGCTGATCATTCTGGTTTGACTGGATGGCAATACAAGCCAGGGCCGAATAGCTTTGAATATCATTGGGTTCTCGCAGATGTCCATGACCGGTGGAAAAACCATTTTTGAAAAGCCGCTCCAAATCAATCTGACAGCAGGTGGTGGTCAGGGTCAGAAAATCCATATCGTGAATATGAATTTCACCGGCTTTATGAGCCTCGGAATGCGCTGGTTTTAACACAAACATTTCATAAAACTGCTTGGCTCCCTCAGATCCATATTTCAGCATTGTGCCCATGGCGGTGTCGCCGTCAATGTTGGCATTTTCCCGTTTTACATCGTTGTCTTTGGCCTCTTTAAAGGTCAGATCTTCATATATTTTCATCAGCCGGGTATCCATTTCCCGGATCCGGGTCCGCTCGGCCCGATAGAGAATATATTTCTTGGCGGTTTTGGCGTGTCCGGTTTCGATCAGAATTTTTTCAACCGCATCCTGAATTTCTTCTACTGTCGGGGCGTTGGTCTTCATTTCCTGTTCGATATAGATGGTGACTTTTTCGGCCAGATCCATGGCGGTCTGATAATTCTGGCCGCCGATTTCACTGGCTGCTTTGAAAATAGCATTGGCAATTTTTTCAATATTAAAAGGGGCTTCGCGGCCGTCTCTTTTTTTGATTTTCGTAATCATACTGGTATGTTTTCCTTCTTTCCTGCTAGTCTTTTTTATTTAAGTATTTATTTTCCGGGCATTGAAAAACCTCTCGACGGCGTGGTCAAGAGGCATAAAAACTGCTTGGCTCAAACACCCTCTATCACGCGTAGAGTCTGGTGTAATAATAACGGCGGGTAATCTGACTTAGGGTTAATTTTAAAAACCTCCCATTACAGCGGCGGGACCGTGCTGGATTTGCACCAGCTTCCCCTTAAACTGCACCAGTTGGCACAGCACCATTACTATCTTATTTTGTTGTGTTTATTTTACCACATACAAGATATGGTGTCAATTTGACTTTTTATGAATGCGATATCATTTTCTTCCCTTTCGGGAGTTCTGTCACTACATAGGTAGAAAAGTCTTTTTCGGAAAGCTTGGTGCCCAGTGGTATTCTTTTATTTTTACTTGCTTTCTCCACTCAAGTTTCTGCAAACCCTTTCAAATTACGATACTCTTAACTTTTTTCAGAAACAAATTAATTTTTGTAAAAGGTATTGACAGCTCAAAAAAGGTAATGTATTATCTATTAAGGTAATACATTACCTTAATAGCATGTTGGAGGTTATCATTTGGACAATATCAATTCAATGCCCGATCAAAAATACATCTTTGGCGGGGTTCAAGTCGTTGCCAACCAGATGGATACCCTACTGGAACGGGAACTGAAAGAACACAATTTGACAACAAAACAATGGTTACTGACCATTGTGGTGCAGAATATTTTTGATCACGACCCGACCATCAAAGAAGTCGCCAAAGGAATGGGCAGCTCTCATCAGAATGTCAAGCAGGTTGCGCTCAAATTGGAACAAAAGGGCTTTGTGGTCATGGAAAAAGATCCTCGCGATGCCCGGATCACCCGGATCAAACTCACCGATGCCGTTGCTTCTTTTGGCAAAGAAAGTCAGCAGAAATCCGAAATCTTTACCGAAAAATTATTTGATGGCATCACCGCCGAAGAACTGGCGATGACCCGGTCAGCCCTTGAAAAGCTGCTGACAAACCTGGAAAAAATGGATCAGGAATCAAAATAACAGGAGGAAAAAAACGTGAAAAAAGCAATGATTATTATGCTCAGTATTCTGGGCGTACTGGTACTGGTCGGTGCCGGTGGATTTTTTTACATCACCAACGGCCTGGATGCTGGTGAAAAGCTGGCGATCAACCCCGTCGATCTGACCGAAATTGAAGATGGCACCTATGCCGGTGTTTACCAGGCCGGGCGCTGGAGCAACGAGGTCGCTGTCAGCGTGGCGGATCATCAGATTTCAAACATCGATGTGGTCAAAACCGTCACCATGGAATCTCCGGAAATGACCAGTACCATTATCAACAGTGTCATCGCAAAACAAAATACCACCGTTGACACTGTCAGTGGTGCCACCGTTACCAGCAAGGCCTATCTCAAATCTATTGAAAACGCCTTGACGCAGTGATGCAGTTGAAGATTGTCTGCATTATTATATAAACGCTTTTGAAGAAAGCAAACAGCCTGTTGTCGATTAACGACAACAGGCTGTTTTATTCGCGGTTTTTATAATGTCTTCATTTTAAGTTGTTGCCTGGTTAATCTCTTCCAGGGTTTTCCCCATTGTTTCCTTGCCAAACACCGCCACTACCACGGCCACCACCGCAAACACCAGGGTCAGGGTGATAAACACATTGGTATAGCCGATTTCGGTACCATAATAATTATAGATCACCGGCACCACAAAGGGTGCTGAAAAGGCGCCGATGCGACCAAAGGCCGCCGCCCAACCGGAACCGGTGGCCCGGAAAAAGGTGGGGTAGACTTCCGGGGTATAGGCGTAAACGCAGCCCCAGGCTCCCAGACTGAAGAAATAAAGCATCGAACCATAGATCAGAATTTGTTCCACACTGCCGGCATGGCCAAACAGCCAGGCTGCCAGGGCGGTTCCGGCAAAATAAATGGCCAGTACTTTTTTGCGCCCAACCTTTTCAATCAGGTAGGCGGCACTGAAGTAGCCCGGCAGCTGGGCCAGACACATAATCAAGGTAAACTCAAAACTTTTGGTCAGCGTAAAGCCCTTGGCCACCAATAGTGATGGAGTCCATAACACAAAGCCATAATAACCAAAATTGATACCAAACCAGATCACCCATAGCACAATCGTGGAACGGATATATTCTTTGGCCCATAAATCCAGAAACGATGCCTTGATATGCGCTAACTTATCGGTTGCTGATTCATCGGCTTTGACCTGGCTGGTAATATTGGCCTGTTTTTCCATCGTCATCAACAGATCTTCCGCTTCACTCGTTCTTCCCACTGATTCCAGATAACGGGGGGATTCCGGCACCGCCATGCGGAAAAAGGCGGCAAAGAGGGCTGGTATTCCGCCCACAAAAAAAGCCATCCGCCAACCGTATACGGGAATAAATAAGTACGCCACGAAGGCCGCAATGAGCCATCCCCAGGCCCAGAAACTCTCTAAAATAATAACATTTCGACCCCGCATTCGGGTCGGTGAAAACTCACTGACCAGCGTCGATGCCGCCGGCAGTTCACCGCCCAGGCCAAAACCGGTACAGAACCGCAACACCAGCAGCATCGTGAAATTCACGGCAAAACCAGAAAGTGCGCTGGAAACCCCATAAATAACCAGGGTCCACATAATCACCGTTCGGCGGCCCCATTTATCCGCGGCCATGCCGGATAAGCCGGCGCCCAACGCCATCCCCAGCATCCCGATACTGCCCAGCAAACCCAGTTGACTGGGATCCAGGGCCCATTCTTTGCCAATGGCTGCCATCACACCGGAAACCATGCCCTGATCCATCGCATCAAACATCCACCCGATCCCGGTTAACAGCAGGACCTTCTTCAACATCGGGGTCATCGGCAGCTGATCAATCCGCGAAGCAATATTCAACATTGTTACCCTCCTCATCATACTTAAACTTGTGATTATTATAGCATAACTATTTTTTTTTGCTACAAAATCCCGGTAAGAATTGGAAGAATATGTTTGTATTTGGCCCTCATGGTACCCGCCGACACAATTCAATGACACTGTGCTATTTTAGCTCTCCGGCTTTTCAATCGTCGCCAGCAATTGCTTCATGGCCTCAGTGAATTGCGGATGAAGACTGGCTATTTCCTTTTCCGCCCGGCTTTCAAGGGCTTTTTGCAATTCCCTGGCGATTTCAAAAAGTTGCTTGGCGCCAATACTGCCGGAACTGCTTTTAACCTTATGGACCGCCTGGGCGGCTTCCTGATAGCGCCCGTTTTTGATGTCAAGATCCAGGTTTTCTGACACTTCCTGGTTTTCGTTGAAATAGGCTTCCAGAACACTCTCATAAAGCGACTTATTGTTCCCCATATAGCGGAGTCCTTCTTCGCGGTCCAGCACCATCGCAACATCTTTTGCACCTTCATTTTTCTGATCATTGCTCTGGCTGTCCGGTGCTTCTTTGCTTCTTGTTTCGGCGCTGACAATTTTACTGATGGTTTCCACAAATTGTTCCGGATCGAAGGGTTTGCTGATGTAGTGATGAATCCCAAAGGATTCGCATTTCTCCTTAACCCCCTCGATGACGTCAGCTGTCATGGCGACAATGGGAATATCCGCCGAAAGTTCTCTGACTTGTGCTGCCGCTTCATAACCGTTAAGCACGGGCATATGAAGATCCATGAGTATCAAATCAATCTCACTGCGGTGAGCCTTAAACAAATCAACCCCCTCTTGTCCGTCATTGCCCAGCCAAACCCGGAACCCTACCGGCTCCAACAAGGATTTTGCAATCAGCTGATTCGTTTTGTTGTCCTCCACCACCAAAATGCCATAATTGTGTTCCAGTATCTCCTTGTTGATATCTTCCTGTTTGAACTCCTGATTGGCAACAAGGGCTTTGGTTCTGAAAATTTCCAGAATGCCGTTGTATAAAACCGATGGGATAATTGGTTTTCCGATGCCGATATCAACGCCCTGGGTATCCAGTTTATCAAACAAGTCTTCCCGCATCATTGGCAACAGCATAATGACTCTGGGCTTCTTCACAATTTTTTTGTTTCCCTGTATCATTTCAATAAATTTAAAACCTCCGCCGGCAGGGGTATCGTAATCCAGAATCAGCAGGTCAAAGGGCTTTGAAAACTTGCCGTTTTCCAGTTCCAGCATATTGATGGCACTGTCTGGAGCGGTTGTCAGTTCGCAATGCATCCCAAAGGCACCTAAATAGCTGTCAATAATATTCATATTTGACCCGGTTTTTTCCAACACCAGGGTCTTGATATCATTAAAATACAGCGATGACACCTGCTGCTGGTATTCCTGTTCTTTTTCCAGATCTTTTTCCAGCGACAATTCGACAATAAAGGTTGATCCTTCACCTACGGTGCTGTAAACCTGGATCTCCCCACTCATCATTTCGACCAGACTTTTGACGATTGAAAGTCCCAACCCGGTTCCGCCAAAGCGGCGGTTAATGCTGGCATCCCCCTGGGAAAAAGGCTCGAAAAGATTTTTTATCTGCTCGTCAGACATGCCGATTCCGGTGTCTCTGACGGTAAAAGCCAGATGGTAGAAATCAGATTCTCTGGCCACCAGTCGGATATCAAGGGAGACTTCCCCGGCATTGGTAAATTTGGTGGCATTATTGATCAGATTCAATAATATCTGTTCAATTCGTTTGGCATCACCAAAGTAACAGTTTGGTATTTTGGGGTCTTTGCTGAGCTTGAAGCCGATCCGTTGTTCTTCGATTTTATAGGAAACAATATTAATGACATCCTGAATTACCAGATCGAGGTTAAAGGAGACCCGCTCCAACTCGATTTTTCCGGCTTCAATTTTTGAGAAATCAAGAATGTCATTAATGATGCTGAGCATCGTATTAGCCGATTGAGTAATGCGGTCCAGATACATTTTCTGGGTCAGGGTTACCTGAGTTTTTTTGACCAGATAGGCCATCCCGGTAATGGCATTAAGGGGCGTTCTGATTTCATGGGACATCCGCGCCAGAAAACTGGATTTAATATTATTGGCGGCCTCGGCTTCCTGCTTGGCTATTTCGAGGTCAATTTGGATTTTCTTGCGCTTGTCAATTTCTCGGCGAAGCCGTAAAATCCAGTAAATGGAGACCAGCCAGATCAGGATAATCACCCCGCTGACAACCATAACCACCTGATAAACGGGTTCATAGTTTGGTTCCACGTCGACCCCAATCCACTTGCTGTTAATCGCAATCCGTTCTTCCTTGGTGATGGTCGCCAAGGCTTTATTTGTGATACCAATCAGCTCGGGCCAGTCTTTGCGCACGGCAAAATATAAACCCTGCTGATTTTCAGCTTCAAAGGCGACATACTTCAAATCGGTCAAACCAGTTGATTGAATGATATAATTGGTCGTGGCCAGATTTCCCACACTAACCGTTTCCGTTCCATTGGCAACGGCAGTTATCGTGGCTTCTGCCGAGTCATACAGGCTCAGGTTAATTTGGGGATATTGTTCCAGGTAACCTTGGTGGGAACTGTTTCTTTGAACTGCCACCGTTTGTCCATACAGATCTTCAATGCTGTTGATACCTAGGGTGGAATCCCGAACGACAATCACGCGTTGAAAATAATAATAGGGTTCTGAGAACAAAAAATTCTGTTCCCGGGCTGGCGTTCTAGAAACCGCCGGGAGCATATCAATTTCACCTTGAAGCGCTTTTTCATAGGCTTCGGCCCAGGTCAGTCCCGGGATTACTTGCATTTCTAATCCCGTTTTTTCGCTGATTATTTCCAGATAGTCGGAGGCTATACCCTGATAGGTGCCATCCTCATCAAAAAACTCAAAGGGCACAAACTTGGGATCAACTCCCAGACGAATCACCGGATGCTCTGCCATAAAGGCCAGCTCTTCCGGTGTCCAGTCGATGCTGTCATCGCGGGCATAACAAAAAGACGGCCATCCCAGAATAAAAATTAATAAAATGATTAACCGGGTCAGTCTTTTCATCACTGCACCTCCGCCTCGCGGATCTCCTGTAGAAATTTACGGGAAATCTCAATGACACTTTCCTTAATTTCCAAAAATCCCGTCACAATATCCGGATCAAAATGCTTGCCGCTTTCACTTCTGATCAGGTCGATGCTGTAGTCAAAATCATAGGCTGGTTTATAGACCCGTTTGCTGGTCAGGGCATCATACACATCAATAATCGCCATCAAACGCCCCGGCAGCGGAATATCTTCGCCGCTTAAGCCCCGCGGATAACCACTGCCATCATATTTTTCGTGATGCGCACCAACAATTTCCATCGCCGTTCTGATAAAGCTGGGCACGTCCTCACCACAGTAAATTTCGTTTTGTAAGGCATTGACTCCATAATTCACATGTTTTTTCATAATCACAAATTCATCCTCAGTGAGTCGACCCGGTTTTAATAAGATATTATCGGGAATGCCGACCTTACCGATATCATGAAGCGGAGTGGTGGTCACCAGCTCCTGGGCATAGGCTTCAGTTAGAATATCTTGATACTTGTCTTTTGTTCTTAAATGAGCACACAAAATTTTCATAATCAATTGGGTTCGAATGGTATGTTTTGACGATTCAACATTGCGGACTTCCAGCAGACCAACCAACGCCTGGATGGTAATATCCCGGGTGGCTGCCACCTCTCTGGTTTTCTTTAACACCATCGCATCCAGCCGTTCATTATCCTGTTCAATCATATTTTGGATCCGTTTCAGTTTAATATGGATATTGATCCGGATCAGCAGTGATTGAATATTAAGTGGCTTTCTGATGTAATCCACCGCCCCTAATTGCAGGCCTTTGACCTCATTATCGATCTCGTCATAGTTGGTCAGAATAATCGTGCGGATCTTGCGATATTCCGGATTTTTTTGCAGCGCCTCAAGCACCTCAAAGCCGTTCATTTTAGGCATGTTTAAATCAAGAATGACCAGATCAATACCCGGATTTTGGGCAATCGATTCCATCGCTTCTAATCCATCGCTGGCTGTCAGCGTGCAGTAATCAGCTAACATCGTGCTGATAATCAGCCGATCGGTGGTCGAATCATCGACAATCAATATCTTTGTGCTCATAGTTCCCTCCTCAGAGCCTTTTATTGCCTAATCGGCTTAATTTATAAAGTTATTTTTTGTATTTGTTATAGTTTGTCAGAACAATTTACAGAGTCAACCTGATTATAACCATAATACCACTTTTTATAACATTTAAACACAAATTAGTGATGGCGATTTTTTACGACAAATATTTATATCGAAGAAAAATGGGTAATTATAAATTGTCATCCGCTTTGTTCATTGTATCTTAGTTTTAAAACTGCCTAATCGAAAACCTGGAGGAAAAGAAATGAAAAGAATCGTTGTGTTAATTCTGATGGTGGCGATGTTATGCCCCCTGTTTGCCGGTTGCAACAAGGCCACGGTTGAAGAAGACAAATCAAAAACCCAGGAAACAGTAAAAGTTATCGATTCAAGAGGGAAAGAAGTTGAGGTTAATTATCCTGCTCAAAAAATTGTGTGCCTGTTAAACAGCGCCCTCAATGATCTGTATATGTTGGGAGCGAAAGATCAGGTCATCGCCATTGATCAGTGGACCTATGATACAAAAGAAGTGTATGATTTCACCGCTCAAATCGATGAGCGGGTAAAGAATAAAACCTTGCCGGCAATCGATCGCAATATTGAAGACATTGTCGCGATGAATCCGGATGTTGTTGTGATCTGGGCAGATCAGGCTGAAGATATCAAAGTGCTTGAAGATAATGGCATTAAAGTTATCGGTATTCAGGTTGATAATTTTGAAGATGTCTATACAAAGCTCGATATTCTCGGTAAAATTTCAGGCAAAGAAGATCGGGCCGCAGAAATTGTCACCTACACGAGAAAGCAGCTCAAAAGTGTTACGGATATCATTTCGGGAATAAATGAAAGCAAAAAACTGTCGTCGCTGTTTGTCTGGGGGCCGTCAAAATTTGATCTGGCCGGCAATAACAGTACTGGTGACAGTATTATTGAAAAGGCTGGTGGAAAAAATGCGGCTGATAGCGTCCGTGAAGAGCATTTTGTAGCAACTATGGAAGATGTCGTGAATTGGAATCCCGATACCATGCTGATGTGGTATCTGCCGGAGTTTACTCCGCAAAACTATTATGATGATGCCCAGTGGGCCGGGATCAAAGCCGTTCAAAATAAAAAGGTTTTTGAATTGCCTCACCCATTTTATTGTGACCTGTGGACGGTCAAGTATATGTATTCGATTCAGTTTTTGGCAAAATCTTTATATCCTGATGAATTCATAACGATTGATCTTGAAACAACAAAAAATGATATGCTGACGTTTTTATATGGCGTTGATTTTAAATAATCATTGCTACCCCATTGCTGAAGTCTGGATCAATTTTTGCAGTAATCGCCTTTGTTATACCGACTAAATAACAACGTTTCAGAATCCAAACCGATTCTGAAACGTTGTTTCCTTATCTCTACCTGTATTTTTCTCAGCCCACGAGATCCTTGCAATTTTAGCCGGTACTAACTACCACAATCATTGATGAGTCAATTTAAATAACCCAATCAAAAGCTTCCATGGAAACTTCCTTGGTGGCATGACCGGAAAATTGGAGTTCCGGGGTCTTTATACTGACCTTTGTTCCCTCTGGCACCGATTTGGTTATAAATACATTACTACCGATGACAACACCTTTTCCCACAACCGTCTCCCCTCCTAAGATGGAAGCTCCGGAATAAACCGTTACCTCGTCTTCCAGGCAGGGATGACGCCGCACTCCTCTGAGTTTCTGTCCACCACGGGTGGACAGGGCCCCGAGGGTAACCCCCTGATAAATTTTTACATGCTCGCCAATAATAGCCGTTTCCCCGATAACCACCCCGGTACCATGGTCAATAAAGAAATACTTACCGATGGTAGCGCCGGGATGAATATCAATTCCGGTGATATTATGGGCATATTCACTCATGATGCGGGGAATCAACGGTACCGAAAGCTTGTAAAGTTCATGGGCCAGCCGATGAATGCTGATGGCAAAAACGCCGGGATAGCAAAAGATAATCTCATCTTTGCTTTTTGCCGCCGGGTCGCCGTCAAAGGCGGCAATCACATCAGTGGCCAAAAACTCCCGGATCTGGGGAATTTTGCTCATAAATTCATAACAGATTCTTTCCGCTTCCTGGTGACACTCGGCTTCGCCTAAATCTCCGGATTTGCCAGCCTGATGCTTTAGCGCCAGGGTGAACTGCTTGGTCAGACTTTCGATGATGCAAACCAACAATTCACCAATGTGATAGTCCTGAATTTCTCTACGAAAATTAGTTCTCCCAAAATAACTGGGGAAAACAAGCTGCCGTAGTGCTTTAGTGGTATCGATAATCACGGTCCGATTCGGTAGAAAACCTAAATCATGGGGGGCAATATAGCACTCCTTTTTATAACTCTCTGAAATACTGTCAACCAATGTTCCTATTTTTGTTTTATATTCGTTGCTCATGGTGTTCCCTTTCACTTTTGCCGATTAGTTTTTTATTATCTTTTTTCAAATAGTCTTGCCGCGGCAATCATTCATCGGCGTTTTAATTTCTTTATTATACTACAAAATCTAACGTAATCCGGAAAAATAATAAGGATTAACCCCTTTAAATACTAGGAGTTAATCCTCAGTTCGATTCGTTGAACCAACCGGATTCTCAGTACCGATACACCGCTGCAATATCTCTTTCAGTTGGCATTTTTTCGTTTTCTAAAATCAGTACCTCACCGCCCCGGCTTAACACTACTTCGGCCATGTCGTCATAAACATCCCCGATTCGGGGATCCTCAATCTGGCCCTGAACGATGCTGCCCAGATTGGGATCGAATAGTCCGGGATGAACCGTGTTTTCTTCCAGATATAGGGTGGCTACCTTGCCTTCGGCAATGGCTCGGCCGATTTGAATCAGGTCATCGGAACCTAGATCCTTGGCGTGGGCTTCAGAAAAAACATCGATCCGTTCTTTTAGCTCTTTTTTAAACAATTCCTTCATCACGGCCTGAACTTTTTCATGAAGACTCTTCTTGTCCAGGGAATCCACATCAATTTTTATCCCTTCAGCGATCAGGTAATTATTTTTTGACAATTTTCTGAATTCTCCCTGATGTTCATCCAGACCAACCAGAATCAGCGGTATTTTGTTTGTTTTGGAATACTGTTCCAGAATAAAGGCATCGACATGACGGAAAAACTTTTCCTGATCAACTTTCCGCTCATCCTTGGCGCCCCCATGGCCGTGATACATGGACTGATCCCCACCAATGCTGGCCACCGAAAGATGGGGGGCCGTTTTTTCGGTCCCCAGAACCCCTTCCATGGTTGAGTCTTTTTGATCCACCGGTATCCCCTGGATGCCGTAGCGGTCAGCTTCAAAAAGGATGAAACTATCCCGATTCAAACCCAGCACATGATAATGACCATAGGACTGAAAGCTCCTCAATATCGGCTTTATATAGTAGCTGTCCGACACAATCGCCAGGCTCTTCACATTCACCGGCAGCTTATAGACAATACATTCTTCTTCATCCCCCAGAATCGCCAGGCTTTCGGTGGCACCTTCCCAGAACAAAGCATCTTCCTCCATTTCTTTAAAAAGCGAAAACAGATCTTTAAATCCTTTGAATTCCTTGTCTTTTAAAGAAGCCTGGGCTTCTTTAACGAGATTCTTAAAACGGATGGGATTTTCCAGACGATCCGGTTTCTTAATATGGGTATCCACATAAATAGAGATAACCGGCCTCTTTCCTTTTTCCATCATCGGATGGGGAAATTCTTTAACGATTTGATAGTTCATCTACAAATCCTCCTCTCTGGTTTATGGAGTATTTACCCGCTTTGTCTACAGAATCACACCTTAACGCTCTTCTGCTCTTCTGTTTCACAAAATAATACCCTAACCCGACTTTGACAAACCCGGAAAACAATGCTAAGATTGCTTTATTAAACTGAAAACGTTATATTATTGCTATTATCCTGACCGAAAAGATTCTTCTGACCGGAAAGGTGCGAAATTGGCAAGTTTATTTGATTTAATATTTTAATTTAATCGTTATTATTTTTTATTAAGTAAACGTCCTTAATGCTATTGCGCTCTCTTTCCGCCTTTTTTTCGGAGAGAGAGTTTTTTTGTCTTTTATTTTTATTTGATTCTTATTTGAAATGAGGGAAAACATGCGAACAGAACACGATTTATTGGGCCCGCTGGAGGTACCGGTTGACGCTTATTACGGCATCCATACAGTGCGAGCCCTGGAAAATTTTTATATCACCGGCATACCGATTCATAAAGAGTTGGTGGAAGCCCTGGTGGTCATCAAGAAAGCGGCGGCGCTTACCAATATCAGCATTGGCGCCCTGGATCCGGGGAAGGGCGAAGCCATTACGGCCGCCTGTGATGAGATTCTGGCCGGCGCGCTGCGAAGCCATTTTGTGGTGGATTGTATGCAGGGCGGCGCCGGCACCTCGGCCAATATGAATGTCAATGAGGTGATTGCCAACCGGGCCATTGAACACCTGGGCGGACAAAAAGGCGATTATAGCTTGATTCATCCGTTGGATCACGTCAATCTCCACCAATCCACCAATGATGTCTTTCCCACTGCGGTGCGGATTGCCGCCATCCGTCTGTTAAAGCCGGTGACCGAATCCTTTGCCAACCTGCAATCGGCGCTCCAGGAAAAGGAAGAAGAATTTTCCCGGGTTATCAAAGCCGGACGCACCCAGCTCCAGGATGCGGTACCGGTGACCCTGGGCCAGGAGTTTGGGGCCTGGGCCCAGGCCATTTCCCGGGACCGCTGGCGGCTTTACAAGGCCGAAGAGCGGCTCCGGCAGGTAAACATCGGCGGGACCGCCGTGGGTACCGGTTTAAATGCGCCCCGTTCCTACATCTTTACGATGATCGAAAAACTTCGGGATCTCACCGGCATCAGCCTGGCCCGAACCGATTACATGATGGATCCAACTCAGAACTGCGATGTCTTTGTGGAAGTTTCCGGCCTGTTAAAAACCGCCGCCGTCAATCTCTCCAAAATCGCCAACGATCTGCGGCTGCTTTCCTCCGGCCCTTACACCGGCATTGGCGAAATCACCCTGCCGGGGGTTCAGGCCGGGTCTTCGATTATGCCCGGCAAGGTCAATCCGGTGATTCCCGAGGCCGTCAATCAGGTGGCCTTTCAGATTATTGCCAATGATACGGCCATTACCCTGGCTGCCATGTCGGGTCAGTTAGAGCTCAATGCCTTCCTGCCGGTGATTGCCAAAAACCTGTTTGAAGAGTTGGATCTGCTCGATCACACCCTGCCGATCTTTATTAAACGCTGCATCGACGGGATCACTGCCAACGAGGAGACCTGTCGGGCCAATCTGGAAAACAGCACCGTGACGCTCACCGCCCTCACCACCATCATCGGTTATGACAAGGGCACCGAAGCCGCCCTGATATTAAAAGAAACGGGACAATCAATCAAGGATATTATTCTTGAGAAAAATTGGATGACGGCGGCTGAGCTGGCAGAGGTGCTAAAACCGGAACGCCTGACCTCACCCAGCATGGATCGAAAGCATTGATTAAAATCTCTGATCAAAAACACTGCGCGAAAGGAAGTAAAAAATTATGAACATTAATAGTATGAATGAAACCCCGATGTCCAGCCGGATGGCGATTGGCCTTTTTGGCAAACGAAATGCCGGGAAATCCTCGCTGATCAATGCCCTGACTGACCAGTCGGTGGCCGTTATTTCTGATGTGGCCGGAACCACCACCGACCCGGTTTATAAAACCATGGAGCTGTTGCCCATCGGCCCGGTGGTCTTTATCGACACCGCCGGCCTGGATGACACCGGAGAACTGGGGCTGCTGCGAATCGAAAAAACTTATGAGGTGCTTAGAAAATGTCATTTTGCCATTGTGGTGGCTGATATTGAAACCGGCATTACTGACTTTGAAGAAGAATTCATCGATCAGTTGATCCAGCGCAAGATTCCCAGCGTTTTTGTGTTAAATAAAGCCGACAAGGGTTGTCCCGCTCCGGAAGAGATCGAAGCCTTGAAAAAATCACTTAAAATCCCCTTATCCTTTACCAGTGTTTATAACGGCACCGGGATTAAAGCGGTCAAGCAAATGATCATCGACCATGCCAATTATGAGGATGTCGAACCGGCGCTGGTTGGCGATCTGATCGAATCCGGGGATATGGTGGTGCTGGTGACCCCAATCGACAAATCGGCCCCCAAGGGTCGGCTGATTCTGCCTCAGCAGCAAACCATCCGGGATATTCTTGAAAAAGACGCGGTGGCGATGATCACCAAGGAACATGAACTGAAACACACCCTGGAAAATCTGAGCAGACCGCCGGCGCTCGTGATCACCGACTCCCAGGCCTTCTTAAAAGTTTCGGCCGATACCCCCGCCAATATTCCGCTGACCTCCTTTTCGATCCTGTTTGCCCGGCAGAAAACGGATCTGTCCGAAATGGTTAAGGGCATTAAACGGATTGAACAGCTGGCCCCCGGGGATAAGGTGCTGATTGTCGAAGGCTGTACCCATCACCGTCAGGCCGATGATATCGGCAAAGTCAAAATCCCCCGCTGGATCCGCCAGATTGCCGGCTGTGATATTGAATTCCACTGGGCTTCCGGTGCTCATTATCCCAAGGATATCGGTGAATATGCGGTTATTGTTCACTGTGGCGGCTGTATGCTTAACCGCCGGGAAATGCAATACCGGGTTCACACTGCCAGACAAAAAGGGGTTTTCATCACCAACTACGGGATGCTGATCGCCTATGTTCAGGGGATCTTAAGCCGGGCCCTAGAACCCTTCCCGGCGGCCAAACTGGCCTTGGAAGAAAACAATCTGAATTGACGCAATCAACACCCTGATGTTTAATCAGGGTGTTGATTTTTTTGTCGCAACAGCTGCTCCATTTCCGCTGCCGGCATCGGCTTATAGTAAAAGAAACCCTGAACCGTATCACACTGCTGCGCTTTTAAAAAGTCAATCTGTTCTTGCGTTTCAGCGCCTTCGGCAATTACATTAAGTCCCAAATTTTTGGCCAGCAGAATGATGGTATTGACGATCGCCTGATCTTTTTCATTTTCGGCGATGCCATCAATGAATTGCTTGTCTATTTTTATCTGATCCATGGGCAATAATTTCAGGCGACTCAATGAGGAGTACTTGGTGCCGAAATCATCGATGGAAATATATAGTCCCAGCTTTTTTAGCCCGTTTAATACACTGACAATATAACTGGATTTATTGATCGCGATGTTTTCGGTCAGCTCCAATTCCAGATACTTTGGCTTTAAATCAGTTTCTTTGATCAGCTTTTTCATCTGACTGATCAACAGCGGGTTTCGGAATTGGGTTGCTGATATATTAACAGCAATCCGAACCGGGGGCAGTCCCAGATCCTGCCATGACTTATTTTGACTACATGCCGTTCTCAACACCCACTCCCCGATGGGATTGATCAACCCGGTTTTTTCTGCCAATGGAATAATCACCTTGGGCGGGATTATTCCCAGTTCCGGATGCTGCCACCTCAACAGCGCTTCTATTGCCACAATTCTTCCTGTTGCCAGACAAATCTGCGGTTGATAATGGACCCGCAATTCATGCTTTTCTAAAGCATGAAATAGATTACTGGTCAGTTTATTTTTAAATTTGACCTCTTCTTTGATCGTTGATGAGCATAACAGATAATTATTTTTCCCTTTTTCTTTGGCCTTACACATGGCAATATCGGCATTTTTTACCAGCTCCTCGGCGCTATCGCCATCCTTCGGATAAAGCGAAATACCGATATTGGCAGAGATATAAAATTCCTGGCCTTTGACAATAAAGGCATGCTTAAATAAGCCGGCGATCCGGTCGGCTATTTTTAAAACCTCTTTATCCCGAGCCATATTATTTAACATGATGGCAAATCCGTCGCCCTCAAAGCGGCTAACCACATCGGTTTTCTTTACTGATCTGACCAACTTCTGACTTACCTGAATCAGCAGCTTATCGCTGCCCTCATGCCCCATCATATCAGTAACAGTTCTGAAACTGTCAATATCCAGATAGATGACTCCGATCATTTTACCATTTTGTTGTGCTGATTCTATTCCCTGGTTTAACCTTTCATTGAACAATAACCGGTTGGACAGTCCGGTTAGTTGATCATAATAAGCGCGATAGTTGATTTCATTTTCGGCATCGATCTTCACCAGTGCATCTGCTAAAATGTTGGCAATAATTTCCAGTAGCCCTTCGTATTCAGGGTTTAATTCATCCTTCTCTGTTTTTATTTCAAAGGCCAGGAATCCTCTTACCTCAACTTTACTGGATATCGGGATCGCGATAATTACATCATTGGGTCTTTCATCCAAAATATCTCCGCGATTGAAATTATGAACAACCTTATTTGCAATAATTGATTCAATCCATTCTGGTGCTGCTTCGACCGGAATTTCCTGTCGTTCTGCTTTTTGTGACGCGACGCCTTCATTGCGCCATTCCTGTTGACACGATACGCTACTTTTATCGTCGTTAAAAAAACAGATGCAGGCCCGGTCAATATTGAAGAACGCTCCGCTTTTACGTAACCATTTTGCGGATTTTTCTTCAAAATTGATAGCATTGACATTTAGAAAGTCAGTCGAAAATTCTGAAATCATTTTTTGGATTTTTAGCTGGTCGGCATTTTGCTTTAGTCGCTGAACATAGAGTTTATTTACAAAAAATGCCACCCATACACCAATTCCAAACAAACCGATTCTCGCCACATAAGCAGAGCTGTTAATTTCGACAATTGCCTGAGGTTTGATAATAAACACGAGAATCTGGGTTAGAAAAATGGACACCGTTATGCCAACCAGCGCAATTCGGTTATTGTAAACAAGGGCAACAATAATCAGAATAAATGGGAACGCCCAAATTGTCGGACTGGCAATATTGATAAACTCAAAAGTTATCACTGGTATCGATAAACCAATTAGCGCCATGATGATATAATTCTGGTACTTCTTTAGCGGCTCAGCACGCTGGGCAATCTGTATCATGAAACCAATCGCCAATAATAGTCCACTAAAGCTCAGGATCGTGATCAGATCAGCTTGTTCTGGAATAAAGTACCGGGAAACGATATTCAAAAAACTCCCGGCGATAAAGCATCCCGACAAGTAATTATATATTTTTGTGCGATTCCCCTTGTTTAAAATGACTTCATCCATATTGAGTGGCGGCATTCTTACCAGTTTGTATTTTTTTATTGAATAAAACATTGCCAGGATTGCGACAAACATAACATTCGAAACTTTTTGTGTGGCTCCTGTTAAGAATAATTCATCTCCGAGAATCTGTAACATAAAGCCACTGATTAATGAAATACTAAACCCATACAAAATAAGCCTGGCCTGTTGCTTATTTCGCTTGTCACCGGAGTATTCTCCCCAATGCCAGAGCACTGTCAGCCCGATGGCGATAAAACTATAGTAATAAATATAATAAAGCACGTTCCAGATATTATTTTCTGCTTTATTCATCCACCCAAATGGTGTATTGATTAAATTATACTGTAGGATGGCCAGGTCATGAGATAGCGCAAAGATGTAAATAAAGACCGCTGCCGGTGTATAAATTAAAAAATAGATCCACCACTTTTGAAGCAACCTTCGTTTATTGGTTAGAATTAAAAAGAAGTGTAATAATATCCCCGCAAAGGTGCACCAACCCAGTGCTGAAACACGTCGCCAAAAAAAACAAGTCTCTATGTCCGCCACAGAAATGGACATGGCCAGGCTAAATGTCCAGATACTTAAGAAGATACATAATACAAAGAAAATCCGATTACTTTTTTCTTTTGAATTAACCGAAACAATATAAGCACCAAAGAACATATACATTCCGCATATAATGAAAAACAAAAATGAAAATATCAATGGTAGTATCCCCACAAAAGCTCCTTTCATCTACTGTTTTTTAATCATAACACTGCTATCCACCGCAGTGTTTTATTATATACCCCCAAAAATCAATCTGTCACATTTTTGACTTATTCTTTAACAAATTTAACCTGTTCCAAACCTATCACTTGATCTTTTGGTGTACACTCAACGTGAAACTGCAAAACATAAAATAGCTTTTATGGAGGTTTTCTATGCCAAAAACGTATGTACTGGATACCAACGTACTGATTCAATCCCCCCAGGCACTGTTGTCATTTGAGGATAACAAGATTGTTCTGCCCATCGCCGTATTGGAAGATTTGGACAAACTGAAAAACGAGGATGGCGAGCGTGGTTCAAACGCCCGACAGTCAATTCGTTTTCTGGAGCAGCTAAGGCAGAAGGGGAATCTGTTTGAAGGGGTCAGCCTGGAAAGTGGTGGACTACTTAAAATTGAAGCAAATTTTGCATCGGTGGATCTTCCCTACGGTTTTCAAAACAATTCCAACGATAATCGCATTCTCAAAGTCTGTAAGGGACTGATCAGTCAGGGCGAACCGGTAACACTTGTGACCAAAGATATCATTGTCCGGTTGAAATCCCAGATGCTGGAAATCCCCACCGAAGATTTCTTTGCTGAACAGTCGCCGGTGTTTCAGAATCAGTATACCGGTCGAACCGAAGTCTATGCACCGGATGAAAAAATGGAGGAATTCAAGAAAAAAGGAATTCTGCCAGAAAACATCTATGTGATCAATGATAGCAAAACAAAATCTGGTATCATCCCTGAACATAATCAGTTTTTCATCATTCATTCAGATATCAATGAACGAAAAACGCTGCTGGGCCGCTTCAATGGCAAGAAAATTGTCCCCTTAAAAAGCCTCGACCTGGAGCCTTTCGGGGTTAAGCCCAAAAATGTTGGACAGCGTTTTTTGCAGGAAGCCCTGATGCAGGACGCCGAAACCGCTCCGCTGGTGATTGTCAAAGGCACCGCCGGAACCGCCAAGACCTTCTATTCGCTGGCCGTGGGCCTCCATCAGACCCTCGATCCGGATTTTAAAGGTTATCGGAAAATCTTAATCACCCGACCTAATGTTCAGTTTGACGATGAAATTGGTTTTCTACCGGGAAATGAACAGGAAAAAATCGCGCCACTACTGCGGCCGATTATCGATAATCTGGAGATCTTAATGAATCGTAAGGATAAATCCCGGTTTCAGAATGAGATCGAAATGCGTAAGAAAATCGAAGAACTGTTTGAACGGGGTGTCATCACCGCTGAAGCCATGAACTTTATCCGGGGCCGCTCTATTACCCATACCTATCTGATTATTGATGAAGCTCAAAATCTCACCCCCAAACAGGTAAAGGGTATAATTACCCGGGTGGGCAAGGGAACCAAAGTTGTTTTATTAGGTGACCCGCAGCAGATTGATCACCCCTTACTGGATGAAAAAACCAATGGTCTAAGCTACGCTTCCGAAAAAATGAAGGGCAGTCCCTTGTGTTTCCAATTGACCATGTTTGCCGATGAGTGCCTACGCTCGCCACTGGCCTTTGATGCCACCCAACGAATGTAAATAATACGAATGTAAAAAAAACGGGCGGTGGGCTAGTCGTCATGCGACTGGCCCACCGCCCCTATCATTGGATGGATACTCTTAAGATTAATACATGCGCAATGAAAACCATAAAATTTACACATTTTTAATCTCAAATTAAAGACGAAACCTGAAGCCATCCCTATAATCATAATATAGTGTAAGTTCAGGAGGAATTAATTATGAATCAGTTGAATTTTTGTATTGATATTGATGGCACGATAACCGAAGCTTATGACTGGATTCCACGAGCCAACGAATACTTCAACACCCAAATTATCCCGGAAATGGTAACCGCATATGATGAATATATAGCGCTCGGGGTAAAACCAGAAGCCTATGCTAAATTTTATCACTTGTATGGTGAAACCATTTATGCCGAGTCCCACATCCGCGCGGGTGTAAAAGACGTTCTCAATGGCCTTTTTACCGATCACAATCTTCACTTTGTTACCGCCCGGGAGATCGAAATGAAAAACGTGACTGAAAAATGGTTGTCTCATCACCACATCCCGATGAGTTCCCTATCACTATTGGGCTCTCATGATAAGGTTGCCAAAGCCTACGAATTCTGCTGTGATATTTTTATTGAGGATCGCTACGAAAATGCGGTGCAACTAGCAAGTCACGGATTTAATGTCCTGCTGATCGACTGTTATTATAATCAGGGTCATTTGTTTCCCGGGATTACCCGGGTTAATGATTGGATCGACATCGATCGTCATATTGACAACTATATTCAAACCTACAATTATTCTCAAATCGCAATTTAAATCTCAACTATTTAGAATTCTAGTCCTTAATATCAGATAATCACTAATTCTCGACCCTCAACACATTTTTCGACAGATTTTTTTTTGCTGTTAGTAAGATATTTATCGCCCCATCCAGGTTGCCCACATTTTTGTCTGTTGCAACCTGGATAATTTATATAGCTGCTTGATGGCTTACTTCACCACTTCATAAGGCCAATCCACAATACCACCAAAATCATAGATATGAGTGTAGCCGAGATCCACCAATTTTTTAGCCGCCTCGGCACTTCGCCGGCCGGTGCGGCAATAAACAAGAATGGTCTGATTCTGATCAGCTAAAACAGTAGGCGCCTTAGCGCTGATCTCGGTATCGGGAATCAGTACCGCATTTTCAATATGACCTTGATCGTATTCCTCCTGAGTCCGGACATCCAGAATAACCAGGTCTTCGCCCCCATCGATCATGACTTTGGCCTCTGCAGCCGTAATTTTGTTAACTGACACCGCCTTCTCCTTTGCTTTTTCCTGACTTGAACATCCGGCCACCAAAATGACCACAACCAGCAATAGTATTCCTAACTTTTTCATCGCATTGCCTTTCGTAAAAATCAGATCCTTTAATAAATCCCATAAAACTCTTCCATGGTTTTACCACTGTTGTGAATGGTGGTGGCCACCGGAACCCCCAGATAACGCAGATGCCAAGGTTCATAGGCATAGCCGGTGATATTGGTTTTACCCTGAGGATAGCGGACAATAAAGCCATATTCATGAGCATGATCCCGGATAAACTGACCTTCCGCCGTGGCCCCAAAGCTTTCCACCAGATCAAAATCAACCGTGGCGGACGTGACAACCATGGCCAACCCCAGTTGATGCTCACTCATTCCCGGTCGGGCACTGACCAGCTCCGCCCCAGCGACCCCATACATCTCCACATTCCACTGATACAACGCTGACTGGGTCGCATAAGAGCGATACCCGGAACAGCAGTAAAGGGTCAAGCCCTGAGCACTGGCGCCATTAAACAGCTGGATCAGATGCTCAGCGGCATCGGCCCGGAGTTGCGTGTCCCGGGTCGAGGGCAAATTAACCCAGACCAGATCGTCCGGAACATAATCCGGTGAAACACTGTGGTTTTTATTGACCAGCTGAGCCATCGAACCCAACTCATTTTTGGTGGGGCTGGGTCCCTGTGAACCTTTGAGCTGAACAATAATTCTAATTCCTTCCAGACGTAACCCCAACCCTTCGGTCCCGGCACTTTCCCCATTCATCACCCAGGGCATCCAGCCAAAACCTTCCACATAGGCTTCATAATATACGTCGAACAGATTGGCATTGGCTCCAGTCAGCCGGATTTGGATTCCTTCCAAGCGCAACCCCTGATTCGAGGTGCCGCTCATTTCGCCGTCCTCTTTCCAACCTTGCCAACCAAGATTCTGAACATGGGTCTGGTATTCAAGCCCGACATTACTCTCGCTATTATCATTCTTTATTTCAATCGCTTCCAGGCGCAGATTCTGTCCCGTTGTGCCACTCAGTTCGCCATTTTTCTGCCAACCCTGCCAGCCAATATTCTGGATATGGGTCTGGTAAACCGTTTGGATGTTGGTGGTGACAAAGGGCCGGTCGGTTGCCCCCGGCGCCGGATCACCCTTGGGTACCACCATGATTTTGATCCCCTCCAACCTTAAGCCAAACCCTTCGGTTCCGGCACTGGCATCATTCTGGGCCCAATCCAGCCAGCCAAAATTTTGAGCGTGGACCTGATAATAAAGGTCGTAATTCTCAGCGTCAGCCCCGATTAACCGGATTTTGATCGCTTCCAGCCGAAGTGACTGGCCGGAGGTTCCGCTCATCGCACCATTTTTTACATAATTCTGCCAACCGATATTCTGGACATGGGTGGTATATTCAATGCCGACATCGCCGCTGACATTCTCCAAGTTGACTTCGATGCCCTCCAACCGCAGGCCCTGTCCTTCGGTTCCACTGATAACGCCGTTGCTGACAAAACTCTGCCAACCGATATTCTGGACATGGGTACGATAAGAACAACCCATCGCAGCATTTACCGTGCGCTCTGCTGTCATTGCCTGACCCACCGAATCCGAGACCGCTTTGACAGCGTTTTCAGTTTGTGTCGGATTTTCCTCTGCACTGACACTGCCACAAAGCGGCGTCAGCACCAGCAATAAAGCCAGACCGCATAAACCAACCAGAGTGATCCTAATTGCCCTTAATCTTAACATTTTATTCAACCCTTCCTTTATATCATTTATCATTTCAAAAAAAACATCGTCATGATTTATTCTATCATAAATCATGACGATGGGCAGATAATTTGTTTGTTTTTGTTATAAATTCATGTCTGCCGGTTCTCAATTTTAGCTGATCTTTTCGGTTTGTTCGGCAATCGTATTTCCCCCCGGGGCTACCTGCCTTTCGGAAATGACCAATCCCAGCAAGGTTAACATAATTCCCATAACCGCCAGCCCGGTTAGTCTTTCCTGCAGGACTAGCACTGATGTTGCCACGGTGATGACTGGCACCAGATAAATATAAACCGTGGTTTTGGTAGCTCCCAACCGCTTGACCGCCAGACTCCAGGTGACAAAGCAAAGCGCTGAGGCCAGCAATCCCAAAAACAGCAAATTAAAGAGATAGGCCGGCTGTTCCAATGGTTTAAGACTCCAATTGACATCAAAAAAGGGCAGCACTGGCAGCATAAATAGGATCCCGTAAAAAAAGATCCGCCTTGTGGTTTGAATGGTATGATAACCCAGACCACTTATTTTCCGGGTCAACACCGAATAAACCGCCCACACCCCGGCCGCCAGCAGCGCCAGTAAGTCACCAATGGGATTGAGTTGCAGCACCATGATCCCGTTAAAGCTGATCAAAAAAATTCCCATGATCGCGGCCAGAAAACCGATGAAAAAATTCATACGCAGTTTTTCTCCAGCCAAAAAGAAATGAGCCAGGATGGCTGTAAAAAAGGGCGCAATCGAAATAATCACGCCAACGTTAGAGGCATAGGTATAGGTGAGAGCAATGTTCTCTAACAAAAAATAAAGCGTGACGCCACACAAACCCGCGGCCATCATCAGCATTTCCTCAGTCCTGCTGCGAAGACCCATTCGTCGGGGGTAGACAAGTGTCAGAGCGATATACCCGATGACGAAGCGCAAAACCAGAATCTCAATCGGCGCAAAGACATCCAGTAGAATTTTTGTCGAAACAAAGGTGATGCCCCAGATAAAAATCGTAAAAGCCGCGGCCAGATGGCCGGTCAGCCGATGTTCGCCGCTCAATTTTTGCTCCCTTCATCCCTGCTCCTGGATTCCCGGGGTTGTGAAGCATGTGGTATAAATATTTTCTGGTATTGTTTGGGGGTAATCCCGATGAATTCCTTAAAAAAATTAGTGAAGTGACTCTGATCCGAAAATCCTGTCTGGTAAGCTGTTTCAAGCGGTTCCAGGCCTTTTTCCAGCAACTGCTTGGCCTGGTTGATGCGCACCGTCTCCAGATAGCGATAGGGGGTGATGCCCTTTGTTCTGGTAAAGGCCCGGACCAGATAATACTTGCCGCATCCGCTTAAGGCACATAAGTCCGCTAGTGTGATCCGCTCCTGATAATGTGCTTCCAGGTAAGCGCAGATCATTTCAATGTCGCCATCACTTTCCGGCTGATCACCATCGGCTTCCCAGCTTCCGTATTCTTCGACCAACTGCTCGATCAAAAACAGAAAGGCTTCTTCTTTGTTAAATTCGCATGCTTCCTGCATCACCATCTGATGCAGTTCCTGAAGGCCCTTGACCTGTTCGCACCGGGATACTACCGGCTGTTTAAAAATCAGCTTATCTTGCTTCCCGGTGATTTCGTAAACCACTTCCCTCATTATTTCCGGTTTGATGTTGAGGCATCGGTAATCCAATGGTTTTTCATCAATTTGTTCGCAAAAATGATTATCATAGGGGTTAAAAAGCAGCAAGTCCCCCGGTTCCACCCGGTATTCCCTGTTCTTACAGGACAGTTTTCGCTGTCCGCTTTCAATAAAACCAATCACATAATGCTCATGAAAGTGATTGGGAAATTTTTGAATAATGCCTCTTAACCGCAAGGCTTCGATTTTCAGTTCGCTATCATAACGTACGATCCGTTCTTCGTGGTGTTTCATTTTAGTACCTCCGCTTCCATCCCAGTGTAGCATTGATCTGGTTTTATCTCTTGGATGATATTGCAGTTCCGAAAAAAAAACAGGAAATTACTTTCCTGCAGAGGGTGTCGATAAACTACCGTACCGACCAATTCTTAATCTGTTGTTCGCTGCGCCATGCGAAATCCGCTACGCTCCATTCACATTGGTCGCGGGCAGTCGCCAACTACAAGCAAGCTTGTGATTGGCTCGTTGCCTTCGCGCAGAATCGGACAGGCTATGCCATGTCCGCTCCGATGCGTACAACATGATGTAACAATTGTCGGTACTAGGTTATCTTTTTTGACAGACTGAGCAGGAAATTACTTTCCTGCATAAAGATTCATTCGTTTACCTCTGACAAACCCAATCAGGGTGAGATTAAACTGGCGGGCCAGTAAAACCGCTTCGTCGGTAGGCGCTGAATGCGAAGCAATCACTGGAATTCCACTTCTGATCGCTTTTATGACCATATCCGAGGGAATCCGACCGGTGGTAAACAGGATTGCCTCGGCGAGGTTTTTTTCTTCCATTAAGGCCTGGCCAATGGCTTTATCCACCGCATTATGGCGACCAATATCTTCACAGATAAAAGTCAGTTCGCCGCTAATGCTCATCGCACAGCAGTGCGTTCCGCCGGTTTCGGCAAATAGTCCGGCATTCCGGTTACAGGCATTGGCCAGCATCGATACCGTTTCATGAGACCAGTCATGGACCGGTATCGAAATCAGACTTTTGGCGTAAGCGGCCTGGCGGATTTTCCGGTTATTGCCACAGGAAATCGAGTTACTGCCGGTGTCATGATCAATTTCCGGCAATGCCAACGGTTTGTTCAGCTGGACCTTGACCCGCTCCCCACTTTCACAGACATAAACAAATTCAATCTCATCGGGCTTTTCAATATAGCCCTCACTGAGCAGAAATCCCAGCACCAGGGCATCCAGTTTTTCCGGGGTGCAGACCAGCTTGAAGGCCAGTTGATCATTGATATAAGCATCCAGATGATGTTCGACAATCACCATGTCAGTCATTTTCTCATCAGTCAACTGCTGGTCTGTCGACTGATGGATGCGTTCGATTGCAAAATTCTCTTTTAAACTTAAGCTGTGGGTTTCATTGATTATCTTCATCGCGCTTTTCTCCATTTTTTACTATAAACAGGCTAAAATTTCATTTACCTTCACTGACAGCTGAATATTGAACAAGGTTTCGCTATCGGATAAATCAAGCTCGGTTAATTCGATAATCCGATTAATCCGGTATTTGAGGGTATTGTAGTGAACATGCAGACTTTTAGCTGTCAGGGTGGTATCCTGATTATGATTAATATAGGCTACCAGGGTTTCCAGAAAATTGCTACCTTTTTTATCATCCAGGTCTTTCAGTGCTTTCACCACCGGATGGATTAAATTTTTAATATTGGTTTCCCCTCTAAAGCTGAGGATCATGTGGGGAATAATCAGTTCGTCATAGTTACGAATCCGTCCTGGTTTTTTCAGCTGATCGCCTAAATTCAGCGCGTTGTGAGCCTGTTTATAGTGCTCACAAAAATCATACAGGTGATAAAATATTTTGCTGATGCCGGCGGTACAGTCATTTTCCTCCAGCAGATTTTCAAAAGATGCCATCTCCCGCTCATTCTGAATTTCTGCGGTAATGGTGTCCAGCAAAATCACCAATTGCCCATTGTAAATAATCACTGTTTGACGATTAAAGAAATTCTGATAAATCCGTTTTAAATAGTACAACCGATCATTGGTATTCTGGCGATTATCAATGCGGATGACCAGGGCAAAGAGGTTTTTATAGAGCTTTAATCCATAAATTCTTTCCCGTTCTTCAATGGCCTTATGATCATACATTTTCTGGTTGAGCAGGGCAATTAAAAAGGTGTCGCTGAGTGAACTGGCGGTATGACTGCTGCCGTTGGCATCTTCCATGGTCATCGCCACAGCATGACACAGCATGATCAGGATTTCCTGATCGCTTTCAGTAATCGGATGATGATATTCCAAAAGTTTCAGATAGGCCAGCGGACGATTGTTTTTTAAAACCCGGCCAACCAGTTGCCGGTGGTTTAACAGGCCGGTTTCCCAGATGACCAGCACTTCTTTTCCCTGATCGATTTCATTTTGATTATCATCCGTCATCACCGATTTGGCATACTCTTTATTGACATAGCCCTTGGACAGAGTCCATTCCCAGAGGGGTTCATTGTCAATATTATTTCCCCCGGAATGCGCAATAAAACATAACGAAACGTCAACCAGCAACAAGGGATTACCCAGCAGCTGATAGCCCAGATCCAGTAATTGCTGGATGGTATATCCTTTCTGGCAGGACTCGAGAATCTTTATTGAGCTGTTGCCAATCCGATACTGATCCTCAAATAATTGCCTTACCCGCTTGACTACCGTTTCCGGATCCCAGTCTTTGTCCACCAGAATGGCATTCGTGCCGCTTTCCCCGGTTTGCTTTTCATCCAGGGGCTCATCCTCGATGATAATGAAACAGTTTTTATGATCCAGCCGTCGCTGGACAATCTCAGACACCTTAATGACATAGGCATAGTCTGGCGACAAGTCCGCGCGCTGTTCAGTAAAATAGTCAATGCCTTTAATTTCAATCGTTTCGCCACTTCCATTGATGCTCATTTTAATGGGACGCCCATTCAATACCGACATAATTTTTTTAAGTGTTACGGCCATCAGAACCACCTTATCATCTTATCGAATTTGACCCATTATATCATGGGGTGAAACCCCTGTACATCAGGGCCTTAAATAAAAATGACTGACCTTTCCCGAATCTCATTATTAGGAATAGTTTACCAATTCAACATCCTCATTTTGTCATTTTTTACAAGTCTTCTTTGTTAACTGACTTCTTTTTTGATCACTAAAATCTCAAACCCTCACAAAGACGGAGCCACCCCCAACTGCTATACTGATGCTAGATAGAAATGACAACGCTTTAACAAAACCAAGGAGGATTTGAGATGGTACAACGATACTCACAACTATGTCCGGTGGCTTTCGGTGCTGGCGCTGCCAGCACCACCGGGGATGTGGCCAAAGAATTAGGGTTTAAACGGGTTTTAATCGTCACTGATGAAAACGTTGAAAAGATAGGGCACTCTCAAAAAGTAATCGACAGTTTAACCGCAGCCGGGATGGAAACCTTTTTATTTGCCGACTGTGAAATGGATGCCCCGGACTATACGGTTCAGGCTGGTGCCGATCTGGTAAAAACCCACGCCATTGATGGCATTGTCGGCATTGGCGGCGGCAGTGTTCTCGATACCGCTAAAGGAATCAGCACCTTGGGTGCCAATAATGTCAGTGTTTCAGAACTGCTGGATTCAGCCCGAAACATGATGCCACTGGAAAACCCACCAATAAAGCTGATCTTAATCCCCACCACCTCTGGTACCGGCTCTGAAAGCACCATTATCGCCGTGATCAGCGATACCAAAAATCATGAAAAAATCGGTGCCATTGCACCGCCCAGCTTTGCTATCGTCGATCCGGAACTGACGCTCGGCCTACCAAAGGAGATCACCGTTTACACCGGCATGGACGCTTTTTCCCATGTTTGCGAAGCATTAACCAGTGTGCAACCCAATCCCCACTCCGATATTCTTTGTTATGATGCCATTGAACGGATAACCAAATGGCTGCCGATCGCTGCCGCCGATTCGATGAATCTTGACGCCCGGGAAAATCTGGCCCTGGCCAGCAACAATGCCGGCATTGCCTTTAATGATGCCATGGTTCACCTGGGTCACGCCATTGCTCATTCCATGGGCGCCACCTTTCATATTCCCCATGGGATTGCCTGCGCCCTGGTCACGCCGATCATCCTTGAACTGACGGCACCCGTTTATCCCGAAAAAGTCAAAAAAATCGGCACTTGCATGGGCCTAATCATCAGTGCCACTGATCCTCAGGAAATTGGGATCGAAGTTGCCAATGGACTACGTCAATTCCAGAACCAACTGGGGATTCCCACGCTTCAGGACTTAAATATATCCCGGGAGCAAATCATCGGCTGTACAAACTATGTCGCCAATGAAGGATTACGCTTTCTCTGTCCGGTTCCCGCCACTGAAGAACTCATTGCCGCATCGCTGGGCAAGATCTTCGACTGCTATCAGTAAATCGATTTATAAAATTTAAGGAGAATCGCTATGACTTTTGAAAATTTATTATCCCCCATCAATATTGGTTCATTAAAAATCAGAAACCGGGTAGTGATGGGCGCTATGGGTTCGGGAACGGCCCACGACAACGCCACTGTTTCGGAGTGCGAATGCGCCTACTACGCCGAGCGTGCCAAAGGTGGGGTCGGACTGATTATCAACGAAGTCACCCGGGTAAATAATGAAACCGGCGTGATGATGCCCCGCCAAACCTCCGCCGCCACCGATGACTGTATCCCGGGACTGGCAAAGCTGGCCAAAGCCGTTCATTTTTATGACGGTGCGATCTTTATTCAGCTTCATCATCCCGGTCGCCAGACTGATAACATGGCCATCGGCGGGCGGGCGACCATCTCCCCCAGCGGCATCAAGAGCATGCTGACCCAGTCCGAATGCCGGGAAATGACCAATGCTGAAATAAAAAGCTTTGTTCAGGATTATATCAATGCCGCGGAACGTTGCTACAAAGCCGGAATCGACGGGGTTGAACTGCATGGCGCCCATGGCTATATGTTAAATCAGTTCATTTCCCCGCTGACCAATAAACGGACTGACGAATACGGCGGCAGCACCGAAAATCGGGCTCGGGTGGTTAAAGAAATTATTGAAGGCATTCGCGCCCGCGTTGGTCGCGACTACCCAGTGATGCTGCGGATTTCAGCCGATGAGTTTCTCCGGGAATCGATGTTCCCCTTTTCCGAAGACGGCTTGCTGCTGGATGAAGCGGTGGAAATCTGTAAATACCTGGTGCCCTTTGGTCTCGATGCCATCAACGTCTCCGCTGGTATCTATGAAACCATGAACCAGGCCTGGGAACCAATTTCTTTTAACGAAGGCTGGAAAATCTATCTGGCCGAAGCCGTTAAAAAAGCGGTCGATGTACCGGTCTTTGGGGTCGGTGTGATCCGCAACCCCGAGTTTGCCCAACAAATCATTGCCGAAGGACGGGTAGACGGGGTTACCATCGCCCGGGGTTTATTGGCCGATCCCGATTGGGTCAATAAAGCTGCTGCCGGACAGGTGGACGATATCCGCCGCTGTATTTCCTGTCTGAACTGTATGGATTCGATGATTGCCAATGGGATGAAGGGCGAACCTTTTGCCTGTGCCATCAATGCCCGGGCCGCCCGGGAATGGTTCTATAATGATGCCCGGCGTGATGGCGATGGCCGTTTAGTGGTTGTTATCGGTGGTGGTCCCGCGGGCATGGAAGCGGCCCGAAAGCTGGCCGAACGCCAGTTTAAAGTCGTCTTATTTGAGAAAGACGGCGAACTGGGTGGCCAACTCGGGCTGGCCAACAAACCACCTCATAAAGACAAAATCAACTGGCTGATCGACTATTATAAAATCCAGCTCACTAAACTGGGGGTGGAGGTTCGACTCAATACGCCCGCCACCCATAATGCCATTACGGCTCTGAACCCTTATGCTGTTTTTGTGGGCACCGGTTCTGAAGCGATTGTTCCCCAATCGATTAAAGGCGTCAAAAAAGCCCATGTCTGCACCAGCACGGATATTCTCACTGGCAAGGTCCAGCTCACTGGTAAAAAAATCGCTGTGATCGGTTCTGGCATGACCGGGGTTGAAACGGCTGAGCTGCTGGAAACCCAGGACAACGAGGTTTTTGTGGTGGAAATGGCTGATCGCATTGGTCCCGATGCCAGCTGGCAGAGTTTCAGTGACGTTCAGGCCCGCCTGATAAAATTTGGCACGATCTTTATGCCTGCCCATAAGCTGGTTTCGATTGATGACAAATCGATTAAATTGGAGCAGACCAATGGACAATGCACTGACCTCGCCGTTGACTATGTGGTGCTATCCTTAGGTGTCAAAGCTGATCAAACCCTGGCCGATGTGCTTGCTAATCACTTTGATCGGGTTGTCAAAATTGGTGATACCGCCCAGGTTGGCCGAATTGCCAACGCGGTCGAAACCGGTTTTGTTGCCGCCTACCATTTGGTGTAACTTTCAATAACATCACAGTCAAAAATTTTGTTATACTCTAATTCGGATTCCTACTCATATCACCACTGCTACTTCTTAAATCACACCTTCTTACTCAGTCTTTTTAATCGTTGGCGGTTGCCAGGTTCCATCAAACACTGAATCCTGAGGAAGGTAGATACGCAGATATAAATGGAAGTTGTCGGCCGAAATCGGTAGCCAGTTATTGGTCATTGCGGCATCGCCAGGAGCCTGCGTTTGCAGCAGCAAATCCAGTGATCCGTCCTGATTATAGGTGACGGCGCTGCGGTCATTGATGCTGTAACGGTTAATCGGATTATCAATTAAAAAGTTATTACTGTCATAGGCGGTGATCGACCAGAAACCGGTATTGTTAGTTGGCGGAAGTTGATCTTTGTCAAAATGAATAACATAATTATTGGTGCCATCAAAGGTGCCGCCAGCGCTGTCAGTACTGGCATTGGGGTAAATGGCCACTGAAACCGGATTGGCCGCCAAACCATTTAAGGCAATCAATGCCCGGTAATCATATTCGGTGCCAAATTCCGCCACCGGTTCCCCAAAGAACCGCCAGTTGTTCATCTGAACCAGGAAATCCTGGGAATCATTAAACAACGTGGTCGACAGCTCATTAATCATTTCGGTCCAGTTTTCCTGGCCGGAATCCCCCAGTATCGCTTCATCAAACTTAAGGCCCGGTCCTACTCCCACCGTGCTGATTTTTTCGATCATGGCCTGATCAGCACTGGCGGGGGGATTATCAACCATCAACTGATTGGCCGTATTGAAAAAATCCGCCGGAGACATCTGCAACACATGTTCAATGGGAATAAAGTTATTACTTTCATTATAGCTGCCCTTAGCCGGGATATAGGCTTCCCCTGACAAATAGTTTTGTAATGGTTGCAGTTGCATCTTATTTTGAATGGCGTAAACATTGTCAAGATCGGCTTCGCCGTAGCTGAGCACCCGGCATAGAATCCAGGCCATATTGGTTGGCATCGCTACTTGGGTCAGGTTATCGGGAACTTCACCACGGTAGTCCGGCCCGGTGATCAGAAAAGCCGTCTGATCGGGATTATCGCTGCCAGAGCCGGTAATTTTCACCGCATTGGTATAGGCATCCATAATCTCCCCGGAACAGAAACGATCGGCTTTGGGCATCACAAAAACCATCGGCGTTTCCGAAAGATCCAAAAATGCCTGAGAATAGAGGGTATCAGTATTGAGGGTGACCACATCTTTAGCACTGGCATTGGCCAGATTATGGCTGTGGAACAACTGATTGGGCGGTGCCTGGGTTGTCGTTGGCTCCACGGTATTGGTCATCTTTTCCATGGTGGCATTCACCAGCACCAACGGAAAGGCATAAACGTAGGCATCGTAGATGGTCTCTTTGATACGCTCTGTTTTCGGTTCATTTTGACTGGCGGTACAGCCGGTCAAAAACAGCAACGAAAGAAATAGACAGCTAATCTTGGTAATCTTCTTCATGACAAATTTCCTTTCTTTTTCAAATAATCTAAATCTGCAATCATTCTATACAATTTTTCGACTCATAATCAATTGCACAATTTAATTCATTGTAACCCAATTCCGGCAAAAAAATAAGACTCAAAATATATTTTGAGCGAGGTTGTCTATAAACTACCGTACCGACCAATTGTTAATCTGTTGTTCGCCGCGGAATCGGACAGGCTCTGCCGTGTCCGCTCCGATGCGTACAACATGATGTAACAATTGTCGGTACTGGGTTATCTTTTTTGATAGTCTGAATCAAAATATTTGTTTTGAGCCTTATTGCAAGTACTGACTATTTAAAAGCTGTACTGATAGACAAATTCATCGCCTTCGTTTCCGATAAACATCAGATAGGAGTCCGCTGTCACCGGCACTTCTTCAATTGCGGCATACATGGTATCGGCTAATACCGTCAGCGCTGAGTCATAAATCACCAGTCGCCCCCCCTCTGGCAGGGTGACACTAAAGCTGCCATCGGCATCCAGCTTTCGGACGACATTTTCGCCAGCTTTTTCAATCCTGATTTTTTCATCGCTGGCCATAACGGGGATCTCTGCCACATCCATAAAAACATAGCCCATCGCCGTCATCGTTGTGGTTCCGTTTTCTACTTTAATGGTTGGCTCAACCAGATCCCGGGCATAGGGCAAGTTCATAAAGGCGGTATTTTCGTCCTTTAGGGGATAAGGGGTAAAGCTGCCATCGCTGCCGAAATAAATCGTCCCCGGAAGCTCCGGCAGACTCCCGGTCACAGCCGAGAAGGCATACAGATCAATGGCACTGAGATTCACCGGAATCCAGGCCTTACCAGCAAAACGGCTGGTATCGACCGGATTATTGGCCTTAATATCTGCTGCGATAACAAGCGAATAATCAGCCTCATTCATCGATTGCAGTACCAATTTTTTGCCAAAACTTTCGGAAAAAGACATCCGATATCCGTTTTGCATATCAAAGAATCCGTCACCCGTGTAGGGATAGCTGCCAGCAGTGGCAAAGCCGTTTCCATCGAAGCGTTTGTATTCGAGGGTGTTGTTCTGCTGATTAAACTCAATTTTAATGGCACTGCCACTGGCTCCATAATACCCGGCAAAACCGAGAATTTCGTTGGGTATCGCTACGGCGGCAGTTGTCGCGGTTTGATCCGCGGCTACCGGGGCGGGAATAATCCCCTTTTCTTCCAGCAGCGTCTGGGTGATGGTTTCGGCAATTCCCGAGGCATCACCGGTACCGGCAAAGATCAGGGCAACTGAAATATTCTCCTGGGGTATCACATACAACTGGGAATTAAACTGCAGGGTTCCCCCATTTTTGCTGAGCACATGGACGCCCTGTTCGGCAAAGCTGGCGACGTCCACCATATCCCAGCCCAAACCGTAATTGGTGATTGGGGTACCTGACGGCACCGTTTCTTTTCCATACTGGGGACTGGTATACTCGGCAAAGGATTCGGCACTCATCAGCTTGTTCCCCAGCAGGGCATTGCCGAAACGACACAGATCCGCTGCTGTCGCGGAAATTCCCCCGGTGCCCATCAGATTGATGATTTCTGCCGGCAGAGCAGCGCCATCCTCATTGTTATACTTCAGAGCAATATTGGGATTTTCTGCCTTAAAAGAACAGCTGCTGTCTTTCATCCCGGCTTTTGAAAAGATGTTTTTATCCAGATAGTCCGCATAGCTCTGGCCGGTCACTTTTTCAACTAAAACCTCGGCCAAAGTGAAGCCATCATTGCAGTAAACACTGACCATCCCAGGATCAGCCTTGAGATTGCAGCCCGCCAGATATTTCATAAATTCGCTTAAAAACTGGGGATCTTTGGCCGATGCAAAGCCATTATACATCATTGTTCCCGGCAATCCCGAGGTATGGTTCAGCAGCATCCGGACCGTGATATCTTGGTAGCGGCTGTCCTGCATGGTAAAATCCGGAATATAATCAACCACCGGTTTGTCCAGCTCAAGCTGGCCGGCCTCCACCAGCTGCATCACGGCGGCGGCCGTAAAAACCTTACTGACCGAGCCAATATTAAACTGGGTGCTGGTGTTTACCCCCAGGGCCTCCACCCGGTTGGCCATGGCAAAGCCCTCTTCATAAACAATTTTACCATTGTCCATAATGGCCACCGTCGCACTGGAGGCCCCGCCACCGGCGATCGCTTTCCAGATTTCGGTGCGAGCGCTGGCGATGGTTTTTTCATAGCTCTGACTCTGAGAAGGGGCGGTCGTACACCCTGCCAAAGGAACAAGAATCAAGAACAAACTGAGGATCACAACCGTTAATCTTTTTTTTAACATTTTCTTCATCCTTTCGTGTCTTTTTTTCTATTTAATTTCAAAACTAAATCCATAGCTCACGGCACTTTCGCCGTTACCTACTTTTGTATAAACAGCCTTAGTAGCTTCTCCATCCCTGGCAATGCTGCCGGGCTAAACCGTATAGTTGTAAGCGAATGTATCTCCCGGCGCTCCGATAAAGACCAGATAGGAGCCGGCGGTCACTGCGGTTTCTTTGGCCGCGTCAGTCATACTGTCGTAGCCTGGCTGCAAATCAGGATCGTAAATAACAATCCGGCTGCCTTCCGGAATCACTGCGCCAAAGACCCCGTCATGATCCAGCTTACGACACACGTTCAGACCATCACTGCCAATGACAAGCGGTTCATCTTTTTGCAACAAAGCCACAGTGGCGGTATCGATTAACTGATAATCCATGATGGTTAAGATCGCCTGACCGTTGCTTTCGGTAATCGTGGCCTCGGCCAGATCCCTGCCATAGGGCAGAACCATTTGCGTTGTCGTTGCATCCTTTAAGCCATAGAGGGTGTAACCCCCATTAGCCGTGTGATAAAGATAACCCGACAGCTCTGCTACAACACCGGTTTGGACGGCCATTGCATTGGCATCAATGGCTGAAAGATTGGTGGGAATCCAGGATTTTCCGTTAAACTGGCTGGTATCCAGAACCCCATCTCCAGACGCCATTTTTTGACCTGAAACAAAGCCCGCATCGCTGTTGAGATCATAGATCACGAAAAGTTTTTGGCCGAAATTTTCAGCAAAGCCAGCCCGGTAGCCCACCGGTAAATGAAAATAGCCATCGCTGAGATAGGGATAGGTGCCCTGGGTTTCAAAGACCTGGCCGTTAAATTTTTTATAAATCATCGCATTCTTCTCATTATTGAATTCAATCTTTTGAATGGCTGAACCATCGCCATATATCCCGGCGTAAGCCAAAATCGCATCAGGGATGGTGGCTGCTATTGGCTCCGCTACCACAATTTCCGGAACTTCACCGAGGCCATTTTCATCAAGCAGCGACTGGACAATATCATTGGCAACGCCAGTGACATCAGCATTTCCCGCAAAGACAATGGCCACTGAGATATTTTCCTCAGGCAGCAGATATAACTGCGAATTGTATTGGGGTGATCCGCCGTTTTTGCCAATCACGGTCACCCCCTGGCGCTCAAAATCCGCCACTGCCACACTATCCCAGCCCAACCCATAAGGATAAAGGGGCGTTCCTGCGGGTACTGTTTCATCACCATATTGAGGACTGGTATATTCAGTGAACATCGCTTCATTGATAATTTTGCCCTGGAACAGCGCCTGGCCATAACGGCATAAATCGGCCGCGGTGGAGGAAATCCCTCCCGAGCCCAGGCTGTTGATGTATTCCACTGGAGCGACGGTGCCATCTTCGTTGTATTTCCGGGCAATGTCCGGGTTGTCGGCTTTAAAATAACAGCTGCTGTTTTTCATCCCAGCTTTATTAAAAATGTTCGTCGCCAGATAGTCGGCAAAGGACAGGCCAGAACTCTTTTCGACCATAATTTGGGCCAACGTAAAACAATCGTTGCAGTAGACGCTGACCTTCCCGGGCTCGCCCTTTAACTCTGTTTCGGTCAGATAGGCCAGAAAATTTTTGGTATAGTTGGGGTCCGGCACCGTTGTTTCGGCATTATTGGTATAGGTTCCGGGCAAGGCGGCGGTATGATTGAGCAGCATTCTGACTGTGATATCCTTATACCGGCTGTCCGCCATGGTGAACTCCGGCAGATAATCAACCACCGGTTTATCCAGTTCCAATTTTCCATCTTCGCAAAGTTGCAAGATTGCCGCAGCGGTAAACACCTTGCTGACCGAACAGATATTAAACTGGGTATCCTTGGTCACTGGAAGCCCGGTCTCCCGGTTGGCCATGGCAAAGCCTTCTTCATATACCAGATTGCCATTGTCCATAATCGCCACGGTGGCACTCGACGCCCCTCCTGCTGAGATGGCATTCCAGATCTCCGTTCGCGCCGTTTCAATAGTCTTTTCGTAGCTTTTTGGTTCAACGCTTTGTGTGCATCCCGACAATATCACCATTATCAATACTAGACTAGCCCCCAACGCCATCAACTTCTTGTTCATTTTAACCCCTTTCTGCCTTTAATCCAGTCTCTTTCTGATCTGCTTTATTTAGTGTTTTTATCCTCATACATTCTCATATCCGCTGTTTTCGTCAGCAACTCCAAGCTTTGCCCATCTTCCGGGAAATGTGCATAACCCACACTGATACCGACATTTTCCTGCGGATAGAAGCGCTTGACCTTTTCTCTAATAACACCGAGAAAACTCTCAATTTCCATCTCCTTGTTATCTTCAAAAAGGATAATAAACTCATCTCCTCCAGTTCTCGCTACCCATCCTTTAGCTTCCACCAGGCCGACCATCAGGTTTACTGTATTGCTGATAAACTTGTCACCTTCAATATGACCATAAGTATCATTAATAGATTTCGTTCCATCAAGATCGCAAACGCAAAGAAAAAAAGATCTCTCCTTTTTAATCAATTCCTGAAATCTTTTCTCGAGTCCATTTCGGTTTAAAGCTCCAGTCAGCGGATCCGTTGAAGCAATTTGTTCCAGTTCCTCAATCATCGCTTTTGTTAAACCACTCCAGAGAATAATTCCGATAATATAAAAAATTGATCCCAATGTAAAACATAAACGCAATAGATCATAAATCACCTGATTATTGACAATTTTAGCGATTATATCCAAAAATGTTGCGATGGAACTCAGTGAGAGTCCGCAAATCATAATAATAAAAACGTATGCCTTATCTTTTTTATTTCGTGTCGCATATAACAGGCGACAGGTATAAAAAAGAAGCAACAACACAAATACAAAAACGATGATCTTTCTAGGCTCGATCATCCCACTTTCCCCTTTCAATTACATTTTTCTCGACGTTAATATATAACCGACGCTTTTAATTCTTTATACCCACCACATCCCTATCAAAAATAAAATTCCAACAAACTAGAAAAATAATTTGTTGGAATTTCCTTCATTAAGAGCATTGATTGAATCAAAGAATAAAAAATGACACCGCCATAATCAGATAGACTGCCAGCAGCTGAACCCCTTCCAGCCAGTTGGATTCCCCGTCGCTGGCGACCCGATTGGCAATCAGTACCGATAAAACCAGGGCTACCAGTTCAAACTCGTTAAAAATGATGCTCATCGGCGTAAACAGTAGGCTCAAAAAAATCAGCACCGGTGTGACAAAAAGAATCATCTGGAGACTGGAACCAATGGCGATCTCCATTGCTACGTCCATTTTATTTTTATAAGCCATCACAATGGCGGTACTGTGTTCCGCAGCATTTCCGATAATCGGCACCAGAATAATCCCCACGAAAAACTCGCTCAGTCCAATGGCTTCAGTCATCGGTTCAACCGCTCCCACAAACATCTCACTCTCGACACCGATGAGGACGGTTGCGCCAACTAAAACAGCAATCGCCTTATTGAGGGACCACTTGGGTGTGGCTTCCTCCTCTGGTACTGCCGAGTAAATATCTTTATGGGTATAAAAAGAAAAATACAGACTCATCAGATAAATGGCAAACATGATCACCGCTACCGTAATACTGAGACCCTCATAGCGGGTATTGAGAAGATCGGCCGCAACTGTATGGGTAAAGATCGCCGGAACAGTTAAACCAATGACAGCAAACAGCAGCATACTGGATGAAACCTCAATGGATTGTTTATTAAAGGTCTGGGATTTAAACTTAATCCCCCCCATCAGCATGCTGGCCCCCAGCACCAGTAGAATATTGCCAATCACCGAACCGGCAATCGACGCTTTGACCACGTCAAACAACCCGGCCTGCATGGCAAAAAAGGCGATGATCAATTCGGTGGCATTACCAAAGGTGGCATTGAGAAATCCGCCGATTCGCGGCCCCGAATAAAAAGAAATTTCTTCGGTTGCCTCTCCCATGATGCCCGCTAGGGGGATAATGGCCAAAGCTGACAAAATAAACATCAAGGTGGGTGAAAAATGCATGAATTCTCCCACAATACTTATCGGCACAAAAATCAGTAAAAATCTCAGTATCTTCATTTACGCTCTCATCTTCCTCTTTTGTTAATTTTTGATACGGTGACGCTGGTAAAAGAATACCACAAACCTTAAAGAAAATAAATCTAAAAAGTGCTGAAAACTTTTTATCCGGTTGATTTGATATTTAATTTGCAATGCGCAATTAATTGTGCTAAACTATTTGCATATCGCAAATAAATGAGGTGAATGATGGATAAACAACAGGTCAATGATGCTCTTTTTGCATTCTTACAGGCTATTTATAAATTTGAACAAATGGAGCTGGCAAAATTTTCAATTTCCTGGCAGGAAATGCTGCTCCTGAAACAGCTCTTGAGCACCAACGATTTCAGTATGGGTTATGCCACTGAGCTACTTGGCATAAAACCCTTCCAGGCCACCCGACTGGTCGATGGACTGGTCAAAAAAGAATTGCTGCTGCGGTTTGAAAAAAAGTCCGATCGTCGAATCAAATCACTTCAGATAACTGCTAAAGGGAAAGCTGTAATCGCAGAAATCGATGCCTTTCACTATCAGGTCATCGAAAAAGCCAGTACAAATCTTGGGTCCGAACGTACCCAGACAATTTTAACGATGATGTTTCAGCTTGAAGAATTACTGGGCCTTGACGAAACATCATGGAAAGGAAATGATGACTTATGAATTTAAACGGTAAGCGGATTATTCTAACCGGGGCTTCATCGGGCATCGGACTTGCCCTGCAACCGCTGCTCCATCATAAAGGCGCCCGGGTTTTAGCCGTGGGTCGCCAAGCCTTTACGCCGGATTTTTCCACCATCACTTATATGCAAGCAGATATTTCAACCCAATTGGGGGTTGATTCAGTGTTCGCCAAAGCCGAAACCATTCTCGGCGGGGTTGATATTTTTATTGCCAATGCCGGATTTTCCTATTTTGAAGGGGCCGAACAGGCAGACTGGGATCATATTGAAGCCATTTTTGATACGAATGTCATTTCCCCCATCTATGCTTTTCACAGACTAAAAAAAATAAAGGGTGACCAGCCCTTTCAGTTTGCCGTGACCGCCAGTGCCATGAGTTTTTTACCGCTTCCCGGCTATGCCCTGTACTCGGCCACCAAACACAGTCTGCAGGGGTTTTTCGAAGCCGCCCGGTTTGAACTTCCCCGTCATCAGGTGATTTCGCTGATCCATCCGATTGCCACCAAAACGGCATTTTTCAAGAATGACAATCCTGACCTTTTTCCAACTCAGACCCCCGAAGCGGTAGCTCGACATTACGTGGCTGGCATCGAAAAAAACAAGGCTCACATCTACCCTTCCAAAATTTTTCAGCTTATTCATCATCTGGGCCTGATCCACCCGCTGATAAAAAAGCAGGAAGCCGATAAACTATCTAAATGGAGGACCATACATGACTGATTATCCCGCCCCCTGGACCTTACGCGGCTACGGCTATATTCTTCTCTATCGATTTGGCACCAGCTTTGCCAATCAACAAGCCCCAGAGTTTCTCACCGATCATGCGATCCCCGGTTTTGGCAGTGTGATGCTGGTAAATTATCAGACCTCCGACTGTGGTCCCTATGGTGAACTGCTTGTCATCCCTGGCAAATATCAATATCACCAGGAAAAGAAACATACCATCAGCAAAATTTATGTGTCATCCCAGGCTTCAGTGGAAAATGGCCGGAAAAACTGGGGGATCCCCAAAGAACTGGCCCAATTCAATTTTGAACCCCAATCAGACAAAAGCGAAAAAGTGACCGTCACAAAAAGAAACAACGGGGAATCCTCGCCCATCTTTGAGGCCAGTTTCAAAACCGGTCCGATCCCGTTTCCAGTCAGCACCCGGCTGCTGCCCTTTCCATTGATTCAGCACTGGGATAACAAGGCCTTTCGAACCACCTTTTCCGGCACAGGTACCGGTCGCTTTGCAACGATGACCGATCTTAACATAAACGAAAATTTCTTTCCCAATCTGGGCCGTTTCAAGCCCCTCGCAATTATTAAGGTTGATCCCTTTGCGATTACTTTCCCGGCAGCAAAAATAAATAAATTGACGCGCTAAAATTTTACTGCAAAGATACCCAACTCAGGCTATAATAAGTATTAAATCTAAACCGTTAATATTTAAATTTTCTGGAGGTATTTCCATGACACTGGATAATGAACAATACCGGATCATTGTTGAGTCATCCCCTAACATGATCTGGCGTGCTGGTACCGATACATTGTGTAATTACTTTAACACCACCTGGCTGAGTTTTTCCGGCAAAGCCATGGCCGAAGAAGTCGGAACCGGCTGGGCCGAAGGCGTTCATCCTGAGGATTTTGACATGTGCCTGAAAATTTATTTAGACGCCTTTGCCAAACAGGAATCCTTTGAAATGGAATACCGACTTAAACGAAAGGATGGCGTTTATCGCTGGATCAATGACCGGGGCACTCCCTACTATATCAACGATCATGAATTTGCCGGCTATATTGGCAGCTGCATGGATGTGACGGATAAGGTGGAAGGTCAGAAAATGCGCGATCTTGCCCAGCGGGACGGTCTGACCCGGATCTACAATCGTCAGTATTTTGAACAATTGGCCACTGTTGAATTTTCCAAAGCCAAACGATTTCATGCAGATCTTTGTGTTGCCATGATCGATATTGATCGATTTAAGAATATCAATGATACCTACGGTCATCATGCCGGAGACCTGGTTTTAAAAACAGTCGCCCAAACGATCAATGAAAGCATCCGGGATTTTGACCTATTTGGCCGCTATGGTGGGGATGAATTTGTATTGCTGATGTCCAGTACCAATTATGCCGAAGCATCCATCCTCATCGCCCGCTTAAAACATGTTCTCGACACCATCGAAATTAATTATAACGATACCCTTATCCACATCAGTGCCAGCTTTGGATTATACCAGATGCGTGACGAAGAAATTCTCGAAAAGGTCATCATTGAAGCAGACAAGAAGTTATATGAAATAAAAAACAGCCGCACCAAGTAATCCCTTCATTCAGTTCAACCGCGGCCTGCTTTGTGCTATATTCTACCTATTTTTCTAAAAAACTCTTCAAATAAATCACGGCAAATTTTTATCGCAATCAAATAAAGCCGGTGGGATCTCTGCAAATGACATCCCATTTGCTTTTTTTCATACCTGATAATTGGAATTGTCCTGGCGATCTTCTGCATGCCTTTCATAAACTTGCTACAGTCAGGGTGTCAATTTTCCCTATTTCAACAAACTAAAAATTGATAGCTTTTATGTGCTTAATAAGGTAAAATAATCAATAAGTTAAATTATTGTCGATTGCCATTTATTCAGCAATTACGCTAGTTTAGTATACTCTTAATTATATGGATGGAGGATTTTGAAATGGATGTTAAAGGTAAGTTGCTTGTGAGAAACAACAACATTGAGACTGCAGAAATGGGCGAAGAAGTAGGGATGCTTGATGTTGAATCAGGTAGTTATTACATATTGAATGAAATAGGCACAGATATCTGGGCGTTTCTTGAGACGCCAACAACTTTCGAACAATTAGTCAATAAGTTGCTTTCAATTTATACTATTGACTATGATACATGTGAACAGGAATCATTATCGTTTTTAGAAGAAATGATTAATAACAAACTCATTCAATTGGAATCTATTTGAGTTTTGTTCTAAATTACTTGTTAGATTTTTGGGTTTAAATCGTAGTACGGTGCTGATTAAAAAAGGAGGTATTATGGAAGAAACAAGAGATGTTGATTTAAAAGAGGTCATAGCGTTCATACTAAAAAAATGGTGGTTAATCCTTCTATTAACTACACTAGGTTTTGGAGCCGCTTATTTTATGACTGATAGATATATTACCCCTATTTACGAAGCCAGGACAGTTTTATTTATCGGAAATGAAGACGCTGGTTTAGGAACAGTCGACATTTCACTGGGGCAACTTAATGCTGATAGTCAACTCATTGTTGACTATCAACAAATCGCGTTAACACGTTTAGTCATCAATGAAGTCATAAAAAATTTAGGCTTGAAGATTTCTTATGAAGAATTCCGAAACTATGTAGTCGTTGAAACAGTTCAGCAATCACGCTTATTTACTGTAGGTTTTAGATATCCTGATCCTCGGATTGCAAAATCAGTTTCTGACGAACTGGCTAAGCAGTTGTCATTAGCTGTCTTTGAAATAGTCGGAGTCGAAAATGTCCGTGTATTAGATCAGGCTCAAGTACCTGAATACCCTATTTCACCAAATAAATTCAAAAACGCTTTAATCGGTAGTTTTTTAGGTCTTATCACTTCATTAGCTATTATCATTACACTATTTTTATTAGATAATACGATTAAAAATGAAGATGATATTGAAACTCTACTTGGAATAACAGTTTTAGGAACTATTCCTAGAATGAAAGGGAAGGCATAAGCATTTGGACACATTAAATTTAATCACACAAAGCGATCCTGCTTCATTTATAACAGAAAGCTATAAATTGTTGCGAACAAATTTGAATTTTAAAAATGAGGAAAATCAATATCAGGTTATTTTAGTAACAAGTTCCGGTAAAGACGAAGGAAAAAGCACCACAATTTCAAATCTTGCCTTGACATTTGCTCAGGAAGACAAACGCGTCCTACTCATTGATGCCGATTTACGACTTCCCCGCATCGATGCGATTTTTAATATACATCCAAGAAAAAACGGCCTATCTAATATGCTTGTCGATAACCTGCCATTCAAATCCCTGGTAAATAGAATAGACTCTCTTGAAAACTTAGAAGTTTTAACTGCTGGTAACAAGAACATTTCGCCGACCGAACTGCTGAATTCCAAATTGTTTGAAGCGTTTATTAAACAATGTCGCAAGGTCTATGATATTATCCTTATTGACACTCCGCCTTTGCTGAGTTTTGCTGATGCAAACATTATTGCAAAAACAGCCGACGGCGTTTTATTGGTTGCTGCCGCACATGAAACAAAAAAAACAACGCTTTTTGAGGCAAAAAGGAGTTTGCAGAAGATTGGCGCAACAATAATTGGAGTTGTTTTAACAAAGGTAGATTTTAATAAGAATGCAAACTACTATCGGTATGATTCTGACAAAAGAAAACTGTAGCCACTCAACAACCATAAACTCAACCTCTGTATGGAAAACAATAAAAACGAATCCTTCCAGATTTAGATTTTTATCAATCTGAAAGGATTCTCGATTTTTTTACAAGACTATTATTTCGTTTTCCTTAAGAGCCTACTACTGGAACGCTTGGTCCCCAGCCATAATTATTTCCTTTTGGATCATCATCCCTTCCAGTGTGTTTCCCTTTTCCAGGAACTTGAGTCAGGCCAACATCAAGCTTGGTTACTTCCGGTTTAATCCATTCTTTCATCTATTCTTCTCTCCTTTCACTATGAACTTATAATAAAGCGATTTGTGCTTTACCACCTCTTATAATACTCTTCGTTCAATTAATAGAAATCAAATGCGAAACCAAATCGCAATATTAAATAAACTGTTTCATCTGACCATTTAACTATCATTTGTTGACATCCAATAATCTGAGTGGATATTACGGGGTGGCGGAGCCACCCAATCTCCTGAAATAGAGCCAGATGATCCGTTATACGGAGCCACTGCTCCGAAAGAGGGAGCCAGTACCTAAATGGCTCCCATTATTGCTTGAATTATTTTATGTTGCGCTTTCTTCGTCGCATCGAAACATCACCATCAATGATCATCGTGTAAGCTGATGGGACAATGCGGTCAAGGATTGAATCAGCCAGAGCCCCGCTGCCCAGGCGTTCATGCCAACCTTCGGCAGTAAATTGAGAACAGAAAATTGTGGACGTCTGGCCACAACGGATTTCCATCAGCTCCAGCAGATCACGCTGTTGTGTATCCGTAGTGGGAACAAGCAGAAACTCATCCAGGATCATCAGGGAACATTTTCTGAATTGATTGAGCAGATGATGGTATTTTCCTTGAATCCGTGCAGCTTCGAAAGCACAAAAGAGATCTGGTAAGCGAATATAGCGTGCTTTATAACCGGATTGGCAGGCATTTACCCCCAGTGCATTGGAAATATAGGTTTTGCCGCAACCGGTGGCGCCAACCAGAATGACGTTTTGCCCCTGGCGAATGTATTCGTTGCTTGCCAGACTTTCCAGCAGTTCGCGATTCAAATGACGATCCGGCAGATATTCGATATTTCCCAGAAAAGCTGCTGAATTATTAAATTTAGCTTCCTTGATGAGCCGTTTGATATTGTTGTTGTGTCGGGAATCATACTCCGCATCGACCATCAGAGCCAGACGTTCCTGAAATGACATGGAAAGATAGGTCATTTCATCTTCAAGCTGGTTCTGGTAACATTGGGCAAAAACGGGCAACCGCATGGTTTTCAGCTTTTTCAACGTATCATTATTCATCGCTGTCACCCCCGTAATAAGCCGGTCCCCTGACATAGGCATATTTGTTGATCTCATCCGGAGATGATTGTGATGTCGGTTGTTTTTTGTTTCTAGCGACCGAATCCTGTCCGGATTCCAGAATCAGTTTAATATTTTTGTAGCGGGGATTGGGAATGTATTCTAGTGCCGCCCCGCAAGCGCTTTCCAGTCGCTCGGCTGAATAGTGATCGGCCAGTTTTAAGAGAGACAAACAGCCTTTGTAGGCCTGTTCCTCCACCCGATAAGAGTCGAACATCTTTTGAACCACGGCTTTTGTCGATGGGCCAATATCGTCGGCCCATCTTAAAAATCGGGCCGAATCCCATTCACTGTAAAGTTGATGGTTGATCGGCATGTGGTCGACAT